>Ga0224510_10000887_pt1 | contig 20878 bp, 25 predicted proteins | sample SF_May12_sed_USG_FD_170161 | JGI IMG/M metagenome (GOLD analysis project Ga0224510, IMG submission 170161) | Sediment microbial communities from San Francisco Bay, California, United States - SF_May12_sed_USGS_4_1 | ecosystem: Environmental > Aquatic > Marine > Sediment | place: USA: California... | reverse complement strand
TGTCGAGAAGCTGACGCGACGTGAGCCCTCCTGGCTCGGGCGTTCCGGTCCCGGGAGCGAACGCGGGATCGACGACGTCGACGTCGACCGACAGGAACACGCCTTTGGCTCCGTCGCCGAGCGCGTAGTCCACTGCCTCGTCGACGACGGTCTCGAGGCCACGGTCGACGATCTCGTTCATGAAGAACGAACGCATCCCTTCCTGACGCATCCACGCCACGACCTCGGGTTCGGGCCAGTATCCACGCAGCCCGATCTGTACGAACCGCCTCCCCGGGACCGCTCCCGACTCGACGAGCCGGCGCATCGGGGTCCCATGCCCGTAGAGCTGGCCGTTCTGGAGGTCGCCGGTGTCGGCATGGGCATCGAAGTGGATCAGTGCAAACTCACCATTGCCGTGGACCCGGGCCAGCCCGGTTGCATTCGGGTAGGTGATCGTGTGATCGCCGCCGAGGACGATCGGGGTCTTCCCCGCGGCAACCACGATCTCGACTACGTCGGCGATTCGGTCGAGCGACAGCTCGGTGTAACCCGGAACCACGTAGACGTCGCCGATGTCAACGACGCCCAGCGCCCCGAGCGGGTCGATCCCGGTGGGAAGGTGTGGTCGGTATCCGTCCATCGCCCCGTAATCGGCCTCGCGGATGGCTTTCGGTCCGAACCGGGCGCCCGGACGATGGCTGGCCCCCCAATCGAAGGGCGCCCCCAAGATGGCGACCTGGCCTTCGGTGGCCGGCAGTTCATCGAGTCTCACCGAAGGCACCCCGAGGAAGGACTGCCGGGACGCGAACGAGATGTACTCCGCCGAGGCGAACGCTATCTCGGTCGCACGCTTCTCATAGGGTACGTGCGGCGACTCGGGATGATCCATGGGGATGCAAGTTAGTGCCCCGGTGTCTGCATTACAGCGCGACCGGTCGGCGACGCCGGAGGTAGGTCCCGACGTGGCACCATAGGGAGGTCACAGAGAGATCAGGAGACCAAGCTCATGACAGACCAGCACGAGTCCATGGTTCATGGAGACATGGAGGAGGAGTTCGGTCTCGGCGCTCGGATAGGCAAGTCGGTGGTCAGGGGAATCGTCCTGGCCCTCCCGATCTCTTTTGTCGGGTTGGTTCTTGGACTGTGGCTCCTCACCGACCGCGACCTCGGGCTTTCCATGGAGACGGCGATTCTGCCTGCGGCCCTGATCGGCGTGTTCTTCGGAGGGTTCTTCGGGGTCGCTCTCACGCTGCTCGACATCGAGCGGCAGGAGAAGGCGATGAAACGTTCACGGCGGAGTAACCGCTAGCGATCCGTCGTCCGGTCGTGTGACGTCGAGCGTGACCCGAATCTCGCCTGGTTCGGTGATCGTTGAGCCGGTGATGTCTTGGAGGGCGGCCGGTTCCAGACCCGCCCGCATGCTGATGGCAGAGATCCAATCTCCCTCGGCCACCCAGAACACGAGTTCGTCGAATGTGACTCCATCGACTGAAGCACCGACCAGCCCCAGAGCCGATGCCTCGTCGAGCAGCCCGGTCAGGTTCAGGCGCCGGGCAACGATCCCGTTGCGCTCCTCCTCGTCTCCCCCTGCGGGAAGCGTTTCACCGTTTGTGATGTCGGCCCAGAACACCGGGGACCCAGGGCACAGACGTGCGTTTTCCTGGATTTCGGAGGATCCAGGTCGGACCGGTCTCAAACCATCGCCTTTGCCGTCGTCGAAGTATGTGGCGCCTTCCGACACGACAACTCTCGTTGAGAAGTCGAATCCTCCGAAGCCGGTGGTGATCGCACAATCGAAGTCACCGTCGACGTAAACGCCGGTGGTCTCGAGCGAGATGAGGTCGGTGTCGACGGCGCCGATGGTCGTTTCGAACTCCCACGAGAACGAGTCGAGCCGGGCGACCGGCGACGACTCGGGCGCTTCGATGGCAAGCACGGAGACCGTGGTAGTCGTGGACGGCTGCACCGTCGTTGTGGTGGTGGACGGGGCCGTCGTCGTCGGAGCCGCCGTCGTTGATACGAACTCGGCGGCCGCGATGTTCGCGGCGGTGGTAGGGGCCGGTTCGGATGTCGAACAGGCACCGAGCAAGAGTACGGCCGCCATGGCGGCCCGGATGCGAGGCATGTCTGATCAGAGTATCGGCCGTCCCGGTCCTACCCTGAATCGCATTGAGGGCACCACCAGGCTCCCCGGCTAGCATGACGGTCGAGGTGAGATAGTGCTCTCGGAGCGCCGGGTCGATAGGTCTGCAAGAGGGGAGATCTGCGGGCTTGGGTTGCTGTCTCAGACCCTGCCTTCGGAGTTCCTCCGGGCCGGCGCCATCGATCTCTACGAGCGCCGCAACACTCTCGCCTTTCGCCACTGGAATCCCCCGGGACTCTCGCTCAGATCCTGAGTCGTGAGAGTGCTACGAGGAGGTTTGTGATGAGTCTGCAGGGTCCGACGACGGCGAAATGGTTCGAGCGGGCGCGTGGTGCGTTGGTCAACGGCGTGTCCAGCGGGTTCCGGTACTGGGGTGACAACGACACGCTGGTGATCGAGCGTGGGTACGCCGGCCATGTGGTCGACATGGATGGCAAGGACTACATCGATTATCAGTTGGGATTCGGGCCGGTGATCCTCGGTCACGGCGACGAGTACGTCGCCGACGCCGTTGGAAGAGCGGCTTCCTCGGGCACTGTGTTCGCCATGACCCAGCGGGTCGAGATCGAGGCCGCCGAGAAAGTGCTCGACGTTCTCGGCTGGCCGACCGCCATGCGGTTCACGAACACCGGCACGGAGGCGACGATGCATGCCATCCGTCTGGCACGAGGGTGGACCGCACGAGACCTGGTACTCAAGTTCGAGGGCGCCTATCACGGTGCCCACGACTACATGCTGTACTCGACGGCGAGTGCTCCGGCCGGCCATCTCGGAAGCCGGCTGCGGCCATTGCCCATTCAGGCGTCTTCGGGGATCCCCGACGCCCTTCGGGCGTACGTCCGCACTCTGCCCTACAACGACATCGAGTTGCTGAGCGAGTTCTTCGACGACCACGGCCACGACCTGGCAGCAGTGATCGTCGAACCCATGGCGGGGAACTTTCTCGGTGTGCTTCCTGCACCGGGGTTCCTCGAGGAGATGAGACGGCTGTGTGACGAACACGAGGTCGTTCTGATATTCGACGAGGTGAAGACCGGATTCCGCCTCGGGTTGCAGGGTGCCGTTGGTGCATTCGGGGTCGTCCCAGACATCGCCACGTACGCCAAGGCCATGGGAAACGGCTTCCCGGTGGCGGCCATAGCCCTGGCCGAGAAGATGGTCGAGGGGTGGTCGTTGGGCGGTATTGCCCAGGCGGGCACGTACTCGGGAAATGCGGTGGCGGCCGCCGCGGTGAAGGCGACCATCGAGCGGCTCGAGGACGGTTCGGCGTTTCGCCGGATCGAGCAGACCGGAACGGCCATCATGAAGGGGCTCGAAGAGCGGCTCGCCGCGCACGGTGTCGATGCGGCCGTCGTGGGTCACCCTTCGATGTTCTCGATCTTCATGGGCGAGGGCACACCCATCGAATTCCGGGATCTCGCCCATCACGACGCCCGGATCTACAACAACATGGTCTATGCCATGATCGAGCACGGTGTGGCGCCGTGCCCGGACGCTCGTGAGCCCTGGTTCACATGCGCCGCCCACACCGACGAGGACGTGGCTCTGACCCTGGAGGTCTTCGAGAGCGCGCTCGAGTCGACGATCGCCAGGGCCGGTGACCTCCCGAGCGTCGAGGACGACTGATCGTGGCTCCGACCTATCGAACCACGAGCCTGTGGCATGACACGTTGCCCGAGGGTGACCCCGTCCGGCGGCCCGGTCTGGAAGGACCGATCGACGCCGACGTGGTCATCGTCGGTGCCGGGTTCACCGGGTTGTGGTCGGCCTATTACCTCACCGAGATCGAACCCTCGCTCGACATAGCGGTCGTCGAGGCAGAAATCGCCGGGTTTGGTGCGTCCGGACGCAACGGAGGCTGGTCATCCGGGGAGTTCTCGATGCGGGCGAGCAGGGTGGCGGCGACCCATGGGCCGGCAGCGGTGCGAAGCCAGCTGAGCGCCATCTGGTCTTCAATCGACGAGATAGGGAGGGTGGCCGCAGCCGAGGGGATCGACTGCCACTACGCAAAAGGGGGATCGATCGCGTTGGCCACGTCAACGGCGCAGTTGCAGCGTATGCGTCACCAGGTCGAGGAGATGCGTCGGCGGGGTTTCGATGAATCAGATCTTCAGCTGCTCTCTCCGACCGAGATGGAGCGCCACGCGAGGTCGGACAAGGCCATGGGTGGCCTGTTCACCCCCCACTGTGCCGCGATCCATCCGGCCCGACTGGTGCGCGGTCTCGCCGAGGTCGTCGAGCGGCGGGGGGTCAGGATCTATGAGGGGACGCGGGCGACAGCCATCGAACCCGGGCTCGTGACGACCACGCGCGGCCGGGTACGGGCAGGAACGGTGCTGCGGTGTCTCGAAGCATTCGAAACCCGATTCGATGACCGGGCCGTCGTCCCGGTGTACTCCCTGATGATCGCCACAGAACCGCTTCCGGACGATGTGTGGGACGACATCGGACTCTCAGAGCGCCAGACCTTCCATGACGGACGGCATTTGATCATCTACGGGCAACGGACGGCCGACGGACGGTTCGCGTTCGGGGGTCGCGGCGCTCCCTATCACTTCGGCTCGGCCATGAAACCGGAGTTCGAGCACGATTCCGAAACCCACCAGGCCATCGCCGACACTCTGAAGTGGCTGTTTCCCCAGACGTCGGGCGCCGAGATCACCCACACGTGGGGCGGTGCGGTGGCGATGCCGCGCGACTGGTCGTCCGCGGTTTCGTTCGACTCCGAAACCCGGGTCGGCCGGGCCGGAGGGTACGTTGGTGCAGGTGTCACTCCGTCGAATCTCGCCGGCCGGACGCTCGCTGATCTGGTGCTCGGACGTCGCACCGACCTCACCGCACTGCCGTGGGTGGGTCACGCCTCCCGTTCGTGGGAACCCGAACCGCTTCGCTGGATCGGCATCAACCTGGGGCGGACCCTGGCTCCCATGGCCGACCGGCGGGAGTGGAAGACCGGCAAGCCGTCGAAGGTGCTGGGTGGCCTCCTCGAGGCTCTGACGGGTCACTGAGTGACCCTCTCTCGAGCCCTGCCGGAAGACCTCGGAACGCTGCTCGACATGTGCCGAAGGTACTGCGAGCTGGATGGCCATGTCTTCGATGAGTCAACGGCCCGGGCGGGATTCGCCCCGCTGCTTGATGGCGACGTCCACGGGGTTGTTTGGCTGATCGGTGACGATGGCCCGGATCCGGCCGGCTATGCAGTGGTGACCTGGGGGTGGTCGATCGAGTCTGGCGGTCCGGATGCCCTCCTCGACGAGATCTATGTCGACCGCCGGGGGCGCGGGCTCGGGTCTGCGGCCGTCGTCGAGATCATCGAGGACTGCCGGCGACGCGGTTTCATCCGCGTGTTCCTCGAGACCGAACGCCACAATCTGGGTGCGCGCCGTCTCTACTCGCGGTTCGGCTTCCGGGAAGAGGATTCGGTGTGGATGTCGAAGGATCTGTGAATTCAGCCGACCACCACGTACAGCTTGCGGGTGGTTTCCAGCACATCCCAGCGCCCCGACCAGCCCTTGGGTAGGACCATCACGTCGCCTGGTCCGATCTCGGTGATCTCGCCCGTGCTGTCGTCGGTCATGGCCACCCGACCGGTGAGGATGTGGACCACCTCCGTGTCGGGTCGATTCTCGATGTGCCACCCGCCGGGCGTGCACTCCCAGAGCCCGACCTCGGTTTCGCCGTCCGCGTAGATCTCGGCGAGTGACATCTGCGGGTCCCCGCGATCTGCTCCGGCTCGGGGACCGAACGGGGCGGGTACGGCGGCGATGGAATCGTAGGTTGCGTTCATCGCCCACATTCTGGTTGGTCTCGCACGTCGGTGGCTAGTCACGTCGGTGGTCTTCGGTATGCCGCCCAGGTTCTATCCGCGATTGGCCGAACACTGAGAGTGAGCATCAGTCACACAGAGCGCGTTGGGAGTTCATCATGAAAGCAGCACGTCACATCACCTTCGGTCTCGTCGCCGTCCTGGCCCTGGGGGCGACCCTCACGGCCGGCGCTTCGACCGGCGGTGCCGACCGGATCGAAGGCAACGTCGGGTCGTGTCCGGATGGGAATCAGCTCGTCAAGGTCGACCCGGTCCGGGCCGGCGCCTACGAGTTCGACGGCGGGACGATCGTGGTCTCCGTCGACGGCAAGGCGTTCAACTGGAGCCTCGAGGGTGAGTACGGCGTCACGTCGGTGTACGTGAAGGGCGGCCCCGACACCGCCCTGTACCGGTACGGCTACTCACAGGGTGATTCGGGCCTGAAGGCGCCCACCAGTCCTGTGAACGGACGCCAGACCGGACTCAGCCACATTCTCTTCTGCGGTCAGGAGATGGCCTCGGACAACATCTGATCGGTTGCACCCCCACGGACGAGAGAGGCCCCGGCGATGCCGGGGCCTCTCTCGTGCCGACTACCTTCGCGTCATGGCCAAGATCCACGGTGGGCGAGTCGTCGCCCGCGCTCTCAAGAACGAAGGCGTCGACACCCTATTCACGCTCACGGGTGGGCACATCCTTCCAATCATCGATGGATGCGTGCAGGAAGGGATTCGGATCGTCGACTTCCGTCACGAGCAGGCGGCCGCCCACGCCGCCGAAGCGTATGGTCGGCTGACCGGACAGATCGGAGTGGCGGCGGTGACGGCTGGACCGGGAGTCACCGACGCCATCACCGCAGTCGCCAACGCCCACTTCGCCGGGACTCCCATGCTGCTGCTCGGAGGGCGTCATCTCCTCCGCCAGGAGCTCATGGGTGGCCTGCAGGAGATGAACCATCCGCCCATGTTCTCCGGGATCACCGCCTGGGCAGGAACGGCCTTCGCGCCGGATCGACTCGCCGATCACGTGGCCACCGCGGTGCGACACGCCCATGCCGGCCGGGGCGGCCCCTCATTCCTCGACATTCCGATGGACGTCCAGTTCGATGAGGTCGAGGAGGAATCAGTCTCTTGGCCGGCAGACCAGCGGCCCAACAGACTCCCGTCGATCGACGACCGGCAGATCGCCGAGATCGTGGCCGCCATCCGGGCCTCGGAGCGGATTGCCATCTTCGCCGGACGCGCCGATGCCTCCCTGACCGGGTTGACCGACGCATTGCAGGCCCCCACCTACCTGAATGGCCGGGGGCGCGGCGCATTGGCATTCGACCATCCGCTGCTTGGAAACCACGCCCGGAGCGCGGCGTTGGGGAGTTGTGATCTCCTGTTGGCGTTCGGCGTCGACTGGGATTTCAGAACCCGATACGGGGCGGTTGTGTCGCCCGATGCCACGGTGATCCAGATCGACGCCGACCCGAGGAAGATCGGCTGGAACCGGACTGCCCACATCGGTCTCGTCGCCGACCCGGCGCTGGTCGTGGCGCAACTGGCCGAACACAGCGATTCCATCAAGCGGGATCGCTCGGATTGGGTGGAGGGGATCCTCGCCCAGGAGGCTGCCAGGCAGGCGCAACTCGACGCCGAGGCCGCAGACGACTCGATTCCGGTGATGCCCCAACGATTCGCCCGTGACGTTGCACAGTTCTTCGGGCCCGGCTCGATCGTGGCGGTCGACGGTGGGGACATCGTGTCGAGCACCGCAAGGTGGCTTCAAGTGTCCACCCCCGGTCACGTTCTCGATCCGGGACCATTCGGCACACTCGGAACGGGGGCGCCCTTCGCCATCGCCGCCAAACTGGCATTCCCGGATCGCCAGGTGGGGATCGTCTACGGCGACGGAGCGTTCGGGTTCAACGGCTTCGAATACGACACGATGGTCAGACACGGGCTGCCCATCGTGGGCGTGATGGGGAACGACGGCGTGTGGGCCAACATCAAGACGCTCCACAAGGCCTTCTTCCCCGACAGGGTTGCCGCCGCCGACCTGGGAAGGCGTCCCTATCACGACGTCGTGACGGCTCTGGGTGGCCACGGTGAAATGGTCACGCACCCCGCCGACATCCGTCCTGCTCTGGAGCGGGCCGTCGCCTCGGGCTTGCCGGCGCTCATCAACGTGCACCTGGCCGAGACGATGAGGGCGTCGTCGAACTACGCCCAGTGACAGGTCCGGCATCCGGTCTACCCTGACGCCGGGGAGTCGGAATCCATGACAGGTGTGACATCAGGCCTATTGGTGCTCATCGCCATCGGAGTGGTGGCGTCGGCGATCTTGCATGGGCGGGTGAGCCGCGGCTCGAGCCCGCCCGAGGAACTCGAGTTCTATCAGGTCGCCTACCTCGCCGGTGGACCGTCTCGCGTCGCAGAAGTGGCGCTGTCCTACCTCGTCTGGGCCGGTCTCGTCGATGTTCGATCTGCGGCCGGATCGCTCGCCCTGGTGTCGGCCCCGAACAGGGCCGTGGAACTCGCACCGGTAGAGAAGGCCCTCGTGGCCACAATCCCACCCGAAGGCCGGACTCCAGGATTCCCGCTCGGTGCTGCCCGCGAAGCCGCAGCCGGCGTCGCCGACAGGCTGTCGGGACTCGTCGTGCCTCCCGGTTTGTCGCTGCTGGCCTTGGCACCTGCGGTGGGTGCCTCGATCATTGCGGCGGGGATCGCCACCGCGGTGATGCTGTCCGTGGAACAGGGCACCCCCACCGGATTTCTCGCGATCGTCCCGCTGGTGGGCGTCATCGTCGTTCTCACCGCCGTCTCGGGACGGTCGCGGCTCACCGAAACCGGGCAACAAGCTCTGGCAGACGTGAGGGCGGCTCGCGCCGACGACCTCGCCCTGGCGGAGCTGGGTGTCACCAGCCTGCCGATCGAGTCTGGCTTGTACATCGTCGCCCTGTACGGCCGCCCGGCGATGACCGGTGGCCTGTTGTCCTTGCGGCGACTACTCGGATGAGCCGAGGAGGATCTGCACGCGATTCTCGGTGAGGGCGATGGCGATCTCGGCCGCCGCATCTGTCGGGAACGCACACGAACACCGGTCATCCTGGGTCGACACGATCACGCCTGGGTGGCTCACCGGCTCGGCGTCGAAATGAGCAACGATCGCCACGACTGCGCCGCCGGAGACCGATCCTTGGGGAACCGGAACCTCTACCACCAACCACCCGTCGGGAACATCCACGTTTCGCGTGTCGATGTCGGCCATGAGGATCGGCTGACCGCGGTTGATCTGCCTGCCGGCGGAGGCCGGAAGGTCGACGGGCTCGAAGAGACCCTTCGGGACGCTCCGCCACAGGACCGACGACCGGTCGATGGCGTCGCCGGCGTCCAGGTCGAAAGCAGCGTACGGGTGGTCGACGGTGGAGGGCGGTCGCAGGTCGACGTAGATGGCTGCGAGCACCAAGACAACCGCCAGGGTCCAGCGGAGAACGAGGGGTCGGCCCAACAGGAACACCGGTCCGAACGTACGGACCCGGCCCGGTGACGTAAAGCCCCTTGCATCGTCGGTACCCTCCCTGCCGTGAGATTCGCGATCGTTCTGGCAGTGCTGGCGTGCCTCGCCGTTCCGGCTCGAGCGGAGCTGGGTCAGGGTGAGTATCTGCCGCTCCTGCTGATCGAAGATGGCGGGATCGGCCTCGGATCCGACTGTCTCAGCGAGCGCCGGCCCACCCGTCCCACGGGGGAACTGGACGTCGTTCCCGGTACGGGAGTTGTCGCCGGTGATGCAGAGCGGGTGGTTCGTTATGTGGTGGAAGTCGAGCGCGGTCTGCCTGTCGATCCCGACTGTTTCGCTCGGGTGGTGGAACTCACTCTCTCGGATGAACGAAGTTGGATCGGATCCGGGGCCTTCGGCGTCCAGCGGGTCGATGATGGCTCCGTGGACCTGCGTGTCACACTTGCTTCACCGTCCACCGTGGATCGGTACTGTCTGCCGCTCCGCACCGGGGGGATCTTCTCGTGTTGGGACGGCCGGCGGGCGATGCTCAATGTCTGGCGGTGGGAGAACGGCGCCACCGATTTCGAGGGCAAGCTGGCGGAGTACCGGACGTACATGATCAACCACGAGGTGGGTCATGGCTTCGACCACGGTCACCGTGACTGCCCGGCCGCCGGGGAACCCGCCCCCATCATGATGCAACAGACGAAGACCACGGGTGCCTGCGAACCGAACGGATGGCCCACTCCTGCGGAGCGGTGAGGTCAGTCGCTGGAACTGGAACCCGAGTCGGAAGTCGAGCTCGAGCTCGAGCTGGAGCTGGAGCTCGACGACGCCTCCGAGCTCGACGACGAGTCCGAGCTCGGCGTGGATGCACGCTTCGTGCCTTTGGAATCGGTGACGTAGAAGCCGGATCCCTTGAAGACGATTCCGCTGGCGTGGAAGACCTTCTGGACTTCGCCACCGCAGGTGTCGTGTTTCTTGAGCGACTTGGCCGAGAACGACTGGAACACTTCGAACTGCTCGCCGCACTTCTTGCAGAGGTATTCGTATGTGGGCATGCGTGGACCTTTTGGGGGTGTGGGACACAACGATTGTACCCGCAGTGCCTATTCCCGAAAGTGCCCCACCGGGGCGGATCCACACCCTCCCACCCCTGAACCCGATTTTGACGCACGAAACGCAGCAATGTGCTGCCTTTCGTGCGTGAGAACGCCTCGGGGGAGGTGAGGTGGGGTGAAGGGGTAATCTGTGGCCGATGCCCACCTGGCTGGCGCTGATCGGCGCGTACTTCATCGGAAGCCTCGACTTCGCGGTCGTCGTGGCCCGCGCCCACGGCGTGGACATCCACTCGGTGGGAAGCGGCAATCCCGGAGCTTCCAATGTGTTGCGGACGCTGGGACGCGGCCCCGCAGCGATGGTCTTCCTCGGCGATGCTCTGAAGGGTGTGATCGCCGCGGCCATCGGCTGGCTCGCCGGGGGAGCCGGGGATCCCGCCAATCAGCCGATAGCCTTCGCCGCCGGCTTCCTCGCCGTTGCAGGGCACTGTTTCCCGATCTTCCACCGCTTCAAAGGAGGCAAGGGCGTCGCCACTGCCGCGGGCGTCATTGTGTTCACGGTGCCCGTCGTCGGATTCATCCTGGCGGCGCTGTGGACATTGGTGGCGAAGGTGTTCAAGGTCGCATCGATCGCATCACTGGTGGCGGTGGTAGCGACGGTGCCGCTGGCGTTCTGGCAGGGAACGCGCGGTGCGGCCCTGGCGTGGCTCGGCGGAATGCTCGCCTTGATCGTGGTGCGTCACGCGCCGAACATAAGACGGATGATCAGTGGTTCCGAACAGAAAGTCCCCACATGAGTCAGCGCATCGAGGTGGCTGTGATCCCGGCGGCGGGTCGGGGAACGAGAATGCGTCCGGCGACGCGGGTGGTCCCGAAGGCTTTGTTGACGGTGGTCGACCGCCCGGCGATTCAGTACGCCGTCGAGGAGGCGGCCCGCGCCGGTGCCACCGAGGCCGTGCTCGTCGTCGATCTCGACGTCGGCCATCTCATCCAACAGCACTTCCTCGTGGAGAACAGGCTCCCAGGCATCGAACACGTCCGGATCCGCCCGGTGGTGCAGGAGGAGGCGCTCGGGCTCGGCCACGCCGTGTACGAGGCTCGGGAGGTGGTCCGTGACCGCCCCTTCTTCTGCCTGCTGGCCGACAACATCGTCCGGCCGGGGAAGGACGTGCTTCCGGCGCTGGTCGACAGTTCCGACGAAGGCAAGACCTCCGTGATGTGCCTGCGGCGACTCTCCGACGAGTACCTGTCGAAGTACGGTGTCGTGATCCCCGCGGGTGGCGAGCACGACGAACCGCTGGAGTTGGCGGGTGCCGTCGAGAAGCCGGGGGTGGAGCGGGCCCCGTCCCGGCTGGGTCTGATCGGCCGGTATCTGTTCACTCCGGAGGTGTTCGACATCCTCGACGGAGTCAAGCCCGGCCACGGCGGAGAGATCCAGCTCACGGATGCCATCGATGAGTTGGGCAAGCGCGGACGTCTGCGGGGCTCGATCGCCGACTCCGACCTACTCGACGTCGGGAATCCGCTGGGGCTCCTCGAGGCCTCGGTGGAACTGGGGCTTGCCAAGTTCGGCTACGCCTTCGAGTCCCAGTTGCGGGATCGCCTCGGATCGTGAAGCCGCTCGCGGAGGCCCAGCGGCAGGTGCTGGCTACGGTCGGCCGCCTGCCCCCGGGCCGGGTGCCTGTATGGAGCAGCGTGGGACTGGTCCTGGCGGATGACGTGATCGCCACCCAGGATGTGCCGCCTTTTCCCAACTCGGCCATGGACGGTTATGCCGTGAAGGGAGCCGACGTCGCGGCGGTGCCCACCGTCCTCCGGGTCTTGGAGGACGTCGCCGCCGGGCACGTCGGTACTGCCACCGTGGAGCCCGGCACCGCGGTGAAGATCATGACCGGCGCGCCGATACCGCCAGGCGCCGACACCATCGTGAAGGTGGAGGACACCGAACCGGGCGACGGGGCCGTTCGGATCATGGCGGTCACCGAGCCGGGGACGTCGGTTCGAGAGGCCGGTGGGGATGTCCGGTCCGGTGATCTCGTGTTCGATACCGGCACGCGGTTGACGCCGGCCCATCTCGGTGTGCTGGCTGCCATCGGAGTGGCCGAACCCACCGTGTTCCGGCGTCCGCGGGTCGCCGTGATGTCGACGGGCGACGAGGTCCTCGCACCGGAGAGTCCGCGATTGGCACCGGGTCAGATCCGCGATGCGAACCGGCCACTCCTGACAGGTCTGCTCTCGGAGCTGGGGGCCGAGGTCCACGACTACGGCATAGTCGTCGACGACGCGACACTGTTGCGGTCGACGTTGCTTCGGGCCGCCGAGGAGTGCGACGTCGTGATGACATCAGGTGGGGTGTCGATGGGCGAGTACGACCTCGTGAAGGCTGTGCTCACCGAACTCGGCGACATCGAGCTGTGGCGGGTGGCGATGCAGCCGGCGAAACCTTTCGCCTTCGGCCAGATCCGCTCGACGCCGCTGTTCGGCCTGCCGGGGAACCCGGTGAGCGTGCTCGTGGCGTTCGAACAGTTCGCCCGCCCGGCGCTTCTTTCGATGATGGGGAGCCGGCTTCTGTTCCGCCCCCGTCTGCGGGGTGTGCTCGCCCATGACGTGCACACCGATCCCGAGAAAACCGTGTTCCTCCGCATGAACGTGACCGAGCAGGACGGCCGCTGGGTGGCCGCGAGTGCCGGGGGGCAGTCTTCGAACGTGCTCTCTGCGGCGGCCAACGCCAACGGCTTCGCCGTCGTCCCGGTGGGGACGGGGTCGGTCGATGAAGGCTCCGTCGTCGAGTTGGAGATGTTCCGGTGGTCCGAGACTCGGACCTACGAGGATGTGTTGGGATGACGGACGAGTTCCCGCATCTGACGCCGGCCGGTGACGTCCACATGGTGGACGTCGGAGACAAACCCGAAACGGAACGAGTGGCGGTGGCGGAGGGCGTCGTGTCCATGTCGGCCGGCGTTGCCGACCGGCTGTTCTCGGGCGAGCTGCCCAAAGGTGACGCCCTGGCTTCCGTGCGGTTGGCGGCCATCATGGGCGCCAAGCGGACGCCCGATCTCGTCCCGTTGTGCCATCCGATCTCGCTCACCGGCATCGATGTGATCGTCGACAGGGACCCGATCGGTGCCCGGATCGAGGTCACCGCTCGCACCGTGGGGCGTACCGGCGTGGAGATGGAGGCGATGACGGCGGTGGCAGCCGGGGCCCTGGCGCTGTACGACATGGTGAAGGGTGTAGAGCGGGGTGTCACCATCGAATCGGTCCGGCTCCTGGAAAAGAGCGGCGGACGATCCGGGACCTGGCGGCGAACATGAACCCCGGAAAGATTGTCGCGCAGGCAAACATTGGGTTAATCTGCTCCGGTCATGTGAAGCACTGGTCACGTGATGTTGATGGGTGGGACACCCCCCTAGAACCACTCAGCGAGTACACGAGTTGAACATGAACAGGTCGAGGCGGAGTGCATGAGCCATGGCTGACGCGCCACTTCTGATCGCTGCCCTGGTGATCCTCACCATCTGGGGCATCTATCTCTTCCCCACATTCTTCGGTCGACGCCGGAACGCGCCGTTGAACTCCACCGAGGAGTTCGACCGGTGGACCCACGTCATGGCCGATGTCCAGCGCCGGAGCTACAACACCGGGCGCCTGTCGACGCGTGATTCGATCCGCACCCGGCGGCGCAACACGCTGCTCGCCCTCGGGGCGGTCGCCGCCGCCCTGTTGGTGCTGGCGTTCAGCACGTCCTCGGTGTGGTGGCTCGTCGCCCACCTACTCGTCGATGCGCTCATCGCGGCATACGTGGCGCTGCTGCTCCAGGTGAAGCAGCAGCGGGCGGCGAGAGTGGCTCAGACCCACGCCGTCATCCGGCCCAACGACGCCGACGAGCCACCGGTTCGCATCGTCGCCGGTTCCTGAGACTTTGGATCAATCCGACCTCGACGCCATCGGTCGCTCGGTCCGACCCGTCCTCGACGGACGGTTCAAAGCTCGCGAGCGGGGCCTGACCAACAGTCGCAAGGTGATTCGGGCCTCCGCCAACGCCATCCGCAGCCTCCACCGCGGCCAGACCGAGCAAGCCGAGGAACTCATGGCCGAGGCGCAGGGTCTGCTGGAGGAGGCGATGACGGCGCTCTCCGGCCACCAGGCGATCCTGCACGCCGGATTCATCGGTGACGCTGCGAAGGAGTACGCAGAGGCTCGTCTCACCGCCGCTCTGTTCGCCGGCGATCGGCTCCCGCTCCCCGACGACCTGGGAATCGACCCCGTGCCGTACATGCACGGTCTGGGGGAGGCGGTGGGGGAGTGCCGGCGGCGTCTGCTCGACACACTGCGCCGGGGTGATCTCGATCTGGCGGAATCGCTGCTTGCCTCGATGGACTCGATCGTGGACCTGATGGCGGACCTCGACTATCCCGACGGCATGACGTCGGGGTTGCGGCGTACCACCGATGTTTCCCGATCGTTGGTGGAGCGATCCCGGTCGGATCTGACGGCCACCGCCGTGCAGGAGCGGCTGCGCCGCGACCTCGAACGGCACCTGTGATTCGGCCCTCCGAGCGACGATTGGAATCCTGGGATGGAGGCGTGCCTCCGAGGGGTTAAAATGCCGATCCCTTCATGGGGGTGTAGCTCAGCCCGGCAGAGCGCTTCCCTCGCACGGAAGAAGTCAGGGGTTCAAATCCCCTCACCTCCACGGGAACCGGATGGAATCCGGTTCCTTGGAGTCTGCGATGCAGACTCTCGGCTCATGTCATGAGCCAAGCCCCAGGCCCACACCTGGGGCTTCTGTGTGTCGTGGCCATTGAGGGTCCCTCCGAATACATCGATTCTCTCGCGGTCCGTGGTACTCTCCACCGCGTAGTAGCGTCCACAACGAGATACCGAGTGAGGAGGTTCGATGGATACCACGCAAGTCCTGAAGGGTGTGCTCGACACGGCGGTGTTGGCCGCGCTGAGCGATGAACGCACATACGGGTACGACCTCGTACGGCGCCTCCGAGAGGCCGGCCTGGACGAGGTGGGGGAGGCGTCGGTGTACGGAACCCTGCGCCGCCTCTTCAACAACGGCCACCTGACCTCGGAGATCGTCCCCTCCGAGGAGGGCCCGGCCCGCAGGTACTACGGCCTCAACGCGTCGGGTCGTGAGCTTCTGGAGCGCTCCGCCAAGACCTGGAAACACTTCTCCTCGGTGATGAGTGATCTGTTGAAGGAGGTCGCATGAAGATCGACGTCACCCTCTCCCGAGCGGCGGTCGAATACCTCGAGGCCGTTCGGTCGGGACTGCGGGATCTCGATGAGGAAGACCGCGAGGCGATCCTCTCTGAGTTGGAGGAACATCTCGGCGAACTCGGAAGCCAGGACCCCACCGAGGCTCTGGGTGACGCCGGCGCTTTCGTTTCCGAGTTCCGTCACAGCGCCGGAATCGTCTCTCGACCCGGGCTGTTCAGGCGGACCGCCATGAAGGGTCGTCGAACGCTGCATCGTGTGGCCGAGCACCCTGCGGCGGCGCCGTGGCACCGGCACCGGTCGGATCTCCGGATCGTCTGGGTGTGGACACGCGGCTGGATCGCCATGTCTGCCATTTGGTGGCTCGGGACCCACTGGCCCGGAGGCCAGATCTCGTTCCTGATTCCCTGGGGGCGCTTCCTGGGTTGGGGTTCCGCGATGGCCGGCCTCGCCACCGTTGCCTCGGTGTGGGTCGACGGTCGCCGATCGGATCGGCGGTGGAGACATCTCGACATCGTGGCGACGGCGGCGACCGTCGTGCTGGCGCTCTTCGCGCTGCTGAATCCGGTGTGGATCGACGACCCGTGGTCGGAGGGCTCCCAGGTCCTCCAGACCGTGCCCGAAGTATCGAACGTGTACGCCTACGACCGGGAAGGAAACCCCGTCGAGGTGCTCCTGTACGACCAGAACGGCCGGCCGTTCGACGTGAACCCCGATCCGGGTTCGGTGAGCTTCGACGGAGCGATGTTCTACGACTGGTGGGGGCCCGTGAGGTATCGGGTCGATCGGTACGGAGCCCCGGTGACCAATCTGTATCCGTTGGAGCGGATGGATGACAGCCGGCAGACCGTGCCCCCGCCACGGGTGGGGCTCCCCGACTTCGGGGCGGCAGAGTCGACGCCGACCACGACTGACTCCACGCCGACAACAGTGGGCGACGGTTCGTCCTCTTCCACCGACGATACGACCGTCAGCACGGTCGGACAGGAATCCACGACCACCGCCGAGGAGGAACAGGCCACTACGACGGTCGCAGGGGGCTGAGATCAATGGTCCGAGCCCGCACCTGGGCTCGGACCATTTGGGGTTGACCTCGATCCGGGGCCGGCCGATGAATGACCATTGGGTCACATCGGGGTTAGGTTGCCGGTATGAAGACGAACGCCTTGTTGCTCGCCGTATTGATGGGTGCTGCGGCCTGCACTCGAGCCGCCGACACTGCGACCACCTCGACGGCGCCGCCCACGAACACATCGACAACGGTGGCGGAAGCCAGCACGACCACGGCTCAGGCGCCGGGCATCGAAGAGCTCAGCCCGGAACTCCAGGCCGAACTGTCGGAACTGATAGCGACCACCGAAGAGCTGCGTGGCCTCGATTTCGTCGACCCTCCTCAGATCAACGTCGTGACGCCGGACGAACTGGAAGCCCTGGTTCGAGAGGGGATCGAGGAGGACACCGAGTTCGTCGATGTCGACCAGGCGCTCTTCCGTACGTTGGGTCTCCTCGACGATGAAACCGACCTCATGTCGCTCTACACCGACGTCCTCGGCGAGCAGGTCGCCGGTTTCTACGACACCGACACGCTGGAGATGGTTGTGCCCATGCGGTCGGAGGGATTCTCGGCCCTCGAACGGTCGACCATCGTCCACGAGCTGACCCACGCCCTCGCCGACCAGCACTTCGGTATCGGCGACATCTACGACGAGCTCATCGACGGAGAGCGCTACGACGAGGCGTCGGCCTTCCAGGCAGTCGTCGAAGGTGACGCGGTCCAGACGGAGCTGTCGTACCTTCGAGGGCTGTCCATCGACGAGCAGCGTGAAGTGATCGAGGAGTCGCTCGCCGTCGACAGTTCGGCGCTCGATTCCGCGCCCCGTTTCCTGCAAGAGTCGCTCTTGTTCCCATACGTGAGCGGACAGGTGTTCGTGGAACGACTGCAGAACCTCGGAGGTCGCGAGGCCGTCGACGCCGCCTACTCCGATCGGCCGGTGTCCACCGAGCAGATCCTCACGCCCGAGGACTACGGACGTGACCAACCCGTTGTCATCTCGCTCCTCGACGTGGCCCTCGACGGCTACCAGAGGTCGTACGGCTCGGTGTGGGGCGAATTGAGCTTCGAGCTGATGTTCAACCAGATTCTCGGGGGCCGCCCCGAGGCCGCAGAGGGCTGGGGTGGCGACCGCTACGACCTGTTCTTCGACGGCACCGATGTTGCCCTCGTTCTGGTGTATCAGGGTGACTCCGAGCAGGACACCACCGAACTCGAACAAGCGCTCATCGAATATCACGAAGCGGTGCTGGGAGCCGCCCCCGACGCCGGCGGCGTTTTCACCGCCGACGATTACGCGTTCGTCTCCCGCGAGGGGGCCGAGCTGCGCTGGGTGGTGGCGTCCGATCCATCCGCCGGCGCCACCCTTACGGCCGCACTCAGCCAGTGACACCCTGGAACGTGTGAGGCGATCCCCGTAGCTTGAGACGGTGTTCTTGGAAGCGACCGATGGCACCATCTTCGGCCCGGTGATCGTGGCCGAACGGTTCGGTGAGCGGTTCCGGGGGTTGCGTCCGCGGGCCGCCGGTCGATACTTGCTACTGCCCACGAACTCCGTGCACGGGTTCGGGATGCGAGAGCCAATCTGGGCGGCCGGGCTGTCCGACACGATGACCGTGACCCAGGTGGCGATCGTGGCTCCGCGGCGGGTGATCACCCTGCGCGGCGCTGTCTGGATCCTGGAAGGGCCAGTCACGGCTCCCCGCCCGGTGGTCGGTGCCACCCTCGTGAGAACCGAGGTGCAACGCTGAGGCCGTGGCGGCCTCTAAGGTCGCCTCGTGCCGGGAACCCTCGTCATCTGCTCCACTCCGATCGGCAACCTCTCCGATGCGCCACCCCGGCTGGCCGAGGCCCTGGCCACCGCCGATGTGGTCTTCGCCGAAGACACACGGAGGAGCCGGATCCTGCTCGACGCGTTGGGGGTGTCAACACCGCTCCGCAGCTACTTCCTCGGCAACGAACGAACCCGGAGCGAAGAGCTGGTCGAGCGGCTGGCGTCCGGCGACACGGTTGCGCTCGTCAGCGACGCCGGCACACCGGTGGTTTCGGACCCGGGCGCCCATGCCGTTGCCATGGCTCGGGAGATCGGCGCCAGGGTGACCACCATCCCTGGCCCGAGCGCAGTCACGTCGGCGGTGGCGGTGTCGGGAATGACCGGAGATCGCTTCGTTTTCGAGGGCTTTCTTCCCCGCAAAGGGCGTGATCGATCCGAGCGGCTCGAAGAGCTCGCTCAGGAGCCGCGAACAATGGTCCTCTTCTGCGCTCCCCACCGTTTGGGAGACGACCTCACCGACCTCGCAGAGGCTCTCGGTGAGGGGCGCCCGGTGTGCGTGGTCCGGGAGCTGACGAAGATGCACGAGGAGGTCGTGTGGTCGACTTTGGGCGAAGCTGCGGGCGCAGCGGACAACCCGCGCGGCGAGTACACACTCGTCATCGAGGGTGCACCTCCACAAGCCCCCGACATCGATGCCGCCATCGAGGAGGCGCGCTCTCTCGTCGTCGGGGGAATGTCGGTTTCGGCTGCTGCCCGTCAGGTGGCCGAGCGTCGCAAGGTCTCGCGCCGGTCCGTCTACGAAGCGCTGGTGGTCGATTGACTCGCTAGACCAGCTGGTTGCGACAGCTCGAGCACACACCGCGCTCCTTGAACGCCGTCACGTGATCGGTGGTGCCGCAGAACACGCAAGTGCTGTCGAGTTTCCTCAGCACGATGTTGGAGCCCTCGATGGAAATCGACAGCTGATCACCCTCCCGGATGTTGAACATACGGCGGGTTTCAGCCGGAATGACGATCCTGCCGAGATCGTCGATCTTGCGTGCGATTCCCGATTCCATCTCGCGAGCACCCCTCTCCTGATGGGTGGTATCCCTGCGGTCACCTTACCCCTGGCCGTTCCCGCGTGACGTCTGCGAGGCCCTAGATTGGTTCGAATGGTCTGGGTCGACACCCACTGTCATCTTCAGCTCGATCGGCGTCCGGCGGCGGAGCTGCTCGAGCGCGCCCAGGCGGTCGACTGGATCGTCGCTCCCGGCATCGACGCCGCCTCGTCGGCGGCCTCGGTGGCGCTGGCGGCCGAATACCCGGGCCGGGTGGCGGCCACGGCAGGCCTCCATCCCCACGACGCCGAGCATTTCGAAAGCCAGTGGGAGGCCATCGCCGCGCTCGCACCGATGGTGGCGGCCCTCGGAGAAACAGGCCTCGACTACTACCGCGATTTGTCGCCTCGAGATGCGCAGCGCCGCTCGTTCCAGGCTCACATCGAGCTTGCTCTCGACATGAACAAGCCCCTCATCGTCCACTGCCGTGACGCGTTCGCCGACGTCTTCGAGATGGTCGAGCGTTCCGGTGCCGCACCGTTGACCGTTCTTCACTGCTGGACGGGAGGCCCGAGATGGACGCGGAGGTTTCTCGACCTCGGGGTCACTTTCTCGTTCGCGGGCCCGGTTGCATTCGAGACCGGTGACACCGTGAGACTGGGCGCGGCGTTGGTACCCCCCGAACGAGCGATGGTCGAGACCGACACTCCGTATCTCAGTCCCCCTCCTCACCGGTCGGAGCCGAACGAGCCTGCCTGGGTGGCATTGGTGGGCCAGGCGTTGGCGAAGGTTTGGGGGATGGGCGTGGACGCCGTTGCCGGCGCCACGTCGGAGCGTGCGCGCACGGTGTTCGGGCGCCCATGATCGCCCAGACCAGAACACAGGTGCGGGCGCTGCTCGAGCGTCACGGCCTGAAACCTCGCAAGTCGTTGGGCCAGCATTTTCTCGCCGATCCCAACATCACCGAGAAGATCGTCGCAACCGCATCCATCACATCGGGCGACAACGTGGTCGAGGTCGGCGCGGGGACGGGAACGCTCACTGCAGCCCTTGCCTCTCGTGCCGCGAGGGTCGTTTCCTACGAGGTAGACAGGTCGCTAGAGCCTCTCCTCATCGAGGTGCTGAAGCCCCATCCGAACGTCGACCTCCGATTCGAGGATGTGACGTCGGTGGATCTCGGGGCCGAACTCGGGCCGGGTTCGTGGAAGCTCGTCGCCAACCTCCCGTACAACGTCGGGACCGGTCTCGTTCTCGACGTCCTCCGGCACACGCCTCAGATCGGGTTGATGGTTGTGATGGTTCAAACGGAG
>Ga0224510_10000886_pt1 | contig 20880 bp, 20 predicted proteins | sample SF_May12_sed_USG_FD_170161 | JGI IMG/M metagenome (GOLD analysis project Ga0224510, IMG submission 170161) | Sediment microbial communities from San Francisco Bay, California, United States - SF_May12_sed_USGS_4_1 | ecosystem: Environmental > Aquatic > Marine > Sediment | place: USA: California... | reverse complement strand
CGGCCATCGGCAACCTGTTGTCGGGAGAGGCGGGGGAGACCCTGTCGGTGAGACCTGAGCGGCCTCAGCCGGTGTTCTCGTTCCTGGCGCCGGTCCAGTTCGCCGCCGAGGCGCAGGGCATCCCGCTCGATGGGTTGAGCGACGATCAGGTCAAGCAGATCTACGAACAGACCCTGGCCGACCCTCAGGCAGAGGCACAGCTCGGTTTTGCCCGACAACTCGTGGCGGACAAGGACGAGGACGGCAGGTACGAAGCAGGCCTCATGCTCGTCTTCGTGGAGAGCGTGGACGGAGACGGCGACGGTGCTCTCGACGCTCAGATCGAACGCGAGAAGGCCGTCGCTGCCGCGTTGAGTGACGTCGACCTCCCTGAAGGGCTCGAGATCCGGCCGTTCTCCTTCGGTCTGCTGTTCGGCGAGGACGTCGGCTTCGAGAGCGAGTTGGGTCGGCTGTTCGGGTCCGCCTTCGCCATCATCATCGCCATCCTGATCTTCGTGTACTGGATGCGCCCGGTATCCGGTCGCGGCAAGTCGATCAGGCGAGCCGTGGCCGACATGGCGGTCACGATGCTGACCATCATCATGGCGATCGTTTGGATGCAGGGCATCGGCACCATCGCTCAGAAGCTGGGCTGGGTGGGTCCGTTCACGGAGATCGCTCAGATCGTGCCGGTCCTGCTCATCGGCCTGGGAGTGGACTACGGGATTCACCTGATCTCGCGGTACAGAGAAGAGGTGGGCGAGGGACAGAGCGTCGAACGAGGTATCCAACGAGCGATCGGGACCTCGGGTGTCGCACTGACACTTGCGACGCTCACGACGGTGATCGGGTTTCTCACGAACGTCGTGAACCCGGTACCTGCGCTCAAGGACTTCGGCATCCTCGCCGCCATCGGGATCTTCGCCTCGTTCGTACTCATGCTCACCTTCGTTCCCTCCCTGCGGTTGGTCTTGGACCGGAGGGCGGAGTCGCAGGGCACCCTGCCGGTGGAAGGATTCCGCGCGTCGTCGGAAGAGCGGCTGCTCCCGCGGATCATGGAGAAGACCGCGGTGCTCGCGGAGCGACTCGCCATTCCGACGCTCGTGGTGATGCTCGCCCTCGGGGCACTGGGCGCCTACGGGCTCTCGCAGCTCGAGACGAGGTTCTCGTTCACCGATTTTCTGCCCGCCGATTCGCCGATCGTCGAGACGTTCAACATTCTGGACGAGGAGTTCGGAGGCGGCTTCGGCGAGACCACCCAGGTGCTGGTGACGGCTCCCGAAGGAGGAGACCTGGCCACACCCGAGGTCTACAACGCCGTGCTTGCGGTCAGGGACAACCTCGTGTCGACCGAGAACGTGATCACGATTCCCACACCATTCGGCGACGTGGCCCAGGCCACCGACCCGGTGGGTGTGTTTCAACAGCTGCTCGCTCCCGCCGCCCCCGGGCAGCCGCCGGCAAATCTGGAACTGGCGACGCAGGCGGTGTCGTTGGGGCTTTCCCAAGACGGATCGGTGGGTCAGGGAGCAGACGTCGCCGGTTTGTGGGACCTGGCAGCCGAGGCAGCCGGCGAGCAGATGACGCGGGTCCGCCACGTTGCAGAAACCGGCGCCGTGGATGCCATCCAGATCGAGATCGGCACCCAGGCCGGAGAACGGGGCGCCGGTCAGCTCCGCGAAGATCTGATCACAGCCCTCGAACCGCTGACCTCGATCGACGGCGTCACTGCCGTTCCCACCAGCCAGCAGATCATCTCCGACGTGGTTGTCGGCGCGTTGTCCGAATCCCAGGTCAGCTCGCTCCTGTACACGATCATCGCCGCCACGATCGTGCTCGTCATCAACTTCTGGTTCGAGAACCGGCGACCGTTCCTCGGGGTGTTGACGATGATCCCGGTGGCGCTCGTCGTGTTGTGGACGTTCGGGTTGATGTTCGTCAGCGGAATCCCGTTCGGTCCGGTCACCGCCACGCTCGCCGCCCTCGCCGTCGGCATCGGTGTTCCGTACACGATCCACCTGGCTCGCCGGTTCGAAGAGGACCGGAACCGGTTCGACGACATCGAGGCTGCCATCCGCTCGACCACCCGTCACACGGGAGGCGCGCTTGCGGGCTCTGCGTTCACGACCGCCGCCGGGTTCGGGATTCTCGTCACATCGACTCTCACGCCGTTCAAGCAGATGGGTCAGGTGACGGCATACGCCATCGCCCTGTCGCTGGCGGGTTCCGTCCTGGTCCTGCCTTCGCTGCTCGTCCTCTGGGAACGCTGGCACCGCCGCCGGGGCGATGCGGATAGGGCGAAGCAGACCGTGTCCGTGGTCTGAGCGCCGATCGCTATCGGCGGGCTTCGGCTCGCCGACAGGGAGGGTATGCGCAGGTCGCCCGCGGTTCGGGCCGTCATCGGATTCCTGGCGCTGGCCGGCTTGTCACGTCTGGCGCTCGGTGAAACACTGGTCGGATTCGCTCCGGAAGCCGGGTGGGCGGTCGCGCTGGTGGCCATCCACCGCGGCCGCGGCCGATCTCTCGCCGCATGGTTTGCGATCACGGCCGGGGTGGTCGCCGGCCTCGGGGGAGCGTCGTTCCGGGAAACGTTTGCGACGATCGTGGGGACCGGGTTCGAGTTGACGATTGCGGCGGGTCTGTTTCGGATGTTTGTCGACCCGCTCGTCCGTCCCGACTCTGCCTCATGGTGGGCAAAGTGGGCCGGGAGCTCGGTGGCGGGAGCGTTGGTGGGAGCCGGTGCTTTTGCGCTGCTGACGGCAAGCGGTTTCATCCCGGCCTGGCTGTCAGGTCACGGCGCGGGGTTGGTGATCGTCGCACCCGGTGTGTGGGTCGGCATTCGATGGGCACGATCGGGCGGATGGCACCACCGCTGGGATGTTGCCTCTCTGGTTCGGGCCGTTTTCGTCGCCGGGGTTTCGTGTGCAGTCGGCGCGGCGCTTGGTTTGGGGCTTGGGAGGCCGGAGCCCTACGTGATCCCGGTGCTCGCGCTGGGATGGTTGGCCACGACGGTCGGCCATCGTGTGACCGTCATGGCTTCCACGGTGATCGCTACCGCTGCCTTGTACGCGGTGACCGCCTGGAGCGGTGCGGGATCGCCGCCTCTCGCTTTGACGCTCGCGGTCGTCCTCGTGCACGCAGCTGCCGCGGGGCTGGCTATCGAGGCTTCGGCACGATGGCACGCCGACGCCCTGCTGGCCGGTGTGGTGGGCATCCTCCGAGATGCGATCTTGATCGTCGACTCCGACGGCATGGTGATGACGGCGAGCCCGACCGCCGAGAGGTTGTTTGGCCGGGCGGTCCCCGACCTCGATCTGAGACGCCTGATCCCGGATCTTCCACATGATTGGGCCGGCTCCTCGCCGAGAGTCGTGACAACAGATGCCCTGCACTCGGATGGCACGCTCCTGCCGATCGAGGTGACGGTGGGAGCGATTCGCACGCCTGGACGGCCGACCTGGGCGATCGTCTGTCGTGATCTCACCGAGACCACGGCCACGGCGGCAGCCCTGCGACGGTCGGCAGAGATCATCGATGCATCGCCCGACCTGGTGGGGTGGACCGACCCTGAGGGGCGTCTGCTGTTCCTGAACCATGCCGGCCGCGCCATGATCGGGGCGGGCGACGATGAGACGTTGGGACCTTGGGCGGGGGCGGGGCTCTTGTCGGGCGACGCGGTCAGGGTCGCCGCCGAGGAGGGAAGCTGGCGCGGGGAGACGGTGCTGGCGATGGAAGACGGCGTTCACCTACCGCTGCGCCAGACGGTTGTCGCCCATCGCTCGGATGCGGGAGAGGTCAGATACTTCTCGATCGTCGCCTCCGACATCTCAGAGCGCTATGAGCTCGAGGCGATGAAAGGCGAATTCATTGAAAACGTGACCCATGAGTTGAGGAGCCCGCTGACTGCAGTCATCGGCTACTTGGAGCTCGTACGGTCGAAGGCGTTCGGGGAGATCGCCGGGCAGGTCGACGAGGTCCTGGGCGAGGTGGAAGGGGCGGCCGGTCAACTCCTCGAGATGGTCAACGATCTCCTGGACCTGTGGCGGGCCGAAGGTCGCGGCGCCGCCGATCCCGAGAACCTCGATGTCCTGGCCGTCGTGGAGTCCGCCGCCCACGTGATGCGGCCGGTGGCCGCGGGTAAACGCATTGCCTTGGAGGTGGGGGGGTCCAGCGCGACGACCGTTGGCGACAGAAGGCAGCTGGAACGGGCGCTGCTGAATGTGATCTCGAATGCCGTGAAGTTCACTCCTGTCGGGGGTCGGGTGACCGCGAGCGTCTCTGTCGACGGCGGGGTGGCAACGATCCGGGTCAGCGACACGGGCGTGGGGATTCCTCCGTCCGAAGTCGAGGCCGTATTCGATCGCTTCTATCGCGCTTCGACCGCACACGAGGCCGACATTCCCGGAACCGGGCTCGGGCTACCCCTCGTGCGACAGGTCTTCCGTGGGCATGGGGGCGAGGCGAGGATCGAGTCGCAGGTCGGCATCGGAACCACCGTCGTGTGCACGCTGCCCACCATCGTGCTCGCCGGGAGCCTTGCACCGGCGTGAAGGCAGGGCTTTCTGTCACAGCCCTCGGATACGGTCGACTCCATGATGACGCGACGGGCCGGCGTAGGCCCGCGACGCTTGGCGAGGATGTGGCGGCGGCGCCGATTGGCGGCGGCAGCCAGCGTCGTTCTTGCCGTGGTAGGTCTTCTCTGGAGTGACCTTCCCACCCAGTGGTCGGGGAGTGGAGTGGTGGCCGCTGTACTCGTGTGGAAGGTGTCGGACCGGCGGGTGGGGAGGGCCATCGCCGGGGAGGCGGGGGAGCGCTTGGTGGCTTCGCGTCTCGGTTGGCGGACGGCGGCTGTGTTCGGCTGGCGTTCCCCGGGGGCCAGGTTCGATGTCGATGTTGTCGTCTTTGAGCCGTGCGTCGCCGCCATAGAGGTGAAGCGTGGCCAAGGCCGCCTACGAGTTCTCGGTGATGGCGCCGTGTCGGCGGGCGGGCGCCCCATTCCGGGCAGGGCGGTTCGCCAGGCCACACGGGGGGCGGCCGCCTTGAGGTCGGCGGCCGGGCTCGACCAGCACGTGACCGCCATTCTGTGCATCACTCACATGGTTGGGCGCCCTCGAGTCGTCGTCGACGGGGAGAACCCGGTGGTGGTGTGCTCTGCCAAGTGGGTACGACGGGTGCTGCGCCGCCTGGAACCGTCGACTCCGGCCACCAGGCGTCTCCTGCGCGAGCTCGTGAGCTGAGGGCGCCCCGACTCTGCCGGGCCGTTGGAGGTCCGATTGACTCGATTCGCCCGCCGAGACCGTTATGCTTGGCGTGCTGGCACCGGAACCGGCGGGCGGGTCATGTCAGACGAAATCCCGACCGTGAGAAGGATCCCGTGAAGAAAGTTCTTGGCTGGGGCATCATCGCATTGCTCCTCTATCTGGTCGTTCAAGACCCTGCCGCCGCCACGAAGCTCGTGTCCGGCACCATCGACCTGCTCGGCGACATCGCCAACGGGGCGAAGGAAGTCATCAACGGAGTCTGAGCCGTCTTGAAGGCCACGCGCAACGCATCCGACGTCATGAGCTGGAGGCGCGAACGCGAGGTCTCGTACCTCTCGTTCAACGAGAAGATCGTCATTTCGTCCCGGCTGCATCCCATTACCGCCGCCCTACCTCTCCTGCGAATGTCGGTGGTGGCGCTGGCGATGTGGATCGGTTTCTCGGGCACCCTCGGCTTGTGGATCATCCCGGTTGTCGTTGTCGGTGTGCAGTGGGTGCGGGCACGCGGCTACGCCGGCGAGTTGGGTTTCGTCCCGGTGCTGGCGGTCATCGCCGTCCTGGCGTTGGCTTCGCATTTCGCCCTCGACACCGGTGTGCGGCTCACCGCCGTCGTCCTGCTGGTCGTCGTCGTGGGAGCCAAGGGTTTCGTCGACTATCTGGTCACGAGGTTGTTCCTCACCGACAAGAGAATCATGATGAGATCCGGACTGATCACGGAACGCCGGTCGACGCTCCCGCTCCGCGCCCTCACCGACATGCGATACGACCAGACGTTGCTCGGAAGGGTCCTCAACTACGGCCACTTCTTCGTTGAGTCGGCGGGCCAGAACCAGGCTCTTTCGTCGCTGCGGTTCGTCGACGAGCCACTCCCGTTCTACCGCACCGTCATGGAACTGGCGCTCGGAGGACAGCTTCCACCCGAGATGCTCCCCGAAAACTGACTCGTCCCAAGGAGGAAATCAAGATGCCCACCCTCGAAGAGTTCTGCACGATTCGCGCCACCATGGCCCCCCGGATGCTAGGCAACATGCCGGGTGGAACACGTCTCGACTTCGCCTTCGAAGGTACGGCCACGAGCCCTCACTGGGAGGGCGAACGTCCCGTCAGTGGCGTCGACTACGTCACCGTTCGATCCGACGGCAACATGGCGCTCGACATCCGGGCGACCATCGGCACCAAGCGAGAGACTGTGGCCTACCGGGGAACCGGCGTGAGCATCGTGAAGAGCCCGACCGAGGCGCACCCGCAGGAGCTGCTGACCTTTGAGACAGGCAATGAAGATCTGGCTTGGCTCAACGACGTGGTCGGGGTGGGCCTCGGGGGCGGCGAGGACGGTGGGTTGACCGTCGTCCTCTACATCGTGCGACCGTAGGCAGTGGATGCCATCGGCCTGATCGCCGGAGGGGGCTGGGCATCCGGGCTCAACCTCTACGCGGTCACGCTCATAATCGGGATGGCCGGCCGCTTCGGTTGGGCCGACGTGCCCGACGTGTTGACACGGACCGATGTCCTCATCACCGCAGGCGTGCTCTTCTTCGTTGAGTTCGCGGCCGACAAGATCCCCTATCTCGACAATGTCTGGGACGCGATACACACCGTGGTACGGCCTGTGGGGGCGGCGGCGTTGGGCTACGTGATCGCAGGTGACTCTGCCAGCATCGGAGAGGCGGCCGGGGCGGCTGTTGCCGGGGCGCTGGCGCTCACCGCCCACTCGGCCAAAGCCTCGACGCGCGCTGCGGTCAACACCTCACCCGAGCCGGTCTCGAACCTCACGCTGTCGGTGTTCGAAGACGGAGTGGCGTCGGGGTTGACGGTGCTGGCGCTGGCGTTTCCGGTGATCGCATTGGTGATCGCGATCGTGTTTGCGCTTGCGTCCGGCTGGGTGGTGTGGAGGTTCTGGAGGGCGATTCGCAAGCTGACGGAGCGGCGTCGGAGCAGGTCGGCGTCGCACTGAGCTCCGATGGCACTTCAGCAAGTGCACGGGCTGTCAGTCCGGCGGGGTGGCGGTCAGTGGAACGTCGAGGACGAACAGCGTGAATCCATCGAGTCGTTCGTACGACAGATTGCAGTGCATCTGGTCTGCCAGCTGTTTGGCGACCGCCAGGCCCAGGCCGAGAGTCCCCGTAAGGAGCGTGTCCTTGGGGCTGTGGACATACGGTCTGAACACCGATCCGAGTTGGTCGACCGGCAGGCCATCGCCGTCGTCTGCGACGACGATCCGGTACCAGCGGTCGGTGGGTGCCGCCTTCACGACGATCGACGGTCCTCCGTGACGGACCGCGTTGGAGACGATGTTCGTCAGGACGTGTCGCAGGCGGAGCCGATCCACCATGACGTTCCCTGGGAGCGTCGACAGCTGGATACGGCCTCCGGCCTTCTCCGCCGTCTTCGTTACGTATCGGATCTCGGGCACGGGATCCAACGGCTGGGCGTGAACCTCGACAGCTCCGTCCTCCAGTCGGGCCATGACCACGAGGTCATCGATCATGCGGGTCAGTTCGGTCGCCTGGGATCGGATGACTTCCATGCCCTCTTTGCGAAGGATCTCGTCGTCGGGGCTCTCCGTGATCGCGTGGCTGTAGCCGGTGATGGCGGTCAGCGGCGTGCGGAGTTGGTGGCTGACGCCGGCGATCAGCTCGTCGCGGGCATGGACCAGGGCTTGGTTCTTCTCGACCTCCGACTGGAGCTCGATCCGCTCTTCCCGCCTGCGGGCAGCCGTCCACAGGGCCCAAGCCGCGATCGCCGGGACGATGAGTGCGACCACGAGGCTCGATGCCCTTGCCGCCGCTCCGGCCTGACTCTGCTCCGCCTCGATACGCGCCTGAGCCCTCCGTGCCTCTTCCAACGCGGCAGATTCGGCGTCGGCGAGGGCCGGGATGGCGGTATTGACCGCTGCCTCCCTGGCAGCCGCTATCTCGGTGCTCGTCCGCGCCTCGGAAGCCTGTCTCAGGATCTTCGTGGTGGTCGTCCTGGCTGTATCAAGCAGATCCCTGTGACGTGAATCCGCGAGTTTGTCGTCGAGCGTCGCCGCCAGCGGTGTCAAACCTTCCAGCGATTCCACCACGCTCCGAGCCGCCTCGTCGATGTCGTCCTCGACCTCGACTCCGGCTCGGTCGGCCTCCACGAGAACCAGAGTGATACCCAGGTTCGATCGGACAGCGGATATCGCGGCCGAGAGGCGTTCCGCAGACACGACGATCTCCCCGTCGCTCGCCACCCGCGCCGCCTGGCTGGCATCGGCGAAGACAGCCGCGGCCACGGCGGCCACGGCCGCGATCGCCACGACGATGAGAATGGACTTGCCCTGCCCCGGGGTTCGCCGCGCCATGAGGCTATTTCGGAAGGAATCGACCGCTGCTTGATGCCGTTCCTCTCGTGCTCAAGGCCGGGCGATCCACTGCCGATGAGATCTCGATGGGCAGGGGCACACGTTCATTGATGGCAGCGGTCGTGATTTCCGCGATGCTCGTCTTGTGCGCCCCCGTGCTCGCATCGCCGGGTTCACTCCAGAGCGTCAATGCACAGGATGGTGGAGGCTCGGACAACGGGCGGGGCAAGGGCAAAGGCACCTCGACCACCACGTCGACCACGGTTCCGGACTCCGTACCCGCGCCGTCGACCACTTCTACGACGGCGTCGACCCCGTCGACGAGTGTGGCACCGTCGACGACGTCGACGGCGTCGGCCGCCCCTTCGACCACCGTGGCCCCTCAGCCGACGACCACCACGACAACCTCCTCGGCTCCGAGCACGTCGTCCCCGGAGACGACGATCACCACCATTGAGGCTGGAGCAACGCCAGGTAGCTCGAGCACCACGCTCCCTCCTCGCAATGGCGCCGGGGTCGGACTGTATTCGTCCGGGCCGACCGATCCTCAGCAGCCACTCATTGGACCCCCGCAGCGGATCTCGAACGGCCTGATCTTCTTCAGCCGGATCCCTGACGCCGTCCCGCAGCCGGTATCGGGCCGTCGCGCGGACCCCGGGCGCATCGGCGGTGTGGTCGGCTCGTGGGCGTGGTCCGAAGCCAACTCCGCTGTCTCCTCGGAGGGCCCGCTCCCGTTCCGGGTCTTCGAGGCAGTCATTCGTGCGCTCATCACCGGTGGCGCCGGGATCGCGGCGCCCGCTTCTGCGAGCCTGACCTTGGTGGGGCTCAGCCTCATATCGCGACGGCGTTCCGTCGTCAGGGCGATACCCTCCTCTCGATGAAGAGGGTCAATGACACGTTGTTCGTTCTGTGCTGAGGTAGGCGCCCCAGGACGGCGGCTCCTCTCCGGACCCGACGGCATCGCCATCTGCGCAGATTGCGCCGAACTCGCGGTCAGCGTGCTGGCGGAGCCCGAGGCGCCGGAACCCGACGTTCTCCTCACCTCGATCGGCAGCCTCGTGACGATGGATGGCCGCCACGGTGGCCTGTTGGGGGTCCTCCACGGCGTCGTGGTGGCGATCCGCAGGGGGCGGATCGTGTGGATCGGCCCGCCGGCGGAGCTGCCCGACCCATACACCGAATTGGCGGTGATGGACTGCGGTGGACGGGTCGTCGTACCCGGGTTCGTGGACCCGACGGTTCGCGTCGTTGGATCGACGTCGGATGTCCGGCCCGATCCCCTGGAACTCGCCGACCGCGGAGCGAGCGCACTGCGGGCGATGCAGGCGCGCGGCGTGACGTGCGTCGGTGTTGCGGTGGGCGGTAGCCCCGTCCCCACCGCGGAGACGTTGCGGATGGCTGTCGGGAGGTCCCTCGACGACCGGATGGCGATGCGAGTCGTCGTGACGTGGTGCCTCGATCCCGATATCCCGGCGTCGGAGACGGCGCGGGTCATGGTGCCGACCGCCTCCAGGCTCGTTGACTCAGTCGCCGTCACCTGCCGAGGAGACGCCTCGGAATTCGAGGCAGCCGTCGCGGCGACGCGACCTCTGCCGTACCGTGTCACCTGCCTCGAGCCGGAATCGGCCGCATGTCTGCCGTTTGTGTCTGGCGCGCGCTCGGTTTCCGGTGTCACACCTGGCGCCGCTGGACCCGCCGGCCCGCCGTGCATCGTCCCGTGGTGGGAACCCGGATTGGTTCGCAATCACTGGGCGGGGGGAGACAGGACTGCCATCGCCACGTTCTCCGATCCGGAGGAACGCCTCCTGTCGGGGATGGGGGTCGCCTTGATGGCCGCCGTCGATCTGGCCGGGGTGTCATTCGACCGGGCTCTGTGGTCGGTCACGAGGGGTGGTGCGATGGCGCTGGGCGACGGGGAGCGGGGGTGGGTGCACCTGGGCGGACCCGCCGATCTGGTGGTCCTCGACTCGGATGATCCCGGTGATCTCGTACGACGGCCCGACTCGGATCTGGCATGGAGCGTGTTCGTCGCAGGCCTCGAAGTCACGAGATGACCGAAAAATCAAGCCCTCGGGGCTAAGTTGGGCGTGGCCCCGGGACGTCCGGGAGCTCCCCGGTGACGCTGGAGCCGGGCGCCAAGCTTCAAAAGGAGGCACAGGTGAACAAAAAGGAGATGGCGGAGAAGCTCGCCAAGAAGGCCGACATCAGCCAGGCGAAGGCCGCCGAAGTCCTGGACATCATCTTTTCCACCAAGCCGGGTGAAGGCATCATCGCCGTCGAGCTAGACGCCGGCCGTGATGTGGCGATCGCCGGTTTCGGCAAGTTCGACACGCGGCGGTCGAAGGCCCGGACCGGTCGGAACCCGCAGACAGGTGCAGAGATCCAGATCGCGGCACGGACCGTGGCGAAGTTCACACCCGCCAAGGGACTCAAGGACAGGGTATCGGTCTGAGACGAACGTGACGAAGGACGAGGGGTCGGACCGCACAGGTCCGGCCCTTTCGTCATCGTGGAGGGCTTGTCCTCCGAGCGCGGCTACCGTTGCCCCGTGGCAGGCGTACCGGTGTTGGAAGGACCGCGGCCGTTTGCCATCGCCCATAGGGGGAGCCGGATTCTCTGGCCCGAGAATACGATGGAGGCGTTTGGTGGAGCGGTCGACCTCGGGTATTCCTGGCTCGAGACCGACGTCCACACGTCGAGCGATGGCGTTGTGGTGTGTCTTCATGACGACACGCTGGATCGCACCACCAACGGTGGCGGCCAGGCGAATCAGTTTTCGTATTCCGAACTGAGCCGCTTCGACGCCGGCTACAACCATGGCCCTGAGGCCGGGTTTCCGTTCCGCGGTCGTGGGATCGCCATCCCGACGCTCGAGGAACTGGTTACGTCATTCCCAGACGTCCGGGTCATCGTGGACCTCAAACAAGACGGTACCGAACAGCCGTTGGCGGACCTCGTCGAGCGCCTGGGCCTATGGGATCGCCTCATCGTCGGGAGCTTCAGCGGAGCGCGGGCGGCGCTCTTCCGCCGGCTCACCGGTGGACGGGTTACGACATCGACGGCGCCGATGGACACGCTCCGACGCTGGCTGGCTGCGGGAGTCGGCATCACTCCGGCACCAGCCCACGCCCTACAGGTCCCCATGAGGTACGGCCCGCTCCGGCTCGTCTCCCGGCGCTCGCTGGGAAAGCATCAGCGCGCCGGGTCTCAGGTCCACGTGTGGACCGTCAATGAAACAGACCTGATGCACCAACTCATCGACTGGGGCATCGACGGGATCATCACCGATCGACCTGACCTTCTTCGCGGGGTACTGGAATCGAGAGGGCTGTGGGCGTGATCGACGATCTGACCCCGGAGTTGTCGAAGTGGCCGGTCCCGACCGTGTCGGCGAGCGTCCTCGCCGAAGGCACGGTCGTTGCCCGCGGAGGGCCCACCGACTGGATCACGCGCATCGCTTCGATCTCGAAGGTGCTCACGGCGTACGCCGGGCTCGTGGCGGTGGACGAACTCACCATCGATCTCGACGAACCGGCAGCCCGTCCCGGCGCCACTGTCCGGCATCTGTTGTCGCACGCCGCCGGTTATCCCTTCAACGGCGAGGCACCGGTGGTGGGTGTTGGGGTGCGCCGGATCTATTCGAACACCGGGATCGAACGTTTCGCCGACCATCTGGAGGGTGCTGCGGGGATGCCGTTCGGTCGGTACCTCCACGAGGGCGTGTTCGAGCCGCTTGGGATGTCGGTCACGTCGCTACGCGGCTCGCCGGCCCACCATGTGATGAGTACCGCATCGGACCTGGCGAGGTTTGCCCGCGAGCTGCTGGCACCGGAGCTGGTCTCGAGGTCGGCATTCGACGAGATGGTCACGGTTCAGTTCGAGCATCTGAGCGGCGTAGTGCCTGGGGTGGGAAGATTCGATCCGAACCCCTGGGGGCTCGGAGCGGAGATCAAGGGCGACAAGCGCCCGCACTGGTCCGGCACGGCCACTTCGGGGGCGACGTTCGGTCACTTTGGCGGTGCGGGGACCTTCCTCTGGGTCGATCCGGACCGGTCGGTGGCGGTGATCGCCCTCACCGATCGCGAGTTTGGCGACTGGGCGATGACGGAATGGCCCGCCTTCTCTGACGAGATGATCAGACGCTACGGAGCATCCCGACCCGGGCAGTGACACCCGGCGAGAAGTGCACGAGCGGACCGTCGAGTCCGTTGATTCCGGCACTCGGCAAGAGGTCTTCGACCAAGCGTGTGGCCGTCGCCTCATAGAGCCGCCAAGGTTCGTGGGCGACGGGGGCATAGACGATTGCGCCCGCCCTGTCGGTGGTGTAGGCACGCCACCGATTGGTGAGAAAGTCGAGAAGCTCGGACCGCTCCGCTGGGCCGCCGCGCACCACCTCGATGTCGCATCCCGCCCCTCGGGGGCGGGGCCACCGGCGCCGGGAGCGGTAGCTCACGCGATCACCATTCCGGTGGAGGGTCATGGACGCCCACATGTAGGGAATTCGGAACAGCGAACGCGCGAGAGCGACGCCGGAGGCCCGAGGAATATCGAGCGATGAGAACCAGACCCCGGTCCCGTCACTGCGGTCACGGACGTATGTGCGGACATTCGTTTCCGGAAACGTCGACACCCAGGGGACCGCGGGGAGGCCGGCGGGACGCACCCGAGTCATCCGAAACGGCACCAGAGCGACCCAAGCCGTGCCGTCGAACAGGTCAACCGTGAGCCCTTCTGGGAGTAGTGCCTGAATCGAGCGGCGATCGGCCCTCCAATGGATGAACGACAAGTGGTCCCACGACTGGTGGGAAACCGCCCTGCCGGGGAGATCGGGAGCAGTGGCCGGATACGTCAGTGGAGAACCGGTCTTGTCGGGGGACGCTCGGCCTCGAAGTCTGTGATCACCGCCTCGTGTTGAAGCGTCAGACCGATGTCGTCGAGCCCGTTCAGAAGGCGATGCTTCGTGAAATCGTCGAGTTCGAAGCGGGCTTCGAACTCGGCTCCGAACCTCACGAGTTGCTCTGCCACGTCGATTGTGACCTCAGCGTGCGGATCGGCTTCCGCCAGCTCCATCAGCCACTGGACCTCCTTCTCGTTCAACTCGACCGGCAACAGTCCGATCTTCGTGCAGTTGTTCTTGAAGATGTCCGCAAAAGAGGGGGCGACGATCGCCTCGAAACCCCAGTCCTGGAGGCCCCAGGGAGCGTGCTCTCGCGAAGACCCGGATCCGAAGTTCGGGCCGGTCACGAGAATCTTCGCGTCCCTGTACTCGGGCCGCTCCAGCACAAAGTCGTCCTCGTCGTTTCTCCAGTCGTTGAAGAGATACTGCCCGTAGCCTGTTCTCTCAACTCTCTTCAACCACTGCTTCGGCATGATCTGGTCGGTGTCGACGTTGGCCCGGGGGAGCGGGGCCAGGGTGCCGGCGATGATGGTGACTGGTTTCATGACTGCCACGTCCTGACGTCGACGAAGTGGCCCTCGAGCGCTGCTGCGGCCGCCATTGCGGGTGACACGAGGTGGGTTCGCCCTCCCTTGCCCTGGCGACCCTCGAAGTTGCGATTCGAGGTGGAGGCGCACCGCTCACCTGGACTCAGCGTGTCGGGGTTCATCCCCAGACACATCGAACATCCGGCGTCGCGCCATTCGAATCCGGCTTCCTTGAAGATGCGATCGAGACCTTCTGCCTCGGCTTGCAGTTTCACGAGCCCCGAGCCCGGCACAACCATCGCCGACACCCCGGAGGCGACATTCCGACCTTCGACCACGGCCGCGGCGGCCCGCAGGTCTTCGATCCGGCCGTTGGTGCACGAGCCGAGGAACACGCGATCGATGCGAATGTCCGTGATGGGCATCCCAGGTGTGAGATCCATGTACGTGATGGCACGTTCTGCCGACGCCCGTTCGATCGGGTCGTCGATCGACGAGGGATCCGGCACCTGTGCACTCACCGGCAGCGTCTGTCCCGGATTGGTGCCCCAGGACACGTGGGGCTCCAGATCGGCGGCGGCGAGAAGGAGTTCGGAGTCGTATCCGGCGCCGTCGTCGGAGGTCAGCGCTCGCCAGTCGTCCAACGCCGCTTCCCAGTCTCTTCCCTTGGGGGCGAACGGCCGTCCTTCGAGGTATTCGAAGGTCGTGTCGTCGGGCGCCACCATGCCGGCGCGTGCCCCACCTTCGATCGACATGTTGCATATCGTCATGCGGCTTTCCATCGAAAGGCGCTCGATGGTGCTGCCTCGGTACTCGATAACGTATCCGGTACCGCCGGCGGTGCCGATGCGGGCGATGATTCCCAGGATGATGTCCTTGGCGGTCACGCCGGTGGGCAGATCGCCATCGACCGTGATGGCCATCGACTTGGGCTTGGCCTGAGGCAGCGTCTGGGTTGCGAGAACGTGCTCGACCTCGGACGTACCGATCCCGAAGGCGAGAGCCCCGAACGCACCGTGGGTGGCCGTGTGACTGTCTCCGCAGACAATCGTCATGCCCGGTTGGGTGATCCCCTGTTCGGGACTGATGACATGCACGATGCCCTGTCGAGGGTCTTCGAGTCCGAACAACGTGATGCCGAACTCCTCACAGTTGCGGATGAGGGCGTCGATCTGGATTTTCGACATCGGGTCGGTGATGCCGAACTCGCGTCCCGTGGTCGGTACGCCGTGGTCGATCGTCGCCAGGGTCAGCTCGGGCCGACGAACGCTCCGCCCGCTCATGCGCAGGCTGTCGAAGGCCTGTGGGGACGTCACCTCGTGGACCAGGTGAAGGTCGATGTAGAGGAGCGCGGGCTCGCCGGGCGCCTGCCGGACGACGTGGTCGTCCCAGACCTTCTCGAACAGTGTTCTTGTCATCTTCGGCTCGCTGATCGGGAGCCAGCAAGCGTAGTGACCTGCGGCGGGGAATCATCCCGCCGAGAGCTTGCCGCCGCGAAGGTCCAGCACCCGGTCGGCGAAGAGCAGCGCATCGGGGTCGTGGCTGGCAGCGACCACCGACATCCGCTCCGAGGCGGCGTGGCGGCGGAGCAGGTTCCACACGAGCCGCAGCCGGTCCGGGTCGAGGTGTGATGTCGGTTCATCGGCCAGGAGGAGCTTGGGGTGGGCGGCCAGTGCCCGCGCTACGGCTGCCCGTTGCTGCTCTCCCAGCGACACTCCGTCGATGGGGCGGTCGACGAGTTCGGCGATCTCCAGCTCGCCGATCAACTCCGTGCCGTCGGTCGGCGCCGTTCCCAGCCGGTAGGGGAGCGACACGTTCTCGGAGATGGTGAGTTCCGACAGGAGGCCCAGGGTCTGGGGGATCACCGCCACGTTGTTCCAAGCATCGGGCCGGGTCTCGATGTCGGGGCTCCATCGAAGGGTTCCGGAGTCGGCCGTGAGCCACCCTGCGAGAATCGACAACAGCGTCGTCTTCCCTGATCCGGACCGGCCGCGGATCATCACCACCTCTCCGGGTTCCACCGTGAGGTCGACGCCGTCGAGCACCGTCACCGTGGATGCTCCGCGCGCGAAAGCCTTCGAGATCGAAGTGAGTTGTACGGTCGGGGTCATGTGGCACCCCGCCGGTGTTCGACGCGATGGACCGAATCGGCTGTCCTGATGACGTCTGCATCGTGGGAGGCGACTACGACCGTGGACCCGGCGGATCGCAGAGCGAGCAACGTGTGGATGGCGAGCGCCGCCGACTCCTGATCCAGCTCGGCTGTGGGTTCGTCGGCGACGACGACAGCTGGATCGCCGACGGCGGCCATCGCCAGCGCCACACGCTGTTGCTGACCGCTCGAGAGCCGCTTTGGGCGCTCACCGCTCAGGTCGTCGATCTCGAGGTGACGTGCCAGTTCGTCGATGTTCTCGACACCGCCACGCAGCGTCGCCGCCATCTGTAGGTGTTCGTCGACCGTCAGATAGGGCAGGAGGTTGTCGGCGGGGTCCTGGAAGACATATCCGAGGTTCCGGCGCCTCCAGCGCCTCCTCCGGCGGTCTGGCATTCCTCCCGTCTCGACGGCGTCGATCGTGATTGATCCCTCCGTGGGACGGTCGAGCGCCGCGATGATCCTGAGGAGAGTGGATTTTCCAGCACCTGAGGGTCCGGCGAGCACCGTGAGGCTCCCGCGTTCCACCTCGAGATCTACGCCGCGGACCGCCCACACCTCACCCGAGTCCGTCCGGTAGGCGCGCCCGACTCCCGAGCAGGCGATGACCGGTTCAGTTCTCATGTCGCAACAGCTCCGATGTGTCTGCCCCGTCTGCGGCGCGCTGGCTGATGACTGCGGTGACCCACGACAACACGAGCGTCGCCATCACGCAGACGACGATGAGCGTCTGCGCCGGCACCCAACGAGGGCCGGGGGGAGTCTCGGGTACCGGATCGAGCGCCAGATAGACGCTGCGGGCGGTGAACAACGCCGTGGCGGCGCCCACCAGGACCCCGATCAAGAGCGGGATGGCGGTCTCGAGGAGCGACGCGAACTTGTGATCGGACCGGGACAGACCCATCCGGCGTGCCAGCGCGTAGGCCAGGTTGCGAGCACGCTGGCGCGTGTCCGAATACAGGAGAATGGCGCCAACCGCGATGAGGCCGGCGAGCATCGCATACAGCTCGAGGAAGTCGAACGTCCAGACCACCGACTGGAACTTCAGCAGGTCGAGCGTTCTCGTCGCCGGTATTGCAAAGGCGTATCCGATCGACTCCTCCGCGAGCGCCCCGGTGACATCCTCGACCGTGCCTCCGCTCGCCCACAGGAGATACCTGAGGATATTCGGCGATCGCTCGGTTGTGAGTTGGCCGAGGGCTTCGGTCGAGATCACGATGAGCGGACGATCCCGGCGGGCTCCCGGGAATGCCTCGGCTCGGCCCACGACGTGAATCGGGATCTCAACCCCGCGGGCATCGGCGAGTCCATCACCGACATCTCCATTGGCCACCAATGCCGGGGCGGCTCCTCCGTCGAGCGGTCCCAGCCGGTCGAGGAGTTCGCCGAGATCCGTGTCGGAGAACGATTCGTCCCAGAAGGCGCCGCCCTGGAACGTGTCGGGATCGATGGCGAGGACATCGATTCTCTGACCGGCGATGTCGCCCCGCTCGATGAGCGCCACCACCGTCGCCTGACCAGCGAGGCTCGACGGGACGGAGTCCAGGGAATACACGGGCGCCGAGACATCGGCGCCGATGAAGCTGCGGCCTTTGGCGTCGATCGTGGATGTCGTCGATCGGGTGAGTGTGGCGGAATACACGAGCGTCGCCACGGGAATGGCCGCGCCGATGACGAGCACCGTCGCGAGCAGCGGAGCGGACGACAACCTCCTCGATGCAAGGTAGAGCGCGGGTCGGCCGCGGGCTCGACGGGCTCTCCGAGTCAGCCTGCTCAGGGCGTAACCGCCGGCGAGGGCGATCGCCGCGAACGCCAGCATCGGATACAGCACAACCATCGGATCGATCGAGCCGACGAGCGCCCGATCCTCTCGTACCACGGCGTTGTCGCCGATCTGCGAGCGGATCCACCACGCCGCAGCCCCGAAGGCAATCGGAAGAAGTGGTCCGAAGCCTGCCCGAGCCCGCGAGGGGCCGGTGCGGAGGAGCGACCTGGACCGCACCGCCGCCACGACGATCACGATCCCGGCACCGAGAACCGCGGCGGAGCCGGCTCTGGAGGCAGCGGCGGTGAACGCGGTTGGGTCGATCCTGCCACCGGGTCCCGCCATCCGCACCACGGGTCCCGCAGCGGCCCATCCCAAAACGCTTCCCGCGAGGATGGGAAGGGCGGCCTCGAGGCCGGCTTTCACACCGAGTTGGCCAGGCGACACTCCTCGAGCGGCCAGGGACCGCAACTCGGCTCTCCTCCGGTCGACCCAATAACTCCCCGCCATCCCCATGAGCCCGAGGGCGGTTGCCAGCACCGCCGCAGCCAGCGGGTCGATGGCGGTGCCCAGGGCTGCCCCCAGCGCCTCGATACGTTCCACAACCGTGCCGAGATCGCTGTGGACGGCGACCTCGGCGATCGCAAACGAGGGGTGAAACTCGTCGGGTCCGTGCTCGGAGCGAAATGTCACCTGCTCGTCGTGATAGGCGTCCTCGAGCACTGCGATGGAGTCGACGATCGCCCGTGCTTCCCCCGTGGTCAGACCGTCGATGTCGACGGGGATCGTCCACTGTTCGTTGATGCCGATCGGCCCATAGGTCGCGAACGCGGCCTCGTATTGCGGGAAGGACATCGCCTGGAGGTCCACGAAGACGAGCGGGGTGGGCAGGTCTCCCATCGATGTCGGCTCGAGGATGTTCTCGAACTGACACCAGTCGGGCTCGGATCGCTGGTCGTAGAGATCTCCGACCACGGCGACGACGGGAATCTCAGCCTGGAGCGGCCCGCTCCACACAGTGACGGTAGAGCCGGGGGCGACCCCGAGATCACCGGCCAGACGTTCTCCCATCCACAGTCCTTCGCCCGGAACACGGTCGATCACGTCGAGGTCGTCGGCAAACCCCGTTCGGTACATCAGCTTCAACGGCAGGCTCTTGTCGTTGTATGTGGCGGTCCCGATGGATCCCTCTGCCACCAACACGGGCTGGCCGAGCCTCGGGCCCAGGTGATCGGTCATGGCCTGACGCTGTGCCAGGGCCGGAAGGAAAGTGGATACCTGAAGGTCATACGATGCAGAACACCGCCCCGAGAGCTCCCGTTCGAGGGCGGCGCTCTCGGCCGAGGAGAGGTAGAGCGGGGTGGATCCTGCGACGAGCCCGAGGATCGCCGCCGCACCGATGATCGCAGCCAGCACAGCCGGGCTCTTGAAGAGCAGCACTGGTGCGCGAACGAACGGCTTCGTGGAAAGCACGGCTCGCCACCGGTCGCTGTGCTCGTGCGGCATCCGGTCCATCCTGGCAGGTCCGATAGGCTTGCGCGATGCTGATGGCACTGGTGGTTCTGGCGGTTCAGCTGGGCGGATCATTCGAGACGGCGGGTGCCGACATCTCGGTCGTCGACGGCGACACCATGGAGGTCCAGCTGCACGTCGAGGCAGGTGACTCTGACAACGTGGTGGTTCATGCCGTGGATCCCGGCGGGGACCAGCAGACCATCGCCATGATCGAGGTCACACCCGGGCTGTTCCGCACGAGGTTCGAATTCCGGCCGCTCGATCTGGTGATCGTCTTCGAGGATCTCGACTCGGGCGAACAATCGGATCCCGTGAGGCTCACCGAGTTGGGAGCCCCGCCCGAGCTGTTGGGTTCTGCCGGCGGCGTCTCGAGGCCGGGCGGCGCCGAGGAGGGTGGTTCTCCGTGGGGATGGCTCGGGTTGGGACTGGGGCTCGCCAGCTTGTCGCTCCTGGCCTTCTGGACGCTGGGGTCGGCTCGTGACCAGGCCGGAGAAGAGGAGTGATCAGGCCGCCGGACCTTGCCGGCGTACTGCTTCGACATTCTCCATCGCCGCGTCGAGGTCGTTGAGCCAGTCTGCCTCGTGGCGGCCGACGAGCCTCACACACCAGGCGAGCGCATCGGAACGGGATTTGGCGACGCCCGAGCTCACGAGCGTATCGAGCGTCCGGCGCTCGGCCATTCGCAGCCGCGTCATGGCCGGCGCGGCCAGGTTCGTGAAGTCGGCCCGGCGTTCCTCGCACGTAACAGCCCACGAGACCTTGCGCTCGAAGACCTTTTCGGCGTCGCGAGCGATCGCCACCCGTGCCTTGCGCGTGGACTCACGGAACTTTTCGACGCGGCTCTGAATGGCGAGGAGGCGGGCGTCGGTGTCGAGTTCGTCGAGCCCATTGGGCGGAGCGATCGGACCGATGACCACGATCTCGTCTCTGTCGACTTCGAGGGTCGGCGCTTCGGTGAACCAATCGTCCTCGATCCGCCCGATGAACCAGGCTCGGATCTGGCTGGTGGGGTCGGTGTTGGTTTGCATGTAATTGATATTACACCATTACTGGCTAACAAGAAGTCCGACATGTAGAGAACCGACTTCCGGAGATCGGGCAAGAACATGAGGAGTCGAGTGGGGAGAGCCCGTGCGGGGGAAATCTGGGTTGTTCGGTGGATTCGTGGTGTTGGTGGTGTGGTTGGCGTTGCCGGCGTCGGCGGTGGTGGGGAGTTTCTCCGACGACGAGGGGTCGGTTCACGAGGGGGATATCGAGGCGATAGCGGCTGCGGGGATCACCAAGGGGTGTAATCCGCCTGCGAATGATCGGTTTTGTCCTGATTCGTCTGTGACCCGTGGTGAGATGGCGGCGTTTCTGCGGAGGGCGTTGGAGGGGACGTTGCCGGTGGGGGCGTCGACGGCGTTTGCGGACACTGCTGGGTCGGTGTTTGCGTCCGACATCGGATGGTGGGCGG
>Ga0224510_10000885_pt1 | contig 20923 bp, 23 predicted proteins | sample SF_May12_sed_USG_FD_170161 | JGI IMG/M metagenome (GOLD analysis project Ga0224510, IMG submission 170161) | Sediment microbial communities from San Francisco Bay, California, United States - SF_May12_sed_USGS_4_1 | ecosystem: Environmental > Aquatic > Marine > Sediment | place: USA: California... | reverse complement strand
TTGGCCTTCGCCTGATCTTGGACAGCACCAGGAGGCATGCACGTGAAAACCCGCCATCACCCGTCCGAAACCCGCATCAAATCATGTGGGCTCCCACCAGGTCTCGGCTATCTTGGACAGCAATGGGGCCACAGGCTTGATAGGGATCTCCTTTGCTTCGGCGGACAAAGAGTTGGAATGACCAGCCATTGTCAGGACTTTCAAGGTAACGCCGACCGGTTGGGGTATCAGGCCCTGCAGAATTCTGGCTTTGCCAGTGAAAGCGCTCGGTGCTGATAGCGTAGTCACGATAGGCAATGCGGTCGTGAAAGCCCTCTGACTTGTCGAGCGTAACAAAAAGCAGTTCCACCTTTCTGTCTTGTAGTGCAAGTACGCCAGATTGGAAGGGAGTTCTTCGATTTGCGGTTAACCAGCCGACGGCAGTTAGGATTTCGCGAATGCCATAGCTTGCGTGAAGGCACAGAGGCACAGCGGTCAAGCCCGGTATTGCGCGAAAGCGCAGAGTGTTTCTTGCTTGAAGAATTGCGCCCAGTTCACCAAGTTCAGCAGAGATTTCCGGTGTTCGTGAGAGTCTGGTAAGGAAATCCTCTCCACTACCTGCCTGGTGATGTTGGCCATCTATCTGATAGGCGAGCATCTGGAGTCGGCAACGGTCGCGGTCACCAACAGCTTGGTAGCGTACAGAAGATTCGCCGATGCGCACCAGAAGGTCGACTTGCTCCGGGTCGTTGCAGTGCAATAATTCTGAGAAACGGTGGCCGAAATATTCGTCCTCTTGGCCTTCCGGCGATGACAACAGCCCAGCGTCACGTCTCAAAGCGGTCCATCCACTGCGACCTTGGCTCCGATAAACCTCTTCTAACTGAATTGCTTGTTCGTGCAGAAATTCTGCGAGCCGAACCGTTGATCTTCCGCGGAGTGCAACATATGTCTGAAGCTCACTGCGGAGCCGTCGCCATGATTGGTTCACGGCGGTCCGCAGACTTCGCAGGATTTGTGCTTTAGTCAGTTGTTGTAACTGAATATGGCAGCCTGCAGGAAGGGAACTGAATCCCTTGTCCACTGCCTCAATCATATGACTGCGCGAAAGACCGCTAATTGCTGAAATTAGACGATCAAATCGAAAGTCTGCACGGTATCGGCCGACGAAATCTAAGATAAGGCAGCTTTGTTTGCCTTCATGAAGTCGCAGGCCTCGTCCAATCTGTTGTTGGAAGAGTACGGGGCTTTGTGTCGGTCGAAGCAGAAGAAGGGTGTCAACCGAAGGGAGGTCAACGCCTTCGTTGTATAGGTCGCAAGTTACAAGCGCGCAAATTTCTCCTCGCGCTAAACGTTCGGGTGCTAGCTGCCGAACATCAGTATTCGTCGAGCCTACTATGCAGAGCGCGGGCAGCCCGGCCTGGTTGAATTTGCGCGTCATGAAATCGGCGTGTGCAACTGTCACGCAAAAGACGATAGCTTTGCTCCGCTTTGGGTTGCCAGTTAATCGTCGCCATTCATCAATAACGAGTCTCGCGCGGGTGTCATTTCCGGTCACAAGGGTATCAATGGCTTCCCGTTCACCAGGCTTGTCCCAAGGCACGTCTGAGAAATCAGTATCGTCGTCGCAACCGTAGTATTCGAACGGGCAGAGTAGTTGGAGGTCAAGCGCATGCCAGAGGCGCAGCTCGACTGCAGGTGATCCATCAGGGCGATTGTCGAAGTATGGGAAGATTGATTTGCCATCTGAACGTTCTGGCGTGGCGGTTAGACCTAGTAGCGCTTGGGGGAATACTGATTTAACGAAAGTGTCGAAGCGGTCCGCTGCTAATCTGTGACATTCGTCGACAACGACTGTGTGCCAATATTGTGGGCCGCATCTTGAGACAAGGTCGCGTGCGCAAACACTGTCGATGGTAGCGAAAATGTGATCGTAGCTCTGCGGTTCAGAACCACCCGCCAATATTTCACCGAATGAGTGGTCGCGCAATACCTCGCGATATGTTCGCCGAGCCTGTAGTAGGATTTCTTTGCGGTGCGCTACGAATAGCAGGCGTGGGCGTCCACCTACAGTTTGGCAGGTGGCACGATAATCAAATGCTGCAACTATGGTTTTGCCTGTGCCGGTTGCTGCGACAACGAGATTGCGATGTCTGCTATGCTCTCGCTCCAGCATGAGTTGCTCTAGTATGTCCTTCTGATAGTCCTTAGGTTCAAGATCGAAGAAGGTTGTTGTGGCACAAATCTGATCACCGGTTTCCCGCTTCAAGGCTCTGGTCAATTCGGAACGGTGCTCAGGATTGGCAGCATCGTAATGCTGGAATTCCCCATCGCCCCAAAGTGTTTCAAAGTGAGCTTGGGCGCGAGCAAACAGTTCAGCTTGCCCTTGCTCAGTGAATTTGACTGTCCATTCGAGCCCGCCGAGCAGGGCCGATCCTGATAGATTCGCACTGCCAACATAAGCCGAACCAAACCTCGTTTTACGGTGGAAGATCCATGCTTTTGCGTGAAGACGTGTCCGTCTGCCATCGAGAGAAATCTTGATTTCGCAGCTTGGCAGTTTTGCAAAATAATCCAAGGCTTCTATTTCAGTTGCACCAGTGTAAGTAGTGGTGAGAATTCGCAGTCGTGTTCGTGGTTGACCCGCAGCGCTCACAGCTGTGGCTGTCTGAAGGATGTCGAACAACTTTCGAACGCCTGCGACTGTGATAAAGCTGACCAATATATCAACTTGGTCGCAGCAGGCTATTTCACGGCGAAGTTCTGATAAAAGGGATGGAGAACCTTTGCCTGCAGTAAAAAGCCAAGGAGCAGAAAGTCCAGTCTTGGGAACTTCTGGTGCCGATCCGTTGCGATGTATACTCCGAAGGATCTGAGGTGGCTCCACTAACAAGTCCACGGCTTCACTCCCCTGTTGCCTCAAGTGAACGAGGAGTGCATTGATAAAGCCAAGCTGCTTCCTAGATTTCTCTGCTTCATTTCCGCTGATCTCATCGAGTAGGTGAGTCACCTGCTTGGTAAGAGCATCAGTGATTCGCTCTGATGTTTCTTCCGAAGACAGATCTGAAAGCGTGCGGTAAGACGGATCTCGAAGACCGGCTATTAGCTGTGCTAATGATTCAGTAACAAGCTTATCGTATAGTCCATCAGGTAGTTGCATTGGTGCTGCTGGTGTTGGTGTATGGAGCCGTTTTCCCTAACTGACGGTTTGCATCAACACCTATCCCTGTACTGGGTAAGAAAGCAATGACGCAAAGGGGGATATTCGGACCTTTTTAGCGTATTTCGTGGTCGAGGGAAATAGAAGGATAGGACCGAGGTCGGGATCGTTTCCTGACTTGGCATCTGATCTGCGCATTTCGCTCATGAATAATAGGAAGTTGGGGCAGCTTAGGTTGCTGTCTTTTTGACCCGGACTTCTGCTCGATGACCAGTTGCGGCCAGGACCCGAATCAGCACATCGGTCGAGACCCCGTGGGTATTCCCATTCGCAATCGCCGTCACCCGTGTTCGTGATGTCCCGGCATTCTTTGCAATCGCTACATGGGTCAGCCGGCCGGCTTGAATGATTTTGGCCAGGGCGACGGTGAGTTCCGACCGAAATTCCATTTCAGCGGTATCCGCCGCGGACAAACCCAGCGCGTGCCCCAGATCTTCGGCTGATCGAACCGTCACTCGTTTATTGGATCTAGTCGTTGCCATCGATCATCTCCTGTACACGCCGTTGGCCGAGTGCAAGTTCGTGGGCCGGTGCTTTCTGCGTCTTCTTCTGAAGCCCATGAAACACCAGAATCGTGTCGGCCAGTTTAACAAAGTAGAATACTCGCACCATCGTTGCCGCGCTTCGCACTCCGAGCTCATACGCTCCTGTTGCGACTGAAGGCATTGGTCTGCTGAGCGGGGGCCCAATGCTGATGCCTTTCTGCAGATCCCGCAGTGCCTCACCGATTTCCCGCTTGAGCACCGGCGACTGGTCACGGATAAATGCCAGGGCTTTCGGGTGAAAGGTGATCGACTTCACCTATGGAGTACGTCTCAAAATTAGGACATTGGCAAGAGGGTGGCGCCACGATTTGGTGGAGTTGCCATTAAATGGAAGGCACGGGTTGTAAAACGGGGACAGGCATAATAAATGAACGCAAACTCTCTAAAATGCTCTCGCAGTACTAGCCGACGGTAGGTACGGTCACCAAGCTTACCGATAGAACGCGCCTCCCTCTCAGCTATACTGATCCCACGTATCGCACTGTTTGATCGACCAGAAGACCGCTTCTTTGAGTTTCTTGAGGGTTAGGTTTTCAGGATCTCGAATAGCCTGGAGTTTCCTGTCCAAATCGTAGAGTGGTTCAATCGATCGCTTATCCGGGATCTTGCCGAGCGACCAGGCGACTTCGGTCAAGACGGTCCAATCTGTCTTTGGGTCTTGGAGCTTGGCCAACAAAGGTAGGACCACCGATGCATCGCCCGCAATGCCTCCGATCTGTCCTAAGCTTTTGGCAGCGGCGGCCTGGATTTCCAGTTGAGGAGAGGTGTTCATCATCTCGACAAGCAGGGGAATCCCGTCTCTGCCGAGGTTCCCGATGGCAGCGAGCGCCTGCTTGGCAAGGTCTCGGTCCTTCAGCGCTTCCTTCAATTTCGGAAACGCTTCGTCCGCTTGCATCTCCCCCAACAACGACATGATCTTGAGTTTGCCTGACTGACTCATCTCTGGGGAGTCGAGCAACTTGAGCAGGCGCTCCGAGTGACCCCACTCTGCCGCGAGGAGTAGAGGGAATTCATATTTCTCGAGCGCCTCCTGCAGCTTGGTCATGGCATAACTTCCGGGGTCTGCGGCTTGGGCAGCCTGCGCGGCGGCGACGGCGTCCTCGAACTCCGTTCGCACCTCCTTTTGCCACTTAATTTTCATGCCGCTCAGGACATAAGTGAGTTGGCAGGCGGGGCCTTTCCAAAGCCGCGACGGGGCGTCGGGCAGGTCGGCATCTCCCCCAGTGGCCGTGGTGCCTTCCCATGTCTTGCGCTGCTCGCACTTCACACGAACGACGACATCATGCGGGGTGGCGGGGTCCAGCACTGGCGCATAACCAACTCCGCTCAGACGCTGAGCGACAGTGCCTGCCAGGGTTTCAGGGGGCGCGCTGCCTTTGTCTGTGAGAGCGATCACTTCGACCAAAATCGTCTGTATCTTCTCCAGCTGTGCCCTCTGCTCAGGGGTAAAGTATTCTCGATAGGCCAGCGCGTCGCTGTGAAACAGACTAAGAAGCAAGAAAACCATCAGGGCAGGTATGGCAACTCGACTTTGCATGGCCAACCTCCATTGGACCTCTTCAGACGATCCGGATGCAAGCGCCACTCTCAGACACCCGATCATGATGAACCGCTCGAAATTCAGTATACACTGCCCAGTTTTTATGAGAACCCAAAGCGCCAGGAGCCATCGGCATCATATTGACAGTTTACAGGTCCCAATGCTAACTTCCCGAGCTCTACTTCGTGACTCACACGAAACTTTCAGGTCTGTCCAAACAACAAGAGTGAGTAGAGAACGGTGATAAAGACAACAGTTGCGCGACGTTACGCACAGGCACTTTTCGAGCTTCTCGATCAATCCACCGTTGAAGTGACAAGGAGTACTCTCGACAGCCTGAGTCAGGCCATGAGGGAGTCGGACCAGCTGCGTCACGTGGTGGCGTCGCCGGCCTTCGGGGTAGAGGAAAAGACCGCGGTTCTGACGGCGCTTGCCGATACGCTCGGCTGTCCGTCAATCGGCAGGGCGTTTCTCGGCCAATTGGTGAAGAAAAGCCGGATAGGATTTCTGCCTGAAATCGCCCATGCGTTCGGCAAGCTCGTTGATCAAGCCAAGGGGACTCAACCGGTCACTGTTTCCTCTGCAGCCCCCCTTCCAGAAACGGAACAAGATCGTATCAAGGTGCGTCTCCGCGAAACGCTAAAGCGCGAGGTGGATGTGACGTTTCAGACCGACGCGAGTCATCTCGCCGGCTTGCAGATCTCGATCGGCAGCACGGTGGTCGACAGTACGGTCCGAGGCCGCCTGCGCGATTTGCAGGTCGCGTTGACACGAGAATAAGGAGTTGTCATGCAGATTAGGGCGGAAGAAATCAGTGCCATTATCAAAGAAAAGATCAAGGGGTTCGACAAACAGGTCGACGTGAAAGAAACGGGTTCCGTCATCCAGGTCGGGGACGGGATCGCCAAGGTGTACGGCCTGGACGGAGCCATGGCCGGGGAAATGCTCGAATTTCCCGGAGGGCTCTATGGCATCGCACTCAACCTTGAAGAAGACAACGTCGGCGCCGTGTTGATGGGTGACTCTGTCGGGGTTAAGGAAGGCGATCCCGTCAAGCGGACCGGTCGCATCGCGGAAATTCCAGTCGGCGAAGCACTGGTTGGCCGAGTCGTGAACGCCATTGGTCAGCCGATCGACGGCAAGGGAGCTATCAAGTCCTCGCTTTCGTCGCGTATCGAAATGGTCGCCCCTGGTGTCAATACCCGCCAATCGGTTCGGGAGCCGTTGCAGACGGGTATCAAGGCGATCGATGCCATGATCCCCATCGGTCGCGGCCAGCGCGAATTGATCATCGGTGACCGCCAGACAGGCAAAACCGCAATCGCTGTCGATACGATTATCAATCAAAAAGGACTCGGCGTGTTCTGCATTTACGTCGCGGTCGGTCAAAAACGCTCGACGGTTGCGCGCGTCGTCAAGACGCTCGAAGAAAACCATGCGATGGAATACAGCGTGGTCGTATCGGCGAGTGCCAGCGATCCAGCGCCGATGCAGTTCCTGGCCCCCTTCGCGGGAGCCGCTATCGGCGAGTATTTCCGAGACAACGGCAAGCATGCATTGATTGTCTACGACGATTTATCCAAGCACGCGGTTGCCTATCGTGAGTTATCCTTGTTGCTCCGCAGACCACCAGGCCGAGAAGCCTATCCAGGCGACGTCTTCTATTTGCACTCTCGTCTGCTCGAACGTGCGGCCAAACTGAGCGACAAGTTGGGCGGAGGCAGCCTCACCGCGCTTCCGATCATCGAGACTCAAGCTGGTGACGTGTCGGCCTATATTCCGACCAACGTCATTTCGATCACCGACGGCCAAATCTATCTCGGTAGCGACCTCTTTTATTCCGGTATTCGTCCGGCGATTAACGTCGGGCTGTCGGTCTCACGGGTCGGCGGGTCGGCGCAGATTAAGACGATGAAACAAGTGGCGGGTACGCTCCGGCTCGATCTCGCTCAGTATCGCGAAATGGCGGCTTTTTCCCAGTTCGGCAGCGAATTGGACAAGGCGACCCAGATGCAGCTGGCACGCGGTGTTCGGATGGTCGAATTGCTCAAGCAGGGCCAATACAAGCCCATGCCGGTGGCGGATCAGGTGCTGTCGATCTATGCCGGTGTGAATGGGTTTCTGGACGATGTTCCGGTCGACAAGGTGCTTCAGTTTGAAGCGGACTTCTTGCATTATGTTCAACAGAACCATCCCGACCTTAAGAAAGAAGTGGCCAGTATCGGCAAGATCGACGATAAGGTCGGCGGCCGCTTGAAAGAGATTCTCTCGACCTTCAAGCAAAAGATGGGGTACGGGGGAAAAACATAAGCGCAGGACCGAGGACTCAGGACCAAGACGGAAGGTAGAGGCCAGGGGCGGCCTCAGTCCTCAACACTCAGTTCACCGTCCTAAGAGAATACAATGCCAAGTCTTCAATCACTACGCCGTAAAATTGCGGCATTCAAAAATACGCAGAAAATTACCAAAGCCATGAAGATGGTCGCTGCGGCGAAGCTGAAACGGTCTCAGGACCGCATTCTGGCCGCCCGCCCCTATGCGCATAAGATGCGCGGGGTGTTGAGCAACCTGAGTCAACGGGTGAACCGTTCCTCTCATCCTCTCTTGCAGAAACGCGAGGGGAAGAAGATCGAAGTGCTCGTCGTCACCAGCGACCGAGGGTTATGCGGCGGCTTTAACGGCAACATCGTCCGCAAGAGCTCGGAGTTCGTCCGGCAATGTGACGCGAGCGGTCTCCAAGTCAACTTGAGCCTTGTCGGCCGTAAGGGCCGCGACTATTTTCGCCGCCGTGATTGGCCTATTCGCCAGGAATGGGCCGGGATTTTCGACAAACTGAGTTTCGAACACGCGCTCGATATCGGAGCCGATCTGACGGATAACTTCGTCAAAGGCACGTTCGATGAATTGTATGTCGTCTACAACGAGTTCAAGTCCGCCATTCAGCAGCGGGTGATCGTTGAAAAACTGTTTCCGATCGATGCGCAGGAAGAATTCGGTTCTGCGCCGCACGAAGGGATGAGCGGCGGCGGGTATCTCTATGAACCGGATGAAGCCGAGCTGTTGAGTGCGCTCATACCGAAACATTTCCAAGTGCAGACCTATAGAATTTTGTTGGAGTCCGCTGCCGCCGAGCATGGTGCCCGTATGGCTGCCATGGACGGAGCGACACGCAATGCCGGACAACTCATCAAGAAAGTGACGCTGTACTACAACAAAACCAGACAAGCAGCGATTACAAAAGAACTGATGGATATCGTCGGTGGCGCCGAAGCGCTGAAATAACCGACCCCGTTTCGTCGAAAGGAGTATCCCGTGGCAACAGGTACAGTCATCCAGGTCATCGGACCGGTCGTGGACGTCGAGTTCCCTCCCGGCCAACTGCCGAACATCTATAACGCACTCAAAGTCACGCAGGAAGAGAATAAGGCAGCGGGTACACCTGCCATTCGGATCACCCTTGAAGTGGCGTCGCACTTGGGCGAAAACCGAGTCCGTAGCATTGCGATGTCTACGACCGATGGTCTCACCCGCGGGATGGACGTTCAAGATTCCGGAGCACCGATTTCCGTGCCCGTCGGTCGTGAAACGCTCGGTCGCCTCATCAACGTGCTCGGCGAGCCGGTCGATGAACGGGGACCGATCAAGACGAAGAAGACCTATCCGATTCATAGGCCGGCCCCAAAACTTGAAGATCAAGAAACCAAGACCGAAGTGCTGGAAACCGGCATCAAGGTGGTCGATCTGCTCGAACCCTACAGCAAGGGTGGAAAAGTTGGACTCTTCGGCGGCGCCGGTGTCGGCAAGACCGTCATCATCATGGAGCTGATCAACAATATCGCCTTGCACCACGGAGGGTTCTCGGTGTTTGCCGGTGTCGGTGAGCGGACTCGTGAAGGGAACGATCTCTGGCATGAAATGCAAGAGTCGAAGGTCATCGATCCGGATGATTTTTCTAAGTCCAAGGCGGCCTTGGTGTACGGTCAGATGAACGAACCACCTGGAGCCCGCCTCCGGGTCGCCTTGACCGGATTGGCTGTCGCCGAATTCTTTCGCGATGAAGAGAATCAGGACGTGCTGCTGTTTGTGGACAATATCTTCCGGTTTACCCAGGCCGGGTCAGAGGTCTCCGCGTTGTTGGGCCGTATGCCGTCAGCCGTCGGATACCAGCCGAACCTTTCGACCGAGATGGGGGCACTACAGGAGCGTATTACCTCAACGAAACGCGGTTCGATCACGTCCGTACAAGCGATTTATGTGCCCGCCGACGACCTGACGGACCCGGCTCCAGCTACCGCCTTCGCGCACTTGGATGCCACGACCGTGTTATCCCGCTCGCTCGCCGAGTTGGGCATTTATCCGGCGGTCGACCCGCTGGACTCAACCTCACGTATTTTGGACCCACAGATTATCGGGGATGAGCATTACAAGATCGCGCGAGGTGTGCAGTCCGTTCTCCAGCGCTATAAGGATCTTCAAGATATTATTGCCATTCTCGGTATGGATGAATTGTCGGAAGATGACAAAATGGTCGTCGCACGTGCCAGAAAGATCCAGCGGTTTCTGTCGCAGCCCTTCCACGTGGCGGAAGCCTTCACCGGTGCGCCTGGCAAGTACGTCAAGCTCAAGGATACGGTCCGCAGTTTCAAAGAGATCCTCGATGGAAAATACGACCACTTGCCTGAGCAGGCCTTCTATATGGTCGGCCCCATTGAAGAGGCGGTGGCCAAGGCTGAAAAAATGGGCGTGAAGGTCTAAACGGACCCGCGAGTTCGTCGGGCAAGCCAGAGGGGATGAGCGAATGCCAGGGACAATTCTATTAGAAGTTGTGACGCCTGAAAAGCTGCTGCTGAGCCAACAGGTCGATGAGGTCATCGCGCCAGGGTCAGAAGGGGAGTTCGGTGTTCTCCCTGGGCATTGCCATTTTCTGTCGACACTCCGCATCGGCGAACTTCGCTACCGTATCGGTGATCATACCAATTCGATGGCCGTTCTCTGGGGATTTGCCGAAGTGACACCGACCAAAGTTACGGTTATGGCCGAAATTGCGGAAAAGGCCGAAGATATTGATGTCGAACGAGCGACTGCCAAGGTGGCTGAGGCGGAACGACGGCTCCAGGCGGGAGGCTTACCCTCGGAAGTGAAAGAAGCACAGATCAGTTTCGAAAAGGCTCGCTTGCGCAAAAAAATCGCCGAACGCGCCAGGAAAACCAGCCACGCCTGATAGCCCCATTCCAAATAGATCAATTCTCCAGCAGCCCTTCCTAATCTTTTGTGCGAGTTACGCATCGTGGTTCCACGACCCTGACGAGGTCCACCTCTTGGAAAAACAAGGTATTGTGCAGTAGCCTGGACTCCATGATCACCGAGTTCATCGTTACCTCCGGAGAACAGCCTAAGCGCCTAGACGTCTTCCTCGTGAACAGGGAAAGGGATATCTCACGGTCGGCCCTCCAGCGCCTGATCGAGCTGGGTCGGATCCGACTCAACGACCAGGTCGTGAAGCCAAGCCAGAAGATCAAGCCTGGTGATCGAATCACCATGGATGTGCCGAAGCCTGAACCACTCTCGATACGGGGCGAGGCCATTCCGCTCGATATTCTTTTCGAAGACGACTCCCTTCTGATCCTGAACAAACCCCCGGGGATTGTGGTTCACCCTGCGCCGGGAAACTGGACCGGTACGCTCGTGAACGCCCTTCTTCATCACTTCCAAACTTCTGGTGGAACCATGTCCACCATCGGAGGCAAAGAACGACCTGGGCTGGTTCATCGACTAGACAAGGAAACTTCCGGTATCATGGTGATTACGAAAACCGACGCAGCGCACCGCGCCCTCGCTGCACAATTCAAACTCCACACCATCACGCGGGTGTACGAGGCTCTGGTCTGGGGAGTTCCTAAGAAAGGCCGAGGACTCATTGAGTTGGCAATTGGTCGGGATACCAAAGACCGAAAAAAGTTTTCAGCGAGAACGACTAGTCCGAAACAATCGTCAACGGAGTATGTGGTGGAGAGGAGATATGGCAAAGTGGCTGCTCATGTGTTGTTGTACCCCCGTACCGGACGAACGCATCAGCTTCGGGTTCATCTCACTGCTCTCGGCCATCCCATTTTGGGGGATCACACCTATGGGGGGGGACGTGTGTGTACGATCGAAGAGCTCGCAATTCCCCGTGTGATGCTCCACGCCAGGACCCTCGGGTTTATTCATCCTCACACGGGCAGGTTGGAGGAATTCACACGACCGGTCCCGGCTGATATGGAGATGGTGATGTCGGAACTCGAACAACACATCATCCCGAGGGAAGTTGAATTACCAAAGAGATCTCACCATTCACGCTGCTGAGTAGGTATGTCGACCGCTGAGCTTCTCGATGTCATAGGAGGGCTAACGTCGCTCATCAAGATCTATGCGGCCAAACTGCCAGCTGTTGTACACTTGAATGCCGTACCATCCAGAGTGAAGCCTTCTCCGGAGACGGTCGATAATTATGAGATCATTGTCTCTCGCGCACGGACTCAGAGTGCAGGGACCCCGTTCAAGGGGCTGAACGACTCTTTCGTCACATCACTCGAAGCATTTGAAATTGGCCATCTCCTTGGTGCTATTCAACCACTTCTCTCGGCGTTGGATCATGTCGAGCGGATGCAATCCGAAAAAGAGATTGAGGTCGGGCGGCTCGATGAACAACGAATAAGAGAGTACCGTGCCGCACTGCGCAAGGTTCTTCCAGGAAATCGCCCAGAATTGGATAACCCAACCTAAAGCACCCCGTGAACCCCTGAAGGAGTCTGGCAGCGAGACCAGCTAACGGCGACGGATGCCGCGAATCGGACGAGAGCCGAAAGGTGGCGTCGATCGGGGCGCTTAATGCCCCATCTTAGGCCCTAATGCGTTCGCTCCGGTCGTGACGAGTTTAAATCGTACAACGGCGGCACAATGTGGGCATTTGGCTCTGACGGTCTCATCGTCAAGGATCTCATACTCATCAGGTTTGAGCCACATGAGTTGAAAGCATTTCGAGCAGCTACGGACTTGCGTTGACATACATTTCCTCGTACACTCCAAGAAAATTTGAGAAATACTCTAATATAAGATGCCGTCTACCCTCAAGTCCGTGGTTACCTATTCCCATCGGAGCCCGCCCGAAGCCTCTCAGCTCTTACGCCTGTTCCATCAGGCTCCGTGGGCCAAGCAGCGGTCCCTTAAAGACGCCAAGGAGATGCTCCAACATACCGATCTGACGCTATGCGCATGGGACGGTGACCAGCTTATCGGGTTCGGGAGAGTCCTCACGGACTTTGTCTACCGTGCAACGATCTGGGACGTCATCGTCGATAAGGCCTATCAGGGACAAGGAATTGGAACAGAAATCGTGAAGCGCATTCTCAACCACCCACGTTTGAGTCGGGTAGAACTTGTGTGGCTTTGTACGAGACGGCCAGGATTTTATGAAAGACTGGGTTTCACGTCCAAAGAACAGACCGGGATGGTCTGGAGTCGAACGAAAGAGAGCCGAAAGGAGTAAGCCGCGGAATCAAGCCGCCCCCTTTCACGCCAACGAAAAAAGTAATGGGCAGCCGAGAATCCAAGACAGGTCAGAAGTAAATCTTTCCTCCAAAGAGGAAGGCAAAGGAGGACGCATTCCAGTCATCATTCCGCCCGCCCGTGCCGGTCGTATGACCATCATTTCGCTTGTAGGCCCATTCCACATTGAGGGCGAACTGTTCACTCAATCGATAGTCAGCTCCCCAGCCTAATCGCCAAGCAAAGGTATTGCTCGGGCTAATACGAACCGCCGTGTTCTCCCCGAAGCTGTTGATGTTAACGCCGAAGCTCATATTCACGTATGGGGTGATTCGGTCAAACTTCACAGGACGCAGTTCCATCGTTGGAAGGACCGAGACCGTATCTTGATGGCCAAGATCCACATCAGGCCGTTCCAGGCTGACGCCATGTCGTTCCCACTCCACCATGAGCCCCACCAAAAACCAACGGTTGATACTGTACAGCCCTTGAAAATTTACGATCGGACCGATCGAGGTTGATCTATTGCCGGAAAGTTGTTGTGTGACAGGGGAGAATCCTACACGAGTTCCCAGAATCCACTTGCCTGGTTCAGTCCCGCCAAATTCCTCAGCCGAAACGCCGTGTGAGGCAGGAATGACCATAGTAGATACGGCCAACATCATTGCGATGAGTCCGGCTCGAAACGTCTGCTTCCGCATAAAAGATCTCCTCTTGCATTAGGGGTATCGAGGCTAGTTCCAATCCTTCGAGTTTCTCCAATCAGAGGATTGAGATACTCGCCGCTCGGAAGATGCGACTATAACTAGACTCCAGCACCTCCCGCACATGGTAGGGCCGCCAGTCACAGTGAAGAATAGACTTCCTGTCTGCGCCTACACGGAGAACGGCCTTCATGCCTGCAAAACTTACACAGTATATACCGGACATCGATCTAAAGGAAATCTCATGTGTGATCAACAATTTGTCGCTCTCGGTATCAACCTATGAACTGCAAGGTCAAGTGATCGAACCGGGACAGCATGGGTAAGATCGGAAGCAAACTCGGTTAATGAACGTGAGACATCTGCGTTCTCTTCACACGTTTTGGCGAAAAAAAGACTGAAATAAAAAATATAGAGGTGGCCAAAAGAACGATAGCAGGTCCGGAAGGAATATCCCACAGTGCAGAAATCAAGACACCTGCCACGGAAGTGGAGATCCCGATCATTGCCGAATACAGAGTCAATGTTCTGAGGCTGTGGGTCAGCTGATAGGCGGTCGAAGCTGGAATGAGTATCATGGCGAAAACCAAAATGGCACCGACGGTCTTTAATGACACCACGACGGTCAGCGCGACGAGAGTCAAGAGAAGAAAGTAGATTTGTCGCGCAGGAACACCTGAGGCTTCTGCCATCTCTTGATCAAAGGCAATGAAATACAGCTCCTTGGAAAAAACTACGATCAGGCCGAGCACCAGAATGCCCAAGGCTCCGATGATGTGTAGCTCATCAGGCGTGACCGATAAAACGCTGCCGAATAAGTAGCCGTACACCTCCGCATTATAGCTCTTCATTAGTCCGATGAAGAGGATCCCGAGTGCCATCGTCGCCGTGTACAAGATACCAATGGAGACGTCGAGTTTCATTCTGCCTTGTTCTTCCATCCATCCCGTAATCCACACTGTTGCAAGGCCGAACACAATGGCCAACAATAAAGGTGGCCATCCCAAAAGATAACCAAGTGCGACACCCGCAAAGGCTGCGTGTGACGTCCCCGCGCCAACGAAGGCCAATCCGCGGAGGACGACGAATACCCCAATGATGGAACAGAGGCCGCCCACCATCGCAGCCGCGAGGAGGGAGCGTTGCATAAAGTCGTAGGCGAGGAGATCAAGCATGGTTTGGAATCGCTGCTCAGTGGTGATGGTGGTAATCTTCTACGATGACAAGATCGTTTTCTGTAATCACCAGGTCCTTGCCGTAGACTTGGTGCAGAATGTCAGGCTTGAGCACCTCGGACGGCGGCCCTGCCGCGAATAATTTCGTCTTTAGCAGAACGAAGCGATCGACCTTCGACCGAATCATGTTGATATCGTGTGTGATGAGGAGAATCGTGAGTTTGAGCTCAGCGTGCAGATGCTGGACCAGTTCAATAACATTGTGTTGCGTGGTGATATCGAGTCCGGTAGTCGGCTCATCCAGTATGAGGACTTTGGGCTGTTGCGCGAGGGCTCTGGCGATAAAAACTCGCTGTTGTTGGCCGCCTGACAGTTGACCGAGAGCACTATCTTTATATGTCACCATTCCGACCTGGTCGAGAGCTTCTAGTGCGATGTCGTGATCGTGCTTTCCAGGACGTTTGAACAGGCCCAGTGCGCCGTAGCGACCCATCATCACCGTCTCGAGGACCGTGACGGGGAAATTCCGGTCCACGACCCCTTTCTGCGGGAGATAGCCGATCATGGCACGATGATGGCACCGGAGTTCATCGCAGGCACAGTCAAAGATATGAAGATGCCCTTCAATAGGAGCCAGCAACCCCAAGACGGCTCGACAGAGCGTGGTCTTTCCTGATCCGTTAGGACCGATCACTCCGACGAACTCACCTTCGTGAATAGTTAATGAAATGTCGTCCAGCGCAATAAGCCCAGGAAAACCAAATGAGGCATGATCAAAGCGAATGATTGGTTCTTGAGGATCGGCCACGGATCAACGGCTCCTTCCGCCGGCACACCACGTATTCCGGAGGGCAATTAGTTGGTTTCCAATGCGCCGGCCAATTGGAGCACATTATATCGAAGCATGTCGAGGTAGGTCTCCGTGCCAGGTAGGCCGCCCGGCATCGTCGTGAGGACCACAACACGGGCTTTCGTTTCTCTCGAAAGAAGGTCTGGGAGCCGTTGACTTAGCTGAATCTCGGAGGCAATGACTCTTACATTATCCTTTCTGATCTTTTCGATCAGGGATTGGAGGTGAAGGGCCGAAGGCTCTGTGCCGGACTGAATATGAATCGTGCCGACAATATGAAGATCGAAGCGCTTTGCCAAATACGGCCAGGCTGAGTGGTGCGCGATAAAGCGCCGATCAGTCAGGAGCTGAGTCCGATCGAGCAGTTCTTTCTGCAACTGACCCAATTGCTGCTGGTAGGCTGCTTGATTCGCGACGAATTCAGCTTTATGACTCGGATCCGCTTCGATAAGGGCGTCGGTAATATGTCGAAGCATGGTCAGAGCATTCACCGGGTCCAGCCAAATGTGGGGGTTGCCTTCCTGCTTGGTCTCGTGGTCTCCGCCATGGTGCTCCTCGTGCGTATCGCCACCATCATGAATCAGGTCCACCCCATCGGAGGTGGTGACCACACGTAACGTTTTGCTCCCAGCGTTTCTCACCAGCGACGAGACCCAGACCTCGAGCCCGAGCCCCACTTCAAATAACAACCTGGCCTTTCGTACGGCGACCAGATCGGTAGGTTTTGGGGAATAGGTATGCTCGTTCTCGTAGCCGTTCAACAAAGAGGTGACGCGGACGTAAGGGCCACCAACCTGTTCAGTCAAATCTTTCAAGATCGGAATCGTGACGACTACCGGGATGGGTTCACGGGCCTCTGTCTTGGTCACACCTGGCGTGAGGGAACCGGCCACAACGGCCACAAGAGCTAAGGCGGCACATTTCCAGAGATAATTGACCGAAAACATCGGCGGGGACCCTACCATCCACGTTATCCAGTGTCAACGAGGTCCACAATGGAGGACTTTCTCCTAGGCCCTGTCCATTCGACTCCTTGACCACTGGGATGAGTTCCATTAGCGTAGCACACACTTTAGCCTGAACGACTTCATGACAGAATGACGAAGGGATCAAACAAATGAAAGTTGTGGGGTTGATGTCAGGAACATCGGCTGATGGCGTCGATGCTGCACTCGTCTCGATCGCTCGACAGAAGGCTGGTATTCAGGTGAAGATGCTGGCGTTCCATTCACTTCCATACCCACGATCATTGCAACAGCGAATTCTTTCCGCCTCGGTCTCGGGAACGGTCGCGGATATTTGTCACCTGAATGCGCTCCTCGGAGAATGGTTTGCCGACGCGGCGTTGGGCGTCATCCGATCCGCTGACTTGACTTCGGAGGAGGTGGACTTGATTGGCTCGCACGGCCAGACGGTGCATCATCTGCCAGCAGGGATCAAAGATACGAATGTCGGCTCCATACGCTCCACGCTGCAAATTGCTGAGCCGGCGGTGATCACCGAACGAACGGGGATCACGACGGTCGCCAATTTCCGTCCACGTGACATTGCTGCCGGTGGCCAAGGTGCTCCGTTAACACCGGGGGTTCATGCCTTGTTGTTTCGGCACCCACGCCGCTCGCGCCTCATCGTGAATCTGGGGGGTATCAGCAACGTCACCTATCTGCCACGAGGATCCGGGACGGAAGGACTTGTCGCATTCGACACCGGTCCGGCCAATATGGTTCTGGATGGAATCATGTCGCGCAAGACCAATGGGCGCTCCCTCATGGACCGGGAAGGGCGTCTGGCGCTACGGGGACAGGTTGATTCTCGGTTATTAGCCAAACTGCTTGCGCATCCGTATCTCTCTCAGCCGCCACCTAAATCGACAGGGCGCGAGGCCTTCGGCTCAACGATGCTTGATGAATTACTCAGCTGGCAACAAACACGCTCGATGCCAACAGAAGATCTCCTCGCCACGTGTAGCCGATGGACTGCCGAGGCCGTGGGTACAGCCAGACGTTGGATCAAAGGTAGGGTTGATGAAGTGATTGTCGGAGGAGGCGGAGTCCGGAACCGTGCCATCATGGGGCAGTTAACGGCACTCTATGCTCCCATCCCAGTCACAACGTTTGAATCTCATGGGTGGGATAGTAAAGCGCTTGAATCGGTGGCCTTCGCTGTTTTAGCGTATCAGACTGTGATGGAGCAAAGTGGAAACGTGCCTTCAGTGACAGGCGCCGCATTCTCGAGACTCTTGGGGTGCATTGTTCCGAGCGGCCCACGATGGCTTGAACGATTACGCCCAAGCAGGAGGAAAAAATAGCTACCGATGAAGATCGTTCTGCTGGGAGTTATGATCGTTCTCCTCGTCTTAGGCATTCGGGTGTTTAGGAGGAACCGACGTCGAAAAAGGAAGCAGGTTTTGCCTTTCAAAATCCCCCATGGGGCCGGAATCAGTACGATCCCGTTGCTCGGTAAAGAAGAGATTGCCCTCTATAACCTGCTTCAATTGGTCGTTCAAGAGCGATATCTCGTTTTTGCTCAAGTGCCGTTGTGGTCTTTCGTAGCAGTCGATGCCGGCGAGAGTGCGCGTTCACAGATCCTGCGCCACATCGCACTGAAACGAGTCGATTTTGTCTTGATTCATCCTGGAACATGCCTCGTTGAATGCGCGGTACAAATTGAGCATGAATCTCCCCAAGCTGGTGAAGCAGAGGGCCAACGCATTATTGAATCGGTCCTCAATGCAGCCGGGATCAAGCTCATGAAACTCCAGTCGAAAAAGAGTTACTCTCTGCCGGATCTTACTGCGCGGCTCGAATTGAGTGTGGAAGAGTCATGAGGAAAGACTGCCTCTACCAAGAACCCTTCTTACTCCGAGGGAGCGTTAGTCTCATCGGTGGTTGTCATTCCCTCTAGGGCCTTGAGCGCCACTTCGGCCTCGGCGCTATCTGGGTGTTGCTCCACAACTCGGTCGAACATAAGCCTTGCCTTTTCGGGATCACCTAACTTCTTGTAGGTCTGGCCGAGCTTTAGGGTAGAAGCGGCCAGCTTAGGGCTGAGGGGGTAATTCGACACGACATCATAAAACGACTGGAGCGCATCCCGGTACCGCCCCATGCGGTACTGACATTCTCCGATCCAGTATTGTGCATTGGCCGCCAGTGACGATTGACTGTGCAGCTCAAGGAACAGCTGAAAACCTGCCATCGCTGCCGCATAATCGCGGTGTTTAAATTCGTCCATCACTCGATCATAGAGTCGACGGGTCGAATCCTGCCGCTGCGTAGGGGCCGCGAATGATAGGATTGCGGGGGTGAGGATAAGCAGGAGTATGACGATGGCGATTTTTTGCCGAACCATACCGATCCTCCCTTGAGCAACAGAACTCGCACGTCCGAACTACGCAATGACTGTGCCAAGAGATGGGGACCCTCCTGGTGTAAAATCATATCGTAACAAGATGTTATGAAAAGATAGCACGCTCGTGGACCACGATATGCTTCCTACGCCTCATCAGTACGGATACAGAATTGTACAACGCAACGAGTCCCCATACCCTATTGGGTGCGCTCGGTCAGTGCCTATCCGGAGTTGAGGGCAACTTCGTAGCTTGTGCGTCGTGTGGGATATGGAACTGAAAAGAGCTGCCACCTTGCTGCTTGGCGCGGTACATGGCGGCATCGGCGTGCTTCAACAGCTCATCGACATCGTGATCGTCGGTCGGATAGACAGTAATCCCGATGCTGACCCCGATCAACGCCTGGTGGGTGTCGATCTGAAACGGTTGGGCCAGTGATTTCGTGATTCGTTCTGCCACCAGCGTAATATCTTCTTCACACATCAGCCCTTCCAATATGATTGTGAACTCATCTCCTCCCATGCGCGCTACTGTATCCACTTCACGTACGCACTCGTGCAGGCGTTCAGCCACCAACTTCAAGACCTGATCTCCGACATTGTGGCCCATCGTGTCATTGACAGGCTTGAATTGATCAAGATCGAGGAGCATCAGACCAAGAGGTTGTTGGAGTCGCTTACTCCTGGCCATGGCCTGAAGAAGACGATCACGGAAGAGTGTACGATTCACAAGGCCGGTCAACTGGTCATATTGGGCGAGGTAGGTCAAACGCTCTTCAGCGCGTTTTCGTTCAATGGCATACCGAATCGAGCGGGCGAGCAGGTCCGATTGCCGCTCTCCCTTGACAAGGTAATCCTGCGCCCCGTTTCGGACCGCTTGTAACGCAAGCGTTTGATCGTTGAGACCGCTCAACACGATAATCGCAATCGTCGGGTTTGCAGCTTGCATCTGGCGGACCGTTGAAAGTCCGTAGCCATCCGGAAGTGAAAGATCCAACAGAACGGCATCAAAGCGCGCACGAGCCAGATGCTTAAAGGCATCACTCAAACGACTCACGTGGGTAATCTCAAACTGCTCCAGACTCCATTCTGCCAGGATATCCTGGGTGAGGCGTGCGTCGAGGTCGTTGTCTTCAACCAATAGGATCTTGATCATTGGGCGGTCATCGGACGATCGGTCAGGCTCATAGACGCATCCTGGAGAACCAACAATAAGTATAGCCTAAGCCACGCTTCCAACAAGCGAAACGCGCAAGAGCTCACATGTAATGGGAATCCCACATCGACTTCTTGCGCGTACACAACGGCAGGTATCCTACACCCCGCTTTGTCCTGGGTGACGAGACCAGTCGCGCAGACTGGGATCCCTTCACACACCCGTGCTGTTTAGGCAACCAATAAATTACTGATGTGAAACGACAGTGAGGCGAAGGAGGAAAGAAAAAGAATTGACTAGGAACTGCGATGAAACATGGAAGGACTCTGTAGGTAAATCCCGGCTGGCCCCTGCTCCGGCCCTATCCCACCCTCACAGGCGTATCCAGGTTCAAAGGGCCATAACAGTGAACGGCCGACGGCGTTTCCACGTATATGGACATATCGCAGTGTCACACCCATGCGTGCTGCGTCATCCTTTACCATGGCGGTGCATTCAGCGGGGGAAAATCCACGCCGTGAGATGAGGAGAGGTTCTCCGGAGGTTCCTATAATAGTAAATTCACTGGCGCAGCCAGTTACTCCCGTTGAAACCAAGAGCATACCAATAAGAACTCTCATGAGTGTTTGGCGTGTCATGGGATTTTGGCCTCTTGAAACACCATGGTCGATCCAGAGTATACAACAGACCACCCAAACCATAACACGAACATTGGGTTTCAATCGAGTGCCCACCAGATATTACTCAGAGTCATCCTATAGCTAAGCCTTTATTTACTGATAGTGGTCGAGGTGGATTTGTGGGATCATATGGGCATGCGATGCTCATCAGATTTGCGCCAACGGGTGGTGGATTGTGTTCGAGGTGGTGGCAGCAAGGCCG
>Ga0224510_10000881_pt1 | contig 21010 bp, 19 predicted proteins | sample SF_May12_sed_USG_FD_170161 | JGI IMG/M metagenome (GOLD analysis project Ga0224510, IMG submission 170161) | Sediment microbial communities from San Francisco Bay, California, United States - SF_May12_sed_USGS_4_1 | ecosystem: Environmental > Aquatic > Marine > Sediment | place: USA: California... | reverse complement strand
CGGCAAGACCAACCTGTTCTACGACGCGAAGTCCAGGCGCTCGTCGATGAGCAAGCTGTTCGAGAGCTACCTCGCGGGCCAGGTCGAGGCCCTGATGCAGTTCGCGCCCATGTTCTGGCCCACGATCAACAGCTACAAGCGTCTGGTCGACGGCTTCTGGGCGCCGGTGAAACCGACCTGGGGCATCGACAACCGCACCGCGAGCTTCCGCGTCATCGCCGGCAGCCCGAAGAGCACGCGACTGGAAACGCGCTGCCCGGGCGCCGACATGAATCCGTACCTGGCCACCGCCGCCGTCATCGCCGCCGGCATGCACGGCGTCGAGAAGGCCCTGAAGCTCACCGCGCCGCCGATCACCGGCACCAACCAGGGGGCGGAGAACATCCCGCGCGCGCCGCGTTCGCTGATCGAGACCAACCGCGTCTTCCAGAAGAGCGACCTGGCGCGCGACTGGTTCGGCGACCTGTTCGTCGACCATTTCGCCGCCACGCGCGAGTGGGAGCATCGGCAGTGGCAGGATGCGGTGACCGACTGGGAATTGAAGCGATATTTCGAGATCATCTGATGCATCCCAGCCAGAGCGAAGGCGACGTCAACCACACGTCGCGACGAGCGCAGTGGCAGCGCGAGCACCTGGACGAGCCGACGCGCGCGCTGCTGGCGCGCGACAGCGCCGCGTTCCTGCACCAGTCGGTATCGACACCGTGCCTGAGCGCGATCCGCCGCGCCGAGGGGGTCTGGATCGAGGACATGGCCGGGCGTCGCTACATGGACTTCCACGGCAACAACGTGCACCACGTGGGCTACGCCCACCCGCACGTGCTGGGTGCCATCCGCGCGCAGCTCGACGAGCTGAGCTTCGCGCCGCGCCGTTTCGCGAGCGTTCGCGCGGTCGAACTGGCCGAGGCACTTTCAACGCAATTCGCACGCCTCACGGGCACGCCCGGCCGCGTGCTGTTCACGACCGGTGGCTCCGATGCGGTCGAGGTGGCGATCAAGCTGGCGCGCGCGGCCACCGGCCGCTTCAAGACGCTGAGCTTCTGGGACGCCTTCCACGGTGCGGGCTTCGGCGCCTCCAGCGTCGGCGGCGAGTCGCTGTTCCGCGGCGGGCGCGTCGGGCCGTTGTTGCCCGGCAGCGAACATGTGGCGCCGTTCGGCTGCTACCGCTGCGCCTACGGCCACCCGGTCGATGCCGACGGACAGCCTGATCTCGAACGTTGCGCGCTCGCTTGCGCCTCGATGGTTCGCTACGTGCTCGAACGGGAAGGCGATGTCGCCGCGGTCATCGCCGAGCCGGCGCGCGCCGTGCCCTACCTGCCGCCGCCGGGCTACTGGCGAGCGGTGCTCGAGGCCTGCCACGCGCACGGCACGCTGCTGATCTTCGACGAGATCCCGACGGGTCTCGGCAAGACCGGCCGCTTCTTCGCCGCCGAGCACGACGGCGCGGCGCCGGACATCGTGGTGCTCGGCAAGGCGCTGGGCGGCGGCGTGCTGCCGATCGCCGCCTGCGTGGCGCGCGACGACCTCAACATCGTCGGCGACTACGCCTACGGCCACTACACGCACGAGAAGAACCCGGTCACTGCCGCTGCGGCATTGGCCACGCTGCAGGTGATCGAGCGCGAGGGCCTGGTCGACAACGCCGCGCGCGTCGGCGCGCACGCGCTGGAGCGCCTGTACGAGATGAAGCGCCGCCATGCCGGCATCGGTGACGTGCGGGGTCGCGGCCTGTTGCTGGGCATCGAGCTGGTGCGCGACCGTGCGGGCGCACGCACGCCCGACGCCGACCGCGCCGAGGCCGTGCTGTACCGTTGCCTCTCGCGCGGCCTGTCGTTCAAGACGACGATGGCTACCGTGCTGACCCTCACCCCGCCCCTCGTCACCACCATCGCGCAGATGGACCAGGCCCTGGACATCGTCGACGCCGCACTGCGAGACACCTCGTCATGAGCATCACCCGCTTTGCCTTTCCCACCGCGATCCACTTCGGCGCCGGCGCGCGCAGGCTCGTGGCCGACCACCTGAAGGAGCAGGGAATCCGCCGCCCGCTGATCGTCACCGACCGCGCCCTGGCGCAGTTGCCGGTGCTGGCCGAGTTCCGTACGCACCTCGGCGGGCTCGACGCCGGCGTGTTCGACGGCGTGTTCGGCAACCCGACCGCCAGCCAGGTGATGGCCGGTGCGGCGGCGTACAAGGCGCACCGCGCCGACGCGGTCATCGGCTTCGGCGGCGGCGCGGCGCTGGACGTCGCCAAGGTCGTCGCGCTGATGGCGGTGCACGAGGGCGACGTGATCGAGTACGTGTGGGATCACCCCAAGGTACGCCCGATCGTCAACGAGTTGCCGTACTTCGTTGCGCTGCCCACCACCTCGGGCACCGGCAGCGAGGTCGGACGATCTTCGGTGGTCGCCGAGGACGACACCCATGTCAAGCGCTCGGTGTTCAGCCCAAAATTGCTGGCCAGAGCCGTATTCGCCGACCCCGAGTTGACGCTCGCGCTGCCGCCGCCGGTGACCGCGGCCACCGGCATCGACGCACTGACGCACAACATCGAGAGCTACCTGTCGCCTGCCTACCACCCCTTGTGCGACGGCATCGCGCTCGAGGGCCTGCGCATCGGCGCGCGGGCCCTGGGCATTGCGGTGCGCGAGCCGGGCAGCCTCGCGGCCCGCGCCGACATGATGATGAGTTCCATGATGGGCGCGATCGCGTTCCAGAAAGACCTCGGCTCGGTGCATGCCTGCGCCCATGCGCTGGGCGCGGTCAACGACTTGCACCATGGCTTGGCCAACGCGTTGATGATCGACACCGTGCTGGCCTGGAACATCGAGGCGGTCCCGGCCAAATTCGATGAGCTGGCGCACGCCGCTGGCGTCGCCGGCGGCGGCGCCGCCTTCGTCCCCTGGCTGACGCGGCTCAAGGCCGAGATCGGCATCACCGGCGGCCTGGCTGCGCGCGGTGTGACGCGCGCGCACCTGGCTCGCCTGGTGCCGCTGGCGGTGGCCGACTTCGCGGGCCAGACCAACCCGATCAAGGCGACCGCGGCCGACTACGAACGGCTCTTCCTGCAGGCGATGTGACCATGCCCTTCACGACACCCCATCTGCGCATCGGCGTCTCGGCACGCATCTACTACCCGGCCGGGCCCGTGCTGGACCTGGGCGGCGTCTGGACCAAGACGCTGCACTACCTCGAGCAGTCGGTGGCGCATTGGCTGCTGCGCGGCGGCGCGTTGCCGATGATGATTCCGGCGGTCGACGCCCAGAGCGTGACCACGCGCGAGGATTTCAACCTGCGCCACTACGCGGACTCGCTCGACGCCCTTGTGCTGCAAGGAGGCAATGATCTCTCGCCGCATTCCTACGGCGAGCAGCCGCTCGACCCGGCGTGGGCCGGTGACGCCGTGCGCGACCGCTACGAGATGGCGCTTCTCAGCGCGTTCATCGACGCCGGCAAGCCGGTCTTCGGCATCTGCCGCGGGCTGCAGCTGTTGAACGTCGCCCTGGGTGGCACGCTGTACCAGGACATCCCGACCCAGCGCCCGGACGCCAGCGAACATGTCAACCGCAGCCACTACGAGCGCAACCGGCATGCGGTCGAACTGGTGCCCGGCACCAGGCTCGCCGAGCTGTACCCCGAGGTCACGCGCGCCACGATCAACAGCATTCACCACCAGGGCATCAAGGATCTGGCGGCAGGCCTGGTGGTCGAGGCGCGCTGCCCTGACGACGGCATCATCGAGGCGGTACGCTCGCGCGGGCCGGGCTTCGTGGCCGCCGTGCAATGGCACCCCGAGTTCCACACGCCGGGCGAAGACGGGTTGTTCGACGACACGCCGATGCTGATCGATTTCCTTCGTGCCGCGCGTGCGGTGCGTTCCGCAGACACCTGAACCCGCCATGCCTGTCCTGACCATCACCAACCCCGCCACTGGCGCGCAACTCGCCGCATTGCCGGGTGACGATGCCGCATCGATTGCCGCCAAGGCCCGCGCCGCGCGTGCCGCGCAGCCGGCCTGGGCCGCGCGTGCGTTGGCCGAGCGCATCGCGATCATGCGTCGCTTCCGCGACGCCGTCGTCGCCGAGCGCGAGGCGCTGGCATTGACGCTGACCCAGGAGGTCGGCAAGCCGATCGCGCAAAGCCGCAACGAGCTCAACGGCCTGCTGCCACGGCTGGACTTCTTTCTCGACCACGCCGCCGCGGCACTGGCCGACGAGGCGGTGTTCGACGACCCCGCGATGCGCGAGCGCATCAGCCATGTGCCGCTGGGGGTGGTGGCCAACATCTCGGCTTGGAACTACCCCTGGTTCGTGAGCTGCAACGTCGTCGTGCCGGCGCTGCTCGCGGGCAACGCGGTGCTCTACAAGCCCAGCGAGGTCGCCACCCTCACCGGCCAGCACCTGGTGCGCCTGCTGCACGCGGCCGGCGTGCCGAGCGACGTGCTGGCGCTCGTCGTCGGTGCGGGCGAGGCGGGCGCGGCGCTGCTGGAACAGCCGATCGACGGCCTGTTCTTCACCGGCAGCGTGGCCACCGGCAAGCGCATCGCCAAGGCGCTCGCCGGCCGGCTCGTGAAGCTGCAGCTCGAGCTCGGCGGCAAGGACCCGACCTACGTGCGTGCCGACGCCGATCCCAAGACAGCGGCAGAGTCGCTCGCCGACGGTGCGATGTACAACGCGGGGCAAAGCTGCTGTTCGGTCGAGCGCATCTACGTGCACGCCACGATCCACGACGCCTTCGTCAAACACTTCCTCGCGACGGTCGACGGCTTCAAGATCGGCGACCCGATGGACGAGACCACCTACATCGGCGCCATCGCGCGCGCGCCGCAGCTGGCCGTGCTCGATGCGCAGGTCGCCGATGCGAAGGCCAAGGGCGCGACGCTTGTGCGCGGCGGGCACCGCCTGCCGCACCAGGCCTATGCACCCACGGTGTTCACGAACGTGAACCACACGATGGAACTGATGCGCGAGGAGAGCTTCGGCCCCGTCATCGGCATCCAGAAGGTGGTGAGCGACGAGGAGGCCGTTGCGCTGATGAACGACACGCATTACGGCCTCACGGCCGGCGTGTACACCAGGGACGAAGTCGCGGCTCGCGCCCTGCTCGCGCGCGTGAATGCGGGCAGCGTGTACTGGAACTGCTGCGACCGCGTCAGCCCCCGCCTGCCCTGGAGCGGGGTGGGCGACTCGGGCATCGGGCTGACCCTGTCGACGTACGGCATCCAGACCTTCACCAAGCCCAAGGCGTGGCACCTCAGAGCGCCTTGACACCACCCCCGACGCTCGCACTGTTCGACCTCGACCACACGCTGCTCGACGGCGACAGCGATGTCCTGTGGTGCGAGTTCCTGATCGACCGCGGCGTGCTCGACCGCGCCGTGTTCGGGCCGCGCAACCGCGCAATCGAGGCGGGCTACAAGGCCGGCGCCGTGGGCGTGCTCGAATTCTGCGAGTTCTACGTGGGCACGCTGGCAAGCCGCAGCGCGGTGCAGTGGCAGCCGCTGCGCGAGGCGTTTCTCGAGGAGTGCATCCGCCCGCGCGTCGTGCCGGCCGGCCTGGCCTGCATCGAGCAGCATCGGCAGGCGGGCCACACCCTGGTGCTGACCACCGCGACCAACCGCTTCATCACCGAGCTGACCGCGGCGGCGCTCGACCTGCCGCACCTGATCGCCACCGAGACCGAGGTCGCGGCCGACGGCCGCTTCAGCGGCCGCGTCAGCGGCGTGCCCAACATGCGGCAGGGCAAGGTCACGCGCCTGCACGCCTGGCTCGCAGCGCGCGGCGAGGCACCGCTGGCGCAACGGCCGAGCGTGTTCTACAGCGACTCGATCAATGACCTGCCGTTGCTGTGTGCGGTGCGCGAGGCGGTCGCGGTTGACCCCGACGAGCGCCTGGCGGCCGAGGCACAAGCGCGCGGCTGGCCGGTACGTCACTGGCGGCGCTGACGCGCCTGGCGCAGGCGGCCGATGGGTTCAAGGCCGGCGCCGCAGACCGAGCGCCATCACCGCGCCCACCACCAGCAGCCCGCCCAGCACTTGCACCGGCGCGATCGACTGGCCGAGCAGCGCCCATGCGAGCACGAGCGCGAAGATCGGCTCGACGTTCATGATCGCGGAGTTGCCGACCACCCCCAGGCGTGGCAACACCGTGAACATGATCGTGAAGGCGGTGCCGTACAGGAAGGTCAGCGCCCCGAGGCCCCACCAGCCTCGGGTCTCCGAGGGGACGTGCCAGCCACCCTGCAGTGCGATCAGCCCTGCGGCAACGACTGCCACGAATCCCATCGTGAGGGCGGTCCGCAGCCGGCCGTCGAGCCGCCCGGCCTCGTGCTGCGTGAGCACCAGCGCGAGGCCGAAGAGCGCCGCCGCAGCGACGGCGAATGCCACGCCGGCGCCGATGCGGGCCCACTGCGCACTGGCGCCCAGACCCGAGGCGGCACCCAGCACATCGAGCGCCAGCGCGAGACCGAACAGCAGCACCGGCATGGCCAGCAACACGCGGCGCTCGGCGCGGTGCCGATACAGCACGCGGGCCCACAGCACGGTCCACAACGGATACGTGTTGAAGGCCAGCAGTGCCAGCGCCACCGGCAGCCGCGCCACTGCCGAGTACAGGCACAGGCTCTGCGCGGTGACCAGCGCCCCGATCACCGGCATGGCGCGCCGCTCGCGCGCGTCGAGCCGCCACGACCCGCGCGCCTGCACCACCAGCAGCGCGACCACCAGGGCCGTCACGCCACTGCGAAACAGCACGGCGGTGGTGACATCGACGCCGGCGTCGAACGCGATGCGGGCCGCGACGTGGTTGCCCCCCATCATCAAGGCGATCAGCAACAGCGTGGCGAAGGCCGCGCGCGACAGCGCGGTCGCGGGGGTGTTCACGTGGGGCGGTCTCAGCCGCGCACGAACAGCGTCACCAGTGGCGTGTCGCCGACTTGCCGGCTCCAGTGGCCATGAATCGTCGGGTCGAACGCGGCGCCGGCAGGCACGGTGTCGGCCGAATAGAAGTGCTCGCCCGGGCCGAACAGGCGGCTCGTGCCGTCCTGCAGGCCGATTTCCATCGCGCCCTTCAGGATGAAGACCCATTGCGGGTTCTCGGTGCAATGGAACTCGCTGCGGAATCCGACCGGGCTCTCGCGCAGCTGGTAGCCGGCGCTCGTCGCCAATGGTGACAGCCGCGCCTGCGGCTTGCCCTCGCTCAGCGCGACCGGCTCGTCGCGAAAACGCGCGCGGCCATCGGGGCCGGTCTCGAGGATGACCTTCGTGAAGCGCGGGCTGGGGTCCATCGATGCGTCCTTTACCGGCATTCCGGCACCGGCGAGGGCAGCGGCCGGCCGGCGAAATGCGCCGCGAGGTTCTCGAAAGCCAGGTCGGCCATCGCCTGCCGCGTCGCGCTCGTCGCGCTGCCGATGTGCGGCGTCAGCACCACGTTGTCCATCGCCCGCAGCGCTTCGGGCACATGCGGTTCGTTCTCGAACACGTCGAGCGCGGCGCCGGCGATGGTGCCTTTCTGCAGGGCCGCGATGAGCGCCGACTCGTCGACCACCGAGCCGCGCGCGACGTTGACGAGATACCCCTTGGGACCGAGCGCGTCCAGTACCGTGGCATCGATGAGCTTGCGCGTGGCTGCGCCGCCAGGCGTGATGACGACAAGGAAGTCACTGGCTGCCGCCAGCGCAGCGGGCGTGGCATGGAATGCGTACGGCAGTGCGGGCTTGGCGCTGCGCGCGGTATAGGCGATCGACATGCCGAACGCGAGGGCGCGCTGGGCGATCGCCTGCGCGATGCGGCCCATGCCGACGAGCCCCAGCCGCGCACCGCTCATCTTGCGGGCCAGTGGCATGTTGCCCTGCGGCCATCGCCCTTCGCGTACGTGCCGGTCGGCCTGCGGGATGCGGCGCGCCACGTCGAGCATCAACGCCAGCGCAAGGTCGGCCACGTCGTCGTTGAGCACGTCGGGCGTGTGCGTGACGACCACGCCGCGTGCCTTGCAGGCGGCCACGTCGACGCCGTCGTAGCCTACGCCCATGATCGAGACGATCTCCAGCGCCGGCAGCTGCGCCAGCAGGTCGGCGCCGACCTTCGACTCGCCACTGCCGCAGATCGCACGGATGCGCGGCGCCGCCGTGGCAAATGCCGAGGTGTCGTTGTCGAGCAGGCTCTCGTGGAGCCGGTCGTGTACCGTGAACGCGGCCTGCAACGGCTCCATCAGGAAGGGCGCCAGCCTGGCCACGGTGAGCAGTTCGGGGCGGGACATGGATGCGGGCCGATCCGAAGTGGTGTGATGACCTTACGATACCGCACCCATCGTGCCCGAGGCCGCCATGAACACCTCCCTTCGCAGTGCCGTCGTGACCGGCGCGGGCAGCGGCATCGGCCGCGCCTGCGCACAGGCCCTGGTGGCCGAGGGCTGGCACGTTGCCTTCGTCGGACGGCGCAAAGAAACGTTGGAGGAGTCGATTGCCGGCTGTGCCGATCGCTCGCACGCGATCGCGGTGCCCGCCGACGTCGGCGATCCGGCGTCGGTGACTGCGCTGTTCGATACCGTGAAGACGCGCTTCGGCCGCCTCGACCTGCTGTTCAACAACGCCGGCGTCTCGAGCATGAGTGCGTTGCTCGAGGATCTGCCGTTCGAGCAATGGCAGGCCAGCGTGGCGGCCAACCTCACCGGTACGTTCCTGTGCACGCAACAGGCCTTCCGCCTGATGAAGGCGCAGACGCCGCAGGGTGGCCGCGTCATCAACAACGGCTCGATCTCGGCGCATGCGCCTCGGCCCAATTCCGTCGCCTACACCGCGACCAAGCACGCCGTCACCGGCATCACCAAGACCGCATCGCTCGACGGCCGCAAATACGGCATCGCGGTGGGGCAGATCGACATCGGCAACGTCGCCTCCGACATGACCGCCAAGATGGTCGGCGGCGTGCCGCAGGCCGACGGCAGCATCAAGCCCGAGCCGCGCATGGCGATGGACAACGTGGTCAGGACTTTCCTGACGATGGTCCACTTGCCGCCCGAGGCCAACATCCTCAGCGTTACGGTGATGGCCACCGCGATGCCGTTCGTCGGCCGCGGCTGAAGCGCACCGTGACCTTCGATGTCGTCACGCTCGGCGAGGCGATGGCGATGTTCGTCGCCGAGACGCCCGGGCCGCTCGAGTCGGTGATGCGCTTTTCGAAGCGCACCGCGGGGGCGGAGACCAATGTCGCGATCGGACTCGCGCGACTGGGGTTCAAGGTCGGCTGGCAGTCGCGCCTGGGCGACGACACCATGGCGCGCTTCCTGCTCGACGCGATCGGCGGCGAAGGAGTGGACTGCTCGCGCGTGACCTGCCGGGCCGACGAGCGCACCGGCTTCCTTTTCAAGGGCCGCGTCGACGACGGCAGCGACCCGCCGATCGAATACCACCGCAAGGGCTCGGCCGCCAGCCACCTCGCGCCCGACGATATCGACGAGGCCTGGGTCGCCGGCGCGCGGCACCTGCATGTCAGCGGCGTGTTCCCGGCGCTGTCGCCCAGCACGCTGGCCGCGACACGCAAGGCGATGGCCGTTGCGCGGGCCCGCGGCCGAACGATCGGCTTCGACCCCAACCTCCGTCCGTCGCTGTGGCCGTCGCGCGACGCCATGCGCGAGACGATCAACGAGCTCGCGACGCACGCCGACTGGGTGCTGCCCGGCTTCGAGGAAGGGCGCGTGCTGACCGGGCACGGAACGCCCGAGGCGATCGCGCGCTTCTACCGCGGGCGCGGAGCCCGACGCGTGGTGGTCAAGCTCGGTGCCGGCGGCGCGTTCTACGACGATGTCGACGCTGGCGCCGGTCGCGTGCCGGCGGTCCCGGTTGAGCGCGTCGTCGACACCGTCGGCGCAGGTGATGGTTTCATGGTCGGCGTCACGAGCGCGCTGCTCGAAGGCCGCGGCATCGTCGACGCCGCGCGCCGCGGCGCCTGGATCGGTGCCCGCGCGGTGCAGGTGCGCGGCGACACCGAGGGCCTGCCGACGAGGGCGCAACTGGACGCAGCCGGGCTCTGAGGGTCGGAAGCGTCCGAACTGGGTCGTGTTCCACCCCCAGTCACCGCTGGTAGCAATTGCGGGCTCAGTCGGGGGTCACGCGCTGCCGAAGACGCTGGCCATGGCGTCAACGGCCCGGCCCTGTGTCCGCGTCGACGACGCGACCACCGGTTCCTGGAGAGCGTCATGTCGATCAGCACCATCGCGTTTGCATTCACCCGCTATCCGAGCAGCAGCGCCGCACCCACGCCAGCGGGTGCCGCCCCTGCTGCGCCGGCAGCGGCTCCTGCCCCGGTGCCCGCGCCGCCGGCCACCGAGTCGCATGGCGACAGCCCGCGCAAGTCGCCGCTGTTCCGGGCGCTGATGTCGGCGCTGTCCGAGCTGGCAGTCGCGGTGCCGGCGGCCGAGACAGCCCCCTCCGCGTCGGCGGCGGCCACCGAAGACGCCAGTGGCGCCGCAGCAGCCCCGGCCACCGACGGGGCCGACGTCGAACAGGCGGTGTTCCAGTTCGCGCGCGCACTGATGCAGGCGGTTCGGGGCCGCCACTCCCACGAGGGCGAGCGAGACGGCGAGCATCATCATCACGGCCATCACTTCGGCCACCATCGCGATCGCTGGCACGACCCGGTCGCCCGCCTCGAGACCCTGGCGACGCGCGTCGATGCGGCTGCCACCGCGTCCGCCGCGCCTGCACAAGCGGTCACGGGCTCGAGTGCCTCGCCAACCGCAGACGCCGCCACAGTGGACGCAGCGACCACCGTGCCGGCCGAAGCAGCGCCGGCGGCGGATGCCGCGTCGCCCGCCGCCGCGGGGCCGGCGATGATCGTCGTGGCGATGTACAAGACCGACGGCCCGGCGGCGGCGTCGCCCTTCGGCGGCATGTTCGACCGCCTGCTCGACTCGTTTGCCAACATGCAGCAGGCGCTCGGAAAGCCGGCGGCGGCCGATCGCGCCACGCTCGCGCAGTCGCTCGGCACCTTCCTCGAGCAGCTCGCCGCACGACTTCGCGGTGACGCGCCGTCGATGACGGCCGACCCGACGGCGCCCGGCGCGCTGATCGACGTCGCGGCCTGACGGCGGCGGCCGGCGTCACTCGGCGTGGTGTCCCCACACCGCGCCGAAGGCGCGCAGCTTGTTCCAGGTCGACACGCGCTCATCGCTGACCACGTCGAGGAAGTCCGACAGCCGCTTGGACTTGACCATCGTGTAGAAGGTCAGCGCGATCGTCGGAACGAAGACCACCGTGAACACCGCGGTCTTCGTCAACCAGGACGCGTCGCTCTCGGCGAACAGGTTCATGCCGAGGAAGCCGGTGGTCACGGTGCCGATCAGGCCGAAGATCGTCACCACCGTCAGGCGCACCACGGTGTTCGCCTGGCGCCGCAGCGCGTCGGCATCGAGATAGCCGTTCATGTCGTCGATGCGCTCCTTGACCTCGGCGTACAGCGGGTCGATCTGCAGATGCTCGCGGCACATCCGCCACAGCGCCTTGACGTGCGCCTGCTCGCTGACCTCGTGGAACCAGTAGCGGTGGGTAAAGCTGAGGAAGGCGACGAAAGCGATGCGGATGCGGCGCTTGAAGCGGCGGATGCTCTCGGGCGAGGTCAGGTCCATCGCCATCAGCGCCTCGGCGAGCTGGTCGCTGGCCATCAGCAGCGTGGCCTTCTGGAAGTGCGCGATCAGGAACAGCAGGAAATGCTGGTGCCGGAACTGCGCCAGCACGCCACGGTCGCGGCAACGATAGAACTCGTTGCGCGCGTCGCCGACGACCACCAGCGACAGGCCCGAACACAGGTAACGCGTGCGCGGCGCGGCGCCGGTCGCGGCCCAGAAGCGGTCGTAGCAGTAGCGCTGCTCGAAATCCGCCAGGTGCGCGTCGGCGTAGGGCAGCGCGCGGTCGGTGTGCTGCGCCGTGTCGCCGGCACCGGTCACCAGGCCCAGGCGCACGAAGTCGCTGCGCGTCAACGCCGCCGGGTCGTCGACCGCCACGTAGGCCATCATCGGCATCCGGTAGTACTCGATCTGGCGAAAGCGCAGCGCGCCTTCCCTGGCCGAGTGGTGGTTCACGAGCGGCGCGAGCACGTACTCCCAGTGCGCGGCGATGCGCGGCGCGCGGTGCTCGGCCACGTGGGCCAGGAAGGCGTCGCGGTCACGAGAGTCGCTGGACACCAGGACGCGACCCTCGCGGTCGAGCCACTCGCACTGCGTCAAACTGTGTTGCGGCCGGCCGTCGGCGTACCAGCCTGCGGGATAGGCGCGGCCGAAGCGATACATCAGCTCCTCGGCGAGCGGCAGCGGCAACTCGTCGCCCGCCACCTCCACGTTCAGCAGCACGATGTCGACACCGTAGAAGAAGTACAGGTCGATGTGAACGACCTGCAGTGTCAGCGGCGGGTCGCCCGGGCGCGGTTGCACGCGCACCGCAGCGATGTCGTGACGTCGGAACACGCGCATCGGCGAGCGCTCGCTGGCTGCATCGCCCTGACGTCCCGCCCGCCCCTCGCCATACAGGAAGCGCTGCACATACGGCAGGAACGCGACGAACTCGTTGTAGTGCCGCTCGTGGAAGTGATCCGCGTCGCCCGTGAACTCGTCGAACTGCTCGCGCCAGGGCGAGGCTTCGCCCATGTCGCGCAGCAATCGCCAGGGGGCGCGTCGTTGCTCGGAGTCGTCCGCCGCGGTCGAGATCAGGCGCAGCGGCCACAGCAGCACCTGGCGCAGGTGATGCACCGTCAGCGGCGGGCCGTCCGGCTCGGCGCCCGGTGCTTGGGGATGGCGTGCCGCCTGCAGCATGCGCGCGAGTGTAGGTTTCGCGCGCTGGAACGCGTGCGGCCGCAGCGGCTTCGCGGGTAAACCAGCATCCGCGGGCGGCGGCTTGCAGCCACACTCCGCCGGTCAACTGGTCTGACCACTTGGCCGCCCTGCCTCCATGCCCCTGCAAGTCGTCGAGCCCAAGCGCCTGTACCGGCAGATTGCCGAGCAGTTGCGTGCGCTGATCAAGGCGGGCGAGTTCGTGCCGGGCTCCCGCCTGCCGCCCGAGCGCGACCTCGCGACGCAGCTGGGGGTGTCGCGCCCGTCGGTGCGGGAGGCCCTGATTGCGCTGGAGGTCGAGGGCCGGGTCGAGGTGCGCATGGGCTCGGGCATCTACGTCACGGGCGCCGCGCCGCGCGCCGCGGTGGCGGCGTCCGCGTTCGGGCCGTTCGAGATCATCCGCGCGCGCCAGCTCGTCGAGGCTGAACTGGCTGCGGTCGCGGCGCGCCAGCGCACACCGGCCACGCTCAAGCGGCTGCGCGCCGCCGTCAAGGCCATGGAGGACGACATCGCCCGTGGCGTGATGCCGATCCGCGGCGACCGAGAGTTCCATGTTGCGCTGGCCGAGGCAAGCGACAACGCCGCGCTGGTGCGGGTCGTGACCGACCTGTTCGACGAGCGCAACAATCCCCTGTTCGAGCAGCTCGGCCGCCACTTCGAGAACGCGCGCAGCTGGCGCGCGGCGGTGGCCGAGCACCGTGCCGTGTTGCGCGCGGTCAGCGACGGCGCCGCCGCCGCCGCACGACGCGCGATGCGCGAGCATCTGCAGCAGTCGCACGACCGTTTCGCCGCAGCCCGGATCGACGAGGAAGCCACGCCGGAAGGCAGGCGCGCCGCATGAGCGAGACGTCCGGACTGCTGGCCTGCACGCTGCATGGCGCGCACGATCTTCGGCTCGAGCCACGCGCGCTGCGGGCGCTGGGCCCGCAAGATGTGCGATTGCGCCTGGGGGCCGGCGGCATCTGCGGCTCCGACCTGCACTACTGGCAGCATGGCCGGGCCGGCGCCTTCGTGATCCGTGAACCGCTGGTCCCCGGGCACGAGGCCTCCGGCGTGGTCGAGGCCGTCGGTGCCGAGGTCTCGCGCGTGATGCCGGGTGACCGCGTGGCGATCGACCCTTCGCACCCGTGCGGCCGCTGCGTCCGTTGTCGCGAGGGGCGGATGAACCTGTGCGAGCGTATGCATTTCGTCGGCAGCGCGAGCGTGTTCCCCCACGCCCAGGGGCTCTTTGCGCAGGCCTTCGTGATGCACGAGCGCCAGCTCACCGCGGTGACCGAGTCCGACGTGTCGCTGGGTGAGCTCGCCTGTGCCGAGCCGCTGTCGGTGGGCTTGCATGCGGTGCAGCGCGCCGGCGTGCTGTTGGGCCGGCGCGTGCTCGTCACTGGCGGAGGGACGATCGGCTGCATGGCGGTCATTGCGGCGCGCTTGGCGGGCGCCGCCGAGATCGTGGCGGCCGATATCGCCGACCGTCCGCTCGAGATGGCGCGCACCGTGGGCGCGGATGCGGGGGTGCGCAGCGACCGCGATGCCGCATTGCTCGCCGAGCGTTTCGATGTCGCGATCGAAGCCGCTGGTGCGCCCGCCGCACTCTCGACCTGCCTGGCCGCGGTACGCCGCGGCGGCTGCGTCGTGCAGGTGGGCACGCTGCCCGAGGAATTGCCGTTCCCCGCCAATCGGGTGATGGTCCGCGAGCTGGACTACGTCGGTGCGTTTCGTGCCAACGGCGAGTTCGGCCTCGCGGTGCAAGCGATCCGCACGCGCCGCGCCGATGTGCGGCCGCTGATCAGCGCGCAGCTGCCGCTCGCGCGCGCGGAAGAGGCCTTCGCGCTGGCGGCCGATCGGTCGCGCAGCACGAAGGTGCAACTGGTGTTCGATTGACCCTTGACGACAGGAGACAGACGATGAAACGCAAGCTCTTCAAGACCCTGCTGGCCACCGCCGTCGTGGCATGGCTCGGCGCATCCGGCACGGTCATGGCGCAGACCAAGCTCAAGTGGGCGCATGTCTACGAGACCAGCGAGCCGTACCACACGGAGAGCGTGTGGGCGGCCGAGGAGATCAAGAAGCGCACCAACGGCAAGTTCGAGATCCAGGTCTTCCCGGCGAGCTCGCTGGGCAAGGAGACCGACATCAACCAGGGCATGCAGCTGGGCACGGTCGACATGATCATCAGCGGCCCCAGCTTCGCGGCGCGCAGCTATCCGCGCCTGGGCATCGCCTACTACCCGTTCATCTTCCGTGACGGCGACCACCTGCTGGCCTACAGCAAGAGCGATATCTTCAAGGAGATGGTGGACGCCTTCCGCGCCAAGACCGGCATCCAGATCCTCGCCTACACCTATTACGGCGCGCGCCACATCACGACCAACCGCGACTTCAACGACTGCGCCGGCATGAAGGGACTGAAGATCCGCGTGCCCGACGTGCCGGCCTACACGGCCACGCCTAAGGCCTGCGGCGCCAACCCGACGCCGATCGCCTTCGCCGAGGTCTACCTGGCGCTGCAGAACGGCACCGTCGAGGCGCAGGAGAACCCGCTGACGACGATCGAGGCCAAGAAGTTCTACGAGGTCCAGAAGTTCATCCTGCTTTCGGGCCACATCGTCGACGGCCTGACGACGCAGGTCGCTCCACACGTCTGGAACAAGCTCAGCGACGCCGAGAAGAAGATCTTCTCCGAAGTCGCGCTCGAGGCCGCCGCGCGTGCCAGCGCCAAGATCAAGGCGCGCGAGGCCGAGCTCGCCGGCATCTTCCGTTCCAAGGGCCTCGGCGTGCACGAGGTCGACCGCGAGAGCTTCCGCCAGGCGGTGCTGAAGAACGTGCCGCCCGACTCGATGGGCTTCGACCGCAAGGACTACGACCGCATAGTCGCGATCAAGTAGGCCGGCACGGGATTCGAAGCGATGGACATCGATGCCGGTCCGAAGGTGATGGGTGACGACGGCGAGTTCCACGCCGTCGACGAAGCGGTGGATCTGTCCCACACGCCGGTGGAGGCCTGGCTCGCGCTGGGTCTGTTCTGGGCGCTGGGCGCCACCGTGTTCTACCAGTTCTTCACCCGCTACGCGCTCAACAACTCGGCCTCGTGGACCGAAGAGATCGCGCGTTACCTGCTGATCGGCGTCGTGTTCGTCGGGGCCACGATCGGGGTGGCCAAGGACAACCATATCCAGGTCGACCTGCTGTACCGCTACCTGCCGAGCGCGGTGGCGCGCGTCATGGCCACCCTGGTCGACCTGCTTCGCGTCGGCTTCTTTGCCTCGATGACGGTCTTCACCGCCGAGATGATGCAGAAGATGGGCAACTACCAGATGACCATCATCGACTTGCCGATGAACATCGTCTACGGCGTCGTCCTGTTCGGCTTCGCGGCGATGGCGCTGCGCTCGGCCTGGGTCGCGCACGTGCACTGGGAGCGCGGGTACTCGGTGCTGGAGCGACCCGAGTCCACGATGGACGACCGCTGAGGCGAACATGATCGACCCACGCGCGCATCGTCGGCTGCCGCCGCAGTTCCGCACCCACCCTGTCACCGGTCGGGGCGGGGCATGTTGAAGATCGTCTTCCTGTTCCTGATGGCCGGCGGCATCCCGGTGGCCATCGCGATGGCGGGCTCGTCGCTGCTGTACATCCTCGCCAGCGGCGACCTGCCGCCCTTCGCGGTGGTGCACCGGATGATCGGCGGCATCGACAGCTTTCCGCTGCTGGCGGTGCCGTTCTTCATCCTGGCCGGCAACCTGATGAACAACGCCGGCATCACCAACCGCATCTACAACTTCGCCCTCGCGCTGGTCGGCTGGCTCAAGGGCGGCCTCGGCCACGTGAACGTGCTGGGCTCGGTTATCTTCGCCGGCATGAGCGGCACCGCGATCGCCGATGCGGCAGGCCTGGGCACGATCGAGATCAAGGCGATGAAGGACCATGGCTACGCCACCGAGTTCGCGGTCGGTGTGACCGCGGCGAGCGCCACGCTCGGGCCGATCATTCCGCCGTCGCTGCCGTTCGTGATCTACGCGATGATGGCCAACGTGTCGGTGGGCGCCCTGTTCCTGGCCGGCATCCTGCCTGGTGCGCTGATGGCGCTGCTGATGATGGCCACGGTGGCGTACTTCGCGCACAAGAACGGCTGGGGCGGCGACATCAAGTTCGATTGGGGTCGGCTTGCCAAGGCACTCGTCGAGCTGACCGTGGTGGTGGCGTGGCCGGTGGCGGTGTACTACGCGGCGCTCTGGTCGGGCCAGCCGCAGCTCGTGGTCGTCCTGGGCCTGGTCCTGCTGTTCGCCGGCGACCGCTACTTCAAGTGGCAAGCGGTGCTGCCTATCATGACGCCGGTGCTGCTGATCGGTGGCATGACCACCGGGCTGTTCACGCCAACCGAGGGCGCGATCGCGGCCAGCGCCTGGGCGCTGTTTCTCGGCATCGCGTGGTATCGCACCATGAGCTGGAAGCTGTTCGTCAAGGTGAGCCTCGACACCGTCGAGACCACGGCCACCGTGATGTTCATCGTCGCCGCCGCGTCGATCTTCGGCTGGATGCTCACTGCCACCGGTGTGACCGCTGCGCTCGCGAAATGGGTGCTCGCGTTCACCAACGAGGCCTGGGTGTTCCTGCTGCTCGCCAACCTGCTGATGCTGTTCGTCGGCTGTTTCCTCGAGCCCACGGCCGCGATCACGATCCTGGTGCCGCTGCTGCTGCCGATCGCGACCCATCTCGGCGTCGACCCGGTGCACTTCGGCCTCGTGATGGTGCTCAACCTGATGATCGGCCTGATGCATCCGCCGATGGGCATGGTGCTGTTCGTGCTCGCGCGCGTCGCCAAGCTCTCCGTCGAACGCACGACGATGGCCATCCTGCCGTGGCTGATCCCGTTGCTGGCTAGCCTGTTCATCCTGACGTATGTGCCGCAGATCGGGATGTGGCTGCCGCGGCTGATGGGCCTGTAGTGGACCGCCTGGCTTGCTTGCGTTCGCGACGCGCCCCGGCGGCGTGCGCCGCCGGGGCGCGGCTCGGTGGCGGCGCATGACCCGAATCGTTGCGGTCGATGTCTGGCGCATCGACCTGCCGCCCCCCGTGCCGCGCAGCGACGCGATCCAGAGCTTCGTCGTGCAGGAAACGCCGATGGTGCGCCTGCGCTGCGACGACGGCAGCGAGGGCGTGGGCTACAGCTACACGATCGGCACTGGCGGCTCGTCGGTGGTGGCGCTGGTCGCCGACCATCTGGCGCCGCGACTGATCGGCCGCGACCCCGCCTGCATCGAGGCGATCTGGCGCGACCTCTTGTTCACGACCCACGCAACCAGCGTCGGCGCGATCACCAGTCTCGCTCTGGCCGCGATCGACACCGCACTGTGGGACTGGCGCTGCAAGCGAGACGATCAGCCGCTGTGGAAGGCGGCCGGCGGCGCGCACCCGCGCACCCCCGTCTACACCACCGAAGGCGGTTGGCTGCACCTCGCCACCGAAGCCATCGTGCGCGAGACCGTCGCGGCCCAGGAGGCCGGCTTCCAAGGCGCCAAGATCAAGGTCGGCCTGCCGCGAGTGGCCGACGACGTGGCGCGCCTGCGCGCGGTACGCGACGCGGTAGGCGCCGGCTTCGAGATCATGGTTGATGCCAACCAATGCTTCACGTTGTCGGAAGCCTTGCGCCGCGCCGATGCCTATGGCGACCTCGGCATCGCCTGGTTCGAGGAGCCGCTGCCGGCCGACGACTTGGCGGGCCACGCGCGGCTCGCCGCCGCGAGCGCGGTTCCGATCGCCGTGGGCGAGTCTCTCTACTCGCAGGGGCAGTTCGCGGCCTACATCCAGCAGGGCGCCTGTTCGATCGTGCAGGCAGATGTGGCGCGAATCGGCGGCATCACGCCATGGCTCAAGATCGCGCACATGGCCGAATGCCACAACCTGATGGTCGCGCCGCATTTCCTGATGGAGTTGCATGTCAGCCTGACCGCGGCGACGTCAGCAGCGAAATGGGTCGAGTACATCCCGCAGCTCGATGCCGTGGCGTCGAGCCGGCTGACGATCGAAGAGGGCCGCGCGCTGGCGCCCGCCGCACCGGGGCTGGGCATCGAGTGGCGATGGGACGAGATCGAGCGGCGCACGATCGATCGACGCCGCCTGCAGTGAACGCCGGAGTCACGATGAGTTCACCCGTCATCCGCATCCACCCCAACGACAACGTCGTCATCGCCCGCACGCAACTGCTGGGCGGCACCGTGCTGCCCGGCGAAGGCGTCACGGTGGCCGGCCTCGTGCCACCGGGGCACAAGGTCGCCACGCGCGGCATCGCGGCCGGTGGCGCAGTGCGCAGGTATGACCAGGTGATCGGCCACGCGACACAGCCGATCGCGCCCGGCCAGCATGTGCACACGCACAACCTTGCCTATGCGGAGTTCGCGCGCGAGCACGCCTTCGGCTCCGCCGTCGTGCCGACGGACTACGTCACGACGCCGGCTGCTTTCGACGGCATCGTGCGGCCCGACGGCCGCATCGCGACGCGCAACTACATCGGTGTGCTGACCAGCGTCAACTGCTCGGCCACCGCGGCGCGCGCGATTGCCGACCGGTTCCGGCGCGACATCCACCCCGAGATGCTGGCACCGTTTCCGAATGTCGATGGCGTCGTCGCGCTGACGCATGGCATGGGCTGCGCCACCGACAGCGAAGGCGAGGAGCTGCGCGTACTGCGGCGCACGTTGGGCGGCTATGCGAAGCATCCCAACTTCCACGCCGTTCTCGTCGTCGGCCTGGGCTGCGAGACGAACCAGATCCAGGGTCTGGTCGCGCAGGAAGGCCTGCAGGAAGGTGCGCGCATGATCACCTTCAACATCCAGGACACCGGCGGCACGGCGAAAACCGTGGCGCGCGGCGTCGAGCTGATCAAGCAGCTGCTGCCCGAGGCGAACCGAGTGAAACGCCAGCCCGTGCCGGCCAGCCACATCACGGTCGGCCTGCAATGCGGCGGCAGCGACGGTTATTCGGGCATCAGCGCCAACCCGGCGCTCGGCGCCGCGGTCGATCGCCTGGTGCGACACGGCGGCACCGGCATCCTGAGCGAGACGCCTGAGGTCTACGGCGGCGAGCACCTGCTGACGCGGCGCGCGGTCAGCCGCGACGTGGCCGACAGACTGCTGGCGCGCATCCGCTGGTGGGAACAATACACCGCGCGCAACGGCATGAAGATGGACAACAACCCCTCGGCCGGCAATAAGGCGGGCGGCCTGACGACGATCCTCGAGAAGAGCCTGGGCGCGATCGCCAAGAGCGGCACCACGAACCTGGTGGACGTGCTCGAGTTCGCCGAGGCCGCGACCGCGCGCGGGCTCGTCTTCATGGACACGCCCGGCTACGACCCGGTGAGCGCCACGGGCCAGGTGGCCGGCGGCGCCAACCTGATCTGCTTCACCACCGGCCGCGGCTCGGCCTACGGCTGTGCGCCGAGCCCGTCGCTGAAGTTCTCGACCAACAGCGCCTTGTGGCGCAAGCAGGAAGACGACATCGACCTCGACTGCGGCGGCATCGTCGAAGGCTCCGACACGGTCGAGGCCTGCGGCGAACGCATCTTCAGGTTGATCCTCGACACCGCCTCAGGGCGCAAGACCAAGAGCGAACTGCACGGCTACGGGCAGAACGAGTTCGTGCCGTGGCAGCTCGGGGCGGTCATGTGAGCCCCCAAGCTCGCTATCGCTCGCTACCCCCCGAGGGGGCCGCTCGCCGACGGACCGGCGAAGCCGGATCCGTGGCGGGAAGCTGGGCTTTCTTAGGCGCGCAGCATGCGGTTGAACAGCGCCACCGTCTTGCTCCACGCCTCGCGCGCAGCCTTCTCGTCGTAGCGCGGCGTGGTGTCGTTGTTGAAGCCATGCTGCGTGCCCGGGAAGACCTGCGCCGCATGACGCGTGCCGGCGGACTTGAGCGCCGCTTCGTAGGGCGGCCACGTCGCGTTGATGCGCTCGTCGTTCTCGGCGTACACGATGAACAGCTCGGCCTTGATTTTCGGCACGTCGGCGATCGGCGCCGCGACGCCGTAGAAGGGTGCGGCGGCCGCGAGTTCCGGCGTGCGCGTGGCCAGGAAGTTCACGATGCCGCCGCCGTAGCAAAAGCCCGTCGCGCCGAGCCTGCCGTTGCCGCCGGCCACTTTGTGCGTGTAGGCCGCCGCGGCGAGCCAGTCCTCGCGCGCCTTGGCCTGGTCGATCCTG
>Ga0224510_10000879_pt1 | contig 21062 bp, 18 predicted proteins | sample SF_May12_sed_USG_FD_170161 | JGI IMG/M metagenome (GOLD analysis project Ga0224510, IMG submission 170161) | Sediment microbial communities from San Francisco Bay, California, United States - SF_May12_sed_USGS_4_1 | ecosystem: Environmental > Aquatic > Marine > Sediment | place: USA: California... | reverse complement strand
GGAAGCGTCGCGTCCCCGTCGTCACTCGCTGCGGCACTTAACAACGAACGTATGGAACCGTCTTTGAGCTCGACGCGATGCTGACCTTCGGAGACAAACCAGCCACGGTCAAAGCCAGTGGTCGTAACCACCAGCTCGCCGCTTTCCTCGGCCGCCCAGTTCAGGTTTTCGCCGACACTGTTCTCGGCAAGTTTGCCGACGATTCCGGGCGAGACGATGATGATCAGGACTGCAAGCAGTATCAACGCGATGACACTTTTCTTCACGGAATTTCCTCGTATCGGTGGCGGGTTCGGACGGATGCTACCATGCGGACTTTGGCGGACTGAGCGCTATGGCTAGAATTCCGCGCCGAGTGTCACTAACATAGCGGCCACACAGAGCACCGGGGCCTGGCCGCGGGCCGTTAATCACCTGAAAAATCAAACAATTATGATCACGAAACTCATGCGCAAAGTCGCGCTACTGCTTATTCTCAGCGCTTCAATCGCGCAGACAGCCAATGCCAGCGACGATGCCGAGGCCGGTAAGGCGCTTGCCTACACCTGTCTCGGGTGCCACGGAATCGAAGGCTATCGCAATGCCTATCCGTCCTATCGGGTACCCAAACTCGGCGGACAAAAGGCGGCTTACCTCGTTGCGGCGCTAAATGGCTATCGCAACGGTACACGCCAGCATCCGACTATGTCCGGTCAGGCCTCCAGCCTGTCCGACGAGGAAATCGAAGACGTTGCCGCCTATCTCGCGAGCATCGGCGGCGACACGGTTGCCAGCGGCGGCTCCGAGACCGCGTCTTTCGACAAGGCGGCTGCCTGTGCGGCCTGTCATGGCAAAAACGGTATCAGCGTCAACGCCCAGTGGCCGACGCTCGCGGGACAACACGAAGACTATTTGCAGCGCGCATTAGCAAGCTATCGCGATGGATCCCGTAGTGACCCGATCATGGGCGCGCAGGCGGCATTGATCGAGGAGGCCGACGTGGCCGTCCTCGCAAAGTATTTCGCGAGCCTCGACGGTCTCGAAACAACCAAACCCGAGTAGGGTTTGCCCGGCCACCGCGCACGAACTGCCCAGCTTGACGATGGCATCACCACCATCGACACGGAATACATGCGGCCCCTTCAGGACGCGAGTCACCTGATCATCGAAAATGGCCGGGGTGCCTTCGTGGATACCGGCTCAAATGACAGCGTGCCGCTGTTGATCGATGCGCTTAAGCAACGAAACCTTGATGTTGGCGACGTCGATTTCGTGTTCCTGACGCACATCCATCTTGATCACGCCGGTGGCGCGGGACTGCTCATGCAGTCACTGCCCAACGCGCGCTGCATCGTGCACCCGCGCGGTCTTGCGCACATGATTGATCCGGCAAAACTCATAGCCGGAACCGAGGCTGTTTACGGCGTGGAAGAGACGCGCCGGATGTACGGTGAAATCCAGCCGATAGACGAATCGCGGTGTGAGGCCGCCGCCGACGAACAATGGTTCGATCTCAACGGTCGGGCGATGCAAACGCTGCACACCGAGGGACATGCCCTGCACCACTACTGCCTGCACGATCCGGCTTCGCGCGGCGTATTTACAGGCGACAGTTTCGGCGTTTCCTACCGCGAACTCGATACGGCTGCAGGCGCATGCATTTTTCCGACCTCGACGCCAACACACTTCGACCCGGATGCGGCACACGTATCCGTTGATCGCATCATGTCCTGTAATCCCGAGCAGCTGTACCTGACACACTACAGCCGCGTGCGCGATCTCGATCGTCTCGCTGCCGACATGCACACGGGTATCGATGCCTACGTCGAGATGGCGCTGGCGAACAGGGATGCTGACGACGTATTTGCAGCGATACAGGCAGACATGGACGACTATCTGAAATCGCGCGCGCGAGCACACGGCTTTCAGGGCGATGATGAGGCGCTACATTCCATTCTTGAAATTGATATAGAGTTGAATGCGAAAGGACTGGTTTCCTGGTTGCAGCGACTCAAGAAGGAGGTGCAGTGATGGATCGATTCCGCGCCTATAGGATCAATGACGAAGGTGGCAAGATCATTGCCCGGTTTCAGGATTTAAGTCTTGATGACCTGACCGACGGCAATGTCGTCGTTCGCGTCAGTCACTCGACCATCAACTTCAAGGACGCGCTTGCGGCGACGGGCTCCGGCAAGATACTCAGGCGTTACCCCTTGAATGGTGGCATCGATCTGGCCGGTGTTGTCGTCAGCTCCGACGACAAAGAGTTCAAGGTGGGAGCCGAAGTCCTCGTCAACGGCTGCGGCCTCTCGGAATCCGTTGACGGCGGCTACTCGGAATACGCGAGGCTAGACAGCAAAAGCCTCGTCGCGATTCCCAGGGGCATGTCCGCATTTCAGGCGATGCAGATTGGCACGGCCGGTTACACAGCGGCGCTTGCGATCCATCGCATGGAGCAGAACGGGCAGACGCCGGACGGCGGCCCGATCGTCGTCACGGGCGCTACGGGTGGCGTTGGCAGTGTCGCGATCGACATGCTGTCCGGCCTCGGTTACGAGGTCGTTGCGCTGACCGGTAAAGCGACCGAGGAGGCCTACCTCAGGGAGCTGGGCGCGACCCGCATATTGCTGCGCAACAAGATCGATCTCGGCAAACGACCGATGGAGAAGGCCGAATGGGGTGGCGCGATCGACAACCTCGGCGGGGACTACCTGACCTGGCTCACGAGGACGGTCGATTATGGGGGCAATATCGCGAGCATCGGCCTTGCCGCAAGTGCGGCGCTGAATACCACGGTGCTGCCTTTCATCCTGCGCGCGGTCTGCCTGCTGGGTATCAATTCGGTCGACACACCGCGTGATTTGCGGCGTGCTGTCTGGGCCAGGATTGGCGGCGACCTCAAGCCACAACACCTCGATACGATCGGGCACAAGACCATTTCCTTCGACGAGCTGCCCGATGCATTCCAGGCGTTCATCGATGGCACGGTGACCGGCCGCGTGGTCGTGAAAATACCGTAACTGAGAGACCGGGTAATTCAACTACGGTTACGTGCCAGACACCTCGGCCAGTATGGTGTCCATAACTGCGTCGCGGTTATCGGCGTAGTCGGCAAAGTTTGTTCGGATCAAGACCTGCGGTTCGAGATCACCAACACCTTCCCTCCGGAAAAAAGGCGAGAACCAGAAGCACTGACTCCATTCCCAGCAGCCATCGGCATAGTCTTCGATAGTGCTCCAGACGGGCGCGGAAATTCCGGAGTTTGGTAGTTTGAATAATTCGCCACCGTTGGCGATGAATCGCAGCCTGTCCCCGACCGGCCCACCGACGATGCGCACGCGATTGCCAGCGAATTTCTTAATCTGCGCCGCTGCACCGATACCGGCCGAGAAAGTCTCTCTCGAGGTTACAACGTAAATGGTACCGCCGTTGTGCACGAGCGAAGGCAGTTCCTCGGCAAATCGGTTTGTTGCATCGGTGCCGCCGCCATTGAAACGCAGATCGACGACCGCGAAGCCCGGTTTGCGTTCACGCATGTCGGATGACACGTCCTTGAGCCACCCCTGAAGCGAACGCCCGTTCACATCCCAGTTGTAGTTGATCTTGATGTACGCGCCATTCGCATCGTCAAGATACCGGTAAAGAAATGGTTCGTCCGGTTCAGCGAGATACAGGGGAGGCTCGCGACCGGTCATTAAGTGCAGCCAGTCCCCGCTGTCTTCCTCGGGAACGCGGTAGTCCATGACCTCCCGGCCGAAGGGCGAGCGCCGGCCTTCGGGGAACAGGGTTCCCGCAAGGTAAACGTCAGTAGTTTCGCCGTTTGCGAGCTTCAGGCTCAGGCGCGCGCCATCGGGTGATGCCGTGAAACCCTTCCCGTACAGCAGCGCAGGCGAGTTGATGTACAGATGCGAAAAGAACCGCGACCGGTCCTCAGTGCCGCCATACATTGCAACGAAAGCATCCGTAATGTCGGGCATTGGGTGCCCTTCCACTGCGACGATCTCCGCGCCGAGCAGGTGCTCGAAGCCTTGTTTCGCCTGGATGATGAACTCGCCATCTTCGAAGGGGCCTGTGCGTATTGGGAAGTGGTTGACGCGCCGCGAGATACCGATTGGCGATACGTTCGAGTGCCCGTTGTCGCTGAGCGCAATGGCTTCGGCGACTGCGATTTCAAATCGCTCGGGCGTCATTGCATCGAGTTGTGTGCGCAGCGCTGTAATTTTACGAAGGAATGCGCCGCGCCTGGTTTCGTCCTCGAAAGCCTTTTCAAGGTCAGCGTAGCTTTCAAGATAGTCGAGGTCCTGTACGTACTCCTCGAGTTGACTGGTGGGTTTCGCAAATTCGGGTTGGGGTACCGATGGGATGAAGAGCCACTTGAATACAAGGTAGGCGGCCAGCAGCAGCACGCTCAGCGTAATCAACGATGCCAGGGTTATCTTTACCCAGGTCTTGCGTAACAAGCGGCGTAGCATGGTTTGTCCTTTTAACTCTTCAGATGCCGGCGGCGGAATAATAGTTTAGAAGCCGGGGCCACGGTAGCTGCAGGTGCAGGCGTCGCAAACGCATCCCTTGGGTTGCCCGATCTTGCGCTGACCACGCCCAACGATGTCTGTGAAGACATCCGCCGCATCGCCAAAGTAAAGAGGCCATCGCGAATGCGACGGCCCCTTGTTTCTTGCTGCTTAAGATCCGGTCAGGCGCCGGGGCCCACGTGCAGTACGCGCATCATCTCGTGGTCTTCATGCGAGAGGATATGGCAGTGCCAGACGTAGCGTCCGGGCTTGTCGAAGGTCATCCTGATGCGTGTGATCTGGCCGGGTAACGCCGTGACCATGTCTTTCGGTGTGTTCTCGACGACACCCTCAGGGGTCGCAACGGGAGCACCGTAAGCATGAGCCGCATTGGATGGATGCACGATCCTGAAGCCCATGCCATAGGTCGCTGGATCGCCGGCCATCGAGCCGTGCTGCACCGTCGGTTGCGGTTGCAGGTACACCCCGTTATCAGCTGGACTGATACCCTCGAGCAGGAATCCGTCTTCGTCGGTGTTCTCGTCAAAGGCAATTTCCTGACGATCCACCACCTTGAAGCTGACCAGGTGCAGGTGCACAGGATGTGCGTCGCCGGTCATATTCCAGATCTCCCACTCCTCCGTCGAACCGAGTGCCGGGTTCTCCGTCGTCGGGCTGTGCCAGGCAATACTGCCTTCCATCTGTCCGATCAGTGGCATTGACGTGCCATCCGGCATCACCGCAAGGGTGTAATTGTCATTCACCGGCCAATTTATGGGGGCACCAGTATGATCAACCGCCGGCTCGGCTGTACCGAGCAATGGCTGTAGCCTGCCATATTCGTCCTTGCCCTCGAACAACGCGACCTTGCGCGGTTGTCGGGTCAGATCGGTGCTTTCAATCGCTGGCGGACCGAATGCCTCGAAGGCCCCGGCAATCGGCGACACATCGGCCGCAGCGCTCAGCGTACCCAGCGGGAGGCCAACGTCGAACGCCATGATGCGGTCTGTGTGGCTGTAGATCTGGCCAACATTGATTTCGCCACCGAACGGCTCGTCACCGCCGATGTTCCACATAATGACGCGGTTGCCTGGAGCCACCTGGCCGAAATCGACAACTACGTCGTATCTCGATCCCGGCTCACTCAGCAACAGGTTCTGGTTCGTGTTCGGGCTCGAAGCGAGCCCCTGATCGCTGCCGATGACCGTGAAGTCGAGTTGTTGTATGGCAGCAGAGATGTCGGTAGCACCTGGCGCAACCTCGAAAAACTGCAAGGCCATGAAGCGGCTATCGGTACCGTTTAACAGCCGCAGGCGATAGTTCCGCGGCTCGACATCTTCCTTCGGCCAGATAACGCCGTTGACGACCATGTGATCGCCGAAGAACTCGGCCAATCCGCTCGGACCGGGCGGTGGGTTTGCGCCTTCGCCGAAAATGAAGTCATCGTAGTACGGATCACCCGGGTAGGCCGGATAGAACAGCTCACCGGTCTCGAGGAACATGCGGTCCTGAATGGCGTAGGCTTTCTCGTATGGCCATGCGGGCAACCCAAGCGGGTTTCCTTCGAGCCCCGTGTCGTCGTCGTCGCGAACGAAGTAGAAACCTGCGAGGCCGGCATACACATTGAGGCGAGTGATACCCAGCGCATGGTCGTGGTACCAGAGATTACCGGCAGGGACGTCATTATCGTAAACGAAGCGCGTGGTAAACCCGCCCGGGACGTTGGCCCACTGTGGGCCAACAGCGGTCTGATTGTAGTTGTAGAAAAATTCCGGGTTGCCATCGAACTGGAAGTCCGAATGTCCGCCGTGCAAATGTGTGATCGTGGGAACCCCGTCAGCCATGATCGTCTTGCCGGTAAAGCCCGGCAACGAATAGCACCAATGCATCGACGTGTCGACCGGCAGCAAGTGCTCGCTTTCAAATCTTTTCTTCGAGTTCGGGTTCAGGCCATTGAGCCAGTTAACAACCGTGCTCGCAGGACCACCGGCCCGTGCGCTCCGGACTTCGAACGTGCGCCCCGGCCAGGTGATAAGCCCATCGCTGGGGTCGCCGTAACCATAGACCCAGGTCTTGAGCGGCTTGCCTCTCGCATCTACGAGGCCGGTCTGCTGCCTCGCCTTCTGGATTCGGACCGTATACTCGCCGTTTATGCCGGGCACATACTTGAAACCAGGTGCCATCGCATCCGGAACCAGGTTCAGGAATCCCGCAGCGCCAAACTGCAGTGTTGGATCCGCCAGCCCAATCCCGGCGGCCGCCGGTGCTGCGCCCGCCTCTCTGATCGCCCACCCTAAAGGTGCGCCGGCAGCAAGGGCCGCGGCAACACTGGATCGCAAGAATGTTCGTCGATTAATCATTTCAGTCCCCCCTTATCTATATTGTTGAGGGGGTTACGGCGCTGCTCCTGTGAGCGCTTAATGGGAAGGACCAACGAACGCGCCCCCTGTCGCCAAAATGCGACAGAACAATATCAACTGGAACTAATTGGACACATTGGGTAGTGACCCCAAATAAAATGGGGGTTTTTCCTACTTTTTCTGGCCGCACCAAACCGAACGCAGTGTCTCTGGGCCTTTGATTCGATTCCCAATTTGCTTATCGCCTGCGCGGCTTTGACCAACCAACGTATTCTTACAGCGTCCCGGAATTGCCTCGAATCGAATTACTCTCGCTTTAATGCCCAACCCAGCCCAAGTGCAACGAACTCCCTGAAAAGCAGGTGTAGTTCAACGGCAGAAAACCATTTTCCCAATCGATGCACCTGCCAGGCTCGCCCAGTGTTGGCGACATTCACGGGCTACGAGACATCCTCTGGAGCCGTAGCCAGTGACTCTCGCCGCCCAAGCCCTGCGCCACCATCGGCAATAGATTTACACCTCGCTCAATTTGGGAAACGACACTCCGGTGGTTTAGAATTCTCGCCCCGCAAGTTTTAATCGAAATTAAAACCGGGCCACTTCCGAGGATTCACCATGAGCGCAGGAGCTCGATTCCGTGCCGCTTTGCAGGCGGAAAAACCGCTGCAGATCGCTGGCACCATCAACGCCTACACAGCACTGCTCGCCGAGCGTGCCGGATTCAAGGCTATTTACCTGTCCGGTGCAGGCGTCGCCAACGCGTCCTTTGGGTTGCCCGATCTCGCGATGACGACGCTCAACGATGTTTGCGAAGACATCCGCCGCATCGCTTCGGCGACCGACCTGCCCTTGCTTGTCGATGCCGACACGGGTTGGGGCGGTGCTTTCATGATCGGCCGTACGATCCGCGAAATGACCTGGGCGGGAGCTGCAGCCTGTCATCTCGAGGACCAGGTTGCCGAAAAAAGATGCGGTCACCGGCCGGGCAAAGCCCTGGTCGCGGCCGATGAGATGTGCGATCGCCTCAAAGCGGCGGTCGACGGCCGAATCGACGATCAATTTGTCATCATGGCGCGTACCGATGCACATGCTGTCGAGGGACAGCAGGCGGCGATCGACAGGGCTGCCGCCTACGTTGAGGCCGGTGCCGACGCGATATTCGCTGAGGCGCTTACCACATTAGAGGAATATCGCGAGTTCACGGACGTGATTAAGGTACCGGTACTGGCAAACCTGACCGAATTCGGCAAGACGCCGTTGTTTACGACAGGCGAACTGGCAGAAGTCGGCGTTGCCATGACGCTGTACCCACTGAGCGCGTTTCGCGCCATGTCGGCCGCGGCGCTGAAGGTTTACCAGGCGATAAAACAGGACGGTACGCAGCAGGCCACCGTCGACGACATGCAGACACGCATGGAACTCTACGACGTACTTGGCTACCAGGCCTACGAAGATAAACTCGATTCCCTGTTCAAAAAACAGGGACGTAATAGCGGAGAGAAATAATGGCGGGAGCGAATAAAAGCGGTGGTCTTGCTGGTGTCACAGCAGGTTCGACGAGCCTGTGCACGGTGGGCAAGGAGGGCGCCGGGCTAACTTATCGTGGATACGACATTTACGATCTTGCGGACCATGCCTGTTTCGAAGAAGTCGCCTACCTGCTGCTGCATGGCAAGCTGCCAACGAAAAAGGAGCTTGATGGCTACGTTTCGACAATTAAAGCGAATCGCGGCCTGCCCGATGCGCTCAAAACCGTGCTCGAGATGGTGCCTGCGAATACACACCCGATGGACGTGTTGCGTACGGGCGTTTCATTCCTTGGCAACATCGAACCGGAAGGCGACTTCGCCAGCCAGAACAAGGTCGCCGATCGCCTGCTGTCGTGCCTGCCGTCCATGCTGTTGTACTGGCACCGGTTTCACGTCGATGGCGTGCGCATCGACACAGAAACGGACGACGACAGCATCTCGGGGCATTTCCTGCACCTGCTGCACGACAAGCCACCCAAGGAGTTGCATAGAAAGTGTCTCGACACGACGCTGATCCTGTACGCCGAGCACGAGTTCAATGCATCGACGTTTGCCGGCCGTGTGATCACGGGCACATTGTCCGACATGCATTCGGCGGTTACGGGCGCGATCGGCGCCTTGCGCGGGCCCCTGCACGGCGGCGCGAACGAGGCCGCGATGGCGCTGATTTCGAAATTCAAAACACCCGAAGAAGCGACGGCCGGCGTGCTCGGCATGTTGCAACGCAAGGAGCTCATCATGGGCTTCGGGCACCGCGTGTACACGACCTCGGATCCGCGCAATGCCGTCAACAAGAGGATGTCGAAGGCGCTGGCAGCTGATGTTGGGAATACGACGCTGTACCCGATCTCGGAGGCCGTCGAAAAAGTCATGTGGGACGAAAAGAAGCTGTTCGCGAACGCGGACTTTTTTGCGGCCAGCGTGTATCACTTCATGGGCATACCGACCTGTTTGTTCACACCGATATTCGTCTGTTCACGAATCACAGGGTGGGCGGCTCATATCATGGAGCAGCGCTCCAACAACAAATTGATTCGCCCTGCCGCGGAATACATCGGCCCCGGTTTGCAGAACTGGGTTGCCATTGCCGACCGCAAATAGCGCGAATAACAAAGACCTTACGGAGACCTGAATGTCCAATGCCATCAACCGCTCGGCAAAACGTGCCGAATGGGATCAAGTACTTGTCGATATCGCCGACTACGTCTGCAACTACAAAGTGGCGAGCGATCTCGCCTACGACACGGCCCACTACTGCCTGATGGACACGCTCGCCTGCGGTTTCCAGGCGCTGGACTACCCGGCATGCACGAAACTTATGGGCCCGGTCGTTCCGGGTGCAACGCTCGCCGGCGGTGCACGAGTGCCGGGTACGTCTTACGAGCTCGACCCGGTACTGGCCGCGTTCAACATCGGCGCGATGAACCGCTGGCTGGACTTCAATGACACCTGGCTCGCGGCCGAGTGGGGACATCCCTCCGATAACCTCGGCGGCATACTCGCGACGGCGGACTACCTGAGCCGGCAGGCGCGCGCCAGGGGTAAAGACCCGTTGACGATGAAAGCCGTTCTGACGGCGGCCATCATGGCGCACGAGATCCAGGGCGTACTGGCGCTCGAGAACAGTTACAACCGCGTTGGCCTCGACCACGTTTTGCTGGTGCGCGTGGCGACCACCGCCGTAGTAACGCGCATGTTCGGTGGCGATCGCGACACGGTTCTGAATGCCGTATCGAATGCCTGGATCGACGGCTGCTCGCTGCGCACGTATCGACATGCACCAAACACAGGTTCGCGCAAGAGCTGGGCCGCCGGCGATGCGACAAGCCGGGGCGTGCGTCTCGCGCTGATCGCGATGACCGGTGAGATGGGTTATCCCTCGGCGCTGTCGGCAAAAACCTGGGGCTATTACGACGTGCTCTTCAAGGGCAGGGAATTCAGCTTCCAGCGACCCTACGGCAGTTACGTCATGGAAAATGTGCTGTTCAAAATTTCCTACCCGGCCGAGTTTCATTCGCAGACCGCCGTTGAGGCGAGCATGACCCTGCATGCGGAGGTCAGGAACCGAATCGATGACATCGAGAAAGTCGTGATCGAAACGCAGGAGGCCGGCGTGCGCATCATCGATAAAACAGGGCCGCTCGACAATCCGGCGGACCGCGATCATTGCATCCAGTACATGGTTGCCGTGCCGCTGATCTTCGGTCGCCTGACCGCCGCGGACTACGAGGACGACGTCGCTCTCGATCCGCGCATCGATGCGCTGCGCGAAAAAATGGAAGTGACCGAGAACGAACAATTTACCAAGGACTACTTTGATCCGGAACTGCGCTACATCGGCAACGCGGTCCAGGTGTTCTTCAAAGACGGTACGAGTACCGATCGGGTCGCTGTAGACTACCCCATCGGCCATCGCGAGCGCCGTGAGGAAGGGATTCCGGTTTTGATACAGAAATTTGTCGATAGCGTGTCGCCGAAACTGGCGGCCAAACAATGGGACAAACTCAATGCACTGTGTATGGAACCAGAAAAGCTGGCTGCTACGGCAGTTGATGACTTCATGGCGTTGCTCGTGGCGTAATTTCGTTCCGCTGGTCGCGTTGCTGGCGTTGCCGGCCCTGGCGACGGCCGAGGTTGAACGCCGTGCCCTGAATAACGGCAACCTGATACTCGAAGATATCCCGGAGATTCCCCAGGCGATCGTCGATGGACTGAACCGCTATCAGAATGTGCGTTCGGCGAGCTTTCAGAGCTGGACGGCCGACGGCAAAGGTATCTACATTTCGACGGTCTTTCGTGACGTTAATGCATTGCACCGCGTTGACATGCCGATGGGCGCACGGCGACAAATCACGTTCTATGACGAACCGCTGGCCGGCGTAAGCCGCCAGCCGGGCGGGCGGAACATGCTGTTCTTGCGTGACACCGGCGGTAGCGAATTCAACCAGGTCTTCCTGTTTGATCCTGAGACCGGAAGTGCCGAGCTGGTCACGGACGGCCAGTCCAGAAACGGCGCGACTGTCTGGGACCGGTCCGGCTCGCGGGTTGCCTATCAAAGCACTCGCCGCAATGGCGCGTCGAACGACATCTGGATCATGGACCCTGAGGAACCGAGCCGCGCTGAAATCATCCTGGAGTCCACCGACGGCAGCTTGTGGGGGCCGACGGAATTTTCACGGGCGGGGAGCAAACTGCTGATGATGAACTACGTTGCCATCTCGGATTCGCGCGCCCACGTTGTCGATCTCGATACCGGCAGTGTACAAATCGTCGCCGGCGGGCCCGGCAATCTGAGTGTCAATTACCCGATAGGTTTCGATGACGATAACGACGGCATCTGGTTGATTACGGACCAGGGCGCCGAGTTTGAAGGCCTGGCCTGGCAATCATCAGCCCCGGGCAGCGTACCGCAAATCATCACGGCCGAGATTCCGTGGAATATCACGGATGCCATAATCAGCCACGATCGCAGGCAAATTGCGTTCGTCGCGAATGCAGACGGCCGCTCCGAGCTCTATCTGCTGGACACGAAGACACGCAAGTATCGGCGCGTGGAATCGATACCAACCGGGCTCGTAGCCGACGTGATGTTCAGCCCTGACGACAGCCGCCTCGGCATGACCTTGAATACCGCCCAGACACCCAGCGACGCCTTCGTGCTCGAGCTCGGCAAGGAGCCGCTCGCCTACGGCGAGCTGACTCGCTGGACCGAGAGCGAGGTGGGCAACCTGGACACGACAGCATTCCGGATGCCGGAGCTCGTTCATTACCCCACGTTTGACAAGGTCGGTGATGCCGCGCGTGAAATACCGGCGTGGGTCTACAAGCCGCGCGGGACGGGACCGCACCCGGTCATCATCGCGATTCACGGTGGGCCCGAGGGTCAGTCGAGACCGGCATTCAACAACACGTATCAAATGTGGATCGATAAGCTTGGCGCCGCGGTGATATTGCCTAACGTTCGTGGCTCGACGGGATATGGGAAAACTTACACCGGGCTGGACAACGGTTTTCGGCGCGAAGACAGCGTCAGGGATATCGGCGCTTTGCTGGACTGGATCGCGACGCAACCCGACCTGGACGAAAGTCGCGTCGCTGTTTTCGGCGGAAGTTATGGCGGGTACATGGTGCTGGCCAGTGCAGTGCATTACAGCGATCGCTTGAAGGCGGTGGTCGACATCGTGGGAATCAGCAATTTCGTAACGTTTTTGGAAAACACGCAGGACTATCGGCGTGATTTACGCCGTGCAGAGTACGGCGATGAGCGGGACCCCGCGATGCGCGAGCACCTGCAGCGAATCAGTCCATTCAATAACGTTGGCCGCATCGATGTGCCCATGTTTATTGTGCAGGGTGAGAACGACCCGCGTGTCCCGGTGACCGAATCACTGCAAATGGTCGAAGCCTTGCGAGCAGACGGTCATACCGTCTGGTTTATGAACGCCATGAACGAAGGACACGGTTACCGGAAGCGGGAAAACATCGACGTCTATCAACAGGCGACGGTGCTGTTTTTCCAACAACACCTGGTTGACGATTGACGAAACAAGTAGAGGCAGCATTAGGCAGGCTCGGTCCGGCGTTTCCGCGCGGGACGGCGGAAAAGCTCGCCACTTTGATTGACGAGCTCGAGAAATGGAATCGCAAGGTCAACCTCACAGCGATCCGCGATCGCAATGAGATGATTACCTCCCACCTGCTCGACAGCCTCGTCGTGGCGCCGCTGATCGAAGGCGATACCGTACTCGATGTTGGCACCGGCCCCGGGTTTCCGGGACTGCCGCTCGCGATTGTTCAGCCGGAGCGCCGCTTTACCCTGCTGGACAGCAACCTGAAAAAGATTATGTTCGTGCAGCACGTGGCCGGATTGCTCGGTTTGGAGAACGTTTCCGCACACCGGGCCCGGGCGGAGGACTATGCACCCGGCCATGGCTTTGATACCGTGATCGCCCGGGCGTTGGCGGCGTTGCCGCAGCTCGTGGAGATGGCCGGACACCACGTAGGAGAGAACGGAGTGTTTGTAGCGATGAAGGGCCGCTACCCGGACGAAGAATTAGACGATTTCGAAAAACAAAATCTTCCGTGGACGCATACAGTAACGGAGCTTGATGTGCCGGGACTTGTGCAAGGCTCACGGCACGCTGTGCTGTTGAGGCCGGGAAGTACCACTTGAGCAGGATCCAATGACGCGAATCATAGCCGTAGCAAACCAGAAAGGCGGGGTGGGTAAGACCACAACCTGCGTCAATCTGGCTGCGTCGCTGGCGGCGACGCAGCGGCGCGTCCTGTTGGTCGACATGGATCCGCAGGGCAACGCGACCATGGGTTGCGGCGTAAACAAGATGGAGGTCGAAAACACCAGTTGCGAAGTCTTGCTGGGTGAGGCGACCGCGGCAGACACCATTGTTTCTGCACCGCAAGGCGGCTTTGCCGTGCTTCCCGCTAACGAAGACCTGACGCTGGCCGAAGTGAACCTGCTGCAGGAAATCGGTCGCGAGATGAAGCTCAAGAAAGCGCTGGCACCGGTGACGGGCCTTTACGATTTCATCCTGATCGACTGTCCGCCTTCGATAAACATGCTGACCATCAACGCGTTGACTGCCGCGGACGGCGTGCTGATTCCGATGCAGTGCGAGTACTACGCGCTTGAAGGCTTGAGTTCATTGCTGCGCACCATCGAACAGGTTCGCGACTCCGTGAACCCCAATCTGGAGATGTACGGCATCCTGCGCACGATGTTCGATCCGCGCGTCAATCTCTCCAACGAAGTCTCGATGCAGCTCATCGAGCATTTCGACAGAAAAGTATTCCGCACGGTCGTGCCACGAAATATTCGACTGGCCGAGGCGCCGAGTTTTGGCGTACCGGTGCTGTTGCATGACCGGGCATCGCGCGGCGCGATCGCCTACCTGGCTCTCGCTGGCGAAGTGCTGCGGCGCGAAGACGATCGCATGGCGGAAGCTGTTTAGGAAAAAGAATGTCACCGAAGAAAAGATTAGGCCGCGGCCTTGATGCATTGCTGACCAAACCCATGGTTTCCGTTTCCAGGCCGGACGCGGTAGAGGTGAGCAAGGACGGCCTCAAAAATTTGCCGGTCGAACACTTGCAGCGCGGCCAGTATCAGCCGCGCGTGGATATGCGCCAGGACACGCTGGAAGAACTGGCGGATTCGATTCGTGCCCAAGGCGTCGTGCAGCCGATCGTTGCGCGTCCTATCAGCAACAAAGATGGGGTGCAGCGCTACGAGATCATCGCGGGCGAACGTCGCTGGCGTGCCGCACAAATGGCAGGCCTCGCGGAGATCCCGGCAGTCATTCGAGATGTACCTGATGAAGCGGCGATTGCCATGTCGCTCATCGAGAATATTCAGCGCGAGAACCTGAATCCTCTTGAGGAGGCACGGGCGCTCGATCGACTGATCCGCGAGTTCGATCTCACCCACGCTGAGGCAGCAAAAGCCGTTGGCCGCTCACGTGCGTCGGTCAGCAACCTGCTTCGTCTGCAGGAGTTGTCGGACAAGGTAAAACCGCTGCTGGAAGAGCGCCAGCTCGAAATGGGACACGCACGCGCATTGCTCGCGATTTCCAACCCGGGGCAACAGCTCGATGTGGCGCGACAGATCATCAAGAACGGTCTCTCTGTCCGGGAGGCCGAAAAACTCATCCGGCGCGTGCTGGGCGGGGCGGCGTCGAAGCCTGCGAAAAAGACACCTGCGCAGAATGCCGATATCCGCCGACTCGAAATCGAGATTTCAGAGAAGCTCGGCGCGAAAGTCAGCGTGGATCACACCGCCAAGGGCACCGGCCAGATCGTGATCAGGTACAACACCCTCGACGAGCTCGACGGCATCCTGAAACACATCCGCTAACCCCCCAAAGGGGTCAGAGCCCTTTGGGCCGAAATTTCGAAAAAGGGCTCTGACCCCTTTTGGGGAGGGCTTAGGCGACTTCTTCGTCGGGGGCGGCGTCTTTCGCGGAATAGACGCGGCGGATGATGCTCGGTATGACGGCTTCCGATATCAGGAAGCCCTGCATCTTGTCGCACTCGATCGTTTTCAGGAATTCAAAGGTTTCCCGGTCTTCAACGCCCTCGGCGCAGACGGACATGCCGAGGTTATGAGCAAGACCCGTAACCGCGGCCAACACGGTTAGTGCAATGCGGTCCTGCTGTGCACGACGTAATGCGGAGGCGTGAATTTTGATCTCATCGAACGGCATTTTTTCAAATGTGCCGAGCGAGGACGATGCGACGCGAAAATCGTCGAGGCAAATTCGAAAGCCTTTCTTGCGCAAAGACCTGAGCATCTGGACGTGCGGTGCATCCGGATCCGCAAGGTCTTGTTCGACCACCTCGAACGTGAATCGGGAACACTCAAGCCCGAACTGCTTGACGATAGCCGCATAATTCTCCGCCAGCATCGGGTCGCCAAGCTGGCTGGAGGCGAGGTTGATACAAGAATTCAGGTGTATGCCGGTGTCCTGCCAGGCCACCAACTGCCGCGAAGCGTCACGAAGCACATACTCACTGAGCTTGCCCATGAGGCCAAACGCCTCCGTTTCCGGCAAAAATTCCAGCGGACCCATGAGCCCGTGCTCAGGGTGGTTCCAGCGCAGCAGCGCTTCGGCCTCGCGCGTCAGCCACTCCGTGCCCGCTGTGCGCTCGACTTTGGGCTGGTAGCGGAGCACAAATTCATGGTTCACAAGAGCGCTTTCAACTTCCTGGCGTGAGATGCGGAGCATACGACGGCGACAGCGTCGCGCCGAGCTGCTCAGGCGGTCAAAATTAAAGTCCTTACCTACCCACTCAACATTGTCGAAAGTCGACAGCTTTTCGACGACTTCGGCCTGTTTGCTGGTCCGTAGAGAGGCCCGGTCCGCCGCAATGATGACGCCAAAGGGAGTCCGTCCATTGGCTGCTTTCAGCGATTGCAGCGTATGCTCTGTGACGTCCGCGTCGGTGAGCATCACGATACGCCGCAACTGGCCCGTCATGAGCTCGGCGAAAGTCGAGGGCTTCGCGAAAACGCTAAGAGCAAAGCTCATCTCCCTGACGACGTCATTCAAGGCCTGGTTCTTGCGAAGGGTATCGGGTGCGATCAGCAGCATATGTGGGCACGGTCTGGTGGATTTCACCCATATATACCCGTTCTGCCGGGTCCCCGATGTGCTCCGTGTCGCAATGAGAGGAAATCGTGGGAACCCCTTAAAAACTACGGAAAAAGCGCCCGAAAAAGGCCTCGAAATAGCCCTTCTTGTGTTGCCATGCCATAGGGCTGCCACTATAATGCGCACGCTCAACAAGGCCCGCCTTGAAAGAAAAAGTCCACACGCGCCACCCACCGCCGGTTATGCCGCTGGAAGTGGCGTTTTTAGTGCCGGAGGCTTAAGGGAAATGGATCTCACCGTGCCCCGGATACTGATGTGGCAGTTTTTGACGGGCACGGCCCTGGCCGCGGCAATCTGGCTCGTTTTCGACAGGGTTGCCGGTTATTCGGCGATGCTGGGAAGTCTGATCTGCCTCATCCCGAACGCTTTTTTGGCTTTACGGCTGTCGGTGCCGCGAAGGAATCGAGGAGCGGCTGCTCTGATTAACGCAGCCTGGATAGGCGAAATAGGAAAGCTGGCGCTCACGGTACTGTTTTTCAGTCTGGTGTTCGTGCTGGTCAGGCCGCTCTCGGCAGCGGCACTTTTTGCAGGATTTATTGCGACGCAGTTCGTGACCCTGTTTGGGTTCTTGATGCGCAGCGAACAAGAGATGGATACGAGAAACAGTAATGGCAGCTGAAAGCGGGCACGGCCCACTCACTTCTGACGCATACATCCAGCACCATTTGCAGAACCTGCAGGTTTGCAAAGATGAGGCAGGTGAATGGGTGACTCATTGTGGCGGAAACTTCTGGGCGGTAAATATCGATTCGATGTTCTGGTCAGTGCTCCTGGGCCTGGTATTCGTCATTCTGTTTCGCAAGGTGGCCAGCAAGACTTCCGCCGATAAGCCAGGCAGGTGGCAGGCATTTGTCGAGATCGTCGTCGAAATTGTCGACAAGAGCGTTAAAGACACCTTCCACGGTAAAAGCCGCCTGATAGCACCGCTGGCGCTCACGATCTTCGTCTGGGTGTTCCTGATGAACCTCATGGATCTGATTCCCGTGGACTGGATTCCCATGACGGCGGCGGCGGTGGGCATTCCCTATATGAAGGTCGTTCCGACCACCGACGTCAACGTGACTTTCGGCATGTCCTTTGCGGTCTTCTTCCTGGTTCTGTTCTACACGATCCGCAACAAAGGGCTGGGCGGCTTCGTTGCAGAACTGACATTGCACCCGATCGCGCCCTCATTTAAGGGGCCGGCCATAATCGCCGCGCCGCTGATCATCGCCTTCAATTTTGTGTTGGAGAGCGTTGCCCTGTTGGCCAAACCCCTGTCACTGTCGCTGCGACTTTTCGGCAACATGTTTGCCGGCGAGCTGATCTTTATCCTGATCGCGCTTCTGGGTATCTGGCAGTTACCGCTGCACTTCGGCTGGGCCGTTTTTCACGTCCTGATCGTGACCTTGCAGGCCTTTATTTTCATGATGCTGACCATAGTCTATTTGAGCTTGGCGTCGGAATCGCATTAATCGATTTACTTTTGTATTCAACACCTTAGAACTGATCCTCTGTAGGAGATTTAGATGGAAACTGTTATTGGCTTTACGGCGATTGCTGTCGCACTTTTGATTGGTCTCGGCGCACTCGGCGTAGGTATCGGCATGGGCTTGCTCGGTGGTCGCTTCCTCGAGGGCGCGGCGCGTCAACCGGAACTGGCTCCGATGCTGCAGACGAAGATGTTTCTCGTCGTAGCCCTGCTCGACGCTGTCGCGATGATCGGTGTCGGTATCGGGCTGTTCTTCGCCTTCGCTAACCCGTTTGTTGGTCAGCTGCAGGCGGCAACGGCCGCGGTTGGCGGCTAGTTAGCCAGACGAAAACCAGACGCTGTGCTGCAGTTGCGGTGCGGTAGAAATTCGTTTTAGGAGTATCCAGTGGATATCAATATGACTCTCATCGGCCAGACGATCGCTATGATCGTATTCGTCTGGTTTTGCATGAAGTTCATCTGGCCGCCAATTCTGGAAGCTATTGAAGAGCGTCAGAAGCAGATCGAAGAAGGTCTCGCTGCCGCCGACAAGGGCAAAGAGTCGCTGGTCAAAGCGGCGGCTGAAGCTGACGAAATCGTCGCGGACGCACGCAAGCAGGCGACCAGCATTCTCGACCAGGCACATGCTCGTGCAAACGAGATCGTGGCCGATGGCAAGGCGGATGGCGTGAAGGAACGCGAGCGCCAGCTCGTTGCTGCAAAAGCGGAAATCGAGCAGGAATCGAACCGGGCTCGCGAAGAACTGCGTGGCCAGGTTTCGGCGATCGCCATCGCGAGTGCAGAAAAGATTCTCCTGCGCGAGATCGACAGCAAGGCACATGCGGACATACTGGGCAAGCTGGCCCAGGAGCTCTAGAAAAACATGGCTGACAACAACACAGTAGCGCGACCGTACGCGACAGCGATTTTCGACCTGGCCAACAAGGCGGGTGCGCTGGCGGCGTGGTCGGAGTCCCTGGGCATTGCCGGGCAGTTGCTGGCGGACAAAGGTCTCGTCGAGTACCTCGGCAATCCAGCGTTCAATAACGCAAAGCGGCTCGAGTTTTTGACGGGACTGTTTGCCAAGGCTGGCGCGAAGACGCTTGCCGGCAAGGATGCGCACGGCACGAACTTCGTGAAAGTGTTGCTGGAAAACGGCCGCACCGCTGTGTTGCCGGAGATCTCAACGCACTTCGAAGCGCTGAAAGCGAAAGTCGAAAACAGCGTGGACGCGACGGTGACGTCGGCGACCGAGCTCAGCAAGAAACAGATTGCCGAAATCGCAACGGCGCTGAAAGCACGACTCGGACGCGAAGTGCGCATCGAGACAGCAATAGATGAAAACCTTATCGGCGGCGCAGTCATTCGGGCCGGCGATGTTGTAATTGACGGATCCTTGCGTGCGAGGCTCGAGGGCCTCGCCACCGCGCTGATCAAATAGCTCCAAAGGGGTCAGAGCCCTTTTGGGCAAAAGATGTCCAAAGGGGTCAGAGCCCTTTTGGGCGAAAGGGGACAAAAGGGCTCTGACCCCTTTTTCATATAGAGGAATAGGAAATGGCACTTAAAGCTTCTGAAATCAGCACGCTGATTAAAGAGCGTATCGAGAACTTCGAAGCGTCCGCGGAAGCGCGCGATGTGGGAACCGTTATCGCGGTTACCGACGGTATCGTTCGCATACATGGTCTTGCCGATGCACGTTACGGCGAAATGCTCGAGTTCCCGCAGAACACCTTCGGCATGGCTCTGAACCTCGAGCAGGACTCAGTTGGTGCGGTTGTCCTCGGTGACTACAAACACATTTCCGAAGGCGACACCGTCAAGACGACGGGCCGCATCCTCGAAGTGCCCATCGGTGAAGCGCTGCTGGGACGCGTCGTCGACGCACTCGGTAACCCGATCGACGGCAAAGGCCCGATCGACACGAAACTGACCGCGCCGATCGAAAAGGTTGCGCCGGGCGTTATCGATCGCAAGTCGGTCGACCAGCCCGTACAGACCGGCTTGAAGTCCATCGACTCGATGGTGCCGATCGGCCGTGGCCAGCGTGAGCTGATCATTGGCGATCGCCAGACCGGTAAGACGGCCGTTGCGATCGACGCCATCATCAACCAGCGCGGCACAGGCGTGAAGTGCATTTACGTTGCTATCGGCCAGAAAGCATCGTCTATCGCCGGTGTTGTAAGAAAGCTCGAAGAAGAAGGCGCGCTCGCACACACGATTATCGTCGCAGCTGCCGCTGCCGACAGTCCTGCGATGCAGTACATCGCACCGTATGCCGGCACATCGATGGGCGAGTACTTCCTCGATAAGGGCGAAGACGCGCTGATCGTGTACGACGACTTGACCAAGCAAGCCTGGGCTTACCGCCAGGTATCGCTGTTGCTGCGACGTCCGCCAGGCCGCGAAGCCTATCCGGGTGACGTTTTCTACCTGCACTCCCGTTTGCTCGAGCGCGCATCGCGTGTCAGCACCGCATACGTTGAGCGCGTGTCGGGCGGCAAGGTCAAAGGCAAAACAGGTTCGCTGACGGCGCTGCCGATCATCGAAACCCAGGGCGGCGACGTATCGGCTTTCGTACCGACCAACGTGATTTCGATTACCGACGGCCAGATCTTCCTTGAGTCCGATCTCTTCAACGCAGGTATCCGCCCGGCCATCAACGCCGGTCTTTCGGTATCTCGCGTCGGTGGCGCCGCGCAAACGAAAATCATCAAGAAACTCGGCGGCGGTGTACGACTCGCGCTCGCGCAGTATCGTGAACTCGCAGCTTTCGCACAGTTCGCATCCGACCTCGACGCGGCAACACGCGCACAGCTCGAGCGTGGTGCGCGCGCAACCGAGCTCATGAAGCAGAAGCAGTATTCACCATTGTCGGTTGCCGAGATGGGTCTGTCGCTGTTCGCGGTTAACGAAGGCTTCGTCGACAAGGTACCGGTGGACAAAGTGGTCACCTACGAAGCGGCGCTACATGATTTCGCACGTGCAAATCACGGTGACGTGCTGGACTCGATCAACAAGTCCGGTGATTACAACGACACCGTTGCGGCGAGCCTCAAGGGTATTTGCGA
>Ga0224510_10000878_pt1 | contig 21071 bp, 18 predicted proteins | sample SF_May12_sed_USG_FD_170161 | JGI IMG/M metagenome (GOLD analysis project Ga0224510, IMG submission 170161) | Sediment microbial communities from San Francisco Bay, California, United States - SF_May12_sed_USGS_4_1 | ecosystem: Environmental > Aquatic > Marine > Sediment | place: USA: California... | reverse complement strand
CAGCGCCAAGCTCATCGGCCAATTGGAAAAGGCCCCCGAACTTCACGCGTTCATTGCAGCGGACACAGGGGTTCGGAGTAGTGCCCTGGAGATAGCCTCCAATAAAGTCCTCAATCACCCCCCGCTGAAAACGTTCGCGGGTATCAATGACCTGGTGCGAGATGTCCAACAATTCCGCGACATGCCTGGCGATTCCAACTTTGCAACATCCTCGTTCCTGCCATCGCTTGGAAACGGTTGTTTCGTCTTCTTCCTCCCAGACTTTCAGGGTGACTCCAATGACCTCATAGCCCTGCTCCTTTAGTAATTTGGCCGCAACGGAGCTATCCACCCCCCCACTCATACCCAACACGACTTTTTTGAGTTCCGGGACCGGCATTAGAGGCTCAAGGACTCGGCTTCAAGCTTTTTTTCAATATTTTGAGTCTTGGGTTGGCCATTGGTGAGTGCCCGATCGTCGATATCCATGTCTAAATTTGGAGCAGCACCCATATCGCACTCACCCTGGAAATAAACGCCTTCTTCCATGGCAAAGGTGGGAGTATGGACGTCACCAATAAGAACCGCCGGCTTCAGAAGTTGTATTTTTTTATTCGCGGTGATCACGCCCTCAATTCGGCCGCTACTCACAATGGTCCCACCGGTAATCGTTCCCTTGATCACGGCAGTCTCTCCAATGATGAGGGTATCATCAATCGCAATTTCGCCTTCAAAATTACCATCCACCCGCACCGTCCCCTCAAATTGTGCTTTGCCCTTAAAATCAACACCCTTCCCCAGAAAGGTGTAAAATTCCTGCCCAAAACCTGATTCCTTCTTCTTGTTGTCTTTTTCACCCCACATACAGCATTCCTCCTCTCATCCAGTAAAAAGCACTCGGGTGGCAAGTTAGGATCTCCATGTCCAACTGGGAACCGGCCCCATACACTCCTTGCAGAACGTCGTGTGGTATTACCTCACCTTCACAGCTTCTTCAACGGAAACCACGAGCTTTTTTGCCTCTCTGCCTTTTCGCTCTTTATTGGGCATATTGCAGGTTCCATTAAAGATCACCCCCTCATCCATAGACAGAAGAGGTGTAGTGATTGTCCCATCAAAGACGGCTGGACTTAACAATTTGACTCGGTGTTTGACTTCAACCTCCCCCGTGATTTGCCCCTGACACATAATTGTTCCAGCATGAATCTTGGCTGAGATGACCGCTTTTTGGCCGATGATTAAATTCCCATCCGTATAAATTTCACCCTCAAGACGGCCATCCACTCGAACCGTCCCCTGATACCGAATCGTTCCCTTAAATGTGACCTCTTCCCCAACAAAGGCGATGATTTCACCTGATTCCGGCTGGCTTTCTGAAGTCCCCTGACTGGGTATAACCGCTGGTTCCATAGGACCCTCACTCATTTCTGGTTTATTTTGACCGCTTTCTGCATTTTGTTTAAAAAACATGGCCCCCTCCCTCTTCGATGACTGTCCGCCCCATTTACTTTATCCCTGTTTAGGTACACGGTATGAATCTTTTTGCCCTTTCCCAATATCATGATATTTTCACACAACAGGGAGGAACCATGCAGCGCATAAGTCATCCCTTTATCTTATTCAAATTCTATTCCAGAATCATCGACGTAATTCGATCCAGTTCGTCATCGGAAAAATAGTGGATGATTAACTGCCCCCCCCTGGCTCCCGCCTTCACCTGCACTTTGGTGCCCAATCGCTTTCGAAATTGCTCTTCCAGGTTACGAAACCTATGGGGCTCTTCTTTTTTCGATCTGGGCCCATGAACTTTTTTTTGTCCTGAGATGATCTGCTCAACTTGCCGAACTGAGAGCTGTTCCGAAACAATCTTTTGTGCGAGTTGAAGTTGTGCCTCCGCCGTGGACAAGCCCGCTAACACCTTGGCATGGCCTAAACTGATTGTCCCGGACTCAATAAATTGTTGGACGGCTTTGGGAAGCGAGAGCAGGCGCAAAATATTGGCGATAGAGGATCGATCTTTTCCTACCGAGCGGGAAACAAGGTCCTGAGTCAAACCAAATTCCCCCATCAATCGGGAATAGGCTTTCGCTTCCTCCATAGGGTTGAGGTTCTGACGCTGGATATTTTCTACGAGCGCAACAGCTAACGCCTTTTCATCATTGGAATTCCTGACCAGGGCAGGAATAGTGGTCATCCCGGCAATTTTTGCCGCTCGAAATCGACGTTCCCCGGCAATGAGTTCATACATGCCATCGCCTTTTCGCCTGACCACAATCGGTTGCAGAACTCCATGTTCTTTGACGGATTGTGCTAACTCTTCTAATTCGGCCTCCACGAATGTGGTCCTGGGCTGATAGCGATTAGGGAGAATCTGATCCAGCGAGATCATGGAGACCGCTTGGCCATCCTGCTCCACCTTCCAAGCCAGAGTTTTTTTCTCGGGAAGCAGGGCCTGAAGCCCTTTACCCAGTGCTTTCTTTTCCATTTCTCAATATCTCCTTGGCTAGATCAAGGTACGCCTTCGCGCCACTGGACGCGGAATTATAGGACAGGACCGGTTTTCCATGGCTTGGCGCTTCAGCCAACGCCACATTTCTCGGAATGACCGTCTGGAAGACTTTTTCTTTAAAAAATCCCCGAATTTCATCCTGAACCTGTCGCGAGAGATTAATTCTTGAATCATACATCGTCAACACAATTCCTTGAATAGCCAGATTGGGATTATATGCCTCTCGAATTCGTTCGACATTTCCCAATAAGCGACCCAACCCCTCCATCGCATAATATTCACACTGGACGGGAATAATAAGGCCCGATGCCGCAACAAGCGCATTGATCGTTAAGAGGCCAAAAGCCGGAGGACAATCAATAATGACAAAATCATAGCTCCGAACTCCGTCCAAGACATTTTTCAGTACTGAGTGACGATCAGGGAGATTTGACAATTCGATCTCTGCCCCTACCAAATCACCTTTTGATGCCACAACATCTAGACCGTGTATACACGTAGGTGAAATTACGTCTTCAACCAACCTTCTTTCCATTAAACATTCATAAATAGTCCCGCTTTTAGGCTCAATAGACAATCCACTCGTCGCATTGGCTTGTGGATCCAAGTCAATCAACAAGACAGATTTTCCCGATATCGCCAGAGCCGCACAAAGATTAATCGACGTGGTTGTCTTTCCAACCCCGCCCTTTTGATTCGCGATAGCAATGATTTTTTTCAAGATAATTTGCTAGAAAGTCGTGGCGTTAGTTCCACGTGGAACACATCAATCGCCCGCTCATGATCCGTGTTTAAAAATTGACAAGATACGATTCCCATATCCAAATGGCAATTCATAGGGTATTTCTTCGTCTATTTTCATACCCTTGATTTTATATTGATTGTCAATATTTTTTGATCGAAAAACAACTAGTTTCCCATTTTCTTTCAAAATATGCCCAATAAATGGCACGATGTGTTCTATATTTACCCCTTTGCACAATGCCACGTCACACTTTTCTTCATCAGATACCATCGAACGAAAGTCTTCCAAGCGGCTTGGAATGACGGAGATTCTGGTCAATTCAAGTTTCCCAATAATGTTATGGAGAAAAGCGGTTTTATTGGCTCTTGGTTCCATTAATAAAACATTCAGAGTCGGTAGGGCTAACTTGAGAGGAATACCAGGAAAACCTCCACCTGTACCAACATCAATAATCAACGCGTCAGGTTTGTCAGAAAGAGCCAAATATCCAGCCAGTGAATCGACAAACAGCAAGACGGTTCGTTCTTTATCTGTGCGTAAACCAGTCAGGTTAATTGAACGGTCCCAACGGCACAGTTCATCATAATACAAGCAAAACTTTTCAAGGACTTCCCCGGCGAAAGAAAACCCCAGTTTATGCGCGCCAGGCAGGAAATTATCTATAAAATTAATAGATTGCATGCTTTGTTCCACGTGGAACATCCCTATGAACAATGATCAAGAAATTAACACAAAAATGCTTAAGATTTATTATAAGAATGCCTTAAGGCAAAAAACCAGAAAATAACGGGTGAGGCAAATTTACTAGCTGGCTTTTTTATGCTTTTCTACGGCAACAAGAAGCAAGGAAATGGCCGCAGGTGTAATTCCAGCAATTCTTGAGGCTTGGCCTATGGACGAAGGGCGGACTTTTTTTAGTTTTTCTAATACTTCAAGCGAAAACCCCTTTATCCCCTCATAATTAAAATCATCGGGAACCCGACGATGCTCAAGTTTTTTAAATTGCCCGATGATTTGTTCCTGCCGTTTAATGTACCCCTCGTATTTTATGGATATCTCAACAGCTTCAATCACTTCATGATCATGATATTGTATTCCGTTTAAAAATTGGCCCAAATGATGATACGAAACTTCAGGCCTCCGCAATAGCTGTGCAAGTGAGGGGTTTGGTCCCATATTTTCCAATTGAATCGGTTCAGCAACTTCTAAGCCGGATGACCTGGGAACGGTAGTTTGAAGCCGGCTTATCTCGCATTCAACCTTTTCCCTTTTTCGTTGATAGGTATCAAATGCTCCCTGTGATACCAGACCAATACGATACCCTTGGTCCATCAATCGAAAATCGGCATTATCCTCTCGGAGGAGAAGCCGGTATTCTGCTCTTGAGGTAAACATTCGATAGGGTTCTCTGGCATCTTTAGTGATCAAATCATCAATTAATACGCCAATATATGCTTGAGATCTATCCAGAATAAGAGGATGCTCACCTTTCACCTGAAGGGCAGCGTTAATACCGGCCATAATCCCTTGTGCCGCCGCTTCTTCATACCCAGACGTCCCATTTATTTGGCCGGCGTGAAATAACCCTTTGACAAGTTTGGTTTCCAATGTCTCATGAAGCTGGCGTGGTGGAAAATAATCATATTCAATCGCATAGCCAGGTCTGAGAAAAATCGCTTGCTCAAGACCTGGGATAGTCCTGACAAATGCCTGTTGTACGTCCACCGGCAAACTGGTAGAAATCCCGTTTGGATAATATGAGCGTGATCCAAGGCCTTCTGGTTCCATAAAAATCTGATGTCGTGTTTTGTCTGCAAACCGAACCACTTTGTCTTCAATAGAAGGACAATACCGTGGTCCGGTTGATTCAATGATCCCAGAATACATAGGAGATCGATCGAGATTTTCCCTTATAATGCGATGCGTTTCATCATTCGTATGGGTAATATGGCATTCAATTTGCTGGTTAGGAATTTTGCTGGTCCGTACTGAAAATGGCCGCTGTAGCGAATCGCCTGGCTGGGGAAGCATTACCTGAAAATCAATGGAATCTCGGTCAATCCGAGGTGGAGTTCCTGTTTTTAGTCTTCCAATCTCAAATCCGAAGTCTTTCATGCAATCCGACAGGTGCTCCGCAGACGGTTCACCCGCCCGCCCACCAGGAAGATGATTCAACCCAATATGCAACAGCCCTTTGAGAAAAGTTCCCGATGTCAGAACGACGGCTTTGGTCAGAATCGTTTCTCCGCTATTGATCCTCACACCATTGACAGCTCCGTGTTGCGTAAGGATCCGATCAACCGTGCCCTGCACAATAGTTAAATTTTCTTGCCTGGAGAGAGTCTCCTGCATTTGATTGGCGTAAAGTTTTTTGTCACATTGAACTCTGGTGGCCCTGACAGCCGGTCCTTTTCGCGTATTGAGGACACGGAATTGAATCCCGGACTGGTCTGTGTTAAAGCCCATTTCTCCCCCAAGGGCATCGATTTCCTTTACGAGATGGCCTTTCCCAATGCCACCAACGGCAGGGTTGCATGGCATTTGGGCGATTTTTGTGATATCGATGGTCAACATGACCACCCTGCACCCCATCCTGGCAGCCGCAAGCGCGGCTTCACAACCGGCATGGCCCCCTCCAACCACAACAATGTCATATTCCATAGTCATAATTTGATGCTTTTTATTTATTCATACAAAGTTGAATAGGATGACTTCCATTATTTGCCAATGCAAAACTCTCGAAAAATTTGATCTAAAATATCTTCATTCGTGATGACGCCGACAATTTCTCCAAGGGAATTGAGTGCAATACGTAATTCTAACGCAACACACTCGGCAGAGAGAGTATCATCAATGGCCCTAAGGGCATTTTGCAAGGCTGCCCCGGCATTGTGAAGTAACGTTTTATGTCTCAGCCTTGATACCAACACCGAATCTCCAGCTTCATATTGACGCCCAACAGCCAGACTCTTGATGGATCTTTTCAACCTATCGATTCCTTCCCCGGTTAACGCGGACACCTCAACATAATTCTTTTCCTCTTCAGGGACTCCTTCAGAATTTTTTCTCGTTCGTATCACGATATCCTGTAATTCTTTCAGGGAATATTTTGGTGGTAAGTCGCTTTTGTTTAGGACCATCACACAGGGTTTTTGTGTGTATCTTTCAATAAAATTTACGTCTTTTTCATTAAGTGAATCGCTTTTATCAAACGCCAGAATCAGGACATCAGCGTGATCAATGGCTTGAGTGGCTCGACTCATACCTTCATTCTCTAATTCATCTCTCGTTTCACGTAATCCGGCAGTGTCAAAGAGCCGAATCATCACTCCTTCAACCATAATGGCTTCCTCTAGCACATCCCGTGTGGTTCCTGGAATATGTGACACAATAGCTCGATTGGTTCCTAGAATGGCGTTTAACAAACTGGATTTTCCCACATTGGGGCGCCCAACAATGACCGTGCGAATACCTTCACGAATCATTCGTCCCTCTTCTGCAGAATCTACTAATTTTAAAATTTCCTCCAATACCAAATGTATACCGTTCTTCAGCTCGCTGTGTTCAATAAACTGAATATCGTCTTCAACAAAATCCATTCCAGCTTCCAAGTGAGCAACAAGTTTCAAGAGACGGTCCCGTTGATCTTGTATGATCCGGGATAACCGACCCTGGAGTTGTTCCTGGGCCATTTTCAGACTCTGGAGAGAATTGGCACGAATGGTATCCAGGACCCCTTCCGCCTGAGTCAAATCAAGCCGCCCGTTTAAAAAACCTCGTTTAGTAAATTCTCCGGGTTCGGCCAATCTGGCGCCAGCCTGAGTTAATGCTTCGCAAATGGCATTCACAATGACAGGTCCTCCATGGGCATGGATTTCCACGACATCTTCTCCTGTATACGATCGTGGTGCTCGCATAGTCACGACCAACACTTCATCCAATACAGAGGAAGTCTTTATTCCTGATATTTTCCCCACTTGAACAGGGTTCCAAATGAATTGGCCCAGAGACAATTTATAGGGCTTGATCTGCTCGAGAGATTTACCAGAACGTAATCGAAGAATGCTTGAGGCAACGGGGAGGGCATGAGTTCCACTCACTCGAACGATCCCCACGCCCCCTTCCCCCATGGGGGTAGCCACGGCACAAATGGTGTCGTCCAAAGAGCCCATAACGTACACTGAAGCGAGGATTACGATTTGGAGGAAGGACCTGACGGAGGGGACGAAAGTTTCTTTTTCCCCGACTCCGAACCGGGAACGTTTTCCTTTGAAGAATGAGCCGTCGTCCCACCTCTAGGCTTTTTCAGAATATACCTATCAGTCACAAATTGCTGCGTTACCGTCAGCACATTATTTGTCACCCAATATAACACCAAACCGGCTGGAAAGGTGACAAACAAAAAGGTCAATCCTACAGGTAAGATCATCATCATTTTGGCCTGTGTGGGGTCCATCGTGGTGGGCATAATTTTTTGTTGGACCACCATAGAAATTCCCATCAGCACCGGAAGCACGTAATACGGATCTTGGATCGAAAGGTCGGTAATCCACAGCATAAACGGCGCCTGCCGGAGATCAATCGTCATATACAAGATATTGAAGAGAGCCACAAAAACCGGCATCTGCAACACCATGGGCAGACACCCCCCCACAGGATTGACCTTATGCTCCTTGTAGAGCTTCATCAGTTCCTGATTGAGTTTCTCTTTGTTATCTTTAAATTTTTCCTGAAGCGCCAGGACCTTGGGTTGAATAGTTTGCATGCCTTGCATGGATTTATAGCTTTTGTATTGCAAGGGAACAAATAACAATTTAATCCCCAGGGTCAGTAAAATTATAGCCACGCCATAGTTATGGGTGTATTCATAGATGAACCGTAAAATTGAAAACAGTGGCTTCGCCACCGCTTTCACTATGCTCCAGCTGCCATAAATGAACCATCCAAAATCGATGGTATCTTCCAACCCGATCCCAAAAGATTTAAGGACATCGTATTGTTTGGGGCCGGCATACAGCTTGGTCTTGTGGACCTGTTCCCCTGAGCCCCCGGGAAGCGAAATGCCCGCCGAGACAACTCGTTCGTTTTCAAGCTTAGAAAAAAGACTGTTGGCATTTTCCGGAATAAACACACTCATGAAATATTTATCTTGAAGGGCCAGCCACCTCACAGGACCATCCCGACGCAGGGTTGGAGCATCCGCCTCTGGAGATTTTTTTTCTAATTCCTCTCCGATCATCCAGGCGGACCCTAGCAACCCAATAAATCCTTGACTCCATTCCACCACTCCAAAATTGGTGCCCAAAATCACATCAAGGTTTTCTGAAATTCCTCGGGTGCGAATAACAATATCCACCACATAGGAATCGTAATGAAACGTGATTTCTTTTTGGACCCAAAGATCTGATTCGGAAGACTCGTGAGTTAAAATCACTTTCCCGGTTGGATGCCCCTCATCTAATTGTGCAAAATCTTTTTGAACTCGAAACAGCCCCTGACGAAGACGTTGATTCGCCGATTCGTTGCCACTGATCTGCACACTGAGCGGACCGGGAAATTGCCCTTTGGAATAGACCAATTCAACGGGTTGACTGTCCGCGGTCTGAGTTAAAAATTTTTTTAACTCCCAAGAGGTAATAACCCCTCCCTGTGGTGAAATCCCGGCACGAAGGAGAGGCGTTTCAATCTCCACTATTTCTTCAATGAGAGGCTGAATGGAAGATGGGGAGGAGGAGATTATCGAATCGGGTACAGGAGAAGGAGATGTTTTCATCTCTTCTTCATGCCCTTTTGCGGGCTCACTTGTGGTGATTTCTTGATCCAGGATCGGACTGGTAGAGAAGGGAGAGTACCCCAACTGCTTCAGGAGCAGGTCATAACCAAAGATTATTCCTAAGGAAAGAACAAGGAAAAGGACGACGCGCTTTTCCATTTATCTAACTCGTGAGTCCCATTAAGACTGTTAGCAATTGAAAGTCAAACGAAGACGGATAGTTCAGAGTTTAGGGAACAGGGTCCAGGCCCCCAGGATGGAATGGATGACACTTAAGAATTCGACCTGTCATTAAGACCAGACCCTTGAGCCCGCCATGCCTATAGATAGCTTCTAAAGCATAATGAGAGCAGGTCGGTTCAAAACGACAACAAACCCCGACAAATGGGGAAACCCCTATTTGATAAGCCACGATAACTTTTCTCAAAATCCAAGACAGCATTGTTTACCCTTGAAGAAGCCCTGCCTGGGCCAATGTGCCCTTCCAGACTTTTCCGACCTCCTGATACTTCGCAGCCAGAACCTTAACTTTGGGGTAGACAATACAATGATAACCCGTTGCCATACCTGAATATGAATCCCTGACAAGTTCACGGAAAATCCGCTTCAGCCGATTTCGCGTCACCGCTTTTCCCACTCTTCGCCCTACAACAATTCCCATCCGGGAACAATCCTGATCCTGGACACGGCTGATAAGGAGGGTAAAGTACGGGTTCCGCACAACAGACCCGTTCGCTTTCACCCCATCATATTCATGTTTTTTCTTTAAAAAAAACGGGAAGCCCTCCGCTTACTCATCGGAAACCGTTAAGCGATAACGCCCTTTTTTCCGTCGACGGGCAAGGACCTTCCTCCCATTTTTAGTACTCATGCGTTTCCTAAACCCGTGATCACGTTTCCTCTTTAAATTAGAGGGTTGTCGATAGGTCATTGACACGGCATTATTCTCCTTTCAGCCATATTCTTATGAACCCGCCATTCTATGGTGGAAAAAATTGAGAGTCAAACAAATTTTCTATTCATCCCTCCCAAATAAGCCGCTTGATTCGTTGACTGGATCTGGGTAGGAAGATATAGTCGGATTCGTTTTTCCCCAACTTTTTCTTCAACAGAACAGGGCTTTCCGTGTTGCGTTCCATTAAAGGTCTTAAAGACATTTTACCTCAACAAACCCCTCAATGGCGCTATATGGAGACAATCGCCCACACCCTTGCAACCCAGTCCGGGTTCTCTGAAATTCGTATTCCGATATTCGAGTTTACAGAACTTTATGCGAGGAGCATTGGAGGATCCACTGATATCGTGGAAAAGGAAATGTACACCTTTCCTGATCGGGATGGGAGTTCTCTTACCTTACGCCCTGAAGGTACAGCAGGTGTGGTGAGAGCCGTATTGGAGCACCATCTTCTTGACTCCCCTTCGACCCGAAAATTGTACTACCTTGGTCCTATGTTCCGTCATGAACGACCTCAAGCAGGGCGCTATCGGCAATTTCACCAATTTGGAGTTGAAGCCCTAGGGACTGAAGATCCCCTTATGGATGTCGAGGTCATTACCCTTTTATGGAGATTTTTTTGTTCATTAGGGCTCAAGGATCTGACATTACAGATAAATTCCATTGGAAATCTTCAGGACCGTGAAAAGTATATTCAGGAACTTAAACGGTTTCTTTTCCCTAAGTTAGAGGTTATTTGCGGTAACTGCCAACGTCGGTACTCCACTAATCCCTTACGGATTCTTGACTGCAAAGTACCGATTTGTCAGCAAGCCACTCAGGAAGCCCCGACTCTTTTTGACCATCTCTCGTTAGATTCGTCCTCTCATTTTCAAAGTGTTCTCGATGGATTAACAGGTATAGGTATCCCTTTTTCTTTAAACTACAGATTAGTCAGAGGGCTGGATTATTATTCCCGAACAACCTTTGAAATTACCTCTCCACACCTAGGCGCACAGAGCACGATAGGAGCCGGAGGTCGATATGACGGCTTAGTGGAATTACTCCAAGGACCCTCCACCCCTGCCATTGGCTTTGCTGTCGGCTTAGAAAGAGTCGCTCTCCTGCTCCCTGAGCAGATATCCTTCCCCCAGCCACCTTTATTTTTTTTGGCCGGTTTTGGAAAGGAAGCAAGGCCAATAGCTTTCAAACTTCTGCACGAACTCCGAGAGTTAGGAATACGGGCTGATACCGACTATAAAAGTACTAATTTAAAATCCCTTCTCCGATCCGCAGACAAACTGGGAGCCACCTACTCCATTATTATGGGAGACGATGAAGCCCGTTCCAAAACTGCTATTATCCGAAACATGACAACCAAGACTCAGGAATTAATAACACTAGAAGAAATCGCTCAAAAAGTTCAGTCACTAAACTAGGAAAAATGGCAGGGGATATCTCCGGTTTTATTCTTGACATTTTTTTCCCCTGATGCTAGGGTTTTTTTCTTATTTTTCAATAGGAAATGGTATTTTTATAATTCAAAATCATCCTCCACATTTTTCATTCACAAAAGTTTAATTTTACGTATTATTACTAGAGTATCAATAAGGGATGCCAAAAAATCTGGTTATCCTTATTCGTGAGGACCCAATAAATACCCACCGGGCCTCCGAAGCCATACGAATTGCGTTGGGATTGTCCACTGGTCCCAACCCAGTAACAATTGTCCTTCTGGAAAATGCCAGGCAGTTAATTTCTGATAATGCCTATGATCTTCCTGATGGGGAAATTCTTGAAAAATATCTCCCTGTCATCAAAAATTTAGAATTACCTATTATAATCCCTTCAGGAAGCGGGAAGGCTTTTTCACTTGATCAGGAATTTAACATTAGGGAATCTTCCACGTCCCAAATAGCTTCATTCGTTTCTCATGCAGATCGAGTACTAATCTTTTAAACCCATATCCGATGAGAAATATTTTGTATGTCTGTACGAAATCCCAATATGAATGGGATTCATTTATTCCTCAGGAACCTTCTCTTTCGGGAATGGCCATAGCAGTCCTTCTTCTGCACTCTGGAATGGGGTTAAGAGATATTCCAACATCTCAAGTTTCTCTACTGGAAACTGAGGGAATAGAAAAAGACAATTCTTGTCCATATGAGACCATTTCTTATCAGGGGTTTTTGGAAAAAATTTTCCTGGCGGATTTGCCTTTGGTCATTTAACGTTCCCCCTCTTCTTCTTTTTAGTAAACGAATAGAAAGAAATAGTAGGAGTAGTCTTAGTAGGGGTAGGGAGTAACGGGGATAAAGAGCACTTACTTTCATAAAATCTTTTTAGTATTGAGCGTAGAAATTGGTTTTCGATTTTAAAAATATCATGGTAAAAGTTGTGGATAAGGGCCAGGAAGTTTATGGTAAAGGTTGTTGATGAGAGTTAAAGGTTGTCTGATAGTTTAATGGCGGTTCAAGATTATGATGGTAATTATTAACATCTGTGAATAATTCTGTGAATAAGTTGAAATTATCTAATATTAATAATGATAAAGTCTGGGTTGATGTGTTGGATTTTGTCAGCCCTAGGGTTGGGGACGATACGATTGAAACGTGGTTTCAGCCCTTGGTTTTAGAAAGCCTTACTGAAGATCAAGCCCATATTCGGGTCCCGAATAAATTTTTTGGGGAATGGTTGGGAAGAAATTATAAAGATTTGCTGGTAGAGGCCTTCCAGCATGTAGAAGGGTTAAAGCCATCGGAAATTATCTTTGTCATGAAGGAAAATGACGGAGAAGGGTCACCTCGGCCAATAATTAAGGCGGAAGTTCGGGAAAATCGAGGGACCAGCCAACTCCAGAGGGCCAGACGTCAACCTCTTCCTAATCCCAAATATACTTTTAAGAATTTTGTGGTTGGAGGGAGTAATCAATTTGCTCATGCGGCCTGTTTAGCTGTGGCAGAATCTCCCGCTAAGGCCTATAACCCATTGTTTATTTATGGTGGCGTGGGGTTGGGAAAAACGCACCTTCTGAACTCCATCGGGAATTATGTTGCAGATCGAAGTGATCTTCGTATTGCCTATGTCACGACGGAGCAATTCACTAACGAGGTCATTAATTCTATCCGCTACGACAAGATGATTGAATTGAGAAGACGGTATCGAAATGTAGATATGCTCCTGATTGACGATATCCAATTTTTGGCTGGGAAAGAACGAACACAAGAAGAATTCTTTCACACCTTTAATTCTCTCTATGAGGCTGGGAAACAGATCGTCCTATCCAGTGATCGCTTCCCGAAGGAAATGCCCTCTATGGAAGAACGCCTTCGGTCCCGGTTTGAGTGGGGCCTGATTGCGGATCTTCAACCACCCGATGTGGAAACACGAATCGCCATTCTTCGCAAGAAATCAGAGGAAGAAGGTATTGCCATCAACGAAGATGTGATTCAGCTATTAGCAGCCAATTTAAAAAGTAATATACGCGAGATTGAAGGTGCACTCATCCGTCTCGGGGCCTATGCGTCCCTCACGGGCCAAAAAATCACGGTCGACATGGCAAAAAATATTCTCCGTGATCTTCTTGGTGGAAAACGGAAAGTGATTACCATAGAGGATATCCAAGAAGTAGTCGCAAACCGTTTCCATGTGAAAATATCCGATTTGAAATCGAAACGGCGTACCAAAACCTTGGTGTATCCTCGCCAAATTGCCATGTTTCTTAGTCGTGATTTGACCGATGCCTCATTTCCTGAAATAGGAAGAGATTTTGGAGGCAAGGACCATACAACAATAATTCATGCCTGTAAGCAAATGCAGAAGTCACAGGAAACCGATACCGCTCTTCGAGCCACAATCGAAAGTCTCAAAGAGGAAATCGGCAAGGCGTAAACACTGCTTTCGTAGGAAAATTATGAAAATTCAAATGGCCAGGGAGGATTTGTTAATAGCCCTCCAGCGAGTGCAGGGTGTGGTGGAGAAGCGGAATACTATGCCCATCCTGGCTAATATTCTTTTGGAAGCCAAGCCGGAGGGTTTGGATATCGTGGCGACTGATTTAGAAATTGGCATGAGAGGTTTATATAAAGCCACGGTCCAGGAGCCCGGTTCTGTCACGTTTTCCGCTCGAACCCTTTTCGATATTTTAAAGGAAATTCGTCATTCGGATATTGAATTGGTGGTGGGAGAAAACAATTGGGTCACCGTGAAGGCCGGAAAAAGCCAATTTCGGGTGGTGGGGTTGCCCAGTAAGGACTATCCTGCCCTTCCCGCCATTGAACGGGAAGGTTTAATGGCCCTTCCCGCCCAAGGGTTATTGCAGCTTCTTAAAAAGACGGTCTTTGCCGTGGGAGAAAAGGACACGCGGTACGTCTTGAACGGCCTTCTCATTACCCTCATTCCTGCCGGAGCCAAAGTGACTCTCCGTTTGGTGGGCACTGACGGGCACCGATTAGCCTGGGCTGAGCAGGAGGTGACACCTGAGAAAGCCGCCATCCCCCCGGCAGAAATTAAAGTTATTATTCCCAAAAAGGCCGCCATAGAAATCCGGCGACTGTTGGAAGAAGACGACGAACAACCATTTTTAGGTTTTACGAAAAATATGTTGATCTTTCGGAAAAGCGGGTTGGTCTTAACCTCTCGGATTATGGAAGGGACCTACCCCAACTATCAGCAGGTGGTGCCGAAAGAAAGTTCCAAGAAAGTCACGGTAAACAAGGCGGATTTGGAGGGTGCCCTTCGAAGGGTGGCGATCCTCTCGAAAGACAAGGCTCATGCCGTGAAACTGTCCATCAATCCAGATCACATTCACCTATCTTCAAAAAGTCCGGATTTGGGAGAAGCGGATGAAGACATCCCGGCCAAATTTGTGGGAGAAAGTTTTTCTACTGGTTTCAACGCCAGATATTTTTTAGATGTGTTGTCAGTCATCGAAACGGAATCGCTCACCCTCCAAATGGAAACACCCTTGAGTCCGTGTTTGATTCAAGAACAGGGGAATCCCACATTCAAAGCTGTGGTGATGCCCGTGAAGGTTTGACGGATTTGATCCACCAGACGTTCATTCTTCTACACGCATTCAAAGCCTGAAAATATATGGAATCCACAGGAACACCCAGCCCAGAATCCGCCCGCCCTGTAGACCGCCAACACTCGGATGCCCGGTACGATGCCGATCAGATCCGTGTCTTGGAAGGATTGGAAGCGGTGCAAAAACGACCGGCCATGTATATTGGCAGCACCGGGGTCGATGGCCTGCACCATATGGTGTATGAGGTGGTCGACAACAGTGTGGATGAACACATGGCCGGTTATGGAAACGAAATTCAGGTGGTGCTCCAGTTGGATGGAAGTGTGCTGGTGTCGGATAATGGAAGAGGGATTCCCACAGGGATGCATTCCACCCAGAAAAAGTCAGCGGCAGAAGTCGCCTTAACGGTCCTCCATGCGGGCGGAAAGTTTGAGGAGGGTGCCTATAAAGTGTCGGGAGGGTTGCATGGTGTAGGGATTTCGGTCGTGAATGCTCTCTCCGAATGGCTGGAATTAGAAATTTGGCAAAATGGGGAGGTGTTCGAACAACAGTACCAACGTGGAAAGCCGCTGGGCCCGTTAACCGTCGCAGGTAAAACCAAAAAACGGGGGACGAAAGTGGTGTTTAAACCGGATCCCCTCATTTTTGAAACCGTCGAATTCAGTTTTGATGTTCTGGCTCAACGACTTCGGGAATTGGCCTTTCTCAATAAGGGGCTGGAGATTTGTTTAAAAGATGACCGAACAGGAAAAGAAAAAGAACAGGTGTTTTGCTACAAGGGAGGGATCGTCTCCTTCGTGGAACACCTGAATGAAGCCAAGTCGCCCCTCCACCCGCCCATTGTCGTGGAAGTGGAAAAACCCGAAATGATTCTCCAGCTCGCCCTTCAATATAACGAAGGGTATTCCGAGAATTTGTATTCTTTCGCTAATAACATTAATACCCGAGAGGGAGGCACTCATCTCATCGGGTTTAAATCCGCCCTGACGCGCACAATCAATAGTTATGCAACCGCTAATGAGCTGTTTAAAAAAGATTCGGAATCATTGAGCGGGGAAGATGTACGGGAAGGCTTGACCGCTGTTGTGAGCGTGAAGATTCGAAATCCCCAGTTTGAAGGCCAGACCAAAGCCAAATTAGGCAATAGTGAAGTGAAGGGTATCGTAGAGGCGGCAGTCAATGAAGCTTTAGGATCCTACCTGGAGGAAAATCCAGCCGTCGCCAAAAAAATTGTTGGAAAGTCGGTGGATGCCGCAAGGGCCCGTGAAGCGGCGAGAAAAGCCAAAGAACTCATTCGGAGAAAAGGCGCGTTGGATGGGGGGTCGCTTCCGGGAAAATTGGCCGACTGCTCCGAAAAAGATCCCCAATTCAGTGAACTCTATCTTGTCGAGGGTGATTCAGCAGGCGGGTCGGCGAAACAGGGGCGTGATCGGCGCTCTCAAGCGATCCTTCCACTCAAAGGCAAGATCCTGAATGTCGAAAAGGCCCGTTTTGACAAAATGCTTGCCAGTGAGGAAATCCGAACCCTCATTATGGCGATCGGAACCGGGATCGGTCGACCACGGGAAGATTCGGAAAAAGGCAAGGAAGACAAAGACGCTTTTGATATTAACCGTGCCCGGTATCACAAAATCATTTTAATGACCGATGCCGATGTGGATGGCAGTCATATCAGGACTCTTCTGTTGACCTTCTTTTTCCGGCAAATGCCGGAACTGATCGAGCGGGGCTATATCTACATTGCCCAGCCGCCCTTGTTTAAGGTCAAAAAAGGGAAGGGAGAGAAGTATCTCAAAGACGAGGCGGCGATGAATGCGTATCTTTCCAATCTCGCCGTGGAGGATGCCCAACTCTTTCTCCCCGACCGCAATGAATTTGTGACCCGTGAAGAACTCATCCCGATTTTAGATAAGCTGGTGGGCTTTGAAGGGTTATTAGCCCGTCTGGGTCAGAAGCAAATTGAACCTGCTCTGCTCCGGGTGTTTGTGGATTTTCCTCAATTGACCAAAGACCTGTTAAAAAATCTTGGGGATCTGGAATCGCTGATCCAAGAGGCGAAACGACGGCTTCGTCTGGCCTTTCCGGAAGGAACCGTTGATCTGACGATTCAAAATGATGAGGAACATCAAACCCACCACCTCATCTGTCGGGTAGTAGGAAATGGCAGTCAGAAAATATTGAACCTGACTCACGACATGGTGGGATCAGCGGATTTCAGGGAATTACAAAAGATCTCTCCCTCGGTGTTGGGATTGGGGGCACCACCCTACCGGTTAAAACGTAAAGACACGGAATCGGAATTTTCCACCAGTAAGGATCTCGTGGATGAAATTCTGGAAACCGGGAAAAAGGGTATGTCCATCCAACGGTACAAAGGATTGGGCGAAATGAATCCCACGCAACTGTGGGATACCACGATGAATCCAGAGACCCGGAGTCTCCTTCAGGTGACATTGGAAGACACCACGGGAGTGGATGAAATCTTTACCATTTTGATGGGTGACGAAGTAGAACCCCGCCGGAATTTCATTCAACAGCATGCCCTGGAAGTTCGGAATCTAGATGTCTAGCAAGTGCCATCGTTCGACGTGTTCACCCATGTCACCAAATGCTTACAGGAAAGTGAGCTCTGTACTTCGCGTGGTGAGGCATGAGCGGAACAAGCTTCGGGAAAAATCATAAGTATGAAGGTTGGAGATCCCATTCGAGGAGTTATGCATGCCGGCTGAACAACGCCTGACGCAAGTAGCCATTGAAGATGAAATGCGTTTGTCCTATTTGGACTATGCGATGAGCGTCATTGTCGGCCGTGCGTTGCCGGACGTGCGAGACGGACTCAAGCCCGTTCATCGGCGGATCCTTTATGGCATGAATGAAATGGGTCTGGCGGCAGGGCGCCCCTACCGGAAATCCGCCAAGATCGTCGGCGAAATCATGGGCAACTATCACCCGCATGGTGACACGGCCATTTACGACACGTTGGTCCGCATGGCCCAGGATTTCAATATGCGGTACCCACTCGTCGATGGCCAGGGAAACTACGGGTCGGTTGATGGAGATCCGCCGGCGGCCATGCGCTACACCGAGGCACGCTTAACCAAGCTGGCTGAGGAAATGCTTGTCGATATTGACCGGGAGACGGTCAATTTTACCCCGACCTACGATGAGTCGTCTCAAGAACCGGTGGTCTTGCCGGCCCGCATCCCGAACCTCCTGGTGAATGGGGCAGGTGGGATCGCGGTCGGGTATGCCACCAATATTCCCACGCATAATCTGGGCGAAGTCGTTGCCGGGTTAATTGCGCTTATTGATCGTCCGGAAGTGACCATTCAAGAGCTTATGGAATGCATTCCCGGGCCGGATTTCCCCACCGCCGGTTTTATCTATGGCACACAAGGGATCAAAGATGCCTATGAGACAGGACGGGGGCTCTTGTCTCTTCGAGCAAAGGCGGAAATAGAAGTCGACGAACGCACGGATCGGGCGCGCATCATCGTCTCCGAACTGCCTTACCAGGTCAACAAAGCCAAGCTCATCGAGAAGATCGCTGATCTTATCCACGAAAAACGACTGGAAGGGATTTCTGACCTTCGGGATGAATCCGACCGGGATGGACTGCGCGTGGTCATCGAGCTGAAGAAAAACGAAAACCCGTCGGTGTTACTGAATCAACTCTATAAACACACGCAAATGCAAACGACCTTCGGGGTTATCATGTTAGCCCTGGTGGGGAATCGTCCCGAAGTATTGGACCTTAAGCAGATTCTGGCGGCGTTTATCGAGCACCGGAAAGAAGTCGTGGTTCGCCGGACGGCGTACGACCTGCGAAAAGCTGAAGAGCGGGCCCACATCTTAGAAGGCTTGAAGCGGGCATTAGAATCGTTGGATGAGGTCATTGCCCTCATCCGGGGGGCGTCTTCCCCGGAAACCGCTCGTCAGGGTTTGATGAGCCAGTTTTCTTTGAGCGAAGTGCAAGCCAATGCCATCCTGGACATGCGGCTGCAACGGCTGACCCAACTCGAACAAGACAAGCTCACCCAGGAATATAACGAACTGATCTCCCGCATTGCCCATTTGCGCACCGTGTTAGGCTCCGAAGCGATGGTGCGACAAATTGTGAAACAGGAATTAGTGGAAATCAAAGAGCAATATTCCGATGAGCGGAGAACGCAGATCGTTCCGGCCGAAGCCGAGTTACAGATGGAGGACCTGATCGCGGAAGAAGAAGTGGTCGTCACCATTACCCATGCCGGTTACATTAAGAGAAATGCCGTCTCCATCTATCGGGCCCAACGCCGTGGGGGAAAAGGGAAAGTCGGCATGGGGGTCAAAGAAGAGGACTTCGTCGAACAAATCTTTACGGCTTCAACACATGATTACCTATTGTTCTTCACCGATGCGGGGCGGGTGTATTGGCTCAAAGTGTATCAGTTGCCGGATGTCGGGCGGTCCAGCAAAGGCAAAGCCATTGTGAACCTGTTGGCCATGAGCCAGGGAGAACGGGTCACGGCGACGTTGCCGGTCAGAGTATTTGCAGAAGACCAGTATGTCGTGATGGCCACGCAAAAGGGCTACATCAAAAAAACCGATCTGGCCGCATTCAGCCATCCACGGCAAGGGGGGATTATTGCGTTGACCCTGGAGGAAGGCGACCGGCTCATTGGTGTCGATATCACGGATGGCACGAGAGAAATTCTCCTGGGCACCCGAATGGGAATTGTCATTCGCTTTCGTGAGGAGGATGTCCGTCCGGTGGGCCGAACAGCCCGTGGAGTCCGTGGCATCACATTGGCTGAGGGCAATGAGGTCATCGGGATGGTCACGATTACCAGTGAAACCCAATCCTCAATTCTGACAGTCACGGAACGCGGATATGGGAAACGGACACAGGTCGAGGAATACCGTCTCCAATCACGAGCGGGCAAGGGCGTCATTAGCGTCAAAGTCACCGAGAAAAACGGGCCCGCCATTTCGTTCCATCAGGTCTGGGAATCCGATGAAATCATGCTCATGTCAGCCGAGGGCATGATCCTTCGCACGCGGATGGGGGATATCCGTGAAATTGGACGCAATGCCCAAGGGGTTCGGTTGATTGACCTACCGGATGACGATCGAGTCGTCGGCGTGGCCAAACTGGCCGAGACCGATGAAGGCGATCAAACGGAGCCGGATGACCCCGATGGCGACACACCGGGCGAGCCAGTCTCCTCAATCGAATAAACTCGAGTGACAATTTCAGAAAAAACAGGCCCCGGAAATGGCGCCTTCAGATACCCGTGGAAAAACGGGTATCATAAGAAATCCCTATCCTTGCTTAAGGAGGGGCGAAGGGAAAAGAGAGGCCGTGCAACAGCGGGGAGACGTGACTCCCGTTCACATGCCCGTTTTTTTCACATCTCCACTCCCCTTCCTCTCCCCTGGCAAGTGTGAGGGGACAGGAAACAGTATGTGGGAAAGGTGTGGGATTGGATTCTTCAAAAAAAGCCTCAGGAAAACCGGCAAGGTCAAAAAAGTTAGACCCCATCGTCAAAATGGGACTAGGCATCCTGTTCGGAGGATTTTGTCTCATCACCTTCGGCATGTTCCTCTCCCGTCCCGACCGCAGCATCCCGCCCTATAGTATTGGTGCCCAAGAGGGATCGCTGGTGGCGGTGCACCTGCCTTCCTGGACCAGTGATCCCGAAATAGAAAGCCTGATTACACGGTTTGGCACAGTCGGCCGGGCCACCCGCGATTTCGCGTCCATGAAAATCCGCCCCACCACGCCGGACGATCCTCACGGGCGCTACCAAACTCTACAAATCATCATCTTTTCAGATCCGAGCTGGACCGAACCGGATACCCTGCATCGGTATGTCGCGGGCAACCACGACGACCCTTCGGCCGAGACATTTCGGAGAGACTTTGAAGCCGCCGTTCGAGCTGGCTATCGTGCCGATGAGGAAGGCCAGGCGGGATGGATCGGTCCCTGGAACCGCAGCGGGTCAAAAGATCGAACACTCACGATGAATTGGGTCTTTCAAGAGACGTGGGGAAAGGAAAATACTAACGCTCAGACTTCTCCCCCGGCTCCGTAGTGTCCGGCAGTGGCTCCGCCAGGGC
>Ga0224510_10000873_pt1 | contig 21108 bp, 14 predicted proteins | sample SF_May12_sed_USG_FD_170161 | JGI IMG/M metagenome (GOLD analysis project Ga0224510, IMG submission 170161) | Sediment microbial communities from San Francisco Bay, California, United States - SF_May12_sed_USGS_4_1 | ecosystem: Environmental > Aquatic > Marine > Sediment | place: USA: California... | reverse complement strand
TGTGTCGGCGGACAAACTCATCGGCGGCGTCAACAATGGCTACGCTGCACTTCAGGCAGCGATAGCCGATGCGACACTCGCTGTGTCAGCTGAAGCCATCGGCATTATGAGCGTGTTGACAGAAAAGACGATTGAATACTGCAAGTCGCGCGTGCAGTTCGGCGTTCCGATCAGCAGCTTCCAGGCGCTGCAACATCGCATGGTCGAGATGTACACGGCGTGCGAGCAGAGTCGCTCGTTGATGATGTGGGCCGCAATGGCAATCGAAAGTGGCGGGCCGGAATCCGAAACCGCAATACATGCCTTGAAGTACCAGGTCGGTAAGGCCGGAACACGCGTTGGCGAGGAAGCCGTGCAACTACACGGTGGCATGGGCGTAACCTGGGATCTCGATGTGGCGCATTACTTCAAACGCCTGACGGCCATTAACCTCATGTTTGGCAATGCGGATTGGCACCTTGACCGACTGGCGACCGTCACCGAGACATGATCCCGGATAGCATCGTCAGCTTCTTCGCGGGCAACCAGGAAGCGCTCTGGTTAATGACGGTGTTCATCGACCTCGGCGGGACCGTATTGCTGTACCGGTACTTCGGCAAGGCGGGACTCCAGGTCGCCATTGCAACCGCCATCATTCTCGCCAATCTCCAGGGCCCGAAGCTCACGGTCATTTTTGGCCTGCAGACCAGCCTGGGCGTGATCTTCTATTCCAGCATTTTCTTCGCGACCGACGTGCTCAGCGAAAATTTTGGCAAAGCCGAGGCCAACAAGGCTGTGCGTATGGGTTTTGCTGTGAGTGTCATCGTTCTCATCATGATGAGCCTTGCACTCTTGTATCTGCCCAGCAACCGACCTGAGACTGCCGCTTTCTCGGCCAGCATCCACGAGTCATTCGTGACGATTGTCAGCTTTACACCCAGGTTTGTTTTTGGCTCCCTGCTTGCGTACTACGTCAGCCAGACCTTCGATGTATGGGCGTTTCACAAGATCAAGGAAATAACCGGCGAGCGCTGGCTCTGGTTGAGAAATAACGGGTCGACAATGAGTTCGCAAGCACTTGATACCGTTATCTACTCGCTGGTAGCGTGGTGGGGCATCGTCGACCTCAAAACGGCGTTGGCCCTCGGCGCAGCAAAATATGTATTCAAAATTGGTATCGCGATGATTGATACGGTTTTTATCTATTGGGCCAAACACACTTTTATGCATCGCCAGACGGCGGAGGCTTAAGTACCATGCATTGGTCAGGCGTCATTACCTTAACCACCGACTTCGGTCACAAAGGTCCATTCGCGGCGGTCATGCGCGGAGTGATCCTTACCCGCAACCCGGCTGCGCAAATTATTGATCTTGCACACGATATTCCGCCGCAATGGCCTCCGGAGGCCGGCTTCTGGATCAGCCGGGCCTACCGCTATTTTCCGCGCGGCACGATACACATGGCGATCGTCGATCCTGGCGTCGGCACCGAGCGCGAAATCCTGATCGTCGAGCACGATGGCCACGTATTCATGGCGCCCGATAATGGTTTGCTCGCGCCGTTACTTGATCACGCCGAGCGCGCGGCAGTCTGGCAGCTCGATATGGAGCGCCTGGAATCACTGCATCTCGCCAAGCCCAGCGATACGTTTCACGGCCGGGATATATTTGCCCCGGTCGCCGCCGAGCTTGCGGCAGGACGACTCTCCGTTGCAGCGATCGGAAGATCCGTGAACACATGGACACCCGGCTGGCTCGACGACCCGCAGGTTAGCGCCAACAAAGTCACGGGCACGATTATTACGATTGACACCTTCGGTAACCTGATCAGCAATATCGACCAGTCACTGATCAAAGACTATCGTGAACCGGTAGCCCATATCGCCGGGCACCAGATACCGATGCTGACGACTTATGGACGCGCGAAACCCGGCGACTTGCTGGCGCTGGTCAATTCCTTCGGCGTCGTCGAAATCGCCCGCTCTGAAGGGAGTGCCGCCGAGGGAATAGGGTCGGATCGCGGCGCGCCGCTGGTCATGATGGATGGGTACAAGACCTAATCAGGTCGCAACTACCGATTGCCGAGGCAGCTTGCCGGATACCTTCATCGTGGAAATAAAGCGGACCGAAGGGAGCCATTCCATGATGAAGGTATCCGGCAAACTACCTCTCAATGGGAGAGGGCCAACGCCGCCTGAACTATCGACCTAAAACTAGCGCCTCTGACCCTGCATCGCCTGCTCTTCGAGTTTCGCCCACGAATCTCGCAAGGTCACAACCCGATTGAACACCGGCGCCGAAGCGGCATGTTCTTCGCTGTCCGCGCAGAAGTAGCCGAGTCTTTCGAATTGCACAGGGATGCCAGGCTCCAGTTCGGCAAGAGCGGGTTCGAGTTTTGCGTCGACCGTCAGCAATGAATTTGCATTCAGTACGGAGTGAAAATCCTCCTCCGCGTTTGGGTTCGCGACATCGAACAGGCGGTCGTAGAGTCGCACACGGGCATCGATCGCGTGCACGCAGGACACCCAGTGAATGGTTCCCTTGACCTTGCGGTCGCTGGTCCCTGTGCCGCTCCGTGTATCCGGGTCGTAGCTGCACCGAAGCTCGATGATTTCACCTGCGTCGTTCTTGACTACCTCATCGCATCGGATGATATAGCCGAAGCGCAGGCGAACCTCACCACCCGGTTTCAAGCGGAAAAACTTGCGCGGCGCGTCTTCCATGAAATCGTCCTGCTCGATCCAGATCTCCCGAGAGAACAGCACAACCCGATTACCCAGTTCCGGACGCATGGGATGATTAACCGCCTCCATCATTTCCACTTCGCCTTCCGGATAGTTAGTCAGCACAACTTTCAGTGGCTGCAGCACGGCCATGCGTCGCTCCGCTTCATCACCAAGAATCTCGCGCACACAATTTTCGAGTACGCCCATCTCGATCAATTTGTCCTTCTTCGTGACGCCACCGCGTTTCACAAATTCCCGCAGCGCGGCCGCGGGATACCCGCGCCGGCGCAGACCGGCAATGGTTGGCATGCGCGGGTCGTTCCAACCCTCGACAATCCCCTCTTCTACCAGCGCGTTCAACTTGCGCTTGCTCGTGATTGCGTAGGCAAGATTGAGTCGTGAGAACTCGATTTGCCGCGGACGATTAGGCGGCTGCAAGCGATCGAGAAACCAGTCATACAGCGGGCGGTGATCTTCAAACTCAAGCGTGCACAAAGAGTGCGTGATGCCCTCGAACGCGTCCGACAGCGTATGCGCAAAGTCATACATCGGGTAGATGTTCCAATCACTGCCTGTGCGCTGGTGCGCAATATGCCGAATTCGGTAGAGCGCCGGATCACGAAGATTCATGTTAGGCGAACTCATATCGATCTTGGCGCGCAGCACGAGTTCTCCATCCGCAAATTCACCCGCGCGCATGCGCGCAAGCAGATCCAGGTTTTCCTCAACACTGCGATCCCGGTACGGACTGTTCTTTCCAGGCGACGTCAGTGTGCCACGGTATTCGCGAATCTCGTCGGCACTCAGGCTATCGACATACGCTGAGCCCATTTCCACCAGACTGACGGCGGCGTCATAAATCGGGCCGAAATAATCGGACGCGTGCGTCAGCCGATCTTCCCAGTCAAAGCCCAGCCAGCGCACATCGCGCTTGATCGCTTCGACGTATTCCTCACTCTCTTTCCCGGGATTGGTGTCGTCGAGCCGGAGGTAGGTGCGCCCCTTTGTTTCACTGGTGACCCCAAAATTCAGGCAAACCGACATGACATGGCCGATATGAAGGTAACCATTAGGCTCCGGCGGAAATCGAGTCACGATTTCTTTGTGCTTTCCGGACTCAAGATCGTCATTAATGATCTGGCGGATAAAGTCCCGCGTTTCGGTCTCGCTCATGGTTTCAACTGGCTGAATTTGGAAGGGGCGGTATTGTACTCGAACTTGTTTATCCGCGGGGCAATTCGCGTACAATATCGCGCCGTCCCGTAGCATTCATCGTTTGTAGCCAAAAATATGCCAAAAATAACCTTACCTGACGGCTCTGTGCGTCAGTTCGATACGAGCGTCAGTGGAAAAGACGTCGCCGCGAGCATCGGTGCGGGCCTTGCCAAAGCGGCGGTAGCCGTCCGCGTGGACGGCCGGCTTTGGGACCTGACGCGCCCGATCGAGAACGATGCAAAGCTTGAGATTCTGACGCGCGATTCGGAGGCGGGCCTGGAGTTACTGCGTCACGATGCGGCGCATGTGCTCGCCGAAGCCGTCAAGGAACTCTGGCCGGATACCCAGGTAACCATCGGACCGGCCATTGAGAACGGCTTTTATTACGATTTCGCACGCGAAGAGGCGTTCACGGACACAGACCTTGAAACCATCGAAGCGCGCATGAAGGAAATCGTCGACCGTGATGAGCCCATTCTGCGGGAAGTATGGGAGCGTGACAAAGCAGCCGAATTCTTCCGTGGCATCGGTGAGGCCTACAAAGCGGAGATTATTGAAAGCATTCCGTCGGACGAAGATCTCACGCTGTACCGTCAGGGTGACTTCATCGATCTGTGTCGCGGCCCGCACCTTCCCTCAACCGGCAGCCTGGGCAAAGCTTTCAAACTGACACGCGTCTCCGGCGCGTACTGGCGTGGCGACTCCAACAATGAAATGTTGCAGCGTATTTACGGCACTGCCTGGTCCAGCGAAAAAGAATTGCGGAACTATCTGCACATGCTTGAGGAGGCAGAAAAGCGCGACCATCGACGCCTGGGCCGGGCCCTGGATTTGTTCCACTTTCAGGAAGAGGCGCCTGGCGCGGTGTTCTGGCATCCGAAGGGATGGAGCTTGTTCCAGAGTCTCGTCGGATACATGCGCGAGACACAGAATGCCGCGGGATACCAGGAGATCAACACGCCCGAAGTCGTGGCGCGATCCTTGTGGGAGGCCTCGGGACACTGGCAGTCTTTCGGCGACAACATGTTCACGACAGTTACGGTGGACGGCCGTACTTTCGCTATCAAACCGATGAATTGCCCGGGACATGTGCAGGTATTCAAACAGGGCATCACGAGTTATCGCGATTTGCCGATACGGCTTGCCGAATTTGGTAAATGCCATCGTTACGAACCCTCCGGTGCCTTGCACGGCATGATGCGAGTACGTGCATTTACCCAGGACGATGCGCACATATTCTGCACTCCCGAACAAATCACTTCGGAATCGATTGCGGTTTGCGAACTGATACTTGGCATTTATCGAAGCTTTGGTTTCACGGACGTGCGCATCAAGTTCGCCGACCGACCTGAAGTCCGGGTCGGCGAAGACTCGGTTTGGGATCAGGCTGAGGCTGCGCTTGTCAAGGCACTGGAAGTCGCAGGTCTCGAATACACCCACAACCCGGGTGAAGGCGCTTTCTACGGACCCAAACTGGAGTTTGTGCTGCGCGATGCTATTGGCCGCGACTGGCAGTGCGGAACGCTGCAGGTGGATCTGAATATGCCGGGACGACTGGGCGCAAGTTACATCGGCGAAGACGGCGAGAAACACCTGCCGGTCATGTTACATCGCGCTATCTTCGGCTCGCTCGAGCGTTTCATGGGAATCCTGATAGAGCATCACGCCGGGAATTTGCCCTTGTGGCTGGCACCGGTGCAGGTGAAAGTCCTGACGATCACTTCGGATGCTGACGAATACGCGAATGAAATAGTGACCGTACTGCGCAGCCACGGACTGCGCGCCGAAGCCGACCTTCGGAACGAGAAAATATCCTACAAGGTACGAGAGCACAGCGTTGCGAAAATACCGATGCAGTTCGCGGTCGGCCAACGCGAAGTTGAGAACCGCTCGGTTGCCATTCGCCGCCTGGGCTCCAAGCAGCAGGATGTGATGTCACTCGACGACGCTATCGCCGCGCTCAGAGCGGAAATCGAAAGCCGCGGAAACTGATCGCTGATCGCGTAGCCGGAACCCCCTTCCGGGCCCGCAAACCCAACGCCGCCGCCGTATGCGGCGTTTGCGACCACCCTCGAACGGCAAACGTGACGCGTCCTGCACTTTGATTGTGCGCCGCGTCACAGATTCACCATTCCGTCGCCAGCTCACGACAATCTTATGAAAAACCGGGGCTATACTTCCACGACGTTTGGAGCGCGAGAGCCATTCGACATAAGACCGTGGAGGAATCGAAGTGCCGTTGGACGAATTCAAAACACAAGTTCTGCTGCTGCATAGCGAGCAAAGCACCCTGGACAATCTGAGTTCCGGGTTCAGCGACCGCTATACAGTGCACTGTGCGACCAGCGGAAGTGAAGCTTTGAACACTCTCGTCGAAACGCCAATTAACGTCATCATCACGGCGCACGATCTCCCTGGCATGAGCGGGCTGGATGCACTTCGCGAAGCGAAAAAACGCTCGCCCGATACAATCGGGATTCTTCTTGCCGGGAACGCCACGCGAGATATCCAGGCTTTAGTAGGTGCAGAAGAAGTATTCCAGGTCGTGAGCGGTCAGATCACCAGCGACGGCCTTTTGCAGTTGGTGGACAAAGCCACTCGTCAAATGCGCTTGATGGCGCTCGCTCAGTCCGCCAACGATATGACCGCAGATGTCGACGAGCCTGTCGAACACATCATCATGGAAACCTCCGAGAATGGATCAACGATCATCAGCGATGGTACGGGTCGCCTGCCCGTGCTCGATCCGAAAAAAGTGGCCGCATCAGCCGCAGTTGGTTCACGCTCCGTCGACGTACTTGTGCTGACCAAGGATCAGGAGTTCCTCGAGACAATCAAGGATTCGTCTCGCGGCATGCATAAGGTCTATTACGCCAACACGCTGGGACAGGCAAACGAGGCCATCAGTAAGCACAAGATCGGCGTTGCAGTCGTAGATGCAGCGATGGTCGGCGAAAGAATCGAACAACTGACGCAACACTTGCGTAAGGGATCACCGCGCCTGGTATCCATCGTTGCAGGTCGCCGTGACGATGGTGAAATGCTCATGGATCTCATCAATCGCGGTAAGGTCTATCGCTTCCTGTTGAAGCCCGTTTCCCCGGGACGCGCACGCCTGGCCGTTGAGGCCTCCGTAAAGCATCACCTGGAGGCGCCCGATGCGGCCTTCAAAATAAGCGGGACTCCCGCCGCCAGTCCGGCACCTGCCGCTGCTGCGCCCAGGCCCGCCGTTAAAGCAGCACCCGCTGCACCGCAAGCTGCACCGAAAGCCGCCGCACCGAAGATTGCGCCGCCACCCGCTCCAAAGCCTGTAGCACCGGCACCGAAAGTAATGCCCAACCAGGCGTCGAGGCCCGCGGCTCCAAAAGTTGCGGCGCCTGCAGCAGTTGCACAGCGCAAGCCGGCACCGGCTGACCCACCGCTGGGCTCATTCGTCCCCGACGAGGCGTCCCCTGTTTTGGATGGGCTTGGTGACACGTTTGGCAACGACGATTCGAGTTTCACGGAAACGGTAACGGGCCTGATTAGCACGGTTACCAGGAAGTTCTCATCAGATAAGGAGGCTTCGGCTCAGCCCGAAGCGCCAGCGAAGGCACCGAAACCGGAATTGCCTGCGGCGAGCTCTGGCGGGTCGCTGCTACAGAACCCGAAGATCATGGGCGTCGCAGCCGCTCTCGTAGTTGTCGTGGTTGGTGCATTGTACTGGGCCATGAATGGTTCGGACGAGCTCGCCAGCCAGCCGGGCGAGATAAAACGCACGCCGTCGTTCACTGAAGCCGATGTCGAATTCGGGAAAGCGCCAGCCGCTCTGCAAGACCTGGACGTCGAAGCACTGGTTGCGGAAGCAAGGCTCGCGCGGGATGCGGGACAATTGTTTAATCCGGTCGGCAGTAATGCTATTGAATTATTCGCTGCCGCCATGGCGGTTGAGCCGGGTAATGCGTTGATCGCTGCCGAACTGGACGCTGCGATCGGTCAGACATTGTCGATGGCTGAATCCGCATTGCTGGAGTCCAGGCTGGATGACACGGCTGCAGCACTGCAGCGTGTCGCAGCCGTTGACCCGCAGAACGTGCGGCTGCCTTTCCTGAACGCGCAGCTTTCCCAGATGCAACTGCGGTCCCGCCTCGACGAGGCACGCCTTGCTATCCGCGAGAATCGATTTGAAGACGCCGCAACCGCATTGAATTCTGCCCGCAGCCTGAATTTGCCGGACACGGGTGAAATAGCCGCAATTTCTACCGAGCTGTCGACTGCACGTAGTGCGCAACAGGTCGATGACGTGCTCGCGAAGGCCGCAGCGCGACTGGATGCTGGCGCCCTGATTCGTCCTTCGAACAACAACGCACGTTATTTCTACGAACTCGTATTGTCTAATGATCCCGGCAACACGATCGCCCGCCAGGGACTGAATGTCATCGCATCAAAGCTGGCGCTGCAGGCACGCGCCGACATTGACAGTGGCAATCTCGACGCGGCAGAAACCGTGTTGGCAGACGCACACGCCCTGGACTCGACGAATGCCGACGTTACGGCTACTGTCACCGCGCTCGCGAGTGCACGTGCTGCAGTCGCCGAACAACAGCGCCGTGACGCCGCTGCTAGCGAAGCAGCCGAGCAGCGACGAATCGCTGCCGAAAAGCAAGCGGCTGTCGATCGCCAGGCAGAGGCTGAGCGACAGGCCGCGGCCAAGCGCCTTGCCGCCGCGACCGCTGCGGCCACTGTTGCCACAGACGCACCAGGCGATCGAACTGTCCCGACTTCGGACACCAACACGGCGAAGGCCGCGGATGTTCCTCGCGCCGATACCGAGGCTGTCGCTGTCGACACCGCAGTGAATAACGGGCCTGCCGAGGCAGAACCCGACCAGGCCGCTACTCTGCAGGCAAATGACCAGCAACAGGCGTCTGAAGGTGTCGAGATGGTCGCAGTGAGCTCATTGACGCGTACCAGGTACGTCGCACCGAAATACCCGCGCAATGCCGAGCGCCGCAATCTCTCCGGCTGGGTCGATGTTGTATTCGTGGTTACCCGTGACGGCACCGTATCGAACATCGAAATTCGCGCCGCGGAGCCCGACGAGACCTTCGTCAACGCGGCGATCAACGCGGTCGAGCGATGGGAGTTCGACCCGGTGGTCGAGAATGGCGTTCGCGTCGAGAAGAAAGTCGGCGTCCGGATGATGTTCGCGCTCGAATAACGGCGGCAGATTATTGTCTGATCGGTAAACTTTTTTCCAAGCTGGACCAAAAGGGTGAATCTGGTTAGAGTTGCCTCGTTTTCTCCAGTTTGGACAAAAAAGTGTCAGAAGAAACCGTAGTTCCGTCCGTCCCGCCGGCTCGCAAGCAACAGCAACGCAGCATCGTAACGCAGCAAAAACTGCTCGATGCCGCTGTTGAAGCGTTTTCCGAAAATGGCTTCAAAGGTACGTCGACACGTGACATTGCTGAACGCGCAGGCGTTCACCATCCCCTGATCACTTACCATTTCAAAAACAAGGACCAGCTCTGGCGAGCGGCGGCGAACCACATATTCAAAGCCTTCACGCGATCGCTCGCGCAGTCTTTGGAACAGAACAAGGATATGTGTCCGAAAGAGCGTATGGCGCGAATGATCTCCGCTTATGTCAAATACGCCCGGAGCCAACCTGCCCTGCATAAGGTGATGGTGCAGGAGGCCAGCTACCCCAACCCCAGGCTGGACTGGCTTATTGAGAGACACCTGAAACCGCTCTTCGATGCGACTTTCGGCATGCTCGTGGAATTGCAGAAACTGGGCGTCGCGCCACCGGGCGACCCGGCGTTGCTGTTCAATATGATTCGCTTGTCGTCGGGTGGCCTGCTGGCTCTCGGTAACGAGCTCAAAGCCTCCAGCGGCATCGACGTTGATTCGCCGGAAACGCTCGATGCCATTTCCGAATTGATCATCAAGGTATTCCTGCCTGGAGAAATGCCCGAAAACTGGAAGCAACAGACGGCGGCCTGAGTCTTCACTGCCAGAATCTTTCTACAGCATTTCCTTCAAGCGGTAGTACAGCATCCCAAGCGCAAGCGCCGGGTTTGCAAACCATTTGCCGCCCGGCAACCCCCAATGATGAATCTTCGAAAAGAGTTCGAATTGTTCAGATTCGCCGGCGACGATATCGGCGAGCACTTTTCCGGCCATGTGCGTCGGGGCCAGGCCATGACCCGAATAGCCCTGCACGAAGTAGGTATTGCCCTCAATGCGACCAAACTGCGGAATCCGGTTCAAACTGATCGCGATATTTCCGCCCCAGGTGAAGTCGGCCCGCGCATCCTGCAGCTGCGGAAAGACTTTCTGCATGCTGGGTCGCAATGAACCCTCGATACTCCTCGGCACACGACCGGAATAATTGCACATGCCTCCCCACAGCATCCGTCCATCGGCGGACAGACGAAAGTAGTCCAACGCCGAACGAAGATCGATGCAGGCCATGTCCGTCGGCAGCAATTCCTTTTGCAGTTCCGTCGGCAGGACCTCCGTCGCCAGCATATAACTTCCGGCCGGGATGATTTTCCATGCGAGTTTGGGTTCTGTTCGGCCGAGGTATGCATTTCCGGCCAATATTATTTTGCTCGCATGTACCATTCCCGACGCGGTTTCCACGCGCGGCTTCTGGCCGTGATGAATATTCACGACGGGCGATTGTTCGAATACGGTGGCACCCAGTGACGCCGCCGCGCGCGCCTCGCCAGCGCAAAGATTGAGTGGGTGCAGATGGCCATTGCCCATGTTCACCAGGCCGGCGAGGTAGCTGTCCGATCCGACGACCGAGCGCAGCTCTTCCCGATTCAGGAGTCTCATTTCGTGCGGATAGTTCGCCCGTTCCTTTTCCTCGAACCAGGTGTTGAGATCGCGAACCTCCGACTCACGCAATGCGAGCTCGGCGTAACCAAATTTCAGGTCACAATCGATAGCGTATTTTGAGATGCGATCGACGACGATTTGTCGACAGTCGATACCCATCTGGTAGGTTATCCTGGCCGCATCAGGGCCGAGCCGTTTCTCGATTCTGTCGGAATTAACGAAGCCGTCGATCAGCTGGCCGCCGTTACGTCCCGACGCTCCCCAGCCAATGCGATTCGCCTCCAGCAACACGACATCGTAGCCTCGTTCGGCCAAATGCAGCATTGCGGAAACACCGGTGAATCCGCCGCCAACAACGACGACATCTGCGCGGTGTTCGCCCTGCAGTGACGGGTAACGGGTGAGATTATTGGCCGTCGCCGCGTAATAGGACGCCGTATGCTCTGATGCAATCAGCGGACCGCCCACTATCCAGTCGGGCGGTTCGCGTACAGGTACAGCATCTCCATGGCCAGGTGACTCGCTGCCAGCGACGTAATCTCGCCTACGTCGTAGGTCGGCGCGACTTCAACAACATCCATGCCGATAATATTGATGCCCTGGAGACCGCGCAGTATCGACATCGCCTGGTGACTGGTCAGTCCACCACAAACCGGTGTGCCGGTGCCGGGCGCATAGCTGGGATCAAGGCAATCGATATCGAAAGTCACGTAGACGGGCGTATCGGCGAGGTGCCGCCGAGCCGCTGCAACCGTAGCATCGATACTCTGCGCGTGAACCGCCGGCGCGTCGATGACATTGAAACCCATCGTGTCCGGATTGCTGGTGCGCAGCCCGATTTGCACCGAAGTTTTTGGATTTACGAGGCCCTGCTTCGCTGCCCAGAAAAACATCGTGCCGTGGTCGATCCGATCATTCTCATCCGCCCAGGTATCGCTGTGCGCATCGAAATGCAGGATTGAAATCGGACCACCGTGTTTTCTGACGTGCGCCTTGATCAGGGGATAGGAAATAAAATGATCTCCGCCGAGCGTCAGTAGCGCGGGACCTTTGGAAATGATTCCATAGGCCGCCTCTTCTATTGCGTCGGGCACTTTTTCGGGGCGGCCAAAATCGAAATGCGCGTCGCCTGCATCAACGACGGCCAGTTTGTCGAAGGGATCAAATTCCATGCCATAGGGACGTTCCCAGGCCATGATCGTTGATGCATTACGAATCGCACGCGGCCCGAAACGCGTGCCCGAGCGGTTGGTCGTTGCCGTGTCGAAGGGCACGCCCATAACAGCGACATCCACGCCGGCCATGTCCTTGGTGTACTTGCGTCGCATGAAAGACGTGATACCGCCATAAGTCGGCTCGGGTGTTGTGCCGTGAAGACTCTTGCGCGTTATCGCATAGTCATTATTGTGTTTGTCCATCGGAATTACTCCGCCAATGCCTTTTGTGTCAGATCCAGCGCTTTCCAGGTTTTCTCGATCAATTCGTCCGCTTCACTGTGCGACAGCACGAAAGGCGGGGCACAAATAATCGTGTCGCCAACCGCGCGCAGGCAGAGCCCGCCCTTGATCAGGTTATCGCGACACATCGGCCCTACGCCCAGCTTTTCGTCGAATCGTTCTAATGGGTCCTTGTTCTTCACGAGTTCAAAGGCGCCCATCAGCCCGACCATGCGGGTATCGCCGACGAGAGGATGGTCAATCAGACTCGCCCATTGCTTCTGCAGGTATGGGCCTATGTCGTCGCGGATGCGCTCAACCAGTTTGTCGCGCTGTATCAGCTTGATGTTCGCGATCGCAACGGCGCAGGCGGCCGGGTGACCGGAGTAAGTGTAACCGTGGTAAAACTCGCCGGCCTTTTCAATCAGCACATCGGCCACGCGGTCGCTGACCAGCACGCCGCCCAGAGGCAGGTAACCGGATGAGACACCTTTGGCAAAGGTCATGAAATCCGGGCGCGTGCCGAAGTGCTCAGCACCGAACCACTTGCCGAGGCGACCGAAGCCCGTGATGACTTCGTCCGAAATCAGGAGAATGCCGTACTTGTCGCAAATGCGTTGCACTTCCGGCCAGTATGAATCCGGCGGAATGATGACCCCTCCGGCGCCCTGGATCGGCTCCCCGATAAACGCTCCAACCTTCTCGGCCCCAAGCTCAAGTATCTTCGTTTCGATTGAGCGCGCGGCCTTGAGGCCAAACTCGTCAGGTGACAGTGACCGGTCACTGCCAAACCAGTACGGCTGGTCGACATGCACGATACCCGGAATGGGCAAGCCGCTCTGCTTGTGCATCGCTTTCATGCCACTCAGGCTGGCCGCTGCCACGGTAGACCCGTGGTAGGCATTATTACGACTGATAATCGTATGTCTCTCGGGCTGCCCCATCAGGTCCCAGTAAGTGCGTACCATGCGCAGGATCGTATCGTTCGATTCCGATCCCGAACCGGCAAAAAATACCCGATTGAACTGCGGCGGGCTGACGTCCCGGATGATTGACGCAAGTTCGATGGCCGGCGGATGCGCGCACTGGAAGAAACTGTTGTAGTACGGCAGTTCTTTCAGTTGCCTGGTCGCTGCATCGATAAGTTCCTGTCGACCATATCCCGCGTTTACACACCAAAGACCCGACATGCCGTCGAGCATCTTGTTACCGTCCGCATCGTAAATGTACACGCCGTCTGCGCGCGAAATAATCCGCGAGCGTTGTGCGTGCAACTCCTTGTGATTGGTAAACGGATGCAGATAATGCTTCTTATCCAGCTCCTGCCAGTCCTCGCGAGAACGCTTTTCTATTGCTGCCATGATTTCCTCAACCCGGCCCCCAGGGGCCAAATAAATTTTGTATCCCTTCGAATTCTAGCGCCCGACAGTTGTCGAGTCTGTTCCACTCCATATGCTGAAACACTCGCCAGGATCAGACGTTAAACATCAGAATTTCGCGCTCGTACGGCGTAATGATTTCGTGGAACTCCCGATACTCGTCTTCTTTCAGAGCCGTATACACAGTGACAAATTCGTCGCCCAGCATGCTGCGCATGGCAGCACTGTCTCGCAGCGACTCGATCGCCGTGTATATATGGCGGTGCAATTCAAACGGTCCGCCGTAAGCGCTACCTTTCGCTTCGCCCGTTGGCTTCAAGCCCTCGAGCATGCCCAGGAAGCCGCAGGACAGTGACGCCGCCAGGACGAGATAGGGATTGACGTCAGAGCCGGCCAAACGATTCTCAACGCGACGAGCGTCAGGCGACGAATCCGGGACACGCAGTCCGACCGTTCGATTATCAACCGCCCACGCAAGGTTCACGGGCGACGAATCCGGATTCAGGAAGCGACGGTAAGAATTGACGTAAGGCGCGAATATCAGCATCGCCTCGGGCATATACTTTTGCAATCCGCCAAGGTAACCGTAGAACAATTCGGACGGACTGCCATCCGCATTGGAGAAAATGTTGTTGCCGTCCTTGTCCACAATACTCTGGTGTATATGTAGCGCACTTCCGGCTTCATCCTCCATAGGCTTGGCAAGGAAAGTTGCGTGCATCTCATGTTCGATCGCTGCTTCGCGAATCGTGCGCTTGAAAAGGAATACCTGGTCAGCGAGTTGCACCGCATCGCCGTGCAGGAAGTTGATCTCGAACTGCGCAGGGCCCATTTCCTGCGACAAGGTATCAACGAATATGCCCTGCTCTTCGCAATACTTGTAGACGTCATTTATGAACGGATCGAAATCGTTCATCGTGTCGATGCTGTAGGGCTGGCGGGCACCCTCCGTCCTGCCAAGACGACCCTCAGGCGGCTCTGCTTCGGCATTGGGGTCGGAGTGCGGGCTTAACAGATAGAACTCCACTTCCGGAGCCACGACCGGCGTCCAGCCTCGCGCCTTGAATTGCGCGAGAACGCTGCGCAAGACCGCGCGCGGCGATTTCGGAACCGGAGATCCGTCGCGGCGGTAACAGTCCAGGAAAACGGATGCGGCCGGATCGCTCGCCCAGGGCACGGTACGAAGTGTCGTCGGATCCGGCACGAGTAACATGTCTTTGTCTTCGATGTTGCCCGGATCGATGATGTAGTCGCCGGATATCGTCTGCGAGAAAATCGCTTCCGGCATCTTCATCTGACTAGCACCGAATTTATCGGCAGGAACTACCTTGCCGCGTGCGGAACCTGCCATATCGGGAACGAAGGCTTCGACATCTTCGATGCCTCGTTTCTGTAGCCAGGACTGAAATACTTGGTTATCACCCACATTACACCTATCGTTGTTTCGCGCGTGCCCTGCACGCGTCGCCTAACGCCTTAAAAATAGCCATAGAAAATTTGTTTTCTGTCACTCGCCATTCCGGATGCCATTGCACGGACAGATTAAATCCGGGTGCCGTATCGATCCTGAATGCCTCAATGAGTCCATCGTCTGCAACTGCCTCGACAGTGACGCCATGCGCCAATCTCTCGATACCCTGCGCGTGCAGGGAATTTACCATCACGGAATCCGCCCCCGCCAACCGTCGCATCAAGCCTCCCTCCATCAGGGTCACCGGATGCGCGGGACCGTATTGCTTGTCCAGCGGGTCGCTCTTGTTCTCAAGATGATCGTGGTAGCCCGGAACTTCTGCCACATTCTGGTGCAATGTACCACCCAAGGCTACGTTGAGCTCCTGATGCCCGCGACAGACCGCGAGCATGGGCACTCCCCGCTCGAGCGCACGCAGCGCGAGTGGCAGCGTCAGCGCATCGCGGTGCGGGTCGTGAAAGCCGCCTTGCAGAGGCGCCTTGCCGCCGTAATGATGCGGCTCTACGTTCGAATAGCTCCCGGTCAGCATGATGCCGTCGACTCGATCGAGAATGTCGTCGATATCAATATCCTCCGCCATTGACGGCAGGATAATGGGTATGGCATCCGCGCCGTCGATAAGCGCCTTCAAATATTTTTCACCCGCAACATGCGACGGATGAGGATCGAGAATTCGTCGATCGGAGGGGACTGCAATGATGGGTTTGTTGCTCATATCGGATCAGGCCTCAGCGCGTTTGCCGAAGAATCTCATGGTGGCATACAGTAGCGCCACACCGCCCAGTATCGATATCCATGGCGATAAACCAAAGCCGCCCGGAATCGTGCCGACGACGATTGCCACGCCGCCGACGGTCAGTGCGTACGGAAGTTGCGTACGAACGTGCTCGATGTGGTTGCAGCCGCTGGCGATCGAGGACAGCACCGTGGTGTCCGAAATCGGCGAGCAATGGTCTCCCCAGACAGCGCCCGCCAGCACGCAGGCCACAGACGAATACAAAATGTGCATACCGCCGGGATCCGCAATCCCGGATACCGTCATGACGGCCCAGGCCAGCGGCAGCACGAGGGGCATCAGGATCGCCATCGTTCCCCAGCTCGTACCCGTTGTGAATGCCGTTATCGCGGCGAGGACAAACACCACAGCGGGAATCAACGCGGCCGGGATTGCATCGGCCAGCAAGGTGACGAGGTAGGAGGCGGTGTTCAGTGCGGCAGTAACGTCGGACAAAGACCACGCCAGCACCAGGATAATCATGCCAAACATGGTTGCTCGAAGACCGCCATACCAGGCATCAATGGTTTCGTGCACGGACAGGATTCGCTGGCCGATACTTAAACATGCCGCTACCAGCACGCCAACAAAAGACGAATACATCATCGCTTTATAAGGTTCGGTCGATTCGAGAATCTCCGTCAAAGTCTCGCCCTCACCCAGCATCACCAGGCTTACTCCCAGGCCGATAATCAAAACGATGATCGGTATGAATGCGTTGAGAGCGCGCAGTGGAATGTTTTGTTTGGGCACGAGTTCGTCGCCCTCGAGCGCCGGTAGTTCCTCGGCCGAAACAGGTTTCACCTCACCATTGCGCGCGCGCAGCTCGGCGGTGTACATCGGTCCGAAATCGCGGCCGGACGCGGCGACGATGAAAACGAACACGATCGCCAGGATCGGGTAAAAACTGTAAGGGATGGACTGGATAAAGATCGTGTAGGCCTGCACACCGTCCAACGCTTCAATCGTACGCAGGCTCTGATCGATGAGGCCGATCTGGTAACCGATCCAGGTTGTGATCAGGGCGATACAGGCAACCGGTGCGGCTGTTGAGTCGACGATGTAAGCCAGCTTTTCGCGAGAAATCTTCAAGTGGTCGGTAAGCGACCGGGCGGTATTGCCAACGACAAGCGTGTTGCTGTAGTCGTCAAAGAAAATCATCAGGCCCATCAGCCAGACGGCTACCTGGCCGCCGATGGCGCTCTTGGCCCGACTCACAATCGCGAGGACTATGCTGGCCATGCCGCCATTGCGAGTAATGATTCCGACCATGCCACCGATCATCAAGGTGAACAGGATAATCGAGGCGCGATCCGAATCTGCCAGGGCACCGCGCACGAATACCTGGAAACTGTCCAGCAAGCCGAGTCCGGCACCCTTAAACGTGAACGACTGCAAAGCGGTCGCGCCAAGCCACAGGCCCAGCAACAGGGCCGGGATAACGTTGCGCAGCGTCAGGGCGACGGCAATGGCAACTACTGCTGGCAACACGGATACCCATGCTGGAATCACGCGGAATTCAGATTCCGTGATCTCCAATCCGGCCCTGGCGACCAGCATCGCCTGGCCCGTCTCGGCAATAGCAACATCGTCAAATTCGGCGCGGCCGTCAGCATTCGCGATCGCGTCGTATTGTCGACCGGCGACAGTCAGGCTGACGGCCTCCGAAGGAGCCGCTGCGATGACTGCGTAGTCCATCGGAATCCCCGACAGACCCACTGCCGGGGTCTCGATTTCTATAGCGTTGGCGGGAACCGGAAGGGTCGCGGCGAACAGGCTTAAGGCGAAGACAATTATTGAGACGTTGTTGGTGACCAGCTTGCGAGTATTAATATGATTTTTCCTGGGCTGATTGTCGTTGAACATCTTACCACGGGGTCTGTGCTCAGTAGCGGGGCTGGAGCTGTGACGCAGCCGCACACAGGCTCGCACCGAGCTGGGCCCGACGGGCCCCGGACATGCGCTGGCTGGGTCCGCAAATGGACAGCGCCCCCAGCACCTCGCCCATCCCGTCACGGACCACTGCGCCGACGCCCGAAAAACCCTCTTCGAGCTCGTCCACCGTTTCAGCAAAGCCGCGACGGCGAATATCGCCGAGTTGCTTCTCCAGTACGTCCAGCCGTGTGATCGTTTTCGACGTCAACGAGAGCAGTTTTCCGCGCAGGCGTTGCGTGCCATCTATATCGAAAGCAATAAACGCCTTACCGGTTGAAGTGGCGTGTATTGGCCAGCGTGTACCGACATTCCCGGAGGCGCCCACGACATGCCTGCTGGTCACTTCGTCCAGAATCAACATGCTGTCGTCGATCGGCACCTCAAGCGTCGCGGTCTCGCCGGTTTCGTCAGCAAGGCGCCGAAGCAGGGGCCGCGCGCGCAGTCGCAGGTCATTGCTCGACAGCGCCTGCACACCGAGAGCCATCATGCCAGGACCCAGTCGATAGGCGCCGCTGCCGGGATTGCGATCCAGCAGTTCCTCGCTCTGCAGTGCCTGCAGCAGTCGGTGCGTGGTCGTCTTGTTGAGACCGGAACGAGCGCTGATGTCAGCGAGCTGCAGTTCGGGCAACTCGGCTGTAAAGAGTTTTAGCAGGCGTATCGCTCTCAGAGCCGCCTGCGCGCCCTGTGGCGGTGCTTGATGTCGCATGACCATTCCATAATGTGACTTTGAGTTTCACAATATGCTAGCACGGCCCGCGACGGCAGCAAGAGCCTTCTTTTGCGGTAAATCTTTTGGGTCTAATCGTGCTCTCTGGCCCGGACGAGGTCGGCATCAATCCAGTGACCCGCGCGAAGGTAGTGCCAGACAGCCCAGGGCATGATGACCAGGGTGACAATCAGAAGACTATAACGCATTGATTCTTCACCGAATTCTGGTCGAAGTAAATCGCTTATGGCGCCAGTCGTCCAGGGCCCGCAGGCATAACCGATGAGGTTAATAACCAACAGCACCAGCGCCGAGGTGGTCGCCCGCATGCTCAGGCCAACGAGGCTTTGCGCCTGGGACAATACCGGCGCGAGGTACACATTCATGGTCGCCGCCGGCACGATGAACAGCAGTAAAGCGGTCGCGGATGTCTTGGCAAGAAACATCAGGGCTAGAAGACCGGCCGACAGCATCGATGTGACCGCGACGAAATGAAACGCCTTCTTGTGGCTGCCGCGACCCAGGTGATCCGCAATATAACCGCCAAAGAAAAAACCCGCGCCACCGCAAAGTCCCAGAATCAGGCCCAGCCAGACCCCAAGCTCGGCCAGCGGCATGTCGAAACTGCGAACCATGAAACTGGGCAGGAATCCGACGACCGAATAGCCGACAAAGCTCGAGAGTCCCGCCGCTATCGCCATATGAATGAATGAACGGCGACCCACGAGAAATCTCACGACCTCGATCAGTCGCGGCGTCTTTCCGGACCCTGCCCTGCTTTCCGACGCACCCCGTTCCGGTTCCCGCACAGTGAAGCGAACGATCACCGCCAACAGCAAGCCAGGAATTCCGACGATGAAAAAGGTTTCGCGCCAGCCAATATTCTGTGCCACCCAGCCACCCGCGAGGTACGCCAGCATGATGCCTGCCGATATGCCCAGCGTGTAAAAGCCCATCGCCGACGAACGCGAATTGGGCGGATAGTAGTCGGCGATCATCGAATGCGCAGGCGGGCTGCAGCCTGCTTCACCAATGCCAACCCCGATGCGCGCTGCCGTCAACTGCCAGATATTGAGCGCCAGGCCGGATACGGCCGTCATTGCACTCCATAAGGCCACCGCTGCCGCGATCAGGTTTCGTCGGTTGCATCGGTCAGCGTAGCGGGCGATGGGTACACCGAGGGTCACGTAGAACAACGCAAATGCCGTGCCCGACAGAAACCCGAGGTAAGCATCGCTGACACCGAACTCATCGCGTATCTGCGGCAACAATATCGCGAGAATTTGCCGGTCGACGAAATTGAACATGTAGACAATGGCCAGTATCACCATCGCGTATCGGCGCACGCCCTGACTGATCGGGTCGGCGTTAGCGTTCAGTGGTCGACAGCCTCACCTGGCGCAACGCTGCCGGCACCGGGCCGCCGCGTATCGGAGGCGCCGCGAAAAATGCCATCACGATACTCGACGGATTGCGTGCTGCCGCTCGAATTCTGCGACTGCTGCACGTTATGGCCGCGCTGCTGCAGCAGGCGTATGGTGTCCGGGCTGAATCCCGGTTCGAGGAATAATGCGTCCGGGAACCACTGGTGATGCATTCGGGGGGCATCTGCGGCTTCAGCGAGATTCATGCCGTGGTCAATGACATTCACGATAACCTGCAAGACAGCAGTGATAATACGGCTGCCACCCGGGCTGCCGGTCGCGAACCAGGGCTCGCCGTCGGCAAAAACAATGACAGGTGTCATTGAGCTCAACGGGCGCTTGCCAGCCTCGATCGCATTCGCCTCATCTCCCAGCATTCCGAACGCGTTCATCACGCCGGGTTTGGCCGCGAAGTCGTCCATCTCGTTGTTGAGCAAAAAGCCAGCGCCCGGAACAGCGATACCGGAACCGTAGGAAAAGTTCAGAGTGTAGGTATTCGAAACGACATTCCCGTCCTTGTCCATAATCGAAAAGTGCGTCGTGTCGTCACTTTCGAACAGGGGCTCGACCCCTGGCGACACGTCATTCGAATCGCGTGCCTTTCGCATATCGAGGCTGGCTGCCAATTGCTTGCCGTAGGCCTTGCTCGTCAACCACTTGACCGGAACTTCGAAATAGTCAGGATCACCGAGGTATTTCGAACGATCCGCATAGGCCAGCCGCGCAACTTCGGCAAGCAGATGCACACTGTCTGCGCTGCCGGCGCCCATCTCGGACACCGGGAAGTTTTCGAGAATATTCAGCATCTGCAAGACGTGCACACCGCCCGAGCTCGGCGGCGGCATCGTAACGACCTCGTATCCCCGATAGCTGCCTCTTACGACCTCGCGAATGACAGGTTCATATGCCGCCAGCGACGCCGCATCGACCAGGCCACCACCGCGCGCCATCTCGGCGACGATGAGATCAGCGATAGCGCCCTTATAGAAAGCGTCCGGACCATGCTCGGCTATAAGCTCCAGCGACTTCGCAAGATCAGGCTGCACGAGTAGTTCGCCCGCCTCATAGGCCGAGCCATCGGCTTTGAAGTAGTACCCGCAGGTTGCGACGTTCTGACACAGACGGCCCTGCCGCAATCGCAGGTAATTGGCGAGGTCATAACTGACAACAATACCGTCCCGCGCTTGCGCAATCGCAGGTTGCAACAAGCGTTTCCAGGGCAAGCGGCCGTATT
>Ga0224510_10000871_pt1 | contig 21138 bp, 18 predicted proteins | sample SF_May12_sed_USG_FD_170161 | JGI IMG/M metagenome (GOLD analysis project Ga0224510, IMG submission 170161) | Sediment microbial communities from San Francisco Bay, California, United States - SF_May12_sed_USGS_4_1 | ecosystem: Environmental > Aquatic > Marine > Sediment | place: USA: California... | reverse complement strand
GCGGCGGACGCCTCATGGGGGATCACAGCCGCGACGGACTCATCGAACCCCTCGTGCGGGCGGGGTGGCGGTCGCATTCAGCGCGACCGGTCGCGACTTCGAGATTGCGATCGCCATCGCGATCACCGCCTTCACTCCCACCGTCGCCCTCGCGACGGTGGTGGGGCCACTTATCGAAGTGCCGGTCATGCTCCTCTTCGTCTGGTCCGCCACGCGCATGCGAGCCGGCCTCTTCGGGGCAGCAGGGATTGCCCCCACCTAAGTCGCCGATCCCGCCCTGCTGGGCATTGGCCCCGCGGTCGGGGCGGCGATCGCTGCCCTCGAATACCGGTTCACGCTGGCGGAGCCGAGCAGCGCGCCAGGAAAGCCGAAGGGCCGACCCGGTGACGGGTCGGCCCTTTCGATATTGCGGAAGAGCGGCTAGCGGATATCCACCCCTGCGCCAGCCTCGGCCATCTTGGCCTTCACGGCCTCCGCCTCTTCCTTGGTGACGCCCTCCTTCACCGCCTTGGGGGCGGCGTCGACGAGGTCCTTCGCCTCCTTCAGGCCGAGGCCAGTCAGCTCGCGGACCGCCTTGATCACGAGGATCTTGTTCGGGCCGACCTCGGTCAGCACCGCGTCGAACTCGGTCTGCTCCTCGGCTGGCGCGGCGGCGCCTGCATCGCCTCCGGCTGTCGGGGCTGCGGCAACCGCCACCGGGGCGGCCGCGGTGACGCCGTAGCGCTCCTCGAACGCCTTCACAAGCTCGGAAAGGTCGAGGACGGTCATGCTGTCGATCGCCTCGAGAATCTCATCCTTGGTCAGTGTCTTGGCCATGGGTTGGTACGCTCCTTGTTCTTCCGTTGTTCTTCGTCAGGCGGCGGAGCCGCCCTCGCTTGCTCGCTTCTTGTCGGCCACTGCAGTCAGGACGCCGACGAGGTTCCTCAGGTTGGCTGCCAGGACGCCCGCCATCCCCGCGATCGGGGCGACCAGGCCGCCGGCCAGCTTGCCGAGCAGCACGTCGCGGCTCGGCAGGGTCGCCAGTCGCTGGAGGGTGGCGGCATCCACCGCCAGGTTCCCCAGCAGGCCACCCCGCACGGTGACCACCTTGCTGTACGGGCGGAAGGCCTCCTGCAGCGCCTTCGCCAGGGCGACCTCGTCGCCGGAGATGGCAGCCACCGCGGTCGGCCCGGTGAGCATCGGCTTGAGCTCGGCTCGGCCCGCTTCGTCGGCGGCGAGCTTCAACAGGCGGTTCTTGGCGACATGCAGTTCCACACCGCTGGCGCGCAGGGTCCTTCGCACCGACTGCATGTCGGAGACCTTGAGGCCCCGGTAATCGGCCACGGCCAGCGCAGAGCTGTTGCGGAGCATTTCCGCGAGCTCGGTGACGGCCTGGCGCTTTGCATCGGTTGGCATTGCGTCCTCTTCTCGTACCTCCGTGACAATGAAAACGGTCCTCGCGCACGCACTCGGCACGAGGACCGTCTCCGGTCGATCTCACTGCCTCGGCGTGCCGCCGGCTTCGGCCGGCAATTCTGCCCGGGGCTTGCACCCGGGTCGCATCGCTGTCTGTGGCGACTCTTCGGTTATCCCGATGAGTTGATTCGGTCTCTTACCTCACTACGCGGTGGCGGCGGCCAGCGCTGACGGGATGTCGATACGGACGCCGGGTCCCATGCTCGGTGCAAGGGTCAGGGTGCGCATATAGGTGCCCTTGGCGCCCGATGGCTTCGCGCGCTGAACGGCGTCGACCAGGGCGATGATGTTGGCGCCGAGCTGCTCACTGCCGAAGCTGATCTTCCCAACCGGCGCATGCACGATACCGGCCCGGTCAACCTTGAACTCGATCCGGCCCGACTTGATCTCCCCCGCCGCGCGCTCGATGTCAAAGGTGACGGTCCCCGACTTTGGGTTCGGCATCAGACCGCGCGGTCCGAGCTTCTTCCCGAGCCGACCGACCATGCCCATCATGTCGGGCGTGGCGATCGCCACGTCGAATTCGAACCAGCCGGCGTCGATCTTCTTGACCAGGTCCTCGCCACCCACCTCGTCGGCACCGGCGCGGAGAGCCTCCTGGGCCTTCTCACCCTGGGCGAAGACGATCACCCGGGTCGTGCGGCCGGTTCCGTGCGGCAGGACGACAGTCCCGCGCACCAGCTGGTCGGCGTGGCGCGGATCGATGCCGAGACGCAGGTGCGCCTCGACCGTCGCGTCGAACTTGACGGTCGAGACCCGCGGCAGCAGCTCACATGCCTCTTCCACGGTGTAGCGACGTTCCGCCTCGATCAGTTTCGCCGCCTCGAGGTACTTGCGGCCATGGCGAGCCATCAGTCGGCCACCTCGATGCCCATGCTGCGGGCCGTGCCCGCCACGATGCGCATCGCGTGCTCGATGTCGTTGGCGTTGAGGTCAGCCATCTTCGCCTCGGCGATCTCGCGGAGCTGCTCCTGGTTCACCTTACCGACCTTGGTGCGGTTCGGCTCCGCCGAGCCGCTCTCCACCCCGGCGGCGCGCTTCAGGAGCGCGGCGGCCAGCGGCGCCTTGGTCACGAAGGTGAACGAGCGATCCTCGAAGACGGTGATCTCGGCCGGCACGACGTAGCCGGTCTGGCTCGCGGTGCGCTCGTTGAACGCCTTGATGAACTCCATGATGTTGATGCCGTGCTGACCCAGCGCGGGGCCGATCGGCGGGGCGGCGGTCGCCTTTCCGGCGGGCGCCTGCACCTTGAGGATGGTGCGGATCTTCTTTGCCATTCGTTCCTCCGAGGTTCGATCGGGGCGGGTTGCGCCCCTCCCTCTCGCTTGCGACGGCCACGGTGGCCGCCATGGTTCCTAGAGCTTGTCGATCTGCAGGAAGTCGAGCTCGACCGGGGTCTCCCGGCCGAAGATGCTGACGAGCACCTTCACCTTGTTGCGCTCCGGGTTCACTTCGTCCACGGTACCGATGAACTCGGCAAACGGGCCGTCCTTGACGCGGACGCTCTGTCCCTTGCTGAACTGGAGCTTGAACTTCGGCGCCTCGACCCCCATCTGCTTGAGGATCTTCTTGACCTCGCCCTCCATGAGCGGGGTCGGCCGGTTGCCGGATCCGACGAAGCTGGTCACGCCAGGCGTGTTGCGCACGACGTACCAGGACTCATCGGTCATCACCATCTCGACCAGGACGTAGCCGGGGAAGACCTTCTTGTTGACGGTCTGCCGCTGGCCGTTCTTGATCTCGATCTCCTCCTCCATCGGGACGAGGACCTGGAAGATCTGGTCCTCGACACCCATCGATTCGATCCGATGTTCGAGGTTGGCCTTGACCTTGTTCTCGTATCCGGAGTAGGTGTGGATCACGTACCACTGCTTGCTGGTGCGCTCGGCGGCGTACGGGTCGTCGGGCTGCGGGGCCTCCCGCGACAGTCGCGCGGCCTGGCGTGCCTCGTTCTCGCGTACCTGCTCGTCTTTCATCACAGAATCTGCTCCACGCCAAAATGCAGGACGCCGTCAAGCACCGCAATGTAGATCCCCACCGCGATCGAGACGGCGATGACGATCAGCGTCAACTTGACCACCGTCTCGCGGGTGGGCCAGGCGACCTTCTTGAGTTCTGACCAGGCCTCGAGGAGGTACTGGCGGAGGCGACGGAACACAGTGCTTTTCGCTTGCTCCTACGTTGGATTGTCTGACGGTGCTGGCAGGGGCGACAGGACTCGAACCTGCAACCGCTGGTTTTGGAGACCAGTGCTCTACCAGTTGAGCTACACCCCTCCGACGGTCAGCCTACTTCGTCTCCCGATGCAGGGTGTGCTGTCGGCAGCGCGGGCAGAACTTGTTGAGCTCCAGACGCCCGGGGTCGTTCTTCTTGTTCTTCCGGGTGCTGTACGTGCGCTCCTTGCAGGTCGTGCACGCCAGTGCGATTACCGGGCGATTCTCAGCCTTGGCCACAGTTCGTTTCCCTGTCCGAACCACCCGGCGCCGCCCATGCTGAAAAAGGACGGAAGACCGGGGGAGATGAGCGGATTCTAGGGCTCAGCCGGTCGTACTGTCAACGACCTTGGCCGGCGGGTCGCGGCGCACGAGCACGATGCGGGTGAAGGGCAGACGTATGTCGCTGAATACCTCGATGCTCACCAGGAAGCCGATGAAGATGAGCAGGACACCCAGGAACTCACCGAGGAAGAAGGACCAGGTCACGCCGAAGCGGTTCAGGCCGCTAGTCCAGCCGGGGATGAAGCCGCCGAGCGCGATGAGCAGCGTGGCCGGTACCCGAGAGTTGAGCGTCCCGGCACGGTGGGCGCGAACGGCACCCGGGATGCTGGCGAAGAAGTTGACCGTCACCGCCACGGCACGTCCAACTGCCCCGATCACCGGCGGCCCGCCCTCGATCCGCAGGAGACGGCGCTTTGGCATGAAGATATATGCGGAGTAGACCGCGCCGAAGACGAGCGCGAAGGCGCCGGTGATGTTGAACGGCGGCGTGATGATGCGGAGGTCGCTCGGGAAGGCGGTGCCGATCGGGACCCCGGTCGCGGGATCGAGCGCATAGCCGGGCACGGCCAGTGGAGCGGTCACCACCAGCACCGCGACGATTGCCGATGCGACCAGCAGGATGGCCGCCGACGCGTGCGCCACCCAGCGGCGGTCGAAGCGGGTGAGCAGCGCCAGGACGAGCGCGCCGACCGCGGAGAAGACGACCACCTCGGCCACGGCCGCGCCGGACGCTGGCACGCCCTCTTTGGCGCGCGCCGCCGCGGCCAGGATGCTGAAGAGTCCCCCGGCGAACAGGCTGAACGCCACGAAGTAGCCGAACCGGGTCCGATTGAGCAGGTAAACCGTCCCCAGCCCGAGGTACGACGCCACGCCGAAGGCGCCGATCAGGTACCAGGTTCGGTAGAGCGGCTCGTTCCAGCCCCAGGCGCTGCCGACGAACTCGGTGCCTGCGCTGATCCCGTACCAGACCAGGCCGATCGCCCAGACCAGCTGGAACGGCTGCCGCCGCCGCAGCCACTGGTCGGCAACCATGGCAGCGAAGACGAACGACAGCAGCGACGAGAGGAGAGGCAGCACCACGTTGAAGCTCACCGTCGACCGGACCTCCTGCGCGCGCTGGATGTGGAGCCCACGTCCGGGTTCGAACCGGAGACCTCTTCCTTACCAAGGAAGTGCTCTGCCTGCTGAGCTACGTGGGCGTGCGCTGGATTCTGCCGGAGTCGATGGAGCGTCGGCAACCATCGGTCTTTATCAGTAAATCTGTGTATTGGATCCGCCCGAGTGAGACCGGTTCGTGTGTTGCCGAACGAGTGGCGATGGTGGGCAGGGAGGGAATCGAACCCCCACAGTCGAAGACGGCTGATCTACAGTCAGCGGAGCTCACCACCTGCTCAACCTACCCACGGATCCCGATCGACAGGGGTGCGCTGTCGACCGGACGGGAGTATAGCGAACGACCGAGCGACACCTCAAGCCTCCGCCTTTTCCCCGTCGCTGCAAACGAGCCGGTTGGGCCCTGGGTCCGTCGGCGCAGCACCCGGACTCAACGAGAACGACCCCCCGTCGAAACGGGAGGTCGTTCTGCCACTGCGATGACGTTGGAAGTCAGGCGGTGGGCGGGAGCGGGTGCCGCATCCGCAGGACGACCGCGTACAGCCCCGATGCGACGAGCAGCAGCAGGCAGATCAGAAAGCCGAACCAGCCGATCACCCCGAGCCACGATGGGCCACTCTCCCAGTAGCTGCCGGCCTGGCCGGAGGCCGACAAGAGGAACAGGACGACCCCGGCGACGAGTAGGGTGAGGGTCGATTTCCAGGTTGGGCGCATAGCGGAATACCCCTGCCTTATCGAGGTCACCGGCGCTGAGGTGGGAATCGCGACCTCAAACGCGTCGGTGGCTGACACGATCCACGCAGTCTGCGCTTACCGCTGGCAAATAGATACTTTCGGGCCGTCAGCGGGCGGTGCGCTTCCCATGTTGGCGAGATCGGAATTGCCCAGTTATGGGCGAGCACCATGACCACCAGCCACACCGCGAGGCCAGCCAGCGCCCAGGGCCTGATAAGCGCACCAGAGTCTCCATGCTTTGGCCTCAGAAGCACGGCGCAAAACTGGGCCAGGGTCCGGTCCACTTCGCCAACGGCACGTCAACCCCCATCGAACTGGTGTAGACGGCGTCATCGGCATCGGTGAAGACGATGCTGCCCTGGTCCCAGTTGAAGTCGAAGTTGTGGGTAGTGCGCGCCCTCGTACCGCCAACCGGGAGCCACAGTTCTCCGTCAATGACGGCTCCGCGCAGGCCACAGTGCGTGAGGAATGTGTAGTCATATCGCACCCCGTACTCCGGATCGACGATGTCGATCATCGGCGGGAACGGGGGTGACTCGGTGGGCTGCGGTATCGGCTGGCTCACGAACCCGCACCCGGCCAGCAGTAGTAGGACTGCCAGCACAGCGACGACGTCTGCCCGCCTCATGAACGCATCCGGGTGAAGACCGCCCACATCGCGTGCTCCCCGCAAATGATGGAGCCGACGCTCGGACTCGAACCGAGAACCTGCGGTTTACAAAACCGCTGCTCTGCCATTGAGCTACGTCGGCCTCGGGCCGATTCTAGACGGGCGCTGCGGCAGATCGCTGGCGAACCACTTCGAACAGCAGCAGGGCGCCCGCCGTCGCAGCGTTGAGGCTTCCCACCTGGCCGGTCATCGGAAAGCGCACCAGCAGGTCGCAGCGCCGGCGCATCGGGCCTGAAACGCCGCTCCCCTCGCTGCCGATGACGATGGCCAACGGGCCACGCAGGTCGGCCTCCCACGCGGTTATCGGCGCATCCTGGTAACCGGCAACGAGTCGCACGCCGCGGTCGTGGAGTTCGCGAACCGTTTCGCCGAGCGCCTCGACGCGAGCAAGAAGCAGGTGCTCGGAGGCGCCCGCGGACGACTTCACCGCCGCCGCGGAGAGCGGCGCGGCTCCACGCTCGGGAAAGACCACACCGTCCACGCCGGCCGCCTCGGCCGAGCGGAGCAGCGTCCCGAAGTTGGTGGGGTCCTGGAGATGCTCGAGGAGCAGGATGAGCGGCTCGTGTCGGCGTGCGACGGCGCGCCCGAGCATCTCGGGGAGATCCGACCAGCGACGCTCCTCGACCTCGAGCAGGACACCCTGGTGGCCGTCGAACCCGGCCAGTTGACGCACGCGGTCGGGGTCCACCGTTTCGACCTCCACCGATGCGCGGCGTGCCGCGGCCAGCAGCGCCTTCAGCTCGGGACCGGGGCGCGAGGCGCGGGCAACGAGCAGACGACGCGCCGGTCGCCCCGCTGCGAGCGCCTCGACCACCGGCCGGCGCCCACCGATCCACTCCGTCACTCGGCGGGCGCCTTGGCGGAGACGACGGCGATCGCATATGCGGCAATCCCCTCGCTGCCGGCGAAGCCAAGCCCGTCGGACGTGGTTCCCTTGACGGCGACGCGATCGGAGGCGATGCCACAGAGACCGGCGATGCGAATGATCATCTCGTCGCGACGCGGGGCCACCGCCGGGTGCGGAGCGACGATCACGAGGTCGATGGAGGACGGTGCCCAACCGGCGGTCGCCAGGCGCTCTACCGCCTCTTCGAGCAACGCGCCGGAGTCGGCGCCGCGCCATCGGTCATCGTCTGGCGGGTAGAGGCTACCGATATCACCCGCCCCGGCTGCCCCAAGCAGCGCGTCGATCACCGCGTGCAGAGCGGGGTCACCATCGGAGTGCCCGGCGAGGCCCTCCTCTCCGGGGAACTTCAGTCCGCCGAGCACGAGCGCTCTCCCCGACTCCCGGCGGTGCGCGTCGAAGCCGATCCCGGCGCGCTGCCTGGACGCGACTGCCGGGACGGACATCGGCGACCCCGACACGGCCAGCACGGCGGCAATGCGCAGCTCGTCGCCGGGCTCGGTCATCTTCAGGTTGCCCGCCTCGCCGGGAACGGTGTGCACGGTGATCCCACCCGACGCCAGCGCGGACGCCTCGTCGGTCGCGGCGCGCCCCCACGCTCGCGACTCCTCCAGGGCCGCGCGCAGCTCGCCGAGCGTCGCCGCCTGCGGGGTCTGCGCGGCCATCAGTGACTCCCGGTCGACGGGGGCAATCACGCGACCCGTCGTGTCCACGCGCTTGATCGAATCGTGCAGTGGCACGACCGGTATGACGGCGTGTCCGAGTGCCACCGCGTCGGCGACTCGCAGCATGAGCGCACTCGAAGCGCCGGGACGCGCGGCATCGTGGACGAGCAGCGGCATGTCGTCGGGCATGCCGGCCGCCGTGAGCGCGGTGATCCCGGCGGTCACCGAATCGACACGCTCGGCGCCGCCGTTCACGAGCAGGCATCGGTCTGCAGCCTCCGCCGGCAGAGCCGCGGCGAAGCGCTCCTCGGCGCCGGCCGGGATGACGACCACGACGCGCTGCATGCCAGGTACCGCCAGCAGCGCGTCGAGACTCCACCGCCAGGCGGGGCGCCCGTGCAGCTCGATCCACAGTTTGTCGGCACCCATTCGCCGGCCAGCGCCGGCAGCCACCAGCACGGCCACCATCGGCCGCTGTGGCTCACTCATCTAGGCGTCGCGTGGCTGGGCGAAGATCATCCGCCCGGCAACCGTCTGCAGCACACGGGTCACGGTTATCCCGACCTCGCGCTCCAGGAAGCTGCTTCCGCCTTCCACCACGATCATCGTCCCATCGTCGAGGTAGCCGACCCCCTGCCCGGGCTCCTTCCCCTCCTGGATGATCTTGACGGTCATCTCCTCGCCGGGATGGACGACTGCCTTGATCGCGTTTGCCAGCTCGTTGAGGTTGAGCACGCGGATCCCCTGGATCTCGGCCACGCGGTTGAGGTTGAAGTCGTTGGTCAGGATCGCAGCGTGGTGATCGCGGGCGAAGGCGACCAGCTTGGCGTCAACCTCGCCGATCTCCGGGTAGGTCTCCTCGCTCACCTCGACCGGGGAGAGCGAGTCCTTCTGCAGTGCGGCGAGCATCTCCAGCCCTCTCCGTCCCCGGTTGCGGCGCATCGCGTCGGGCGAGTCGGCGATGCGCTGCAGCTCGTCGAGCACGAAGCGCGGCACGACCAGCGTCCCGAGGATGAAACCGGTGCGCCCGACATCCACGATTCGACCGTCGATCACCGAACTCGTGTCCACCACGACGAGTTGCGATCCGCCCCTGCGGCGACCACCGGGAAGGATTCCCCCAATGGCCGGGACCAGCACATCCCGTTTGTAGAGCGTGGCACCGAGCATCCCAAGGGCGAGAACGATGGCCACCGTGGGTGGCAGGATCGAACCGGCGGTGCCACCAATGGCTGAGAGCGGAATGCCTGCCAGCACCCCCATCAGCAGCCCGATCACAATCCCCGCCACCCCGAGCGCGAATTCCCCGGCGCCGGCCTGGGCCAGCCTGTCCACCGCCCACCGGGCAGGTCGAACCGTGATGTACGGGATCGCGAGGTACCCGAACAGCAAGGAGGCGACCACCACGGCCACGAGGAAGGCAGGCCGATTCGCCTGGCTGATTCCGCCGCCCGCGCGCTCGAGGATGAGGAGGCCAAGGCCGAAGCCGAAGAAGGTCCCCAGCAGAGCTCCGACGAGCTGAATGATCTTGGTCATGGACCGATGATTCCGTTGATGAATCGATGTCGCGGGCCGGATGAACCGATGAACAAGGATGAACGTCGCCCGCGTCCGCCATTCAGCGGGCGGACACCTTAGCACGGGGTCACCCGTGCGGCAATGATCGGACTAGATGGTCGCCGGTTCGACGAGAGCCAGCTGGAGCGCCTCGCGCAGGTCGGTTGCCTCGAGGACCATCCCTCCTCCGCCGCCCCTCCTCGCGGGGGTGGCCCCCGCGCTCCGGTGTGGCCCCGTGACCAGCCGCTCGAAGCCGAGTCGAAGAGCCTCGGACATACGCCGATCAGCCCGCGATGCGGCTCGCACCCGGCCCGACAGCGACAGCTCGCCGGCGAGCACCGTTCCGGCCCGGACCGGTCGCTCCCGGAGTGATGAGGCAAGTGCCGTGGCCACGGCAAGGTCGGCCGCCGGCTCCTCGATCCGCAGGCCGCCGGCGACGTTCACGTACACGTCATGTCCGGTCAGATTCAATCCTGCATGGCGTGCCAGCACGGCGATCAGCATGAGGACTCGGTTGACGTCGATCCCGGTCGTGGCGCGGCGCGGCGATCCGACCCCCGATGGCGCAACGAGCGCCTGGATCTCCACGGCGAGAGGCCGCGATCCCTCGATGGCGATGGTGATTGCGCTGCCCGCAACCGGAGGCTGCTCAGACTCCAGGAAGAAGCGGCTGGCATCGGCAACCTCGACGAGTCCGTCGGTCCGCATCTCGAGCACGCCCACCTCTTCCGTCGAGCCGTAGCGGTTCTTTGCGGCGCGCACCAGGCGCGTCGATCCGAGCCGCTCGCCCTCGAGGTAGATCACAGCGTCGACCAGGTGCTCGAGCGTTCGCGGACCGGCGACGGTCCCCTCCTTGGTGACATGTCCGACCAGCGCGACGCACGACTGGCCGGCCTTTGCCACCTCGGCCAGCCGCGACGCGACCTCGCGCACCTGCCCGACGCTTCCGGCCGGCCCGCTCAGTTCCGCGCTGGTGAGGGTCTGGACGCTGTCCACCACCGCCAGCGCGGGGGCACTCGACTCGATGGCGCCGATGGCGGTGTCGAGATCGGTCGTGGCGACCAGTCCCAGTCCCTCGACGACGGCCCCGACGCGCTCGGCGCGACCGCGTACCTGTGCGGTCGATTCCTCTCCGGTGATGTACAGGGCGCCGTGGCCCGCCGCTGCGATCCGGCCTGCGAGTTGCAGCAGGAGCGTGCTCTTCCCGATCCCCGGGTCACCGCCGAACAGGACGATTGATCCGGGGACGAGGCCGCCGCCGAGCACGCGATCCACCTCGCCGATCCCGCTCGGCAGGCGCCCCGCCTCGGCGCTCGACACCTCGCCGATGGGTGAGATGGCCGCTGCGGCGGCTGCGGTCGCACGCCCGCGAGCGCGCTCCGCGGTCTTCCCGGTCGTGGCTCGCGCGACGACGGTCTCGACAAGCGTGTTCCACGCCTCGCAGGACGGGCACTGCCCAGCCCATTTCGGCGAGGAGGTGCCGCACTGCTGACAGACGTAGACGGAACGGATGGCTGGCACGGGTCGGGCCATCTTGCCACGACGGAGCATACGGCCGCGTTAGCGGACGATCAGCGGGCCTTGACCGGTTCCTTCTTCGGCGCCTTGCGCTCGATCACCAGCCCGTCGGGCGCCGCATCGACCACGATCGTATCGCCGGCCTCGAACGATGCGCTCAGCATGCGTTCCGCGAGGGGATCCTCGATCTGGTGCTGGATCTCTCGACGGAGCGGTCGGGCACCGAACGTCTGGTCGTATCCCTTGGCGATGATCGAGTCCTTTGCGGCGTCGGTCACCACCAGCTCCATCTGCTGCCCGGCGAGCTGCGCCGTGATCCGCATCAGCAGCAGGTCGACGATCTCCCGAATCTCCTCGCGTGTCAGCTGGCGGAAGACCACCGTCGCGTCGATCCGGTTCAGGAACTCGGGCCGGAACGCGTTCTTCAACTCGGCCAGGACCTTGTCCTTCATCCGATCGTAGTCGGCGACCGCCGTGGCGTCCTCGGTACCGCCGGCCCGGAAGCCCATGGAGGTGTCCCTCTGGATCTGCTGGGCGCCGACGTTGCTGGTCATGATGATGATCGTGTTGCGGAAGTCGACCCGGCGACCCTTCGCATCGGTCAGGTGGCCGTCCTCGAGGATCTGGAGAAGGATGTTGAAGACCTCGGGGTGCGCCTTCTCGATCTCGTCGAGCAGGATCACGCTGTAGCTCTTGCGCCGCACCGCCTCAGTGAGTTGCCCGCCCTCGTCGTACCCGACGTATCCAGGCGGAGCGCCAACCAGACGTGACACGTTGTGGCGCTCCATGAACTCGCTCATGTCGACCTTCACCAGGGCGTCCTCGCTGCCGAACATGAACTCGGCGAGCGCCTTGGCGAGCTCGGTCTTCCCCACGCCTGTTGGCCCCATGAAGATGAAGGAGCCGATCGGTCGCTTGGGATCCTTGAGGCCGGCGCGCGCGCGCCGGACGGCCTTGGAGATGATGTCGATCGCCTCCTGCTGGCCGATCACCCGCTTGTGCAGCGCGGCCTCCATGTTGAGCAGTCGCTCCGACTCTTCGGCGCTGATGCGAATCACCGGGATGCCGGTCCACATGCTGACGACCTGGGCGATCTCTTCCTCGGTGACCACCGGGGTCTCCTTGGCGGCCTCTTCCAGCCAGGCGGCGCGCATCTGCTCGATCCGCTCCTTGCCCTGGGTCTCCTCGTCGCGCAGCCGCGCCGCGGCCTCGTAGTCCTGCGAGGCGATCGCCTCGTCCTTCTGGACGGTCACGCCCTCGAGCGCACGCTGCGCCTCCTTGATGCTCGGCGGGGCAGATGCGTTGCGAAGTCGGACACGCGAGCCTGCCTCGTCGATCAGGTCGATCGCCTTGTCGGGCAGGGCCCGATCGGCAACGTAGCGGACCGACAGATTCACGGCGGCGCGCACGGCCTCGTCGCTGATCTTGACCTTGTGGTGGTCCTCGTACCGTGAGCGGATGCCGAACAGGATCTCGATCGCGTCATCGACCGTCGGCTCCTCGACCATCACCGGCTGGAAGCGCCGCTCGAGCGCAGCGTCCTTTTCGATGTACTTGCGGTACTCGTCGAGCGTGGTCGCGCCGATGCACTGCAGTTCGCCCCGCGAGAGCGACGGCTTGAGAATATTGGCGGCGTCGATGGCGCCCTCGGCGGCGCCGGCCCCCACCAGCGTGTGCAACTCGTCGATGAAGAGCACGCTGTCGTTTGAGTTGCGAAGCTCCTCGATGATCTTCTTGAGCCGCTCCTCGAATTCGCCGCGGTACTTCGTCCCGGCCACCAGCGATCCGATGTCCAGCGTGAGCACGCGCTTGCCCGCCAACGTCTCGGGAACGTCTCCGGAGACGATGCGGTGCGCAAGCCCCTCGGCGATTGCCGTCTTGCCCACTCCGGGCTCACCGATCAGCGCGGGATTGTTCTTGGTCCGGCGGCTGAGGATCTGGATGACGCGCTCGATCTCCTTCTCCCGACCGATCACCGGGTCGAGCTTCCCTGCGCGGGCCGCCTCGGTCAGGTTGATGCCGAGTTGATCCAGCGTGGGCGTCTTCGATGGCCGCTTGGTCTCTGGGGTCGGCGATGCGGCGGTGCCCTGCGACAGCACGTGGATCACCTGGTGGCGCACCTTGTCCAGGTTCACACCCAGGCTCTCGAGCACGCCGGCGGCGATCCCTTCGCCCTCGCGCACCAGGCCCAGCAGCAGGTGCTCGGTGCCGATGTAGTTGTGCCCCAGGCGCCGGGCCTCGTCGATGGCGAGTTCGATGACGCGCTTGGCGCGCGGCGTGAGGCCAACTTCGCCCACGACCGGGCGGTCGCCACGACCGATGATGAACTCGACGGCGGTGCGGACCTTCGACAACTCGACGTTCATGTTCTCCAGCACGCGCGCCGCGACGCCTTCGCCCTCCCGCACCAGGCCGAGCAGCAGGTGCTCGGTGCCGATGTAGTTGTGGTTGAAGCGCTGCGCCTCGTCCTGGGCAAGCGTAAGGACCTTACGTGCCCGGTCGGTGAACTTGTCGAATCGGTCCATGGTCGCGGTACCTGCCTGAATCGCCCGGTGGCCGACTGTGTGCCTCCGGACTTCGTGAGAGTGTACGGCACCACTGTTGGACGGTGCCTTCAATAGGTACTACGGGCTACGACAGCCGAACGCTCACTTGCGGAGGCTCAGGACTGCAACGTGGCCGACGAGAAACAAGAAGGCGGGCCGCTGGGCCCGCCTTCGTTTCTAGTGGAAAGGTCAACCCACTAGGACTTGGCCTTCTTCGAGGGCTTCGCCTCTTTCGCTGGGGGCTCCGGCTCCGCGGCAGCCTCGGGCTCGGGCTCGGGCTCAGCGGCAGCCTCGGGCTCGGGCTCGGGCTCAGCGGCAGCCGCTTCCTCGTCCGCGCGGAACTGGGCGAGCAGACCTGACTCGGCGAATGCGGCGGCCATCGTGTTGTCGATCCCCTCGTCCGGCTCGCTGATCGCATCCTCGGGTCGATAGTCCCGATCGCGACGATCGCGGCGCTCGCGGCGAGGACGCTCCTCGTAGCGAGGGGTCGGTGCCGGGACGCCCGGCGCCGGGTCTGATTCGGCCGGCGTTGGCGGCGCAGACCGCTCCTCGGCCTGTTTGAGCGAAAGGCCCAGGCGGTGCCGCTCGGAGTCGAGGCTGATGATCTTAAGCTTGAGGGTCTCCCCCTCCTTGACCACGTCGCCGGGATGCGCCACGCGCTGGCTCGACAGTTCGCTGATGTGGATGAGGCCCTCGAGGCCTTCCTCGACGCGGACGAATGCGCCGAAGTTCACGAGCTTGGTGACGGTGCCATCGATGACGTCGCCGATGGCGTATTTGGCCACCGACTCCTGCCACGGGTCGGGCTGCAGTCGTCGGATCGACAGGCTGATCCGCCCGCGCTCGTGGTTGATGTCGATCACCTCGGCCTCGACCTGGTCGCCGATGCCGTACGCGGTCTCCGGGTTGTTGACCTTGTTCCACGAGAGCTCGCTCTTGTGAACCAGGCCGTCGATCCCGCCCAGGTCAACGAAGACACCGAAGGGGGCGATGCTGCGGACCGCTCCGGTGACGCGCTGCCCCACCTGGAGGCTGCTGAACAGCTCGTCGCGCTTCTCGCGCCGCTCCTCGTAGAGTGCCACCTTCTCCGAGAGGATCAGGCGATTTGCCTTGCGATTGACCTCGAGGATCTTCAATCGCAGCGATCGACCGACGAAGGGCTGGAGCTTCTCCGCGATCTCCTGCGCTGCATCCCGTGGCTGCTCGTCACGCGGGCGCCGAGGGAAGTCCACGATCTGGCTGATCGGCACGAATCCGCGGACGCCGAGGTCCACGATCAGGCCGCCCTTGTTGTGGTCGATCACGCGGGCGTCGACGATCTCGCCGGCGTCGAAGCGCTCCTGCATGGCGCGCCACTTGCGCTCGAGCCCTGCTCGCCGCAGCGACAGGACGGCGTGCCCTTCAGGCGATTCGGGCTGAAGGACGTAGACGAGCACCTCGTCGCCGACCGACAGCTCAGAACGCGGCTCGTCGCCGTCCCTTGGTCCGCGGCGGCTCATCAACTCGCGGTTGGAGACGACGCCCTCGCTCTTGCCGCCGAAGTCGATCAGGATCTCGTCGGGATCGATGCGGACCACGGTGCCTTCCACCACGTCCCCGTGCTTGAGGCTCTTCACCTCGTTCGCCGGGTCGTCCAGGAGTTCGGCCATGGTCGTCGGTTCGGGACGTGTGTCCGGCACGATCTCCGGCTCTTCCGCAATCGGCTCTGCGACGGGTTCTGGCTCGCCAGGCGCCTCCGCGGCCTCTGATGCCTCGGCGGGAGGGTCGGCCTCGGCCGGCGCTGGCTCGGGCTCGACCGCGATCGGCTCCGGGGCCTCCTCAACCGCCATCGGCTCAACTGCGACCGGGGCTTCGGCGACGGGCTCGGTCTCGGCCGCCTCGGGCTCGATGGGTGCCTCGACCTCCTCGGTCTCCTTGGCGGTCGGCTCCTCGTCCGGCTGCGGCTCGAGCTGATTCGTTTCGTCGGTCAAGTGCGTGTACGCTCCTGCAATGCGATGTCCCTGCAACAACAACGCCCTCCATCCGTGGAGGGCGTCTCGTTCATCGCCTTCGTGTCAGTTCGAAGCTGCCTTCATGGTCGATCAGACGACTCGGGTGCTCCTCCGTAACGGCCGATGGGAACGACGCGCATCCGCGCATGGCTATGCGATTGTGTGATCCAGAGCCGCGGCAGCATACCACACGGTCAAGGACCCTCCGCCGTGCCTGAGCTGCCCGACCTGACGATCGTCGCCGAAGAGCTGGCGGACCGGATTTCCGGTCGCAGCGTGACCGACGTCTCAGCTCCGGCGCCGATCCTGGTGCGAGCCACTCCGCAGGATCTCCGCGCCCTGGTCGGCATGACCGTCGGGCCCGCTTCGCGGCGCGGGAAGTTCCTGCTCCTGCCGTTCGACGGGGAGGCGACAAGGCGCACCCTGGCGGCCAATCCGATGCTGGCCGGACGCTTCTGGCTCTTGGTCGAAGGTGGCGCCAAGGTCCGTGTCCGCACGGGCCTGCGCCTGCGCTTTGATGACGGAAGCGAATTGCGGTACGTCGACCGCGAGATGCTCGGCAAGCTGTACCTGGTTGACCCGGAGCGACTCGATTCGATCCCAGGCTGGCCGGAGATGGGCCCCGATGCCGATGACCCCGAGTTGACCATCGAGCGCTTCCGCGAGCGGATTCGCCGGCATCCCGGAGAGCTCAAATCGCTGCTCCGGAACCCGCGTTTCGTCGCGGGAATCGGCAACGCGTACAGCGACGAGATCCTGTGGGAGGCACGACTCGCCCCACTGCGAAGACGAAGCACCCTGCGACCTGACGAGATCGATCGGCTGTACGAGGCCATGCGACTCGTGCTGCGCGAGGCCACGACCCGCCTGAGATCACTCGTACCGCCCGACATCCATCTGCAGCACCGCGAATTCCTAAAGGTCCATCTCCGCGGTGGCGACGCATGCCCGCGTTGCGGGAACGTCCTGCGACAGATCGGCGGGAGTGAGGCAACGACGTTCTGCAGGACCTGTCAACCGCCGTTCTAGGGAATGATCAGGACCTGGCCGGGAACAATGGTGTCCGCGACCGTGATGCCGCTGGCAATCGCGATCGCGGCCGCGGTCGTTCCGAACCTCTCGGCAATCCCATTGAGCGTGTCGCCCACCTGCACCACGTAGGTCCGCGGCGTCGCCGCAGGCGTCGGGGAGTTTGTCGAGGCGGCGCTCGAGGTGGGCACCACCGTGGACAGCGGCGATTGGCTTGCGGATGCACCCGTCGTCGGCGACGCGGCCTGGCTTGCCGAGACTGGCGTCGGGTCGAGAGGCGTTGAGGTTGCGGTCGGGGTCACGCTCGCCCCGCCGCCGAGCAAGAAGTTACCGACCAGGACTGCGAAGACGAGCGCCGCCAGTGCCAGCAGCACCAGGCCAGCGCCGGGAGGATGTCGGCGGCCCGCACCGGTGCCCAGGCCGCGCCAGGCGGGCTCGGGTTCCACCACCTGGCGGGTGCGGAGGAAGGCGACATCGGGCGCCACCCTGGGCAGGCCGCTCGACGCGGCGAGCAATGCGGTTCGAGCTGCGGAGAAGCGTTCGCAGCGAGCGTGCGCCTCGGTCAGGCACAACTGGACCTGGCGCTGCCGAGCCAGGTCGGCGGGCGGCGTCAGCGCGTTGCAGCGATGCGCGAGATCGAACCCGTCGACGACGGTGCGGGCATCATCCGAGAGCGCCAGGAAGGGGCAGATCGGGTCCACGGGGTCGAGGATAGCAGCGGAACGGTCCGCCGCCGATGTCGACCGCGGCCGCTGCCGCCGCGTTGACGAAACTCCGCTGACCGGAAGGTCGACCGAGCGCATCGCGCTCGCGGCTGGAAATGAAATACCCCGGCGACGACCTATTTTCCCAGGGAGTTGCCCCCCAAGTATCTTCGGCGCTGGAGAGCTTAACTTCCGTGTTCGGGATGGGAACGGGTGGTTCCTCTCCGCTAGCGTCACCGGGGTAGATCTTCAATTGCCGTCTCTGCCGCTGGGGCAGGGACGGTGCGAACCTTGGATTGGAAGCGTCGATCGTCGTGGTGCCGGACGGTGCCGGCATTCCGAACGCGATCCAGCAACGTGCTAGACGCGTGAATTAGGTCAAGCCCTCGACCATTAGTACCGCTTCGCTGAACACATTGCTGTGCTTACACGTGCGGCCTATCAAACAGCTAGTCTCGCTGCGGTCTTACCCGGTTACCCGGTGGGGAACCTCATCTTGAGGCGAGCTTCGCACTTAGATGCTTTCAGTGCTTATCCCATCCGAACATACCTACCCAGCAATGCCATTGGCATGACAACTGGCACAACATTGGTTCGTCCACTCCGGTCCTCTCGTACTAGGAGCAGCTCCTCTCAAGTTCCCTACGCCCACGGCGGATAGAGACCGAACTGTCTCACGACGTTCTGAACCCAGCTCGCGTACCGCTTTAATTGGCGAACAGCCAAACCCTTGGGACGTACTTCCGCCCCAGGATGCGACGAGCCGACATCGAGGTGCCAAACGGTGCCGTCGATGTGAACTCTTGGGCACCATAAGCCTGTTATCCCCGGGGTAGCTTTTATCCGTTGAGTGATACCCCTTCCACTCGGAGGTACCAGATCACTAAGCCCGACTTTCGTCTCTGCTCGACTTGTAGGTCTCGCAGTCAAGCACCCTTATGCCTTTGCACTCTTCGGCTGGTTTCCATTCAGCCTGAGGGTACCGTTGGGCGCCTCCGTTACACTTTAGGAGGCGACCGCCCCAGTCAAACTGCCCACCAGACACTGTCCAGCGCCCGGATAACGGGTCGCTGTTAGAGCCGAAATCCAACAAGGGTGGTATTTCAACAGTGACTCCACCGAGGCTAGCGCCCCAGCTTCAACGTCTCCCACCTATCCTACACATGCTGAACCTCAGTCCAATATCAAGCTACAGTAAAGCTCCACGGGGTCTTTTTGCCCTGCCGCGGGTAACCTGCATCTTCACAGGTATTTCAATTTCGCCGGATCCCTCGTTGAGACAGCGCCCAGATCGTTACGCCATTCGTGCGGGTCGGAACTTACCCGACAAGGAATTTCGCTACCTTAGTACCGTTATAGTTACGGCAGCCGTTTACCGGGGCTTCAATTCAGAGCTTGCACCCCTCCTCTTAACCTTCCGGCACTGGGCAGGCGTCAGCCCCTATACGTCAGCTTTCGCTTTAGCAGAGACCTGTGTTTTTGCTAAACAGTCGCCTGGGCCATTTCACTGCGACCTCGATCAGCCTCTCACACGAAGTGAGCCACTGCGAGGCACCCCTTCTCCCGAAGTTACGGGGTCAATTTGCCGAGTTCCTTAACGAGGGTTCTTCCGATCGCCTTGGTATGCTCTACCCGTCTACCTGCGTCGGTTTGCGGTACGGGCGCCTTTGATCTCGCTAGACGCTTTTCTTGCAGGATCGGCTCAGTCGAATCAGCTTTCGCCTTTCATTCGCTTCTCGGAGTTAATGAGAGGACGGATTTGCCTGTCCTCTCCCCCTAGCGGCTTAGACGCACATAGCCAAAGTGCGCTCAACCTACCGTTCCCGGTCACGCCCTTGCTCCCAAGCCCGCTTCTCATTGGCTGCCTCGACGACCGAAGTCGCCTCAGCTCACCAGCGTCCACGAGCCAGGCACCTTGCGGTGCAAACGATCTCTGGCGGTATCGGAATATCAACCGATTGTCCATCGCCTACGGCTTTCGCCCTCGGCTTAGGCCCGACTAACCCTGAGCGGATTAACCTTCCTCAGGAAACCTTAGACATACGGCGTGCACGTTTCTCGCGTGCATTTCGCTACTCATGCCGGCATTCGCACTTCCGTCCACTCCAGCCGTCCTCACGGTCGACCTTCACTGCTGACGGAACGCTCCCCTACCACCGTGGCGCCCGGAGGCGCCACGATCCGAAGCTTCGGTACCAGGCTTGAGCCCCGTTGGATCTTCGGCGCGGAATCACTTGACCAGTGAGCTATTACGCACTCTTTAAATGATGGCTGCTTCTGAGCCAACATCCTGGTTGTCTGTGCAACTCCACATCCTTCCCCACTTAGCCTGGATTTTGGGACCTTAGCTGTCGGTCTGGACTGTTTTCCTTTTGACCACGAAGCTTAGCCCTCGCAGTCTGACTCCCGGGGTATGGAATCACGGGATTCGGAGTTTGATTGGGTTTGGTAAGCGGTAAGCCCCCTAGCCCATTCAGTGCTCTACCCCCGCGACTGAACCCCCGAGGCTAGCCCTAAAGCTATTTCGGGGAGAACCAGCTATCTCCGAGTTCGATTGGCATTTCACCTCTACCCACAGGTCATCCCCTAGCTTTTCAACGCTAGTGAGTTCGGTCCTTCACGGGACATTACTCCCGCTTCAACCTGCCCATGGGTAGCTCACTCGGTTTCGGGTCTACTCGCGGCGACTCATTCGCCCTATTAAGACTCGCTTTCGCTACGGCTGCGTCCTTCACGGACTTAACCTTGCCACCTACGAGTAACTCGCCGGCTCATTCTTCAAAAGGCACGCCATCAGGCTACTCGGCAGCCGAAGCCACCGAACAACACCCTTTGACTGCTTGTAGGCATGCGGTTTCAGGTACTATTTCACTCCCCTCCCGGGGTGCTTTTCACCTTTCCCTCACGGTACTGGTTCACTATCGGTCGCCAAGAGTATTTAGCCTTGGACGGTGGTCCGCCCAGGTTCCCACATGAGAGACCTTCCACGTGGTACTCAGGGACTCGGCCGGGAGTCGGATCGCTTTCGCTTACGGGGCTATCACCCTCTACGGCTGGCCTTTCCATGCCACTTCTGCTAGCGAACCGATTTGTAACTCCCTGCGGGCAGTGCAGTGCACCGCGGGCTGGCCCTACAACACCCCGACTGAAACGGCTGCAACCTATCACGCAGCCGGGGTTTGGGCTCCTCCGTTTTCGCTCGCCACTACTAACGGAATGTCTGTCTACTCCTCGAGGTACTTAGATGTTTCAGTTCCCTCGGTTTCCTCGAACGACCTATGTATTCAGTCGAACGTACCCGGGCATTACCCCAGGTGGGTTTCCCCATTCGGATATCTCCGGGTGATAACGCTTGCTCGCAGCTCCCCGAAGCATTTCGTCGCCTGCCACGTCCTTCATCGGCTCTTGGCGCCAAGGCATCCACCGCACGCCCTTAGTAGCTTGACCTAACGCTTCACGCGGCTAGCACGATTGCTGGCCGATGCGCGTTGGTCGCTCCGCACGGCTCAACGGCCGTGCGATGCGTCGGAATAATCCTCGACGAAATCGATGCTTCCAATCTTCGGTTGGTAAGGCGGCGGCGCCGGAAGGCGAAGCCACTCAGCGAAGTCCGCTGACCGATGAGCACGACGCGCGTCGCGCACAGCGGTCAGGGGAATCGGTCTGATTGGGTTGTGACACAACGATCGCGGGCCGGCCGCACCGGCCTTCCCGCGGGGGACGGATATGGTATCACCCGGCGTCCCGCGTGGT
>Ga0224510_10000870_pt1 | contig 21151 bp, 23 predicted proteins | sample SF_May12_sed_USG_FD_170161 | JGI IMG/M metagenome (GOLD analysis project Ga0224510, IMG submission 170161) | Sediment microbial communities from San Francisco Bay, California, United States - SF_May12_sed_USGS_4_1 | ecosystem: Environmental > Aquatic > Marine > Sediment | place: USA: California... | reverse complement strand
AGCGGCTACGGCCGAACACCGAACGGTTGGCCCGCATCGGGCGTGGTGCCTCGACGAAAACGAATGGTGCTACCCCTCCGATGAAGGCATGTGCGACTGCTGCGCATTCGTCGCAGGGTACGTCCTAGTCAGAGTGCCAAGACAGTTCGAGGATGCCGTGTTGACGTTCGTCGATGAACTGAGCACAACCAAGGGGGGATAGGCGCTGATGGCGGAGCGAGCGCCCAGCGGCCCAACGCCCGGCAACCCCGAAAAACTGGTGTAGCATGACCCCAACATGGTCCAAGCCATCGACACATCCCCCCCAGTCCGTGAAACATGGCGACTGTCCCTCGTCAACGCCGCATCACAGACCCGGAATCTTCACGACGCTGAACGGTCGGTAGGTAACCCCGACCTGTACCGGCGTCTCGCCGTCTCCTACGCCCCCGAATACCCTGCCGACGGGACTGGTGACCGCACCTTCGACCCGTGCGACGCTGACGGGTCGGACATCACCTGGCCGTCGACAACCGCCGACAACCTCAAGTTCACACCGTGGGGCATCACCCACTATCGGAACTGCCCGACGATCGGCGCCGACCCCTCCGCCTTTGCAGCCGAGACCCGGCGGGGGTTGGTGGAACGGACGTCGCATCTGGTCGAGAAGGTGTTGTGGGCGGGGACTCTGGACGTGGGCACGTCCCTCGAGACGATCGCCGCTGCCGACGGGGCCGATTCCCGCCGTCTGGCGTCGTCGTCCGCCACGCTGATCGACGGCACGACAGCCCATGATCTGACGGTGGCGTTGGGACTTATCAACGAATGGGTCGCCGACACGGCCGGCCCGTACCGCATGTGGGTGCACGCCGAGCCGATGGTGGTGCCGTTCGTGTCGTTCTACGGGCAGGGTGTCCGCACCGACAACGGTTTGGGGGCGGGTCAGTTCTTGGGGGATCACCGGTTCGTGTTCGGTACCGGTTATACGGGGGCGTCGTCCGAGTTGACGGTTGCGGCGGGTGAGACGTGGCTGATTGTCACCAACCCGGTGCGGGTCATCCTGGGGGAGGTTTCCCCCGGTCCGAATGATCCGGTCGCCCCGTTTGTGGACAAGTCAAGGAACAAGGTTCGTGTCGCCGCCGTGCGGGAGGTTTCTGCTGATTGGGACCTGTCGGTGCATGGGGCGATCAAAGTGTGTCTGCCCGGCCCAGGGCCGACATGTCCGTAAGATAGGAAAGGGAGCATCATGGCAACGACTCAGCCATCACTCGCAGCGGGCCGTGGGCTTGTGGCTCTTCGTGCCACGCTGCTCAACGCCGACGGCACACGGAATTGTGGTCTCACGAACGGGACCGCCTACTCCATGTGCCCACAGTCGGTCACCCCATCAACCCAGACCGAAGCCGGCAACACCGAAACCGTCGAGTGCGGTTCAGGGACGGTGTTCGCCACTGTCGCCACCGACGACACGGTGACGGCCATCGAACTGGACGTCCAGTTGGTCACCGCCGACTACGAACTCATGTGGCTGATGACCGGTGGTGAACTGCTCACCGACGGCGGCGGGAACGTGATCGGTATCGGTCAGCGGGCGCCCGGTGTGACGGCCCCCGTGTTCGAACTGTCGGCGTGGGTGGAGCGTCGGTCGGGTGCGTCGCTGGCGACCACCTACCCGTACGAGCAGTACCATTGGGGTTTCTGCACCGCCCAACTCGGGGACACGCCGCTGGGTACCGGGTTCGGTACGACCACGCTCACTGTGCGGGCGGCTGGTGTGTCGGGGGCGTCGATCGGGAACGGTTCGTTCCTGGATCTGCCCGTCGAACTGTACGAGGGTGATTCGAATGGGGCGTTCTTCGGTCGGTGGGCTGTGGCCGCCGCCGATGTGCCCGCTACGGACACCGCCCCGTACAACAACGGTTTGGGCGGCGGGTTCATCGACACCCCAGCCTGCGCCTCATAACCCAGACCCCCCCGCTGTGGAGTTCCAAGCTAATTGTGGGTTCGTGGCTGTAAAGTGTTGACATGCCGACAGTAATCGACGGTGTGGGGGCTCTGTCCGCCACGGGTATCAATCCGACCATTGCAGTCGCCTACTACCCATCGCCTACGGTGGATGCGGTTGCGTACATGTGGGCAGTGCATCGCAGTGGGGGGACGATCACGACTCCGACCGGATGGGAACTGGTTGACGTGGAGTTCAATTCGGCGACGGCCCAACGCCTGTATCTGTTTCGCCGGGTAATCGACGGGACAGAAGGATCCAGTGTCACCGTTGCCGGATCACCGAACAAGGAATTTGGGGCGTTTATTTTCGGCGTCGATGGGGCAGACACTGATTCGCCTGAGGCCGTGGCGCTGGCGTGGGATTTAGCTGCGGTTGGGTGGACGACTCGCGCAGGTGTCAGCGTGTCACCCACAGGGGCCGCTTTGGCCGTGTCTCTTGTCGCCACAACAGACGACAACGTTATGGGACTCGACACGGGTCTAGAGCAAGGGTTCACATTACAGGCGGGCGGGGCCGACTATGACTCGATTTCTGGTGACGACTTCGCCTTTGGTCTAGCCACCAAGGTCGTGTCGGCTGGGACCATCGTTCAGCCGACTTGGGAACAGACGCTGTCGCCCGGCAATGGGGGATCTATTCTCTCATTCGCTGTGGCCGAGGCCGAATCGACTGCCCCATCATCCGACTCAAACCGGATTGGCGGCACGGGGGCGATACGCCGGTCACCGTTCCGACCCTGACCGACCGTGATATCATGCCAGGGTTGCCGAGGGGCCGCCGCTCACCGTTGAGACGACGAGCAGGAAAGGCTAGGCGACAACTGATGCCGGGTGTCAGGGTCCGTTACAACGGCCAGCATGGCGGGCTGGTACTCATCCCGCTGATGGACCGCCCCTACTCAGGGCAGTCGTTGGACATGTGTCCGACCTGTCGGGTTGTTCACCCCGTCAAAACGTTGCATCTGTGGATGGAACCAGACAACACCTGCATCGTTGCTGTGCCCGTGAAAACGGCGATGGACAAGGCGGGCTGTTTCAAACCTGGCGGTGGGTGGGCTGTCGCCAACCAAGTCAGCGCACCCCCACCTCTGCGACTCGGGTTCAACACGTCCCGAGCGCAGATCGACCAAGCGAACCGGAGAATGAACCTCTGGTTCCCGACAAGCAAAGGAGCCTGAAATGGCTGATGCCTGGTACGTCGAGCAGCGGAACGGCATGCTCGGCCAATGGACCCACTCGTACGCCGACCTGAACACCGACACCATCAAGGTGGCGTTGCGGGACGAAGGCGTGACCGCCCTCGACCTGACCACCCACGTCGACCTCGCCGACATTTCGTCGAGCCTGGTCGGCACCGCCCAGACGATCACGTCCCCCACCATCGGTTCGGTGTCGGCGGGCACGTTCGATCATGCCGACGCCACCTGGACGGCGGTGGGCACATCGGAAACCATCGAATCTTTGGACTACTACAAGGATTCGGGCGTGGCCAGCACGTCGCCGCTCATCATGAACATCGACTCGGCCACCGGTCTGCCGCTCACCCTGAACGGTGGGAACGTCACCTGGTCGCCGAACGCCTCCGGCGTCGTCACCCTCAACTGATGTCCCTCATCATCAACCCTGACCTCGGTGACACCATCGTCATCGAGGATCAGGGTGTGCGCTGGACCATCTCGTACTGGTTCGTCGAGGACGGCGGACCCAAGACGTTCTTCGAAGCCGAATTCCCTCGGGACTTCAACGAGATCAACCCTGACCAGGTGGAGCAGGCGATGATGGAACTGGCGCAGGCGGTGGCGAGAGGCAAGGGGGTTCACTCCTGATATGGCCACCTACTACGTCCGCAAGACCGGATCTGACGGTGCTGCCGGCACGTCGGCCGGTACCGCCTGGCAGACGATCGACAAGGCGGCGAACACTGTCGCCGCCAGCGATACGGTCTATGTAGGGGCGGGCACCTACCGGGAACTAGTGACGATGGACACGTCCGGTTCCTCGGGGAACCAGATCTCGTTCATCGCCGACGTGACCGGGGAGAACACGGGCGACCCCGGTCTGGTGGTCATCTCTGCGTTCACCAACTCCAACACGGCCTCCCGCAGTTCTTGTTGGGACCCGGACGGTCGCACGTTCGTGACGGTGCGCGGGTTCGTCATGCAGGGCGGAACTTCGGGCGTGGTGTGGGACATTAATGCGACCGATCAGAACTTCGAGGGCGTCGTATTTGAAGACTGCGTGTTCGTGGCTGGGCCAGATAACATCGACGCGGCCTTTACTGTTGACATGAACGGAGCCTCGTCGCCTGCATCTAGTGGGCTGACTGTTCGTCGGTGTGTGTTCAGTGGCGGTGGTCTTCGGATTCAGTGGAATCAAAACGCAACCGCAGAGCAGAATTTGAAAGTGGTAGTGGAGGGCTGTCTGTTTGCCGGTGCAGCTGCTTCCAGCCTTTACGTACCGTTCTTTTGGGACATGATAGGCACAAGCAGCTTTGGTTGCGGCGGCGTGACGTTCCGAAACAACACCATTCACAGCAGCTACGTTGGCGTTGTTGTCGATCACGGGACGTCTACCACCTATCCCGTTGCCGTTTCTAATTGTCTTATCATCGCTGATAGTTCCGCCCTACAAAAGGCCACATCAAACGATGGCGCTCTTACGAGCAGCTATAACACCTACACGGGAACAAATACCAACGTCACAGCCGGAACCGGTGACCGCAACGAAACCTCTACTTGGCTCCTCGGCGGCATCGCCGACATGCCGCTCTATCGTTTCCTCGGCTGGTCCCCGTACCGCCCATGGGAGCCGATGCGTCCCTACGACGACACCGATTGGACGTCGCTGATCGGTGACGCCACCACGTCGCCAACGTTCGACTTGTACAACGAGTTGCGCCCGATGCATGGCACCGCCGCCGACCGTGGAGCGGTCGAGGGTCGGGCCAGGATGGAGAAGGAAACCACCACGGTTCGTACCGGGTCGAACGCCGGCCGTTTCGACGGCGCCGGGTTCCACGACATGCTCTTCCCCGTCACCGCCACGTCGACCACCGTTTCGGTGTACGCCCGGAAGGACGCCAACTATACGGGCACCGCCCCACAGTTGAAGGTGATGAACATCCCCGGCGTGGCCGACCAAACCGACACCCACACGGTGGCGGCGGGCAACTGGGAGGAACTGACCGCCACGTTCACCCCAACGTCGGCGGGGGTGGCCCGTATCCGTCTCATCTCAAACGACACGTCCGCTACGGGTACGTGTTACTTTGATGACCTGACCGTGACGTAGGAGGCGCTGTGGCTGGTGCGATAGTCCAGACGGCCACCAACAACGCCAACTCCGCTACGACTATCGGTGTCACGTTTTCGTCTGCGCCGTCAGCGTCGAACGTGGTGGTCCTGGTCATCGGACGGCGGGCACCCACCACCGATACAGTGTCGTCGTATTCGCCGACTGGAGGCGCCGCCACCGGCACCCAGGCGGGCAGCACGACGGACAACAACTGTCGGGTGTTCTACTGGCAAACCCCTGATGGCACGTCCACCACCTATTCGGTCACGTTCAACAACGCTCGAGCCTACGCCGTCGCCGGATACGAGGTGTCGGGGCTGGCAACGTCGAGTGTGTTCGACAAGGCGGCGGCGTCGACCACCGCCACCGCCACGTCTCGGTCGTCGGGCACTACCGCCACTCTCGCCCAGTCCGCCAACTTCATCCTCGCCGCCGGGGCGTCCCGTGACCAGTCGCTGACTGGTGACGCCACCAACGCCACCGTCTCTTTGTTGAACCCGACGAACACTGGCGGCCCGAGTGTCCGTACCACCACCACCGCCGAATGGCGGGCGTCCACCGGGTCGACGACCGGTGTCTCCGACACCATCACCTGGGACGGGTCTGCCCCTTGCTCGGCTGGTGTGTGGGTGTTCAAAGAAGCGGTATCGGCGCAGACCCTCACCGGAGCCGTGTTCTCGGCCGGAAAGACCTTCCACCAAGGGACACTCACCGCCTCGAAAACTCTCACCGGCACGACGTTCTCGGCGTCGTCCACGTTCCACACGGGGACGACAACGATCAGCGTCGAAGGGGTCTTGTTCTCCGCAACCTCGACGTTCCATCAGGGCACCACCGACCAGTCTCAGTCGCTTGCCGGTGGCCTGTTCAACGCCTCATCCACTTTCAATGCAGGCACCCTCACCGCCGCCTACACCCTGATCGGCACAACATTCTCCGCAACCTCGACGTTCAGTGCGGGCACCATCGCCGGGATCGAAGGGGCCGACGTTGGCACGTTCAACCATTGGCAGGCGGGGGAGCTCGCCCCGATCGGACCCAACACCGCCGACCTGGGAGCGTTCGACTACTGGCAGGCGGGCGAACTCATTCCCGTGTTCCAGACGGCAGGCGAGGCCGCATCTGGTGACAAGACCCTGACCGGGGCGGTGTTCTCGGCCGGTAAGACCTTCCATCAGGGAACGTTGACGGCGGCATTCACCCTCACCGGCACCACCTTTGCAGCGACCTCGACGTTCCAGACGGGAACGATCACAAGTCTTCAAACTCTCACCGGCACCACCTTTGCGGCCACGTCTACGTTCCATCAGGGAACAACAACACAGTCGTTCACCCTGGCCGGCACCACGTTTGCGGCTAACTCGACGTTCCATCAAGGCGCTGTCACCGCCGCTTACACGCTCACCGGGGCCATCTTCTCTGCCACGTCGACGTTCCACGTTGGGGCAACAACCCAAACGTCCGGGCTCGCCGGTGTCCTGTTCTCTGCCACCTCCACGTTCAACGCCGGGACCGTCTCGGCCACATTCCCGCTCACCGGCAACCTGTTCTCGGCGACCTCCACGTTCAACGCCGGATCGGTCACCCCGTCGAACACTCTCGCCGGTGCGGTGTTCGCAGCCACCTCGACATTCCACCAAGGGTCAACCGCCCAGTCGTTCACACTGGCCGGGACAACGTTTACTGCCGGTTCCACCTTCCACCAGGGTTCTACCACTCAGGCGTACACCCTCCCCGGAACGTTGTTCTCAGCGGGTTCCACCTTCTATCAGGGCTCCATCGCTTCGGTCGCTGTCCTCGACGGGGCCGTGTTCTCGGCGACGTCAACATTCCATCAGGGTTCGACGACGATCAGTGTCGAAGGCGCTACTTTCGCAGCGACCTCGACGTTCCATCAGGGCACCACCACACAATCGTTCACCCTGACTGGCACCCTGTTTGCGGCCACGTCGACGTTCCATGCGGGCGACGTCGGATCTCAACAGTTCGCCAACGGCGTCCTCTTCTCCGCAACCTCCACCTTCCACCAAGGGTCGATGGCGGCGGCCTTCACCCTGACGGGCGTCACCTTCAATGCCACGTCCACCTTCCATCAAGGGGCGACGACGATCAGCCTCGAGGGTGTCACCTTCAACGCAACCTCGACGTTCCACCAGGGGTCGACCACCCAACAGTTCGTCCTCGCCGGGGCCACCTTCGCAGCCGGGTCTACGTTCAATGCGGGGGCACTGACAGCAGCGTTCACCCTGCCCGGCAACCTGTTCTCGGCAACGTCGACGTTCCACGGTGGGGTGACCAACGTCGAAGGTGGACCTCAAGGCCTGTCCGGTGTCCTGTTCTCGGCAGGTTCCACGTTCCACGGTGGGGCCGTCTCAGCGGCGTTCACCCTCACCGGCGCTACTTTCGCAGCGACCTCGACGTTCCATCAGGGTTCAACCACTCAGCTGTTCACGTTGGCTGGCGCCACGTTTGCGGCGACGTCCACGTTTGCCACGGGTGCGGTCACGTCAGTGTTCCCCCTGCCGGGCACCACCTTCTCGGCGACGTCGACGTTCAACACTGGAACCGTAACGGCGGCGTTCTCCCTCACTGGTGCGACGTTCTCCGCAGGGTCGACCTTCCATCAGGGAACCGCCACCGCCAGCTATCCGCTCACCGGAACCACCTTCTCGGCAACCTCCACCTTCCACGTTGGTGAAGTGACCGGGGTCGGGTCACCGCAAACCCTCAATGGTGTTCTGTTCTCGTCGACCCCCACCTTCCATCAAGGAACCCTGACGGCGGTGTTCACGCTGGTCGGGTCGACCTTCTCGGCCACCAGTACGTTCCATCAAGGGGCCGCCAGTCAGGCCACCACCCTCACGGGGACCACCTTCTCGGCGACGTCGACGTTCTATCAGGGGTCGACAGCGCAAGCGTTCACCCTGACCGGGACTACCTTCGCAGCATCGTCGACGTTCAATGCCGGGCAGGTGTCCGTCGACCAAACCTTGACCGGTACCACGTTTGCCGCCACCTCCACGTTCCACACAGGTACGGCCACTCCGGTCACCCCCCTCACTGGGGCGGTGTTCTCCGCCACTTCGACGTTCCGGGCGGGCACCGTCGTCGCCACCTCGCCACTCGCCGGGATCATCTTCTCTGCCACGTCGACGTTCCGTCAGGGAGCGATGACAGGCGGGACGATCCCCAGCCCACCATACGAACTGTGCAAATCTTGCCGGAGGGGCGGAAGGAGCTGCCTGCAAACCGTCGGCCCGTCTGGGACCACCCGCACCACATGCACCACACAAATAGGCAGGGGCGGTCCGTCCGGGTCGTTTGGCACGAGGTAGACTCGACGGCATGGCCAACAGTTGCCACATCATCGGCACCGACGTGATCGTATCCGGCGTGTTCAAGGACGGGGCGGGAACCCTGACCACCCCCACCGTATACACACTCGACCATGTCGACCCGTCAGGGAACACCACGAACATCCCTCAGGGGTCGATCACGGTCGTGTCCCCGGGTGTGTTGGAGGCGACCGTCCCTGCCGACGAAGTGGGGGTGTGGCGTGTCCGGTGGACGGTCACGGTCGACGGTAACCAACTGGTGGAGGCGGGCGTGTTCTGCGTGAAAGACGACGGAGTGTGACCATGGCCTTGATGGATCCCTGGCCCGAAGACCAACAGTTCTGTCACACCTGTGGTCACGCCATGGTGCGCCAGAGGGAAGGGTCTACTTGGTGGTCGTGCCTCAACTGCACCGACTCCCTGCATCGCGCCCACGACGAGATCCTCCTATCTCGGGCGCTTCACCACCGACCCGAGGTCCGTCGCGACTCGGGTCGCCGAGACACAAGTAGGGAGCTCGACGCATGACCGTATGTGACCCGGTGAGGAGGGCTGAGAACTGTGAGAATTGTGCTGCTCCGTATGTTCAACCGTTTACGTCCCGGTGGTGGGCGATCCTCTGGTGGGTCGACGACCGTGTGCATCGCACCCAATGTGGCCGCTCGGTCGGCGTCTGGGAGTGGCGACTTCACGGGCTCATTTGCGACGCAGTGGACCGCAAGCTCTGTCGGATCGGTGATGATCGTATGCAACTGTCGGGGGTGTCGACGTGACCGTATGTGACCCGTGGACTACCGAAACCGAACTCACCGAATGTGGGTGCCCCGACGAACTCCGAGACTCCGCCCATGTGGCAGCGGTCATCGACGCAGCTTCAGACTGGCTGAACCGTCAAACCGGTGGCCGGTTCGGTGTGTGCACCATCACAGAGCGGCCCTGCAAGCCGTGTGGCTGCGGCATTCCCGGCTGGTGCGGCTGTGGGGGCGAATCCATCCTGGAACTGTCCTACGGGCCAGTGGTGGGCGTTCCGACGGTCACAGTCGACGGGGCAGCGTTCACCGGGTTCTACGTGCTGCCACCCAACCGGCTGGTCCGCACCGACGACGCCGCCTGGCCGTCATGCCAATCCCTCACCGCCGGGGAAGGAACGGTCGTCACCTACGATTACGGGGTGCCCGTCCCCGCTTTGGGGCGTCTCGCCGCTTCCGACCTGGCGATCGAACTGCTCAAGTCGTGTCACGGACAGGCGTGCAGTCTGCCGGCGGGGACGACGGCGGTGAACCGTCGGGGCGTGTCGATCAGCCTGGATAAGAAGGATGCGGGCAAGACGTTGCCTCGGGTGGCGATGCTGTTGGACGCCTATCCGCTTCCGGCGTCGATTACCCGCATCGACCAGGCGAGGGGCCTGATCACGTCTGGGCCTGCCTAGTTGAGGCGGGCGGCGGACACCCGCTCGAGTTCCCGGCCGCACACGTCACACACCGGATATCGGGACGGATCTCGGTCCGGTACCCACACTTTGCCGCATAGGGCTTGGATGGGGATGCCTTCGACGTGGGCGAGAAGGATGTCGGATTTGCGTGCGTAGTGGGCGACTCGTTCGTCGTCGTTGTCGACCGGTCGGGTGTCGACGTTGGGGGATGGGTGGGCCGTCACGACATGTCCCGCACGGATCGGATCAACTCGTCGACCGCCCCACCCAACATGTCTAGAGCGAGCCAGGCGAGCAGACCAAACGACACGCCGCCACACACCACAGCGATCAGGACCACGACACACCCCGATACTGAACGGCGGGAGCGGGAGTGGCGATCAGCCTCCAACCGGACGACGGGTCGTTCTCCCAAGTGTGGGTGATGGTTTGCGGTTCGGTCCAGTAAGTATCCATAACCGGGACGTTACCCTACGTAACACGGTTTGTCTAGGGGTACAATCCGAACGTGGCGAACATCGACGCAATCAAACAGCGATACATCGGACGGTGGCAAACCGGATACGCCCGGGCTGGCGCCCGACTCGAACGGGAACTCCAGTCCACATCCCCTGTTGACACCGGCGAGATGCGCCGCCAAACCAGAGTGTTTCCCCGTGGGCCGGGAGCGCTCGAGGTGGTCGTCGCCACCGACTACGCCTCGTTTGTGCGGGACGGAACCAACCCACATGTGATCGAAGCCCGCCCGCCACGCCGGGCGTTGCGGTTCGAGGTGGGGGGCCAGGTGGTGTTCCGTCGTAGGGTGAACCATCCCGGCACCAACCCGAACCCGTGGTACAACAATGCGCTCGGGAGGATGCCCGAGTTCTTCAACGACGAGATCCGAGGGTTGCCGTGACCGACTTCGCAGCGTTGGACGAAACGAAACTACGGGACGCCTGCGAGGCGGTCCTTGGTGTGCTGGTGGATGCTGCCAGGGGGGCGGGCTGGGAGCCGTCCGCTCAGGCGGTGACACTGGTCGACGCCACCCCCGAATGTGATGGGGTGTATGTGTGGCCGGCGACCATCGGGGTTGAGGCTGCCGCCAAGTGTGTGGCGGTGCCTCAGGTGGGTGTGCGGTGGCTGGTGGCGTCGTGTATTGGTGCGGGCGAGGTGGAGGACGACGCCTGGTGGGGGGATCGGGTGGAGTTGTTGGATCGGGTGTGGGCGGTGGTTGGTGGCCTGTTCGCTGCGTATACGGACGGGACCCTGTGCGGGGCGCTCGGGTTGGCGTGTGACGATGTGCGGTTGGACCGTGTTGACCGGTTCGACTCGGGTGACTTGTTTGTGTGGTCAGGGGTAGTGACCGTCACGCTCGGGGTCTAGCGCATTGCCTCTCGGACGATTTCGACCTTCAGCGCTTCGATGATTTCCGAAGCGGGCATCTCCCCCAACACGGCCGGGTTTTCGATCAGGTCGTCGGCGTCGAACGTTGCGTCGGGGCGGGCTGCCAGTTTGGTGGCGAGCCTCTTGAGCAGGGTTGCGGTTGTCCAGTTGGCCATCAGTCGAAGTCCTTCCTTGGGGGCGTGTCTGTTGCCTGTTCGCCCCCCGTCAGTTCGTCCCAATGCTCCAGAATGTAGGGGCCATCGGCGATGATCTTGTCCAGCGCCCCCTTGCGGCAGGAGGCGTACCACTCATCTTCGATGTACAGGAACATCCAGTCACCCTTGGAGGAGATGCTCAGTCGCCACCCCTCCGGCCATTCGACGGCCTTGCGGTCCAAGACCTGGACCCGGCCAGGAAGCACAGCAGCGAGATGGCTAGGCCGATCCAGATGGACAGAATACGTGGGCTTGCTGTCGGCGATGTCGGCGACGTATCCCGTTGTGGATGGGAAGTCCGGGCAGTCGCTGAACCCGAAGTCGCAAGTGCCTCCCGACACCAACACCCGATCGCCGACTCTCGGCGTGAGTTGCGAATCTGACATGCCTACTCCTGTCTCGACTACGTGACCCACATTAACACAACGTGTTATGATGCGCCACATGAGCGACATACCAACAGGCGTCCACTTGGACGACGACGGCACAGCCCGATTCGTGCTCGACTCCCAGGTCATCACCATCAAACGACCCAACCTGGACGAGTTCGCAACCCTCGCCGACATGGCCAACCGCATCGACTATCAGGTGGTGCGGGACGGCTACGAACTCAAAGCACTCAACGAGCGTATACGCACATCGGCGACGGCATCCGACAAGGACATCGACAAGGCCGTCGATCTGTCCCGCCGCATCCAGAACGCCAAAGGCGGGATCGTTCTCAAAGTGTTGGAAACGCTGGGTGACAGCAAGGTCGACGAGAAGACGTTGCCGCCGTGGGTGGTTGGTGGGGCGGCGGCGATCATGGGACGCCTGTTCAACCATTGGGAAACAGTCCCTTTCCATGGCTCGGAACCGAACGAGAGGTAACCCGGGCCGACACCCGATCCAAGATCGCCCGGGTTCACCAACTCACCCAACCACGATCGTCGATCGGGTTGAACGGCATGCAGATCCGGGCGGCCATCTACCGGGCCTTCCCCAACCGGCTACCCGCCGACCTGGACCGGCTCGAGCTGTGGCAGTTGGGGGTGATGATGGGCAACGACCTGACGTCCACCCTGTCCGACACCGAACAGGCCGAACTGGACGAGATCACCCGGCTGCGGTCGGAGCGGATGCGGGAAGCGGCCGAACAGAAGCGACAGGCCAGGGGCGGGTAGACTCCCGGTGTGGCCGAAATCAGAGACACCCTCCGCCTAGACATCGACGAGGCGCTCCGACAGGTCGACCAGGTTGGGCGCCGTTTGGAATCGGCGTTGCAAACCGACGTGGAGATCGATTCCCGGTCGGCTGAGGTGTTGGCGTCGGCGTTGCGGACAGCCGAACAGGCCGCCGCCACCTTGCGGGGCGAAACAGACGCCACGTCGGAAGCGGCAGCCAGATCCGAACGGTCATACCGTGACCTGGCGACCGCACTCGGTGTGTCCGAGCAGCGGGCCGCAGCCCTGTCGTCGGAGGCGAAAGAGGCGGCGCAGCGGGCGTCAGACCTGGAACGGGAAGCCCGCCAGATCGCCGACTCGATGGGCCTGTCCGAGTCCGAAACCCGCCAGTTCGTGTCGTCGCTGCGTGCCGCCGACCGTGCCGCCGGCGGTGTGTCAGACGCCACCGGCCGCATCTCCCGCACCTTGGGTGGGTTGCGCACGTTGGCGCTCGGCGCTGTGGGCGGGTTCATCGGATTCCAAACCATCGAGGGGTTGGTGCGGGGGGCCGGTAGTGCGGTCGGTGCGTATTCGGATTCGGTGGAGGAAGCATCCAAGGCGTCGGTCGTGTTCGGCGACTCCATCCGCAACGTCAACGAGTTCGTGGCCGAGTCGGCGTCTACGTTGCGGGCGTCCCGCACCGAAGCCACCCAGGCGACGGCAGCGTTCGGGACGTTCTTCCGGGGGCTCGGGTTCGCCGAGAGCGCAGCCGCCGACCTGTCCATCCAAACAGTCCAGTTGGGTGCCGACCTGGCGTCGTTCAACAACTTGGATTTCACTGAGGCGCTCGACAAGCTGCGGTCCGGTTTGGCTGGGGAAACGGAACCGCTCGGCCAGTTGGGTGCCAAGTTCAACGAGGCCGAACTCAAAGCGAAGGCGTTGGAGCTCGGGTTGGGTGGCCTGACCGGGGAACTGTCGGAACAGGAGAAGGTGGCCGCCCGTTTGGCGTTGATCACCGAACGTACCGCCACCGCTCAGGGTGACGCCGCCCGCACCTCCGATCAGCTTGCAGGTCGGCTCAGGTCGGCGCAGGCCGCCGCCAAAGACCTGGCACCCGAGTTCGGTGCAGCACTGTTGCCCGCCATCGAAACCCTGCTGGACGTGGCCCCCCTACTGATTGCCTCGTTGGAGGAGTTGGTGCCGGTTGTGCAGGACCTGGCGGAAGGGTTCGCCGACGCCGCCCCCGAAATCGTCGACTTCGCTGAGCGGCTGCCCGCTGTGGTGTCTCAGGTCGGGTCGTTGGGGCGGTTCCTGCGGGACGTCGCCCAGGCGGGGCAGGGAGCGTCGGGGGTGTTCACCAACCTCGGACAGGCCGCTGTGTCGCTCGCCTCCGCTGACTTTGGGGGTGTGGCGGACCAGTTGGGTGAGGTGCGGGAATCGTTCCGCCAACTGAACGAGGAAGGGTCCGACATCAAAATCGACCTGGCGTTGCGGGCCATCAACAACGGCCTCAACCAGGGACTAGACCCGGCAGTCGCCTACGCCACCGCCATCAGAGACATGGGCAACGTCGCCAACCTCACCACCGACGACCTCGACAACCTCGCCAAAACCGCCGGACTCGAAGACGTCGACCTCACCACACTCGAGAACCTGGCGGCCACCATCGGCACGCTCGGGCTCGAACCCGGCCAGGCTGACGCCATCGTCGCCGACATCCGGCGGGTACAAAACGCTGTCCTGTCTCAACAGTTCGCCGATTCCGACGAGTTGTTCGGGGTTCAAGGGTTCGAGGGGGCGCGCCGTCGGATCGTCGAAACAGCTGAAGCGGCAGAGCAGGCGGCAACCCCACTCGGACTGTTGCGAGGTGCAGCAGCCGAAGCCGAAACGTCGTTCCTCGACTTCGCCACAGCAGCCGCAACCGCCAACACGGGGGTACTCGACTCGCTGAGTTCGTCGGAGCAGATCCTGGGGGCGTTGCAACTGATCGGGGAAGCGGCCGTCGACGCCGCCGCCCAATACCGGGACTCGTTCGACGTGATCCTCACCGAAACGAACAAGAAGGGCGACGAGGTTCCCCGGTCGGTCGAACAGTTGGTCGACGACTTCGAAGAGCAGGCGCAGCGACTCACCGACTTCCAGGCGACCATCGCCACCCTCACCCTGCGAGGGTTCGACGACCTGGCAACCAGACTCCAACAGGAAGGCCCCGCCGCTCTCGAGGCCGGGTTGGGGTTCCTCGACGACATCGACGCCGCCACCCGTGCCGAACGTGCGCTGGAGGGGCAGGGCGTGGAGATCGCCGGCAAGATCGAGGAGGATCTGGAGGACGCCATCGCCGGCGCCGACTTCGCCGACATTGGCACCCAGGTCGGGTTGGGTATCGCTGAAGGGTTGACGTCTCCTGCCGTGTTGTCGGCGTTGCGGTCGTCCGCTACTCGGGTGGCGAACAGTTTGGAAACGTTCACGAAAGGTGCCCTGCAGGTCCAGTCCCCGTCGAAGGTGTTCATGCGGATCGGCGAGTTCGTCGGGGAGGGACTGGTCATCGGGTTCTCCGAGGTCGCCAACCGTCGGGTGCCGGTACTCCAAAACGTCCAGTTCCCCGACCTGTCCGCCCAAGCGGGCGGGATAGCCCGTGGTGGGGGTGGTGCAGGGACGGTCAACAACGTGAACGTGTCGAACACGGTGACGTTGGCCGGGGGTGACAGGAGGTTCGCTGCGGCGGTCCAGTCCCAACAGTTGGCGGCGACCGGGGCGGCGTTGCGGGGTGCCCGTCTCGGAACGTTGCGTGGCTGACGGTACAATCGGCGGGTGACACCTTGTAGTGACCTTCGGATCGGTGGCACCCTGTCCGGGACGGGAATCTCCGGCGGCGTGTCCATCAACGACACCCGCATCTTCGTGTCCGACTGGTCTGGTCTGCTCGGCAAGGTCGGATACGACCGCCAGTTGGTGAGTGTGGCGGGTCGGGCCGGCGGATATGCGGTGGGCGACGGCGTCCCCGATATCCGGTTCGCAACCCTCAACCTGGCGGTGACCAGGTGGGCGGCGACCGGGAGGGGTGCCCTCACCGAAACCGACGAGGAACACCAGTTGGAAGCGAACACGGATCTGCTGGTCGGATATTTGGGGGACCCCGACGGGTTCTACTTGGAGCGGGACATGCCCGACGGATCAACCCGGTTCGTTCACGCCTACGCCATCGACCCCGCCCCCATCGGACAGCGGGAGTGGCGGCGCCTGTCCGTGCCGCTACGGTGCGACACCCCGTATTGGCTGTCGGGTGGCTCCGAGTCGTCTGATTCGCTGGCCGGGTCGGACACACTCACCAACGGTGGCAACGCCCGCCTGTATAGCGGCGTGCTCACGTTCCCGTCTACCGGTGCCACGTTGGCGTCGTCGGCGTTGGGGTGGACGATTGCCACCGCTGCCACGTCGGCGGCGGTGGTCGTGGACCTGGCCGCCAGGACGGTTGTCAGGTCAGGTACGAACGTTGATGGGCTGTTGACGTTGGCGGATGGGGTGTGGCCATACTTTGAGCCGGGGGCGAACGCTGTGACGGTTACCGGGTCGGCGATCGGCGTCACCTGGCGAAACCCGTGGCAGACATGACGTTGCGTGCGGAATTGTGGACCCGACCCGGCGACGCCTCGTTTGGGCGGCTCGTCGCCGACCTGCCCGTCATCGACGGTTCCCTGTCCAAACGGCGGAACGGGATCGGCGACGGCACCATCACCCTCCCCGACAACTATCCCCGCCTCTCCGAAATCCTCGACGCCCCCGACGGTGCATCCTATGGGGGGGCGTCGTCGATCATCCGCATCTACGACCAATCGACTCTCGTCACCGAACTCATCCCCAACCAACTGATCCCCACCACCGAACACGGAGACCACATCGTTGAGATCGGCGGGGTGGACATCGGGTCGATCCTGTCATACGGCCGGTTGGAACCGTTCGACTGGGACGGCTCCAACGACCACACGTCCCTGTTCCCCGACTGGAAGTTCGGGGCCGAGAACCTGATCACCGACGGCACGTTCGAGAACATCGGCACCGCCGCCACGTTTGCCCTGTTCGTCGCCGACGAGTCCTACTCGCTGTCGTTCACCGCCACAGGCGGCACGTTCACGTTGACGGTTGGGGCGAACACGACGGTAGCGATCGCCTACAACGCCACGGCTGGCACGATCGAAACCGAACTCGAGAACCTGGCGTCGGTCACCGACGTGGAAGTGTCAACCGACGACGCCGGGGTGCATCTGATCCTGTTCAAGAACCCCGAGAACGTGTCACCGGACATGACGATCAACACGGGTGGCCTGACCGGTGGTACGGCGTCCCTGACGAAACTGTTCGACGGGTTCACCAAGTCGGGGACCACGTTCACGTTGACGGTCGACGCCCAAACCACATCGAACCTGGATTGGGACACGAACAACCTGGCGATCGAGAACGCACTCCAAGCCCTGTCCACTGTCGCCGAAGTGACCGTGTCGGATGCGGCGGGCACCCAGGACGACCCGTGGATCATCGTGTTCTACGACCCGGCCAACCCTGGTTCGTTCACTGTTGACGACACCGGCCTGTCGGGTGGGACCGCCGACCTGACAACCGTGCAGGCGGGTGCTGATTCGTTCGGGTCGTGGGAGACGTCACGGTACGCCGACAAGCGGGTGTCCGTCGACGAACACGGCGCCGTGTCCACGTTCCAACTGGTGGCCGACACCATCGGCGGGATCGGGGCGGTCACCGCTTTGGAGTTCAAGGCGTCCCTTCAGTTCGGTGGTGCCCAAACGATCGTGAAGGTGACACCGGGGGCGACCACTCAAATGTCGGTGTGGGTGAAATCGTCGTCCGCCACCGCCCGATACCGGTGGGTGATCCGGGCGGTCACCGACGAGCTCGACAACTGCATCACCGGGCATCCGTCCTGTTCGGGTGAGTTCACGTTGGCGGCGAACACGTGGACCCAACTCACCCTCACCGACGTGCAGATACCGTCGTCGGTGTCCGAAATCATCTTCCGTGTCGCCTACGTGGGAACCGTCGAACCGCAGGCGGGCACAATGCGGATTTGGGGGGCGACCGTCCAAGAAGGACTACCAGCAGGCACGATCGGATACATGACCCGCATCGTGTATGAGGACATGATCGACCCGCACGGGTCGGCCGACCCGATCTACTGGGACAACGGGGCGGGCACCCAAACCCCCTATCTGACCCTCGACTACTCCGACACGGTCGACTCGGCCGGCCAGACGTGGGCAGCCGACGACCTGGCCCACAACTTCCTGAAAGGCCAATCGTTCCTCCGGTGTGTGACAGAGGCGGCGGCGTTGGGGTCCACAACCGGCGGCTACGTGTGGCGGGTCGTTCCGAACAGTGCGGCAGCCGGCACCTACTACCTGCAGATTTTCAACCCGGGCGGCGACGCCTCCTGGGACCTGTCCGCCGATGATGACTGTCCGACGGTGCGGGGCGGCAAGGACACGGTGTCCCGGTCGGCGAGGTCGTTCCTGCCTGACGCCACCGATTTGGCGGTGGAGGGGGCCGGGTTCCAGATCGCACGGCGACGGAACACGGCGGCGGTGGCGGCGTTGGGGAAGATCGGCGGATATGTTGGGAACCGTGACCTGCCCGACCTGACCGCTGTCACCTCCTACGCCCAAGCCGACCTGGCGTTACGGCTGGCGACGTCCAAGTCGTTGACGTATCGGGTGATCCCTGACGCCACGAACTGGCGGCCACTGGTCGACTATCAGCCGGGGTTCACGATCCTGGTGGAGGACGAACCGCTGATCTCCAAGTCGGCGCATCTGGTGGATGCGGTGCGGGCGGCGTGGGGGTCCACCCCTGTCGAGTACGAGGTGCATTTCGATTCGGAGTCGTTCGTCGGGTCCGAAGCAGTCAACGAAGGGGTTCGGCGGCTGCTCGCCCAATTCCAGGGTATCCGCCCCGACCCGCTGGGGGCCGTCGCCGCTCGAGGTGGCGCCGGACTGAACTTCTACCTGGTTGCGGCCTCCGACTCGGAGGACATTTGGAAGGAGAACGCCCAGACGGTGTGTGCGGGCGCCGACGACGACAAGATCATCGACCAGTTGTGGCAGAACGGCATATACCGTGTCCTGTTTGCCCCCGGCACCTTCTATCTCAACCAGGCCAACGGGGGATACATTGGTGGCGGCGACTCCACCTACATCGGATGCGGGGCCGAACTGACCAGGTTTCGTTGCTATGGGGCCGTGACCAGCACCTATCAGCCAGCCGTTGACGTGCGGGTCATCGAGTCGATCCAGTTCCTTGATTTCACTGGTACGTCAGCGGCGAACAACTTCACGGGGGTACTTGTCTCGTCTTACGAGGGCAGTGTTAGAAACTGTGAGATCGCCACCACTGGCGTTGCTGTCATAGTCGACGCCAACTTCTGCCGTATCGAAAACTCGTACCTGTTTGGCACCACAGACGCAGTGTTCATTCAGGGCAACTCGATCAGCACCGTCATCGACGGCAATTTGATCGCAGCCAACGACAGCGCCGTCTACCTGGGGTCAGCCCAATACCCGAGGATCACCAACAACTACATCGCTGGGACCGGTTCATCCGACTACGGCGTCTACCTGGATTCCTCCGTCTCGGCGAGTCACGTCTACATCTCGGGCAACACGTTCGAACAGCACGCCATCAACGGCATTCACTTGGACCTCACCCTGGTCGGCCCCGAACAGGGTCCGTTCACTATCACCGACAATGGGTTTGTGTTTTCGTCGGCAGCGGTCGGTGCGGCGTCGACAGCCGCCGGAATCTACATCTTGTCCGGCACGGACACGCCGCCGATCACCATCGCCGGGAACAGCTTCTACCGGTGGCAGAATGCTGGCGCCATCCAACTGGAGGACTGCAACGGTGTGACGGTGTCCCGCAACCGCATCTACTCGACGGGGCGACACGGCATCCACCTGATCGACTCGTCCGAATGCACCATCGAAGGGAACCACATCGGCGGGTCCAAGACGTCGCTGAACCATCTCGCTGCAGATGACACATACGACGGGGTGATCCTCGCCGGGAACTCGGACCGCAACTTCATTCACGGCAACAAGATCTTCGGGACGGGTGCCACCAACCAGCATCGGTACGCCATCAACATTTCGGCGGCCACCTGTGACGACAACGTCGTAGTCAACAACGACCTGCGCCCGTCGGCGAACTTCGTGTCCGGCCAGTACAACGACGCCGGGACGGGCACTATCAACACGTATCCGGCGGGGGCGGCAGGCGACAACTTCGTGTGACCGACGGTTACACTCCTGGTTGTGTCCCTGACCAACGCCCAAGCCCGCAGCCAATACCCCGAGACGATCGTCGACGACGACCCGCTCACCTGCAATTGGCAGCCATGCCGCACCGTCGAGTTCTTGGCTGGGCCACCCGACTATCCGACAGGTGGCGTCGCCAACCTGAAAGTGCATTACGCCACCGAGGAGGCGTTCCGGGCGTTGGCGACCATCTTCCGCACCCACAGCTACGAATTCCGGGAGAAAGCGGGCGGCACCGTCAACTGCCGGGTGATCACCGGTGGCAGCGGCACATCCCTCCACGCCCACGCCATCGCCTTCGACATCAACCCCAAAGCCAACCCGTACCAAGCCGGGCCGGGAGCGTCCGACTTCGACCGCCAACCCGACATCCTCGCCGCCGTGCTCGCCGTCCGCACCGTGGACGGGCGACCCGTGTTCGTGTGGGGTGGCAACTGGAACAACCGGGACACCATGCATTTCCAACCGACCGCATGCACCCGCACCGAACTGGAGGCGGGGATAGACTGGACGACCGTAGACGGAGGACTGATGGGACTGACCGCCGAACAGATCGACGCCCTGTCGAAACTGACACCAACCGAAATCGCCAAACTGACGGTGGTTGCCCGCAACCTCCCCCCGGACATCCTCAACGACCCCGTCGCCGACCCGAACACTGCGGGATACGAGGGACCGCAGGTTCCCACCTTCGCTGTCGACTCGTGGAAGAAGGCGGTTGCTGTCGGGTACTACCGGGCCGAGTCGCAAATGTGGGTGATGCCCCGATACGTTCAAGCCGTCGAGCTCGACCGGCAGGGCGTGTTGGACATCTACCCGAAGAAGGTGGGCACCGGGTCCGGCACCCAGGGTCCCAAAGGCGACCCGGGTCCTCCGGGACCGCCCGGCCCGGCAGGGGTGAAGGGGGCGGCGGGTGCGGCCGGGAAGGACGCTCCGGCACCGACCCGGCTCATTCCCGAGTACGATTGACCCGACCCCAGAACCGTTAGGAGGTTCCCTGTGGACAAGGTGAAGGAATTCGCAGTAGTGGTCGCCAAGACGGCCGTGTCCGGTTTGGTGGCGT
>Ga0224510_10000864_pt1 | contig 21282 bp, 29 predicted proteins | sample SF_May12_sed_USG_FD_170161 | JGI IMG/M metagenome (GOLD analysis project Ga0224510, IMG submission 170161) | Sediment microbial communities from San Francisco Bay, California, United States - SF_May12_sed_USGS_4_1 | ecosystem: Environmental > Aquatic > Marine > Sediment | place: USA: California... | reverse complement strand
AAGCGCCGCCAGAACGAGCGGCAATCGGCCTCAATATCAAGTCGGCATGCTTCGCTTAGGTCCGCGTCACTGTCCGGCTGGCCATCCTCGCCAGTATCGGCGAAGTAAAACGCTTCAATAAACGCGCTTGTGAAGCGTTCCAAGTCTGATTCGTTCTCAATTGCTTCTGCGTCCGGTCTGTTCATGCTTATTGTGGTCATTGTCATTAGCTCCCTCATCAGTACCAGCTCTTAAGGCGGCTGGTAGACACTGGCCGGAGTCAGTGTTTCGGGTACCTAAACTTCACCTCTATCAGCTTGCTCCCTTTGCAGCTTGTGCGCGGCGATTAGAAAATCGTTTAGTCGGCCAAAATCCTGCAACGAGCAGTTACCAATATTTGGTAAAAAGTCCTCGACTACGGCCAGTCCCATTAGTACCAGTTTTATTAATTCATCGTTTTTCATGGTTGCCCTCTATTTGATTATTTCAACGTCCGGCTGTGATTTGAGAAACGGCAGTACTTTGGAATTCTTGCCGAGCCGGTATAACTTCTGCACGATTGCATCGTGCCGGTGCAAACATTCCTGACGTGTTTTGCCGTCGGCAACAACGCGGTATTTCGCCAATGTTGTGGCGTGCCATTTTCGTGAGGCATAGCCGGCAATCACTTCGGAATAGCCGACGTTATGCGTTATAACGGTCAATCCGGGTTCCGTAAACATGGTATTAGCTCCTCATCAGTACCAGCTCTCAGGGCGGCTGGTAGACACTGGCCGAAGCCAGTGTTTCGGGTGCCTATACCTGCAGCGCCGCCGCTTCTTTTGTCACTTCGTCGGCTTTTTGCTCAGTTTTGAAAGGTCCGACCGGATTGTTGCTCATTACGTTTCCCGGACGGAAAATGCAACCGGACCATGGCCCGGCAATCCAGCGATATTTATCATCGCGTATCTCTTTCCGTTGTCGAGTGTAGGTTGTTTTGTTCATTGTCATTAGCTCCAGTCAGTGGTATCGAGTGAACAGTTGCTATTGAATCACGATGTACGTACACAGTCAAGAACTATTTACCTGTGATTATATACAGTATGGAATTGAGATACATTCTTATTTGCAGGGTATACCAAGGCATAGGCCAAGGGGAGATCGTGCCTTACAGGGCACTACAGAAGGCCGATAAAGGACGGGATCAGGGAATATGAGCGAAATGGTCAAATCAGGCAGCAAGTACACTGATGAGGACAGACGTAATGCCGCCATGCTATACGCTATCAAGGGCACACTCACTGCTGTAGAGAAGGACACAGGCATATCAAAGGGCACGCTGCACGGGTGGAAGAGCAGTGACTGGTGGGATACAGTGATACAGCAGGTCCGAACTGAAAACGAGGCTATGTATAGGTCTCGCTTCCATAACTTGGTAGACCAAGCCACTGACCAAGCTCTCGCCAAGCTGCCGGACGCCACTGCACAGCAGGCAATGACGATAGCTGCCATTGCTTATGACAAGCTGAGACTAAGCCTTAACCTGCCTACTAGTATCAGTGGCAACACAGGCACAGCAGAGGCCATGAACAAGCTAATGGGCCAGTTCAGGGAGCTGTCAGAGACCTACAAGGCAAGGAATATCAACGTTGTCAGCGAGGATGGGGCCCCACAGATCGAGGGGGGCGAGGGGCAAATCCGTTCAGACGAGAATGGTCATGAGGCAGAATCCCCCGCTGCTACAAAATAAAAGGTCTCCCGCCGGTGGGCAAGTAGCATTTTGCCCTTGATTTTATTCACATTTTCAGATAGGCTATATTTATGGGTCCGCTCAAGCCTGGTACGAACTATTGTCAATGTCCGTCCTGTAAGGAGCTGTTCTTATCCCCAAGGGGCTTTGACCGGCATAGGGTAGGGGCAGGCAGAGATCGTGCGTGTTTATCCCCTCCTGACATGTCTGAGGGGGGGTTTCAGCGAGTGGTTAGGGGTGAATATGAGTATTGGTATGCGCCATGACGGTTAAGGCCCTTAACACTCCCAAGTGGTCTGCCGAGCAGGCCCTCATTCACGTTCAGAATGATGATCCAGAGGTAGTTTCCATAATATATCGCAAGAAGGGGTCTGATAATCCCATTGTGGTATGTTCTACGATGAAACCCATGGAGGTGTATTTCTTCGGCGGTGCCTTGCAAGGGCTGGCGATGAACCGTATCAGGGAATGAAAATACTTATCCTTCTTTTGTTGGTTGGGTGTGCCCCGATGGACGAAGAGCGCATTTATGCGCGGGAGGATAGGCTGAATCAGGCCAGAGAGGAGTACCACCAGAAGGCCATGGCCTGCCGGGCAGCCGGTGGCATTATGGTTATCAGGAAGAGGATGAGAGATTATGATTACCACGATTACAAGATGGCTTCTTGTCAGTCTCGCAATAGTCTCGGTTTCTAATGCAGAGATCACCAGAGAGGAGATGCATCCGTCCATTTACGAGTACAAAAAGCCACTTGTGTGCAAGTTTGTTACCGAGCAGGAAGACGGAACGCGGGTATTTGGTGAGACGTTTATCCTCACATGGGCACAGCTTGAGTCTCTGGACAAATACACCATGACATTCAAGAAAGATGGGAAAATATACAAGGTTCCCGCCAAATCAGGGTATGTCTGTACTGGATTGGCCGGTGGATGACACTGAGGCCGTTTTAGGGCTTTCCGGCTGTCAGGCGCTTGAAGATGCCATTGACAAGCTGTGTGCAGATGAAGGGGCCAGCGTGAGCAATGTAACTCGATTTCCGGGGTCTCCCCTGACAAAAGAAGACATGAAGACCGCTATAGACGGCCTTGAAACCTGCATTGTTATCGGCTGGAACAGCAACGATTTAGTGATTACCACTACAGAACCCGATGTAGCCTCGGTCAATTTATGGCTGGATATGGCTAAATCTTTGATTCTGAAGGAGACGTTGGGATGATAGACAAATTCTTCCAATGGGGCTACAAGAAGTTCGTCTTAGAACCCTATTTGAGGGGTCTGTCTCGGGGTAGCATAAAAATACGTCTCATTTACGAGCAAGACGAGATAGGCCAAGCCATGCACGAAAAGGAAGTCATAGAGCGTGTCACAACTCGACGCACAGACCATTGATGGGTTCACATTAGGACTATTAGCAGCTAATTACGACAATCCCAAGCCAATTCCTGACTTCCACCACGAAATGTGGGAGTTATGCTGTTCAGACGCAAAGAAAGTAGCCATAGCGGCTCCCAGAAGCCACGCCAAATCGACCGCCATCACCCATGCCATGCTGTTGGCCATGCTTTTGTTCAGGGTCAAAGAGTTTGCATTACTGGTATCCGATACTGAGGGACAGGCGGCGGAGTTCTTAGCCGACATAAAGGCAGAACTTAATGGAAATGAGGCGCTTAGGAAGACTTTCGGGGTCAAAAAGCTCCTAAAAGAGACCGAAACCAACGTCATTTGCCAGATGAGTGACGGTCATCAGTTCCGAATTGTCGCAAAAGGCTCTGAACAGAAGGTCCGTGGCTTAAAATGGCGCAATAAGCGCCCCGACTTGATTGTGGGGGACGATTTAGAGAACGACGAGATCGTTATGAACCCCGACCGGAGGGAAAAATTCCGCCGTTGGTTCATGAACGCACTTATACCCTGCGGTAGTGATACCTGCTCAGTGAGGATAGTGGGGACTATCCTGCACCTGGACGCCATGTTGCAGCGCCTCATGGAAGACCCTACGTGGGCAACACTCAGATACGAAGCTCACAACCACGATTTCACCGAAATCCTGTGGCCTGAGCAATTCCCCAAAGAAAGACTGATAGAAATACGCGATGGGTACATAGCCCAAGGCGATCCGGAGGGATATTCTCAAGAATACTTAAACAGGCCGGTATCCGTTGAGAATGCCTTCTTTAACAAAGACTATTTTTACGACTTTGAGAGGGACGGGGACAATCCCCTTTTACCAAACCTTGAATACTTCGCCGCCGCCGACTTCGCCATCTCCGAAAAGGAAAAGGCAGACTATACGGTTATCCTGGTGGCTGGAATGTCACCCGAAGGTGTCTTGTATGTCGTGGATGCGAAGAGGGGCCGCTGGGATGCAGACCAGATCATCGAAGAGTTAATCACGACCCAAAAGCACTGGAAGCCCAATATCTTCACCTTTGAGACCGAGAAGATTGATAAAGCGATAGGGCCGTTTCTCGAAAGAGAGATGATGCGTCGAAGGGTTTATCTGAATATCCACAAAGAGACCCCCGGAAAATCAAAGGTTTTGCGCGCAAGGTCTATTCAGGGTATGCACAAATCTGGCGCTATCAGGTACGACAAAAAAGCTTCTTGGTATCCTGATTTCGAGTCAGAACTTCTCATGGTGGCAGATTCAGGCCCCAGAGGCAAGAACGATGACTATTTCGACGCCTTTGCCTATATCGGCAAAACGGTCGATTTATATTACGAGGCTCAGTCTCAGGAAGAGATTGAGGAAGAAGAATACGAACGGGAGCTTGACGAGACCATGGACCTTGGACGCTGCGCCATAACGGGATATTGAAATGCCTGACAACGAATTAGAGCGCGTCGTACAAGTTCTTTTGGCGAATGAGAAAAAGAATTTCGTTCAGAGAATTTTGCGCCCAGATAAATACCCGGCTATTTCGCTTGGGGATAAAAAAGTAGGGACTCATTTGATGGCGTGGGGAGAGGCAGATGGAAAGTATTATGTTTACCCAACGATTGTCTATCGAGACGGAAAATTAGAGCGCCTTAATAGCAGAGACGCATGGAAATACGCCGAAGAAACCGGAGAAAGGATAGAGTTTTCTTCCCCCGAGGGCGCCTCCTGGTTTAGCCAAAAATACAAACTGGTTTGGCCAAGGGAGGACCAGTGATTCTTGATGATGACGTGACGGGATATTGATGGAACAAACATTCAAATACGATCTTGAAAAGCTCCAAGACGCAGACAACATCAACGAGTTTCTGACAGAAGACCAGTCCAACGAGATTGGCCGCGCTGTCTGTGAAGGCTATGAGATAGACGAACAATCCCGTCTTCAGTGGAAAGACAGGATGCAGGCCGCTAACGAATTAGCCCTTCAGATCGTCAAGGAAAAGAGCTTTCCTTGGAGGGGTGCTGCCAATGTCAAGTTCCCTCTGGTCACGATAGCCGCACTACAGTTCGCCTCAAGGGCTTATCCTGCTCTAGTGAAAGCGCCCGACTTGGTGAAATACCGAGTGCAGGGCGCAGACGAAGACGGCAAGAAAGCGGCAAGGGCCGCAAGAATCTCTCGTCATATGTCGTATCAATGCCTTGACGAAGACGAACAGTGGGAAGAGGATCACGACAAGCTGTTGCTTGTTTTGCCCATAGCCGGAACGGCGTTCAAGAAGTCTTACTACGACAAAACCACAGACATGAATTGCTCAAGGTTGGTTCTCGCCAAGAGCCTGTGCGTTAACTATTACACCAAGTCACTTGACCGATGCGAAAGAAAAACAGAGATATTCGAGCTTTACGAGCGCGAAATCAAAGAGCGCCAGCTAAGGAATCTGTACTCTGAAATCAAGGACTTAGGCCCCGCTGACTTAGAAGAGCAAACAGAAGAGGCCAAAAGAGAGGGCAGAACCCAGCCCATAGACGACAAAGCCCGCCCAAGGACATTGTTAGAGCAGCACTGTTACCTTGACCTTGACGGTGACGGGTATCCAGAGCCTTACGTCGTGACTGTAGACAAGTCTTCTCAGAAGGTCTTCAGGATCGTTTCCAGGTTCAAGGAAGTCGTTACCGAGCAGTCGGTAGAGATCAAAGAGCTTCAGGACAAGATTCGCGCTTTAGCAGAGGGCGTAGAACAGCCACAGCCCGGCACCCCGCCCTCAGAAGAGCAGCTATTCAAGCTAAGGCAGGTGGAAGCCACCATTCAGGCCATGAATGAGCGCGTCAAGCAACTAGCGGAAGAAAAGCCCAAAGTCCTTAGAATCGAGGCCATTGAGTATTACACCAAGTACGGGTTCATCCCAGCGCCAGATGGTGGGTTCTACGACATAGGGCTCGGGATTCTTTTAGGGCCTTTGAACGCATCAGTAAATACCCTGATAAACCAGTTACTCGATTCTGGCGCGATGCAAACCGCCTCTACGGGGTTTATCGGGAAGGGCGCAAGGATCAAGGGCGGGAAGTTGTCATTCTCGCCAAACGAGTGGAAACGGGTAGACGTAGCAGGCCCTACGTTAAGGGATGCCATTGTACCCTTACCGATAAACCAGCCGTCTCCGGTTTTGTTTAATCTGCTTTCATTGCTGATTAACTACACGGAAAGGGTCTCGTCTGTCACCGACACAATGACAGGCCAGAATCCCGGACAGAACACCCCCGCCTACAACATGTCTGCCATGCTTGAGCAGGGTATGCAGGTGTTTAACGGAATTTTCAAGCGCGTTTACCGATCCATGCGGGCAGAGTTTAGAAAGCTATTTGACCTGAACGCGGTCTATCTTGACCAACAGTCCTATTTTGAATATCAGGACGAGCAGGGCTTTGCGGTAAGGGTTGACTACACCGCCGACAAGAAAGACCTCATTCCCGCCGCCGACCCGAATGCGTTTTCCAATCAGGAAAAGATGATGAAGGCGCAGATGGTCGCAGAACGGGCAATGATGGTCCCTGGATATGACCAGACGGTAGTCGAAAAGCGACTACTTGAGGCAATGGACATTCCCAATTCCGATGAGGTTTTCCCGTTAGTGCCGGAAACGGACGAGCAGGGCAAGCCAACCGGAAAGATGACGCTGAAATTCCCGCCGCAGCCTAACCCGGAGTTTGAGATCAAGCGGGCAGAAGAGCAAAGACGTACCCTTGAGTCACAGACCAAGTACGAGCTTCAGGCACAAGAAACGGCATCTAAACTTGCGGTAGACGAGGCGACCATTATCAAGCTAATGGCCGACGCTGCGGTGGCCGCAGACAAGCCCGCATTGGAAAGGTTGAAGCTGATTGCCGACGAATTGGAAGGCAAGCGAAAAGCAATTATTGATCTAGCAAAGGTAGAGGAAAGTGCTAAATCCAGAGCAAGTAAACGAGTGGCGGGAAAATCCAGTAACTCTTGAGCTTAAAAGGCTCGTAGAGATTGAGTTGGATTTAACGCAAAGAAGCAAGGCCAACGCCTACTCCCCATTTGACGCACAGAAGACCCAAGAGATCCTAGCAGGCTTAAACGGCTGCGAGGACACATGGGGTCTTATCTTAGAAGCGTTAGACGGAGATTGGGATTATTTCAAGGAAGAAGAGAATGAGTCAAGTAGCACAATTGAAAGCGAAGCTGAAGAATAAGTCAGGTATTTACCCCTCATCCAATCGTGTTCTGGTCAGGCCAGACGTTATTGAGAAACAGGTCACAAGTTCAAGGATTGAGATACCGGATTCGGTATTGGCCAAGTACGAGCAGGGACAGGCATCGGGCACCCTCATTGCCGTTGGCCCTGATGCGTTTAATCACGTTACCGAAAGGGTATGGCGGGTTCATGACGACCACCTTAAAGAGCTTGTAGAAGAGCGCATTAAGGGATATTCAGAACCGTTTGCTGACGTTGGCGACAGGATTGCCTTTGCCAAATACTCTGGCCTTAGGGTGAAAGGCGCAGACGGCGAGAAGTACATTATTCTCAATGACGAAGACATCACCGCAAGAATAAGCGACGACGTGGAATTTACTGATTTAGATACGCGAAAGGGCGTAGGAGTTCAAGGATGAGCGAGCGAGACTACGAGGCGGAAGCCTCAAAAGAGGGCTGGACGCCCAAAGAAGACTGGAAGGGTCCAGATGAGAAGTGGGTAGACGCGAAGACGTTTGTAGAACGTGGAGAGAACATTCTCCCGATTGTTAAGAGCAAGCTGGACAAGGTTGAACAACGCCTTGCCGCTGCTGAACAGGCTAACAAGCGATTTGGCGAGTACCACAAAAAGACGCTTGAACGTGAGAAGAAAGCCCACGAAACCCGTGTTGCGGAGTTGGAATCAAAGATAGCAAAAGCCATTACTGACGGTGATGGCGATACTTACACCCGCACCAACAGGGAGCTTACTAATCTGAAAAGCTCCGCGCCCGAAGCGCCGCCTGACCAAGACGGTTATAACGCGTTAGCACAGCAATGGGTTAACGACAACCAATGGTACACGCAAAACCCCAAGTTGGGGGCGTATGCCGATGGCATTGCGGAGCGCATTCAGGCAGAAGGCTACACGGGCAGAGCGTATTTTCTGGAACTGACAAAGCGAGTGAAGCAGGACTTCCCAGAGGAGTTCGAGAATCCAAACCGCAAGAAACCCAATGGGGTTGAAGCTGGCGGTGAGAGAGGCGGTAATCCGAAAGCCAAGAGTTATACAAACCTCCCTGCTGACGCCAAGAAGGCTTGCGATACATTTGTATCGCAGGGCTTTATGACGAAAGAAGACTATGTATCACAGTATGATTGGGAGGAAGTGTAATGGCTAACGTAAGAAAGGCAGAGCGAGAGAAGGGCAAGACGGTACGTGTTCCATTTGGCGGACCGCGCCTGAAACTTCAATTATCCAATGAAGATGAGAAAGAGTTCAAAAAGAAAGGATATGTACTTCGCTGGTTCAACGAACAGGATGGCCGCATAGAAAGAGCTTTAGCGGGCGGCTACCAGTTTGTCACACATGATGAGGCACCCTCTTTAGGGAGTGGCGCTATTCACCAGGATAATACGGACGTAGGGGCGAAGGTCAGTAAGGTGGTCAGCCGAGGAGAACCCATCATCAGGGCGTACCTCATGAAGATTCTCAAGAAGTATTACGACGAGGATCAGCAGGCCAAACAGAATGTCAACGACAAGGTTGACGAGGCATTAAAGGCTGGACACGCAGGCGGGGCAAGCATCGAGAACCAATACGGTCCCGGTGTTACTTATACCAAGTAGCCCCATTTAACTTTTTCAAAGGGAATTGAAATATGGCTAATCCAACAGGAGGTTTTGGATTTGCTCCCGTAGGCCGTAATGGTGGCCCGTATAATGGTGTTGTAGAGCGAGCTTATGTCGCTGCTACCACTGTAACCACGGCTATCTTTAACGGCGACACAGTGAAAATGACCGGCACGGCATCTAGCGATGGCTACCCGGAAGTTACGCTGTGTGCAGCTACCGATCCGCCGTGGGGCGTGGTAGTTGGCGTGGAAGCAATCAAAACCAATCTTGAGGCGAACAACTATCGTCCTGCATCGACCGCAGCTTACCTGAAGGTCGTACCTGTAAGAAACAACTTCTTCAAGGTGCGATTGAACGGAGCTGGCGCTCTTGGCGTAGGCGCAGTAGGCGCTACCACAATTTACGTGGTTGCTGCCGGTTCTGCTGTAACAGGCTACTCTGGCATTCTAGCTTCGGCTACGGACGCTGGTACGTCTATTGCAGACGAACTGCGTATTGTTCAAATCATCGACCGTCCCGACAACGATCCGGCTCTTGCTAACCCTGAAGTTATCGTGCAGTTCAACGATGACCAGACGCAAGAAGCGGTAGGAGTATAATCCATGGCTATTACAGCAACGGGCAATCACCCGAAGGCACTGTGGCCCGGAGTCTACTCTTGGTTCGGTGCGAAATACAACGAGCACGACAAACAATATACCAAGCTGTTCGACACCAAAACCTCAACGAAGAACTTCGAGGAACTGGTTCAGCACACGGGCTTTGGTCTTGCTCCCGTCAAGCCGGAAGGCTCTGGCACTGCGTATGACTCTCATCAACAGGGATATACCGCTCGTGGTACGAACGTCGCCTACTCGTTAGGTTACATCGTTACCCGCGAAGAGCTGGCAGATAACCAGTACAGTGAAGTCTCAATGCGCAGGGCTGGGTCGCTGGCTTTCTCTATGGCTCAGACGCGAGAGAATGTAGGTGCAAACATCTACAACCGCGCATTCACTGCTGGTTATACTGGTGGTGACGGCGAGGTATTGGGCTCTGCTTCTCACCCTTCGGTGAGCGGTAATCAGTCCAATATCCTTGCGACCGCTGCTGACCTCTCTGAGGCATCCCTTGAGGACCTGACCATTCAAATCATGAATGCGACGGACCCGAAAGGGATGAAGGTTTCGATCAGGCCGAAAAGCCTGATTATCCCGACCGCGTTGACTTATGACGCACAAAGGGTTCTGAAATCTCAGCTTCGTTCTGATAGCGCAAACAACGACCTCAATGCCCTCAAGGCAACAGGCGCAATCCCGGAAATAGTGATTAACAACTATCTGACGGATTCTGACGCATGGTTCATCCGAACCAACGTACAGGACGGATTGTGCTGGTTTGATCGTGAGCCGGTCCAGTTTACCAAGGACACGGACTTCGACACGGACAATGCCAAGGCGAAGGGTTACATGCGTTTCGTTCCGTTCTGGGGCGATTGGCGTGGCATATACTGCACCCCAGGTGCGTAAGTAGTTGGGGCCCTTCGGGGCCCCTTCTTTCAACTGTAGTTTTCTACGGACCCGGAAGGGTTACAGGGAAGTAAAATGAGTAATTTTCCAGATGGATTTAAGAATGGCGTAGTAATCAGGGGCGTTCCCCTGTCGATTACGAATCCCGGCAAGGTGTATTGGGTGAACAACTCAGGCGTCTTGGCTCCGGGTGGTGTAGGCGGATCTAACGGCAATGATGGCTCGTGGAAGCGTCCGTTTGCGACGATTGATTACGCTGTAGGTCGATGTACGGCTAATCGTGGTGATATTATCATGGTCATGCCCGGTCACTCGGAAGATATTTCCGCTGCCGGTTCATTGACGCTTGATGTTGCTGGCGTGGCTGTTATCGGCTTGGGTACTGGTTCGGATCGTCCTGATTTGAACTTCTCGGCTACCGCTGGTACGGTCGAAATCGACGCTGCCAATGTAACGCTTTACAATCTGACCTTCACGGCTGATGTATCGGCTGTTGTGGTTGGTGTGAATGTCGATGCAAACGGCGCAACGATTGATAACTGTGAGTTCCGTTACAACGCTACGGGCGATGATTTCATCACCGCAGTTGACGCGGATACGGTTAGCGACTTTACCTTCACGAACAACAAGGTCTACGCAGAAGAGATTGCGGGTTGTTCCGAGGGTATCCGATTGGATACAGTCACCCGATACACCATTAAGGGCAACCAGTTTACTGGTGACTTCACTGACGGTTGTATTGTCGGTGAGGGTGCCGCAGGCAGTGGCGCTTTGATCGCTGATAACGTCATGTATAATGCGGATACGACTGGTGGCGAGACGATTGATATTAACGTCGCTGACACTGGTTTGATCGTAAATAACCTGATGGGCACATTGTTCCCGACCGCGCCGGAAACGGCGTTCGATCCGGGTTCTTGCCTGTGTAATCAGAATTACATGGTTAACGCTATCAACGAGCGTGGTACTGAAGTACCGCCGACCCAGAGCACGTAAGTTTTGTTGGGGGCTTCGGCCCCCTTCTTTTAGTTAGGAATAGATATGAAGATAGCAGTACTCGCCAATGGCGAGACAGTACAGCACTTTACCAAAACTCAGTCAATCAAGCCAAAATACGATGAAGTTTGGGGCTTAAATCAGCAGGCGACATGGAAAGGCATTGAGTTAGACCGATGCTTTATCATGGACGACCTGAAGCTAAGAATGCCATTTTATGCCGGTTACGACTTTGTTAACTGGCTGAAGCTATACAAAAAGCCCATTATCACATCGAAGGCTTACGAAGAGTGGCCTACAAGTGAGGCCTACCCGATAAAAGAGGTGGCTCATTACTTTGGCCTGCCTTTAGGGATAGCGATGTACTCCACGGTGGACTATATGATCGCCCTTGCTATTTACGAGGGCGCTACTCGTATAGACCTCTATGGGGTCGATATGACAGGAAAGGTCGCGCCTCCTGAGATGTTAATTGGTACGGCACAGTGGATAGGCGCTGCTCACGCACGGGGTGTTTTCGTCAAGACGTTTGTCGGCAGCATGTTCCAGTACGTGACAAACCCCGGCATTGCGATGGAAGCCGGATTGTACGGATACGCCCAAAGGCCCCGCATAGAAGACTTGGTTAACACCGAGTATTTCCAGGAGTGGAAAGATGCGAGCGGTTAACCTGCTTACCCACGCCCTAACAAAGAACCCTAAACGGGTCTTAGATTTGGGCGTAGGCAGGGGACATCACTCAAAAGCCTTTATCGCTAATGGTGCAGAAGTTGTAGGCGTTGATGTCAATGATGCGCCACACAAGCACGACAAGTACAACCACGTTCAGCTTCCGATAGAGATGCTTGAGACAAAAGAAGGCGCTGAGAAATACGACCTTATCTGGTGTTGCCACACGTTAGAGCATTTGCCTAACGTACAAGCCGCATTAGTCAATATGTCATCTTGGTTGAAAGACGATGGCTGGTTATATATAGCCGTTCCTTCTGACTCACAGGAAAGGCTACATATAGGCCATCTTACCTTATGGACCCCTGCGCACTTGGTTTATAACCTGATATGCGCTGGATGGGATTGTAAAGAAGCTCTCTGGTATACCAGCTATGTCACGATAGGTCTTTGTGTGCAAAAGAAGCGCATAAAAGACATGACATGGCGCACTGGAGGCCCGAGCGAAGAGAAGGCGCTTAACGACTACACCCCCGTTCCGATGGGACATGACTTCGGTGCTTGGTGGGCTAATAACTGGCCCGTAGATATTCCTACAGGAAGGGTCACAGACCCGCCGCAAGTCACGGCAGGGGTTTACAGAACAAACTTACCGCCACGGGTGCAACTTGCCTATGGCCCCAATCCGTCGCTCAGGAAAGAGCCCGGAATTTTAACTTCAAAGGAATGAAGAAATGGCCGCTACCGCAACACAGCAAATCATTGCTAACGGCCCGCGCAATCTTGTGCTGAAGTACACGATTGCCGGAACCACGGGGGATGCCAGTGCAGTCGCGCTGGTAGATGTCTCTGCTATTGACCCCAACATAGGGGTTAACGGATTAACCCTTATGTCGGCTCAGTGGGGGCTTACGGGATTTTCCTGCAAGCTCGCATGGGATGCGACAACCGACATTGACCTGATTGAACTGACGGAGGGCGAGGGATCTCAGGACTTCTCTAAATTCGGCGGCATCAAGAACAACTCAGGAACCGGCGCTACCGGGGACGTAATGTTTACCACGACAGGATACACCGCATCGGGAGATGGCGGTCATATCTACCTGTGGTTTAAGAAGACTTAAAGATGGCCGTATCGGGCTCTAAAAACTATTCCGTAACCCGATCAGACATTATCAATGCCGCCCTACGAAAGCTGGGCGAATTTGATAGTGGCGAATCGCCAAGCGGCTCGGATACCTCTGCGGCGGCGACCGCGTTAAACCTCATGGTAAAAGAATGGGTGGCCGATGGAGCGGATATACCTCTCAGGGAAGAGATCACCCTTTTTTTACAGCCTGGAACCGAGTCTTATAGTCTTGGTGGCACGGCTAAGGCTACAAAGTCCTATGTAGAGACGACGTTAAGCTCGGCTGCCGCCTCTGGCGCAACCACGCTTTCGTTGACCTCTACGACCGGCATGACGGCGGCTGACAACATAGGGATAAAGCTGAATGATAATACCATTCACTGGACGACAATCTCAAGCGTTGCCGGAACTACAATCGCGTCTGGACTGGCATCTGCTGCGGCTTCTGGCAACAGAGTCTACACGTACACGACCGCTGCGCTCAGGCCGCAAGACATCCTCTTTGCTTACAGACGAGACAAAAATGGGCTTGACACGGAAGTCACTCTCGTTGGTGAAAGCGAATACCAACGATTGACGGACAAGGATTCGTCCGGCCCGCCTGTTCAGGTCTACTACAGACAATCGCTTTCGTCTGGCACATTGTTTGTGTGGCCCACGGACGGCGGCTCTAACACCGACAAGGTTGTTCTGGTCGCAAGGGGATTGCCTGACGACTTTGATGCGTCGTCTAACACCCCTGCTTTCCCCATTGAGTGGGGGAACGCTTTGGTGTGGGGATTGGCTGCCGAGCTTGCGCCTGAGTATGGCATTACCGGCTCCGAGTTCAGGGATTTGGTTGCTATGGCGGATAACAAACTACAAAAGGTCCTGAATTACAACACAGAAAACGCCTCAGTTAGCTTCGGACTGGAATATGAAAAATGAGAATCCCATTAGTTGGAGGCTGGGGCAAGGGTAGGTCTACCAATGTAGCGCCCGCTGTCCTGCTTAACTGGTTTGTTGAGCGAGACAAGGACTCCGAATCACTGGTATCCACCCCCGGATCTACGGTCCTTTGCACCCCCACTACCGGAGAAGTGAGAGGGGGTATTGAGTACAACGAATTAGCGTATTTTGTCATCGGAAATACCCTTTATGAGGTTAATTCCGGCGGTGGGTACACCTCAAGGGGCACGATAGGTACGTCATCTGGTCGCGTCTCTATGGCGCACAACGGCACACGATTATCCGCTAACCAGCAGATAATGATTGTAGATGGGTCTGCCGGATATATTTACGACAACACCACACAAACGCTATCCCTGATAACGGACGCTGATTTTACCAATTCGCAGTCTGTGGTGTTTCTTGACGGGTACTTTGTGTTTTGCCAGAAAGACACCGATAGATTCTGGATCACTGCACTATATGACGGAACGGCGATAGACGAAAACGACTTCGCTACCGCAGAAGGCGATCCAGATACCATGCAGGCCGTCGCCACGGACAAGAGAGACCTTTTCCTTATGGGAAAGAAGACCTTCGAGGTGTGGTACAACTCTGGTGATTCTGACAATACCTTTCAAAAGTACCAAGGCGGGCACATACAAACCGGACTTGCGTCACCTTTCGCTATAGCAAGATTTGATAATACGATTGCGTTCCTGACCCAGAACACCAGGGGGCACGGACAAATCGCCGTTATGGCCGAGGGTTATAATCCTCAGATTATATCGACCCCTGCTGTTAACTATCAAATCTCGACCTACTCAAAGATAGACGATGCCTTCGCCTATACCTACCAGCATGAGGGACATGAGTTTCTTGTCATGACCTTCCCCACTGCAAAAGCAACGTGGGTTTACGACGCATCTACTCAGGAATGGCACCAGAGAGGCCATACTATATCCAGCGTGTTCCCAAATCGGGAACGGTATAACTGCCATGTTTTCGCCTTTGGCAAGCACCTTTTCGGTGATGTAAGCAATGGCTCAATATACCAACTGGATTCTACGGTTGGAACAATAAACTCGACCCGCATTCCAAGAGAGCGAATCACTCCGATCCTGACGGACGAAGAAAATCGAATCAGGATAGCAAAATTTCAATTGGACATGCAGGAAGGCATAGGCGATCCCAACGTATCCACGGATACGTCAATGTGGTTATCGTACTCCAAGGATGGAGGCCATACTTATTCCGATGAAATATCAGGCGATATGGGGGATGCGGGCGAGTACAAAACAAGGGTTATCTGGAGAAGGTTAGGGCACGCCCGTAACTGGATATTCAAGCTCAGAACGTGGTCGCCAAACCCAATGGTATTGAAGGGGGCTTACGCCAGACTATACAACGAGCCGAAGAAACCGACAGAGACTAAGTAATGCCATTTTATCGTGAATGGAACGGCGGCGGCGAAAAGGTTGTTAACCGGGACAGAACCGGACCCGCACCTCCGCCAGAACCCGGAATCGCTCAAACAGAAGATGGCGTTATCGTCGGATCTTTAGACGACCCAAATGGAGTAAGGCCGGGGACCTTTGTGCAGGTCAATCTTCCGGGTCCAAGGGAGGTGCTGTTCGACAAGCACGGCAACATCTCCCCAAGGTGGTACAGGTTCTTTCTTGAATTGTACCGCAGGACCGGCGGCCCTAACGACAACGTAAACGTCACTGGCTCCTTGAGGAAGGTTCCCCTGTCCCCAGACGCCCTTACCCTTTCCGGTATAGCGCCTTCTGCACAGATCACCCATAGCAAGACACCCACAACGGCATCGGCCACACTAACCGGCGCTGCCCCGAGCGTAGCATGAACGAAATAGAATCCAGAAAAAGCATTCACAGGCTTGAAGATTTTCTATTGTCAATGCCAGAAGAGCACAAGCTGGACATTGACGCCATGACGTTTCATCACTTTGCTCCGGGAGTGTACGCAAGGGAAATGAAAATCCCAAAGGGCGTTGTAGTTACGGGGAAGATTCATAAAACCACTCATTTGAGCATAGTTTCTCAGGGGAGAATATCCATTGCCACGGAAGAAGGTAATAAGATTATCGAGGCCCCTGCGATCTTTGTGACAAAGCCAGGGACCAAGCGAGCAGCCTATGCGCTGGAAGATACCACATTCATAACCATTCATGTCACAGAAGAGACTGACTTGGAAAAAATTGAACAACTTGTTATCGCCAAGGATTACAAAGAGCTTGAGCATGACAAATCCTTACAGATTGAAGGGGAATAGCGTATGTCATGGGGAATAGTTGCCGGTGTGGCGACGGGTATTGGCGGGGCGCTAATCGGCTCGCGGTCAGCCGACCGCGCCGCAGACGCGCAACAAGCGGGCGCAGATCAGGAAATTGCGTTCAATCGCGAATCTCGCGATATGGCCCGTCAGGACCAAGCCCCTTATCGAGAGGCTGGATATACCGCTCTTGACGCCTTAATGTCACTGACCGGATTATCTGCGCCGCACAGGGCGAGGACGGGACAGAACCCATCTGGTGCCGCATCTCCAGCACCAACCCAAGTCAATGCAACCGACTATCTTTCTGGCCTAAGAGGCTTTGGCGCTATTCGCGGTCTTATGCGAGAGAGAGTAAGAGAGCGCTATTCGGGTGGTCCGGTAGGCCGAGAGACATACAACATTAACGAGCTTGGTCCCGAATCCTTATACGAGGGCGGAGCCTATACTCGCTCTCCAATGCCAAGGACCATAGCACCCTCTGGTGATGGCTACGTGAAGCCCGCCGGTCGTATTTTTGGCGGGTCGTTTACTGGTGGGTTGCGGCAAATTCAGGATGTTGGATGGGGCGGGCCAAACAGGCTTGGCGGCACAACCACTGACAATAACCCGCCTGTAGCAGGGCCGCCTCCCGAGAATCCCGGTGGCGTGGCTGGAGATTATCAATTCCAGACCGATCCAGGCTATCAATTTAGATTAGGCGAGGGCCAAAGAGCCTTGGAAAGGGGTGCGGCGGCGGCGGGAGGCCTGTTATCTGGTGGTTACGCTCGCAGGGCAATAAGGTATGGACAGGACTATGCATCCAACGAATACACCAACGTCTACAACCGAATAGCGAACATTGCGGGACTTGGGCAGGTATCCGCAGGAGCATCGGGTAATGCTGCGCTCATGGCCGGTGCCAACATGGGCGCTGCCGCTGGCGGGGCTGGCGCTACCAGAGCATCTGCCTATACAGCACAGGGTAACGCTTGGGGCAATGCACTGAATCAAATATCCCAATTGCCGTGGGGCAATGTGTTTAATCGTGGCGGCGGCTATGACATTAGCCATGGCGGCTCCCGAGGGCCGATTTAGTCATGGCCTCTGTATATAACATCGCCGCCAATCAAACGCCCATAGAGCCCGTTTCTAACTATTACAAGGGCAAGGCTCTCAGGGCAGGCATCAGGCAGACAGACCTTCAGTCCGAAGCTCTTGAGCAGGAAATTAGTGCCAATCTTCCAGAAAGAAGGATCAAGGTCGCCGAAGATGAGATTGAGCAAAGGGTAAAAGAATACACCAATAAAGTTGGCCGAGAGAAAGCCGAGAGCGAGGCCGATCAGATTATTGGCATTACTGCTGGTTCTAAATCTATTTTAGAGCAGGGTGGAACACAAGACGATGCTCTGGCCTACGCGAATGAGCAGCTTATGCCGTTCATCGAAAACCTTGCCGACCCCGAAGTTAAAGCAGCGTACAAAAAGATGGCTGCTGATGGCTTTCAGGCAGAAGAGTTAGCCCAATTGCATTCGACTGCGCTCGCTATTAAGGGGCAGTTTGCTAGCCAAGCCAAGCCACAGGGGCAGCAACAGGCAGACTTTCTTGGTCCAGACGGCAGGGCATATCAGGGCAGTTTTGACCCGGCAACCGGGCAATACAAAGACGCTGATGGGAACGTCATTAAGGGCGCTAGACCAATAGCCCCTCAAGCCACTCAGGGCGATCTTGCAGACCCAAGAACCAAGAGCCAAAGAGGCGCGGCCTACGAAGAGGCCAGAGACGCTGTCAACGCATCATCCAGCCTAAATGAGCTTATAGCCACTACCCTACCAGAGATCGCGGCACTGCCAAAGACCGTTGGCATCTCTGGGAAATTTGGCATGGCTGGCGGCGGCCTTTTGTCTGCTATGGGGCAGAAGGAAATGGCAGACACATTTGCTAAGGCGATGGCCGGAGCAGACCAAGAAACAATTGCCGCCATGCAAACTCGCTTACAAATAATTCGGGGAAACATTACCGCCCTTGTTACTGGCGAAGAGTCGAAGCGTCTTTCTGAAACAGAAAGGAAAATCGCAAGCGATGCTGTTGGCCTTATAGATCAAATACAGGGACCCGCAGACCTTACCAGGTCTTACCCGCAGGTTGTTGGTGCGCTAAAACAACTGTATGAAGAGTCTTGGGCTAGGCGCTATAAAACCGCCATGGCAGAACCAAACATCCCGATTCCATACGACCTTTCAACAAAAGACGGGAGAATAGGGCTTTTGTCAGAATTTAGCGATGCAGGCATTGACGCAGATTCCGCAAAAAGGGCCGTTACCAGAATGATGGCAATTCAAGGAGCTGAGATTTGAGCTTTGACATCAATCTCGTAGAGAATGAGATTGCCAAACAGAGTGGCCCAATGGCTGGGTTTGATCCCAGCGCCGTTGAGGGAGAGCTGTTTGATGCATCAGCATCCTCTAGGGAAATACTTGGGGCAAACTTTGATCCTGAACACTTCGCGAGTGCCGGATTAAGGCTTTATCTATCTCGCGGAGACACGCTATCAGAAAAACAAAAGCGCATCCAAAAAAGGCACCCAACCGGAGAGATAAAGGTCATGCCAAAATCTCCAATCCTTGGGTACAAGGAAGACACCCTTCTTTGGAGAGAAAGCCCCGAGTCACAATGGAAAATGGTTGAGCCCCAGGGATTTGATTGGCTCGACATTCCAGAAGCCATTGCACCATCATTAGAATCCATTATAGCCGAAACAGCTATGGCAGTTGGGTCTGGTGGGTCAAGCGTCCCCGCAACGGTCGGTAGACAGGCGCTAGGGGCGATGTTTGGAGAATCTGTCGAACAAGCCGGACAATATCTTTCTGGGACTCAGGGCCAGTCCACTGGCGGCATAGCGTCAGAAATAGCCGGTGAGGGCGCTGCATCTGCTGTTGGTGGATTCCTGATGTCTCCACTTGTTGCCGGGAAAAACATTGCCCAAGGTCGCGGTGCGCTGAGGGTGGGCGAAGAGGGCCTTGAAACCATCAAGGCGGCACAGGCGCTCGACCCAAAATTATCACAGGGGCTAACCCCAGCGCTCGTAAGTGACAACCCAGCACTAAGATTGTCTGAAAGACAGTCTTCCGCGCTTCTACCGGGGCTGCAAAGAAGGTACAGGTCGCTTATTGACAGGCTGGACACCGTTGTCCGTCGCGGTGCGGACCAAAAGGCTATTAACAGCGCCATTGACAATGTTTCTGGAGCGCTAGATGAACTCAGCAAGTCTTTTATTCGCCGCATCGGATCTCCCGCAACCACGGCTAGCGCTGGAGGCAGGGCATTACGCGAGGGCGTTGAGGAATATTCAAAAAACTCCAGAGACATGGTAAGCGGATTATATAAAGCCGCAAGGCAGATAGAAGAGCCTCGATTTAACATGACTGGAATAAAAAACACGGCCTATGATCTTAGGCGCGGATCAAAAGGCACCATTGATCCTGCAATAGAAAAGCGCATTCGGGAACTTGAATCAATCAAGGGTCCGATAGAACTAAGCGACGGCACGTTTTTATCTGTAACGGACCAAATCCGCAACATAAGAACGGAATTATTTGCCTTAAACCATGTTGAGCCAGGAAAGGTTGCCGACCAAACAACTGGACAGTCTGGAGACTTGCTTAGAGCTATAAAAAACACGCTTGACAACCCTGAAAATGCAAACCAGGCTTTTCGTGATGCATGGAAAAGCGCTAATGATGCTGCGTCACTGCGATTTAAGACGCTTGAACAGGCTCCGGTGGTCGCGGCAGCAAAGTCACAAAATCCAGCAGACCTTGTGAGGACATACGCAAGGCCCTATCAGTCAGACAATTTGCTTGCTCTAAGGAATACAGTCTCAGCAGAAAAATGGGACGGATTTGTGGACTCATTTTATGCCGACATTCTTTCTGAACCGGGAAGCGTAGCAAAAACGCTTGATAGTTTTGACCAAGAGACACTTGACGTTCTTATTCCAAGAGCCGATCAGGCTTCTTGGAGAAAAATAGGTGAAGAGCTTGCTCGCATAGATGACATTGGCGCAGAGAAGATTGCTGAAGCTCAAGTGTCAAATAAGCGTTTCATCAACTCTCTGATAGAAGAAGCTAATCCAAGAAAGGCGGTTACTCTAATTCGTGCCGCTAATAATACCAACAATGCGGCGATGCGCCAGTCTCTTCGATCTGGAATGCTTGAGTGGGCTTGGGATGGCGTTGTAACAAAGGGGAAAAACACCCTTGAGGTTAATAGCGGGCTTCTCAGAAGCAGGGTAAACAAGCTCAAAGAAAATGGCCTGTGGGGGCTTCTTTCTATAGAAGAGAGGAAAATCATAGGGAACGCAGAGATAGTGTCTCGTGCATTCAAGGGGGTTATTGATGCCGGTACGTCCATTCAGGCGGCAGAACAAGTTGCTGGATTAAAGAAGTTACAAACGGCAGCGATAATGACATTCATCAGGAACGAGCTTGTTGCTCAATTTTATATGTCTTCTATGGGGAGGAAAATGCTATTGGGGTCTGGTCTTCCAAATTCAAACGGTGCGATGCTGCGGTTGCTTGGCGGCACTCTCGCACAAACGCTTCCCCCTGAAGATATTAGCCAACTGGCAGAAGAATAATGGCTTTCCCAATCCTCGGCACCCCAAAGCCGGCCTTTTTTGACAGTAACGGTGATCCCTTAGTATCAGGAACGCTATCTATACTCGATCCTGACACAGACACAAACAAAGCGTCTTATCCTACTCTAGCGGACGCTGATGCAGGAACGAACCCAAACGACAACCCCCTGACATTAGACTCAAGGGGCGAGCCCTCTACGAGCCTGTTTGGGCTGGATAGAA
>Ga0224510_10000863_pt1 | contig 21319 bp, 13 predicted proteins | sample SF_May12_sed_USG_FD_170161 | JGI IMG/M metagenome (GOLD analysis project Ga0224510, IMG submission 170161) | Sediment microbial communities from San Francisco Bay, California, United States - SF_May12_sed_USGS_4_1 | ecosystem: Environmental > Aquatic > Marine > Sediment | place: USA: California... | reverse complement strand
CGGCGGTGCTCTTCGACGAGTTCCACGAGCGGCACCTCACCGCCGACCTCGGCCTCGCGCTCACGCTCGAGTCCCGGGCGGTGCTGCGGCCCGAGCTCCGCATCCTCGTGATGTCAGCGACGCTCGACGCGGCGCCGGTGCGCGCGCTCCTCGGCGACGCGCCCCTCGTGGAGAGCGTGGGTCGCGAGTACCCGGTGGAAACACGGTGGCGACCGGCGCCCGAGCGTTCACCCCTCTCCGCCGCGGTCACGCTCGCCGTCCGCGAGGCCTGGCGCGAATCCGACGGCGACGTGCTCGTCTTCCTGCCCGGCATCGCGGAGATCTCGCGCGCGGCCTCGGCGCTGGCCGCGGCCGGCGAGCTCGCTGACGCGGAGGTCCTGCCGCTGCATGGCGCGCTCTCGCTCGCCGAGCAGGACCACGTGCTCCGGCGCGCCGGCGCGCGACGGCGCGTGGTGCTGAGCACCGCCATCGCCGAATCGTCGGTGACGCTGCCCGACGTGCGCGCGGTGGTGGACTCGGGGCTCTCGCGCGTGCCGCGCTTCTCCGCCCGCAGCGGCATGACGCGCCTCGAGACCACGCGCGTCTCCCGGGCCTCGGCCGACCAGCGGCGCGGCCGCGCCGGCCGCGTGGCGCCCGGACTCTGCCTGCGACTCTGGGACGAGGGCACGCACGCGCAGCTGCTCGCCACGGCGGTGCCGGAGGTCCTCGAGGCCGACCTCACCGCGCTCGCGCTCGAGCTCGCCTGCGCCGGCATCGACGACCCGTCCGCGTTGCGCTGGCTCGATCCCCCGCCCGCGGGCGCACTGGCGGCGGGCCGCGCGCTCCTCACCGACCTCGGCGCGCGCGACACGCGCGGAGTCGTCACGCCGCACGGACGCGCGATGGCGGCGCTCGGACTCACGCCGCGGCTCGCCCACCTCGTGCTGACGGGTTCGGCACTCGGATGCGCGACGCTCGCCTGCGAGGTGGCGGCGCTCATCGCGGAGCGCGACGTGCTGCTGCGCGATGCCGCCGAGCGCGACGCGGACCTCCGCACGCGTCTGGACGCACTGCGCGCGCCGCGCGGGCGCGCGGACGTGGACCGGGGCCGGCTCGAGCGCGTGCGGCAGGAGGCAAGGGCGTTGCGCCGGTCACTGGGCCGCGGCGCGTCGGACGCCGCCGACGACCTCGCGCTCACCGGTGCGCTCGTCGCCCGGGCCTATCCGGACCGGGTGGCGATGCGGCGGGACGGTGAGGACCCGCGGTTCCTGCTGCGCAACGGACGTGGCGCGCGATTCCGCGAGGGCGATCCGCTGGGGCGGGCGGCATTCGTCGCGATCGCCGACCTCGACGGCGACCCGGCGGAGAGCCGCATCTGGCTCGCCGCTCCGCTCGACGAGCCCGACCTCCGCGCGGCGCTCGCGGGATCGATCATCGAGGAGCGCGAGGTGGCGTGGGACGCGCGCACCGGGCGGGTGCGGGGCGTGCGGCGCGAGCGGCTCGGGACCCTGGTGCTCCAGGAACGGGTGCTGCGTGACGTCGCGCCGGAGGAGATCCGGGCCGCGCTCCTCGCCGCCGTGCGCACCGCCGGCCTCGGCCTGCTGCCATGGAGCGCGGGCGCGGAAGCGCTGCGGGCGCGGCTCGCGTTCGCGCACCGCCTCGAACCCGATCGCTTCCCGGCCACCACGGACGAGGCGCTGCTGGCGTCTCTGGAGGGATGGCTGGCGCCCGCGCTCGACCAGCCGCGGCACCCGGGCGATGCCGTGCGGGCCGACCTCGCGCGCGTTGACGTCGCCGCGGCGCTGCTCACGATGCTGCCCTGGGACGCCCGCGCCCGGCTCGACCGGCTCGCGCCGACGCATCTCGAGGTGCCGAGCGGCTCGCGGATCGCGATCGACTACGCGGACGCCGGGGCGCCCACGCTCGCGGTGCGCCTGCAGGAGGTGTTCGGGCTGGTGGAGACGCCGCGGGTGGGCGACGGGCGCGTGCCGCTCACGCTGCACCTGCTCTCACCGGCGCACCGCCCCGTGCAGGTGACGCGCGACCTCGCGAGCTTCTGGCGCACCACGTACTTCGACGTGCGGCGGGACCTCAAGGGACGCTACCCGCGGCACCCCTGGCCCGACGACCCGCTCGCCGCGACGCCCACGAGGCGCGCGAAGCCCAGGCCGCGCTGAGAGGGCGCGCGCCTCGGTGCGCCGATCAACGCGCGCCGATCAACGCAACCAGGACGGCCGCGTGATCGCTGTCCACTGCCTCGTGCCGTGCGAGTAGCCGTACCAGGCCGTGTCGGCTTCGGCGCGTGGGAAGGCGCGGACGAGCTGGTCGCCACCTCCGAAGCCGAAGCGGTCGTGCCCCGCGTAGCCGGCGAGCTGCGCCGGGTCGAGCGGCGTGATGGCGAGCCGCCCGATGCCGTTCTCCGTCTCGGTGTACGCGAAGAGCGCGCCGCGGGCCTCCGCGTCGGTGGACTGCGTGGAGACGAAGAACTCACCGCGGCCGTCGCCGTCGACATCGGCGGTGCCGATGAAGCCCACGGTGCCCACGCGATTCTCGGTGAGGACCGAGAGGGTGTCGTCGCCGCGCGAGAACACCACCTGGAACGACCCGCCCTCGCAGGTCTCGCCCGTCGGGATCACGACCTCGGCAACGAGGTCCCGGAATGAGAGCACGCGGCCGCCGAAGCAGCTGGTATCAACGGCGGTCTCGGGGACGCGTTCCTCGGCGCCGCAGGCCGTGAGCGCGAGGACGACGACTGGCAGGACGTGGCGGACGCGCATGGTCGCTCCGGGAACGGAGTGGCTGGGGGGGTGTCGGACAATATAGAATTGTCCTTGGCGTCGCGCGCCAGCCGCCGGCGCCCCGATCCCCCTTCCCCGTCGAATGCCTTTCTGCAGCACCCGTGCGCCGCGACGGTCGGTCGCCCTCGCGCGGCGCGTCGCGCTGCCGCTCGTCCTGAGCCTGGTCGCCACCGGCGCGCTCGCCGCGCAGGATCCCGCGTGCACCTCGCGACGGCCGCGGGTGGAGGGACTCCGCATCGACGGGAACCGCTCGATCGAGGACGTCGAGCTGACGGCGATCCTGTTCACCGAGCGCGCGGGGCGCCTGCGGCGATGGTTCGGGTGGAACGTGGGGCCGGCCGCCTGCCTCGACTCCGTCGAGGTGCGTCGCGACACGCTGCGCATCGCGCGCTGGTACGCCATGCGCGGCTACCCCGGGACCACCGCGTCGGTGGAGCTCGAGGCGAAGGGGGCCCGCACCACGAACGTGCGCTTCCGCGTGCGCGAGGCGCCGCCCATCGTGATCGACTCGGTGGTGGTGGACTCGATGCCCCCCGGCGTGGCCGCGCTGCGGGCGTTCGAGCGCGCCGTGCGCGGCGCGCCGCTCGACGACTCGCTCCTGCAGCGCCAGACGGACTCGCTGCAGCTCCTGATGCGACAGTCGGGCTACGCGCGCGCGGCGCCCGCGCGCGTGCAGCACCTGTACGTCGACAGCACCGCGCGCCGTGCCGGGGTGCGGCTCCTCTTCCGGCCCGGCCCGCTCGTCCACGTCGGCCGCATCGACGTCACGATCGTCGCCCGCGACTCGACGGCGGCGGCACTCGAGGAACCGGAGGTGCGCGACCTCCTCAAGCTCAAGCCGGGCGACCCCTATCTCGCGCGCTCGGTGGGCCAGAGCCAGCAGCTCCTCTACTCGTACAACCTCTACCGCACCGTCGCGATCGACACGCTGCCCCTGGGCCGCGCACCGGACTCCCTGCTGATGCGCGTGCGGCTGGTGGAAGGCCCGACGCGCAGCCTGCGCGGGGGCGGCGGCTGGGGCACGCTCGACTGCTTCCGCACCCAGACGCGGTTCGTGGAGCAGAACTTCCTTGGGCACGCGCACCGGCTGCAGCTCGACGCACGCCTCTCGAAGATCGGCGTCGGCGTGCCGCTCGACGCCTTCCCGGGTCTCTGCGCGCCCGGCGTGCGGGCCGACGAGTTCAGCCAGAAGCTCAACTACTACCTCGGCGCCTCCGCGCAGTGGCGCGGCGTGCTCGGCGAGGCGTGGCACCCGCAGCTCACCCTGTTCAGCGAGCGGCGCACCGAGTTCCAGAGCTATGTGCGCGAGACCTCCCTCGGCGTGCTGGCCTCGCTGGAACGCCCGATCATCCCCCGCGTGAACAACACCTTCACGTACCGCTTCGACGGCGGGCGCACCACGTCCGACGCGGCGGTCGCCTGCGCGACCTTCGGTCTCTGCCGCTTCAGCGACCGCGCCTTCCTCCTCTCGCCCAGCCAGATGCACGCGGCGGGCGTGACGCTCTCACGGTCGGCGCCCGCGCTCGGCACACCGGCGGTGAACGACGAGCGCTGGGCGGTCGAGACGCGTCTCGGGACCCTCGCGGTGGGCGAGCCCTCCAGCCGCGTGAACTTCAACCGCACGCAGGTGGAGTACGCGCTCTATCGCCCGCTCAACCGGCACGTCATCGGCGCCGCGCGCCTCTCCGCCGGGGCCGTCTTCACCAAGCGCGCGCTCGAACCGCTCGTGCCGCCGCAGGAGCGCTTCTACGCGGGCGGCCAGAACACCGTGCGCGGGTACGGCCAGAACCAGCTCGGCCCCGCCGTCTACATCGTGAACCGGATCACGAGCACCGCCACGGTCGACACCTTCACGGTGGGCATCGCGGATCCCGACTCGGGCTACCAGCGCCTCGCGCCGGCCGGCGGCACGGCGATGGCGCTGGCCAACCTCGAGCTGCGCACGCGCGTGGGGTGGCCGGCCAACGTCCTGCAGTGGGTGCTCTTCGTGGACGCCGGCCGCGTCTGGAACAACACCGGCAGCTACTCCGTGAGCGGCCTCCGCGTGACGCCGGGATTCGGCGTGCGCCTCGTGACCGCGCTCGGCCCCTTCCGCGTGGACGTCGGCTACAACCCGTATGCGCGCGAGTCCGGCCCGGCCTATCTCGTGCGGCAGGCGGACCGGACCCTCGGCATTCCGGGCCGGGCGATCTGCGTCTCGCCGGGCACGGTGGAGCCGTACAACGACGCCGACATCGGCCCGACCGCCGGGGCGTACGCCTGTCCCACGACGTTCCGCCCGCCCCTGCGGCGCGGGATCTTCCCCCGGCTCGCCTTCCACTTCAGCATCGGCGAGGCGTTCTAGCGTGCGGCGCCTGCGCGTGGCGCTCGTCGTGGCGCTCGGCCTCACCCTCGGGCTCGCGGTGTTGATCATCGGCGGTGGCACGCTGTTCCTCCGCTCGGCGCGCGGCGGTGAGTGGGTGCGCGCGGAGATCGAGGCGTCGCTGCAGGGCGCGTTGGGCGCCCGCGGCTCCGCGCACGTGGGCGCGATCCGGTTGGCGCCGATCGGCACGGTCGCGGTGGACTCCGTCGTGGTTCGCGACGCCGACGGGGCACTGGTCCTCGGCACCGGCCGCGTGTCGGGGGAGGTCGACCTCTGGCCGCTCACCAGCCGCGTGGCGCAGCTGAGGAACGTCGAGGTCGACCGCCCCGAGGCGCACCTGGTGCAGGATCGCGCGGGCCACTGGAACATCTCGCAGCTCTTCGTCGACTCCCTCGCCATCGGGTCGCGCAAGGGCGGTCCGGCCGCCTGGCGCGTGGTGCTCGATTCGCTCACGGTGCGCAACGGCACCCTCACCACCGTGCGCCCGGCGCGCGACACGGGCGTCGTGCGTGCGCGCTACCGTTCACTGTCGCTCGCGCTCGGCCGCTCGCAGTTCGACAACGGCACCGGCGCCGGGCACTTCGTGGTGCAGCACCTCGCCGTGACGAGCGACGCGCCGCCGGTGGTCCTCCAGCACGCGGCGGGATCGGTCGACCTCTGGCAGGATTCGCTCCGCTTCGACTTCCCGCTGGTGCGGCTGCCCGCGACGGTCGCGCGGCTCGACGGCGGCCTCCGGTGGGACGCGCGCGCGCCGGCGCAACGGCTCGCGGTCACCATCCGCTCGGACTCCATCGGTTTCTCCGACATCGCGTGGATCACGTCGCTGGTGCCGACGGAAGGTCGAGGGCGCGCGCGGGTGCGGATCACCGACGGCCTGGCAGATGGCGCGATGCGCTACGCGATCGACTCGCTCGACGCGTCGGCCGCCGCATCGCGCCTGCGGGGCGGCTTCACGGCCGAGGTCGGCGAGACGGTGGCGATCCGCGCGCTCGACATGCGCGCCGAGCCGCTGGACTTCGCGCTCGTGCACGAGCTCTTCGGCGATTCGGTGCCGGCGCCGCCGTGGGACGGCGTGGTCCGCGGCCGGTTGCGCGCCACCGGCGGGCCGCTCGCGCGCTGGCGGATCGACCCCTCGACGCTGGAGTTCGAGGACCGGCGCGCGGGCGGCGCGCGCTCGCGCCTCACGATCTCCGGCGTGCTCGACCTCACGACGACCCCCACGCGCTTCGCGCCGCTCGACGTGGTGATCGACTCGCTCGACGTGCGCGCCGCAGGCGCCGTGGTGACGCGCGCGGACTCGCTCCACGGCTTCCTCACCGGCGCGGTGCGGCTGGTGGGGCCGCTCGACGACTACGCGTTCAGCGCGCTCGACCTCACGCACGTGGATGGCGCGAAGCCCCGCACGGTGGTGCGCGGCTCGGGCCGCATCGCCACCGACACCACCCGCACCTGGCTCGAGGGCGACCTTGCGTTCGAACGGCTCGGCCTCGCCGCACTGGGTCCCGTCCTCTCCGCCGAACCGCTGCGCGGCACCGCAGCCGGCCGGCTCACCGTGCGGGCGCGCGGCGACTCCGTCGCCCTGGAGGCGGCGTTCACCGACGGCGATGCGCACCTCACGTTCCGCGGCGCGACCACGCTCGACACCGCGCGCCTCGTCGTGCTCGGGGAGGCCGCGGTCGAGCGCTTCGACGCGAATCGGTACCTCGCCCAGCGGAAGTTGCCGGCGCACCGCCTCACCGGCGGCGCGTCGCTCGGCGTCGACGGGACGTGGACCGAGCCGGCGGGCCCGCTGGATATCACGCTCGACTCCACGAGCCAGGTGGGGGGACTCGCGATCTCGGACGCACGCGCCGTCCTCACACTCGAGCCCGGCGGCCTGACGGCGGACACGCTCATCGTGGCGGCACCGCTCGGCCACCTGAGCGCGCGCGGCCGCCTGAGCCGCGAGCGCGCCCCGCGCGACACGCTGCGCTTCGAGGCGACGATCGACTCGATGGCGCTCGTGCGCGGCTTCCTGCCCGACAGCCTCGCCGCGGCGTGGGCCGACTCGCTGGGTGGACGAGCCCGCCTCTCCGGACTCGCCTTCGGCTCGCTCGACACGCTCGACCTGCGCGTGGAGTGGCAGGGCACCGGATTGCAGGCGGGGGGCACGCGCGTGGACAGTGCCAGCGGCGAGGCGCTGCTCCTCGGACTCCCCGCGGCGACGCGCGGCCTGGCCTCGTTCGACGCGACGCGCCTCGTGCTCGGCGGCGTGCCGATCGCATGGCTGGCCTCGGAGATGACGGTGCGCGACCCGACGTGGGCCGACGCCTCGATCCGCCTGGTGGCGGGCGACACCCTCGTCGCGACGGCGCGCGCGGACGTCCGCTGGACCGCTGACAGCATGCACGTGCGCCTCGACTCGCTCGACGCGACCTCCCGCGGGATGGCCTGGCACCTCGAGCAGCCGGCGCTCCTCGAGTACAGCCCGGCCGGGCTCGCGCTCGATTCCCTGCGGCTCCGCAGCACGGATGGCGCGCGACTCGACGTCGTGGCCGCGCTCGACTCCGCCGGCCCGGTGCGCGGCTCCCTCCATGCGCGTCGCGTGCCGCTCGCGCACTTCGCCTTCACCGGCCTCATGCCGCCCGACGTGGCGGGGCGCGTGACCTTCGACGCGGAACTCGCCGGCACGCGGCGGGCCCCGACGCTCCAGAGCACCGGCTCGCTCGACTCGGTGCGTGTGGAGAACGTGCCCGCGCCGAACCTCGGCCTGCGCGCGAACTACGACCGCCGCATGCTGGACATCGAGCTGCGAGGCAGGAGTGCCGACACGGCCTCCCTACGCGACGCCTTCCTCCTCACGGCCGCGCTGCCGCTCGACCTGACGCTCGAGTCGCGCACGCTCGCCCAGCGGAAGCTTCCCGAGGACGTCTTCATCCGGTTCGTGGCCGACGGTTCCCCGCTCGCCGGCCTCGAGGCGGTGCTCCCTGGGGTGCACGAGATCCGCGGCGGCTTCGACGCCGACCTCCTCGTCTCCGGGCGCTGGGGCGCGCTCGAGCCCCGCGGTGTCTTCCTCCTGCGCGACGGCGCCTTCGCGGTGCCCTCCCTCCGCACCGGCTTCCGTGACGTCCTGATGGACGTCGCGCTCACCCCCGACTCCGTCATCTTCCATCGCGTGCGCCTGGAGGACGAGCACGCGACGGGCGACACCGCGTCGCTCGAGGGCGCCTTCTATCGCACCGGCACCAAGTGGCACGCCGACATCCGCACGTACGCGCGCAACCTCCGCGTGATCGACGACCCGAACCTGGCGGAGGCGGACGCCTCGTGGCAGCTCCGGCTCCGCGGCGTGGTCGACTCCCTCGTGCTCGGCGGCGAGATCACCGTGCCGACGGCGAACGCCTTCATCGGCCGCCAGCGCGCCGTGCTGGACGTCAGCACCGAGGCGCCAGCGCCCAGCGTGGTGAGCAGGTACGTCCCCCGCATCGACGACCTCACCATCCGCCTGGGCAACGAGGTGCGGCTCCGCTCGGCCGAGGCGAACGTCCAGCTCACCGGCGACGTGGCCGTCACCGGCACGCTCAGCGACCCGAGCGCGCGAGGGGAGATCCAAGCCACGCGCGGCACCTATCGCCTCGACCTCGGACCGCTGCAGCGCACCTTCCACGTGGACAGCGGCGTGGTGCGGCTCAACGGGCCGCTCGACATCCCGCCGGCACTCGACATCCACACCTCCTACCTCGTGCGCCAGGCCGACCGCGAGGACGTGACGATCGGGGCGCGCCTGACCGGGACCGTGCGCGAACCGCGCCTGGTGCTCTCGAGCGCCGACCTCGGCAGCACGGCGAGCGAGACGGAGATCATCTCCTACCTGCTCTTCGGCTCCCCGTCGTTCGCGCTGGACAACAACGGCACATGGGCCGTGCGCACCGCGACCGCGGCCCTGGTCCCCTCACTGGGCGGCGCCGTGGAGCGCGCGCTCGGCGGGCGGATCCCCTTCATCAGCGAGCTGCAGGTGACCACCGTCGCGGGCAACTCCCCCACCGATTTCACGCTCAACTCGTTCGAGGGCCTGCTCAACAGCCTCGCACTCACGGCGGGTTCGCAAGTGGGCACCGATTCGTACCTCAACGTCTCGGCGGGAGTCTGCCGTGGGGAGAATCGTGCCGCGAGCTCGCTCGCGCGCTGGTTCGGCGTCGCGGTGGAGTACCGCCCGCGCGAGAAGCTCTCGGCGGTGCTCTCGCTGAACCCCGGCTCCGCGCCGTGCAACCGCGTGGGCACGTTCAGCCAGATCTACCAGTTCGGCCTCGACCTGTATCGCGACTGGCGCTGGTAGGTGGTGTCCGCAGGGGGTAGAGCCTTGGGACGGACCTCGATAACTTCCCGCACGTCCCGCCTCACCTCCTACCGGACCACCATGACCTCTCGCATCCGCTTTGCCGCAGCGGCACCGCTCGCGGCTCTCCTCGCGCTCGCTCCCACGCTCTCCGCACAGGCGCCGGCCGAGCCGCCCGCCGTCGTCACGAAGGTGACCGCCGACCTCGGCTACGTGCAGACCAGCGGCAACACCCAGCTCACCACGCTGAGCCTCGGCGAGAAGGCGACCCAGCAGCGCGGGCGGCTCACGCTGGCCCAGGGATTCGCGATGGTCTACGGCAAGCAGCGCGACAGCGTGATCACCAACGCGCTCCGCACGGGCCTGCGCGGGGACTACAAGATCGACAAGCTCTTCGCCCTCTTCGTGGGCGCTGCGTTCGACCGCGACCGGTTCTCCGGCATCGAGCGGCGCTTCGAGGAGCTGGTGGGCCTCCAGGCGCGGGTGCTCGGCTCGGCCACCGACACGGTGCTCGTCGAAGGCGGCGGCAGCTTCACGCAGAAGACGGGCATCGACGGCATCCAGCAGAACTTCCCGTCCGCGCGCGGGGCGGCCGTCTGGCGCCACGTCTTCAGCAAGGCCGCCTACTTCCAGCAGAACGTCGAGTACTTGCCGAACCTCAAGCAGACGATCGACTGGCGCGTGAACAGCGAGTCGGCGGTCGTCGCGCCGATCTCGGCGATGATCGGCGTGAAGCTCTCGTACGTGGTGCGCTACGACCACCTGCCGGAACCCGGCTTCACCGACACCGACAAGCTCTTCACCACCGGGATCCAGATCACCTTCTGATCCCGTCCGACGGAGTGGCAGGGGGCAGCCGGCCCAGGCCGGCTGCCCCCTGCCGCGTGTGACCAGGCCGCTCGCCCCTTCCCGCTCGAGCGCCGTCCACGCGGGGATCCGGAATGGCCGCGCGGGTCGCTAGGCGGGCGTGATCCCGGGTGTGCCGTGCTGCAGGCGCCACCGCGTGCGCGTGCGCACCGGCGCGCCGGGACGCGTCACGTACGGCACCTCGCGATAGTCGGCGAGCCATTCCCGTTCCGTCACGTCGCACACCACGTACCCGCGCCTCGCCGAGTGCCACTTGATGTGCGGGTTGTCCGCCATCGCCGGTGCCACCGAGCCCCACGCGTCGTCGCCATCGCCGCCGGAGGAGAGCGAGGTGCCGACGAACTCGGCCGCCACCGTCGCACGGTCCGGCCGGTCGAACCCGGCGTGCAGCTCGTTCACCCAGTTGGAGTGGATGTCGCCGCTCAGCACCACGGTGCGATTGGGTGCGTGTGACGCGATGGCACCGAGCACGCGGTCGCGGCTCGCGGGATAGCCGCCCCACGCGTCCATGTGGAGCCGCTGTGCGTGCGGCCCCACGGCGTCGTCGAAGGGCGCCATCATCACCTGCTGCGCGAGCACCTGCCAGCGCGACCGCGAGGCGGCGAGTCCGTCGCGCAACCAGCGCTCCTGCGCGAGTCCGGGGAGCGTGCGCGCCGGGTCGGCCCAGTCGCCGCACGGCACGATCTGCGCCCCGTCGCCGCACGCCTGGTCGGAGCGGTACTGGCGCGTGTCCATCACCCAGAATCGTGCGAGCGCCCCCCAGTTCGCGGTGCGGTGGATGTCGAGGTCGGCCCACGAGCGCGCCCGGGGAACGCGCACGGGCTGGTGCTCCCACCACGCCTGATACGCCGCCGCACGGCGGGCGCGCACCTGCTCGGCGGACTCCCGCCCGTTCTCGCCGACCTCGTTCGCGTAGTTGTTGTCCACCTCGTGGTCGTCCCAGGTGACGATCCAGGGGCAGGCCGCGTGGGCCGCCTGCAGCGCGGGGTCGAGCTTGTACTGGCCGTAGCGCGCGCGGTACTCGTCGAGCGTCTGCACCTCGAACCCGTGATGCGGGCGCACTGCGCCCTCGCGCACACCGTACTCGTAGATGTAATCGCCAAGGTGCGTGACGAGGTCGCAGCGCTCGCGTGACAGGTGGTCGAGCGCGGTGAAGAGGCCCTGTTCGTAGTTCTGGCAGGAGACCACGCCGAGCCGGAGCGGGGTGAGGGCGCCATCCGCGGGCGCGGTGCGCAGGCGCCCGATCACGCTCACCGCATCGCCGGAGCGGAAGCGATAGGTGTACCAGCGGTCGGGGGCAAGCCCGTCGACCTCGGCGTGCACGCTGTACGCGAGCTCGGGCGCCGCCGTCTGCCGTCCGCGCTTCACGATGCGCTGGAAGGCATCGTCCTCCGCGACCTCCCAGTCCACGGCGGCACGGTCGCCCGGCATCCCGCCGTTGGGCTCGAACGGCCTCGGCGCGAGGCGCGTCCAGAGCACCACGCCCGTGGGCGTCGGGTCGCCGCTGGCGACACCGAGCGAGAAGGGATCGTCCGCGAACCGCGGCCGGTGCACGATCCGCCATTCATTGGGCAGGCCCGCGCAGAGCACGGCGGCCCGGGTGAGGTCGGAGAGGAAGCGGCGGCGTTCCATGCGCGCGTCTCGGCGGTTCAGGAGGAAGGGAGCGATGCCGGCGACCTGCAACCGCCCGGCTGGAGCGTCGCCAGCGGCATCGGGCAGCCAGAGAGTGCCTCGGTGGTCCGGCTTTCGCAACCTGTGGCGCGCGTGGGGCGTGCGAGGCGGCGGCGGCGCCCGGTGCCCTTCGCGACGCCCGCACGGCCGGTGCGGCGCGCGCGTGGTGTCACAATGTGGTGACCTTCCCGTGACCTTCACCTGTCGCTCGTCCGTGCTACAGTTGACGGCGTGCCCCTCGGACCCCCGGCTTCGCGGGCGTCGTCGGGGTGCGTGCCGGCGCTCTGGACCCGGCGACGCGCCGCGCCCTGGTGATGGAGCCCGCTCGCCGATGTTGCGCAGGGTCACACGCGGCGTCGTGTTGGCAGGCGCGCGTCACAACGAAACACCCACGTCGCCTGTTCAGCAGCCGGCGGCATGGATCGTGAGGGGTGTCCTCAGCGGAACCCCCGGAGGCACGATGGTACACCGCAGGCCCGGCTTCAGCTTGATGGAACTCGTCTTCGTCCTGGTGATGGCGGCCATCCTCCTCGGGATCGGCGTCTCCAAGGTCGACGTGACGCGCTTCCGGGTGAACAGCGCCATCCAGGTGCTCGGGACCACCATGCTCACGGCGCAGCGACAGGCCGTGACGCAGCAGCACGACGTGATCGTGTTCTTCGACACCACCTACAAGCGGCTGCAGATCCTCGAGGATCGCAACAACAACGGTGCCGCGGACGCGACCGAACACATGCGGGCGGTGCCCCTCGGGGAACTGATCGCCTTCGGCCGCGGGGCGGCGCCCGCGATGTCGTTCGGCACCGCGCCGGTGTCCATCGTGAAGCAGATCGGCGGCCGGCCGGCGCTGGTGTTCCATCGTGACGGCAGCGCCAGCGAGGTGGGGGGGTTCTACATAACGTCCTTGCGCGCCCTGCGCGGCGGGGACCGGCCGGACGACGCACGGGCCGTCCGGATCGATCGGGCCACTGGGCGGGCCTCCTACTTCCGTTACCGCGCCGACGGCTGGCAGAAGATCTTCTGATGAAGACACGCAATGGATTCACCCTCGTCGAGGTCGTGCTCTCCCTCTCCATCCTGCTGATCGTGATGCTCGGGCTCGTCACGCTGACGGGCCGGACGATCCGCGTGAGCACCACGAGCGACCGTGACCAGGCCGCGATCCAGCTGGTCACCGACCGCACGGACCTCGTGCGCAGCGATCCCGACTACGTCGGCCTCGACACCCTGTACGCCGGGACCGAGACGAGCTTCCCGACCCTGCCAGGCTTCACGCGCGTGACGCGGATCACCCGCGTCACGGCGAGCCGGCACGACTACAAGAAGATCACGGTGACGGTGAGTGGGCCGGGGCTGAGCGCCCCGGTCGCGCGCACCGTGGTGGTGGCGGCCCCATGAGCCGCTTCCCAGGACGGGCCCGCGAGGGCATGACGCTCGTCGAGATGATCGTCGCGATGCTGATCCTCTCGTTCGCGATGAGCGGCGCGCTGATGCTCCTCAAGAGCGAGAGCAAGAACTTCGCGCTGGGCAGCGAACGCGTGGCGATGTACCAGAACGGCCGCTTCGCGCTCAACGAGATGGAGAAGGACCTGCGCGCGTCGGGGGCGGGCGCCCCGGACAAGCAGCCGCAGCTCATCTACCTCTCCGACAGCGTGGTCGCGTTCAACGCGAACTACTGGACGAACACGGCGGGCGACGTCGAGGCCGTCTATTACAACCCGGACGCGCCGGACAGCGCCGTGGTCTCGATGCGGCGTACCGCCCAGATCACGATCCCCCAGACCGCGATCGTGTATCCGGACAGCAACTACACGGTGGGAGGCGTCCCCAGCGGCGCCGAGACGATCATCTTCTACTTCCGGCGCGACAGCAGCACCGCGCGCACCGACGACTTCGTCCTCTACCGCAAGGTGAACAACCTGGCCGCGGAGGTCGTGTCGACGAACATCCTCGGGACGACCGGCACCCCGTTCTTCTCCTACTTCCGCGAGAACGCGACCGCCGGCGGCGTCAAGTCGCTGGTCGCCGTCGCGAGCGGCTGGCTGCCGCTGCGGCACACGCGGCCGATCCATCTCGCCCTGAACGACACCGGGACGCTCGCGCGGATCGACAGCGTCCGTGCCATCCGGGTGAGCTTCACGGTCAACAACGGCAAGACGGGCACCGACCAGCGCATCCGCACCCTCTCCCGCCTGATCCGGCTGCCGAACGTCGGCCTGGTGAACACCAAGAGCTGCGGTGACGCGCCGATCTTCGCGTCGGTCCCCGCCGCCACGAACACCTTCCTCGCGGACTCGGTCACGCGCGCCGTCAGGCTCTCGTTCACGCCGTCGGTGGACGAGACGAGCGGCGAGAAGGACGTGGAACGCTACGTGGTGTGGCGCAAGCTGCTCCTCGACCCCGACTGGGGCGACCCGGTCGTGGCACTCCCCGGGGGGGTCAACCCGAACATCTACACCGACGCCAACATCGTGAGCGGTGCGACATACGTCTACGCCGTGGCCGCGCAGGACTGTACCCCGACGCTGTCACCGCAGCGGTCGAGCAACGCCGTCCTGGTCCCATGACCGGAGTGTCAGGAATGCGCACGCGTCCCCAGTTGCAGCAGCGCCGGGGCATCGCCCTGGTGGTGGTCATCCTCGTCGTCGTCGCCGTGGCCGCGATCGCGGCGGGCGGCGCGTTCCTCGGGCTCAACACGACGCTCATCAGCTCGTACCATGGCCGGCTGAGCGTGCTCGAGAGCGTGGCGGACGCGGGCCTCGAGCAGGCGCGCTCGGCGCTCAATGCCGACACCACGCTCTATCCGGACAGCGGCTACACCGTGTACGAGGACGGCGTCACGGTGACGGACGCCGGCGGTGCAGCCATCCCCGGCATCCGCCGTTGGACCTACGTCGGGCCGTCCGGCATCAGCACGGGCCAGTACGGCGTGTTCGGCAGTGTCGTGACCGTCGTGACGGACCGGGCGGGGAATCGCATCGTGCGGCGCGCGGAGGTGCAGCAGGAGAGCTTCGCCAAGTACGCCTATTTCACCGACATCGAGGGCGCGATCGTCTTCGGCGCCAACGACGTGCTCTACGGTCCCGTCCATTCCAACGACATCATCCAGATCCAGAACGCGGCGCCCGGCGCCACCTTCTGGGGACGCGTGCGCACGGCGCAGACGATCACGAACCTCGCGCGAGGGAACTTCAACGCCGGGTACGACCAGAACGTGCCCCCCATCGACTTCCCGAACACCGCCGACCTCGCCAAGCTGCAGGTCCAGGCGGCCGCCGGCGGTACGGCCTTCACCAGCTCCACCGCCGGTGCCGCCGGCCAGGCCACGATGCGCCTCGAGTTCGTGCCGGTCGACCTGAACGGCGACGGCGACTCGACCGACGTGGACGAGGGCTTCATGAAGGTCTACCGCGTTGCGAACAACGCCAATGCCTGGTGGGTGGTGGCTGACACCACCGGCAACTTCGGCTCGAACGGCCTCAAGGCATCGTGGAACTGCGGGCACATCCTCACGGCCGGCACAGGTAACCACTCCTACTTCAAGATCTTCCGGCACCACACCGGCACGAGCAACGCGTCGGACCAGGCGCCCTGGGCCCCGAACAACGGCACGGCGCGAAACTGCTACCTGGGCGGTTCGGACATCCTGAACGACTGGACGACGGTGCCCGGGCGCGGTGCCTTCCTCGCAACCGATTCGCTTGGCTCCTGGCTGCCGTGGACCGGCACCGTGGACGCGCGGGTGACGGCAGCGCGGCCGCAGGATGCGGATTACCTCTGGCCGATCTCGCGCGCCCTGAACCCCAACTTCAAGGGCGTGATCCACGTGACGGGGAAGATCGCCATCAGCGGCAAGGTCCGTGGCAAGATCACGATCGCGGCGACGAACAACATCATCATCGCCGACAACCTCACCTACGTGACGAACCCCGGTGGCACCACGCCCTGCAACTCCCCGGAACGCGACATGGTGGGGCTCTTCAGCGGGAACAACATCCTCATGGCGGACAACCTGCTCAACGCGCCCTACCAGCCGTTCAGCTCGGGCAGCCACCGCACCTGGGCAAACCGATCGGGCGACGAGTACGTGCACGCGGTGGTCCTGGCGATCAGCCAGTTCACCGTGGAGAACTATTCCAGCAACCCGAACGACGTCGAGGACTGCCAGGGCGCCAACAATGCCCGCGGCTGCCTCTTCCTCACGGGCGGCATCATCCAGAACCAGCGCGGACCGGTCGGCATCACCGACGGGCGCGGCTACATCAAGCGCTACCAGTACGACGCCTGCGCGGGACAGGAGCCGCCACCCTACTTCCCGACGACGGGCCGGTTCGCACGCGGCCACTTCTACGAGGTGGAGCCCACGAACTTCGACATCGCCACCTATTGGCCGAGCCTGGTCCCGGCGCCCTGATCGCGCACGGTCACGCGATCGTGGGTGGGCGGGCCGTCCTCAGCGCAGCGAGGGCGGCCCGCCCGCCTGTGAGGGCATCTCGGCGACGGGAAGCGCGGCCCGTTCCCCGCCGCGCGTGGCCGAGAGCAGGTGCGTCACGAAGCGCTGCCCTTCGCCGATCCGCTCGACCTCGACGGCCACCGCGTCGATCGCGCGCTCCATGGCGCCCAGCCGGTCGGTGATCTCGGCGGGTACGGGCGCCGCGGGACTCCGCCGCCAGATGCGACGGGCCCAGGCGAGCATCACCGGGAACAGCAGCAGCGCAGTGAGCCCGATGGACATGGCCACGAGCTCCTCGGGCGGGCCGTACGCCCATGGATTCGTGGGTGGCTCCTGCGTGGTGCTGCCGGGCACGGCCGCCGCCTGCGCGACGAGCCGGTCCGCCTCGCCGATGTCGATGGTCGTGGCGCTGATCTGCTGGTCGACCTGGGCGAGACGCTGGTCGAGGCCGGCGCGGTCCGCCGCGCTCACCGCGCCCTCGCGCAACTGTTGCACGACCTGCCTCCGCGTGTCGACGAGGCTCTCCATCCGGTTGGCGAGCTCACGACGCTGCGCGCGCGCGGCCTGGTAGGCTTCGGCGGGCGTCGCACTGGATGGCGTGCCACCCGCCAGTACCGGGGCCGCCGACTGGGTGACGGCGCCCGGGCCCGCGGGCGCGGAGGGGGCCGGCGTGGCGGTCTGTTGCATGGGCCCCCTACGCGAACCGGCTCACACCAGTTTCGCCTCGAGCGTCATCGGCACGCTCGCCAGCGCCTGCGACACGATGCACCCCTTCTTGGTGGCCTCGGCGTGCTGCTGGAAGTCGGCCGCCGCAAGGCCCTTCACCTTCCCTTCCGTCTTGAGATGGATGCCGGAGATGACGAAGCCGGCGTCACCCTTGGACATCGTCACCGTGGCGACGGTGTGCACATGGTCGGGCAGGTGTCCCGCCTTGTTGAGCGCGTTCGACAGCGCCATCGAGAAGCAGGCAGCGTGGGCGGCACCGAGGAGTTCCTCGGGGTTCGTGCCCTTGGCGGACTCGAAGCGTGTGCCGAACGAGTACGCGCCGTCCAGGGCGCCGCTGCCGGTCTTCACATGGCCCTTGCCGGCCTTGAGGTCGCCCATCCAGCGGGCGTCGGCGGTACGTGTGAGCATGGATGGTCTCCGATGTCGAATGAAAGGGATCGCGCTCGCGAAAGATATCGCGGTGCCATTGCGCGGGCACGAAGGCGGCGGTTAGAACTCCGGTTCCACCTCCACCCGGACCCCGCCGATGCCGCTGCCGTCCCCCGCCCGGATCCTCGCCACCGCCTGCGCGGCGCTCTTCCTCGCCCCGGCACCCGCCCCCGCCCAGGAGGACGCGGCCCTCGTCGCGCGCGCCCGGGCGATCCACGCGCGCGTGCTCACGCTCGACACGCACGTGGACATCTCGCCGGCGGCGTTCCGGCGCGACGCGGCGAACTACGTCACGGGCGTGGAGCGCAACCAGGTGGACCTCCCGAAGATGGAGGCCGGCGGCCTCGGCGCGGTCTTCCTCATCGTGTACACGGGTCAGCGCGGCCAGCTCGACTCCACCGGCTACGCGGCTGCCTACGCCGCGGCGATGGAGAAGTTCGCGGCCATCCATCGTCTCACCGACTCCCTGGCGCCGGACCGTGCGGGCCTGGCGCTCACCGCGGCCGACGCGCGGCGCATCCACGCCAGCGGGCGTCGCGTGATCTTCATCGGCGTCGAGAACGGATTCCCCCTCGGCGCCGACCTCTCCCGCATCCGGCAGTTCGCGGACCTGGGTGCCCGCTACCTCTCCCTCGCGCACAACGGCCACAGCCAGCTCTCGGACAGCAACACCGGCGAGCGCGACGGCGTCTGGATGCACGACGGCCTGAGTCCGCTCGGCCGCGACGCGATCCGGGAGCTCAACAGGTGGGGGATCATGATCGACATCTCCCACCCGTCGAAGCAGAGCATGATGCAGACGCTCGCGCTCACCCGGGCACCGATCATCGCCTCGCACAGCGGCGTGCGTGCGATCTGCAACCACAGCCGGAACCTCGACGACGAGCAGTTACAGGGGATCAAGAAGAACAACGGCGTGGTGCAGCTGGTGGCGTTCAACAGCTACGTGAAGTGCGGGCCCGCGGTGGACAGCGTACCGGCGGCCGAGCGGAAGCGGGCGACGGTCAAGGACTACGTGGACCACATCGATCACGTGGTGAAGCTGATCGGCATCGACCATGCCGGGATCAGCTCGGACTTCGACGGCGGCGGCGGCGTGGACGGCTGGAGCAACGCGAGCGAGACGTTCAATGTCACGCTCGAGCTCGTGCGGCGCGGCTACAGCGAGGTGGACATCGCCAAGATCTGGAGCGGCAACCTGCTGCGGGTGCTCACGGACGTGCAGCGGGTGGCGGCGCGGTTGCAGGCCACGCGATAGCACACAGGCGGCGTCCACCGGCGGGCACCGGGACCGCTGGAGGCCGTCAGGTGCGTCGGACGAGCGTGAGGATGGAGTAGAGCGCGACCGCCTCGTCGTCCTGATTCCTCACCTCGACGTCCCACTCCACGACGCCCTGCGGGATCTCACCCTCCCGGGGATCCTTCGCCGTCTTCTGCTTCACCGTGAGCCGCACCTGGATGGTGTCGCCCGGGTAGACGGGCTTGGTGAACCGGAGGCGCTCCAGCCCGTAGTTCGCGAGCACGGGCCCGAGCGCCGGGTCCACGAAGAGGCCGGCGGCCGCCGAGACGATGAAGTAGCCGTGCGCGACGCGCCCGGTGAAGACGCCGTTCGACCGGGCGGCCTCCTCGTCCATGTGCGCGTAGAACCGGTCCCCGCTCAACTCCGCGAAGGCCTCGATGTCGGTGAGGGTGATGGTGCGCGTGCCGGTGACGAGGGTGTCGCCGATCCGCAGCTCGTCGAAGGTCTTCCGGAAGGGATGGACGGCATCGGTCTGCGTGGCGGCGCCTGCGCTCCACTCGCGCGTGATCGCGGTGAGCATGGACGGACTGCCCTGCACCGCCGTCCGCTGCATGTAATGCAGCACGCCGCGCGCGCCCCCCATCTCCTCGCCGCCGCCGGCGCGCCCGGGACCGCCGTGCACCAGGTTCGGCAGCGGCGAGCCGTGGCCCGTGCTCTCCTTGGCGCTGGTGCGATCCAGCACCAGCAGGCGCCCGTGATACGGGGCCACGCCAAGCACCACCGAGCGCGCGACCTCGGGGTCGGCGGTGATCAGCGAGCCGCAGAGCGAGCCCCGCCCGCGCTTCGCGAGCTCGATCGCCTCGTCGAGCGTCCGGTAGGGCATCACGGTGTTCACCGGCCCGAACGCCTCGATGTCGTGCGGTTCGCTCCGCGCGAACGGCGCGTCGCACACCATGAGCATCGGCCCGAAGAACGCCCCGCGCTCGCGGTCCGCGCCGACGACGTCGAAGTCGCCGCCGCCGAAGACCAGCTCACCAGCCTCGCGGATCCGCTCGGCCGCCGCGCCCACGTCCTTCACCTGGCCCCGGCTCGCGAGCGGCCCCATGCGCACACCCTCGACCGCCGGGTCGCCGACCGTCGTCTTCCCGAGCCGCGCGCGCAGCGCCTTCACCACGTCCCCTTCCATGCCGGCCGGGACGATCGTGCGGCGGATGGCCGTGCACTTCTGCCCGGCCTTGGTCGTCATCTCGCGCACGACCTCCTTGATGAAGAGGTCGAACTCCTCGGTGCCCGGGGCTGCGTCGGGCCCGAGGATCGAGCAGTTGAGCGAGTCGGCCTCCATGTTGAACCGCACGGAGTGCTCCACCACGGCCTTCCCTTCCTTGAGCATGCGGCCCGTGGCCGCCGAGCCGGTGAAGGCGACGGCGTCCTGCTCGGTGACGTGCGAGAGGAGGTCACCGGCGCTGCCGCAGATGAGCTGGATCGCCCCCTCCGGCAGGATCCCCGATTCGATCATCGCGCGGAACATCGACTCTGTGAGGAAGCTCGTGGCGGTGGCGGGCTTCACGATGCAGGGCACGCCGGCGAGGAGGGCCGGCGCCAGCTTCTCGAGCATCCCCCAGCAGGGGAAGTTGAAGGCGTTGATCTGGATCGCGACGCCCTCGAGCGGCACGCAGATGTGCCGGCCGGCGAAGGTCCCGACCTTCGAGAGCGACTCGGCGGGCCCCTCCACGTGATAGGTCTCGTTCGGGAACTCGCGCCGCCCCCGGCTCGAGTAGGCGAAGAAGGTCCCGATGCCGCCCTCGATGTCCACCCACGAGTCCGACCGCGTGGCACCGGTGGCGGCGGAGAGTGCGTAGAAGGTCTCCTTCCGCTCCATCAGGTGCTTGGCCATCGCCTTGAGGAGCGCGGCACGTTGATGGAAGGTGAGGGCACGGAGCTTCGGGCCACCCACGCGCCGCGCGTACTCGGCCATCCCCTTGAAGTCGAGTCCGCCGCTCGACGCCTCGGCGACCGGCTCGCCGGTGACCGCGTGCAGCAGCGTCGCCGCCTTGCCGGTGCCGGCGACCCACTCCCCCATGGCATAGTTCTGCAGTCGCGTCATGTCGTGCGTGTCTCCGTCCAGGACTTGAGCACGGCCGACTGCGTCGGCCGGTCGGCGGGGACCTCGCGCAGCGGCTCCACGGCGCGCCAGGTGGCGCGCATCGCATCGGGGAGCTGCTGGTAGAGTGCGGTGCCCTCGCTCTTCCACCTGAGCATCTCGTCGCTCACCGCCTTCACCACGCGCGCCGGGTTCCCCACGGCGACGCTCCGCTCGGGGATCACCATGTCCTGCGGCACGAAGGTGAGCGCCCCGATGATGCTGCCGGCCCCGATCACCGCGTTGTCCATCACCACGGCGTTCATGCCGATGAGGGCGTTGGCCCCGATGCGCGCGCCATGCACCACCGCGCCGTGCCCGATGTGGGCGCCCGCCTCG
>Ga0224510_10000862_pt1 | contig 21343 bp, 15 predicted proteins | sample SF_May12_sed_USG_FD_170161 | JGI IMG/M metagenome (GOLD analysis project Ga0224510, IMG submission 170161) | Sediment microbial communities from San Francisco Bay, California, United States - SF_May12_sed_USGS_4_1 | ecosystem: Environmental > Aquatic > Marine > Sediment | place: USA: California... | reverse complement strand
CAGCCAACGCACGGCTTGCTGCTCGGGGCGAGTCAGGTCGCCATCGCAAACGAAAATAACGATCTGGGCTCGCATCGCTTCCTGTTTTGCGACTACGTCGAGCCCCTGCTGCAATCCGCCGGTACCCGGCACGTCGGTCAGCAGAATCTGTGTGCCTCCGTCGTCTCGCCAGCGGTAATGACGGATATCGATCGTTGAACCGCCGACCGGCCCGATCACAACGTCGGCTTGCGGGACGAGCGCCTTGATGAGGGAACTCTTGCCGGTGCTGATTTCGCCGAAGAAGCAGAGGTGCACCGATCCAGATTGCTGGCGCGCCGCAAGTTCCCGCAATTCGGCTTGCGCCTCGCTGACGTCTACGCCGGCTTTGTCGGCATCCCTCAGGCGTTGCTCTATGTCGGCGCGCGTCAACGGTACCGCACTGCGCGCCGTAGCGCCGGGCTTGCGCCGGACGACCAGCTTTACGATCAGCCAGATAGCCGCGATGACCAGGCCGGCCATGATCGACACGTAGGCGTAGAGCAGCAGTCGCGGCCCCTCGAGCAGGCGATCCCAGACGTTCAGCGCCGATTCGGTGACGAACAGCAGCGCGGCGACCGCCACGACGAACACCAGCAGGACGAGTATCCCGATGGTCAGCCTGATGAATCTATCCAGCTTCATGATCGAGCAGACTGCCCGATTTCCGGCCGCATAGAAAGGTGACCGGTGTCCCGATCAGAACTTCACTTTGAAATTCGCCACGCCCAAATGATTGACCCTGTCTTCTGCGTTATCCGCCCAGATGTATTGATGCATATAGCCGGTCTCGATTGACAGTTTCGGGGACAGCGTCCAACCAAGGGCTATCGCGGTACGGTTTTGTCCCAGACCCGCGTCGCCGCCCCAGTCGGTGTCGCGCAAATCGAAGAACGGTTCGACAGACAGGATCAGATCAAGATTTTTCGAGTCGCCGAGCGGCCGCACGTATTTCGCCATGTATCGGAGCCGCCAGCCCAGATCGTCTCCCCGGCTCAGCGATCGTTGCTCCAGCCGCGTACGCATAGACAGCGTTCCGTGATCCCACTTGGCCACGTTCCAGCTCAGTTGCTGCCAGAAGCGGTCCTCGTGAGAAGTCTGGCCGGAGCTCGCACGAGAATGGAGTAGCCGTAGCCCGCCATCACCGACATGTTTTCGCTGACGTCGTAGCCTATACCCGGCCGCAGCACGTACGTATTGATTCCGCTGCCGATATCGAAATAACGCGCCTGCCCGTCAAACCAGTAGCGCCACTTGCTATTGCCGCTGTCCGTTTCAATTACGTCAGTCGTGGAAAAAAATACCCCAGACGCCTACGCTGTCATCGGTAGCTGACGAAGTAACGGGCAGCGCCGCAGCCAGCGCGCCGATGAGCATCGACTTCGTTTTCAGGCGGGAGAAATATTGCATTTGTCGCTTCCGGCAGGGTGAGGGTCGCGGAGCATAGCATCCGATTGCTGCAATACAAGGGGCTTTGCCAGAAGGGCAATTCTGGTGCAGAGTCGCCCACCCATGGCAGGAAAAAAGAAAAAACCCGGGGCGCTTCGGCGCGCGCTCCGTATCTCGCTGATCGTCGTCGCGGCGGGTGTCGCTTTGAGCCTCTCGCTGGTTATTCCTCTGCGCTGGATCGATCCGGTAACGAGCGCATTCATGCTGCGCGATGACAGCGGCCGCCAGCCGGTGCTGTTCGAATGGGCCGACTGGCAGGACGTCGGAATCGCACCGATGCTTGCGGTGGTGGCTGCCGAAGACCAACGTTTCGCCGACCATTTCGGAATCGACTTTCGATCGATGCAGGAAGCCGTGCGCAACAGCCGAAACGGCGAACGCCTGCGCGGCGCATCGACGATCTCCCAGCAACTCGCGAAAAATCTCTTCCTCTGGCCGGGAAGAAGTTATGTGCGAAAGGGCCTGGAAGCATGGTTTACCGTATTGCTGGAACTGTGCCTGCCGAAAAAACGCATCCTCGAGATCTACCTGAATGTCGTGGAGCTCGGACCCGGCATCTACGGTGTGCCGGCGGCAAGTCGCTATTTTTTTGCGAGGAACGCTTCACGCATTTCAGATAGCGATGCGGCATTGCTTGCCGCGGTCCTGCCGAATCCGCACTCCCTGCAAGTCGACAATCCAAGTCGATACGTACGGGAGCGTCAGCGCTGGATAATCGGACAGATGCAGCGACTGCGCCGCGAGCAGTGGATAATAAAGCTGAACGACTGAACATCATTGCGAGGAACGCAGTATTGCCGCACGTCATTGCGAGGAACGCAGTATTGCCGCACGTCATTGCGAGGAACGCAGTATTGCCGCACGTCATTGCGAGGAACGCAGTGACGAAGCAATCGCCAGATTGCTTCGCTACGCTCGCAAAGACAGCCTAGTTGCGCGGCAAAATTCTGTCAAACACCGATTTGAGCTTGCCGATGCATTCACTGAAGTGCCGTTCTTCGACAATCATAGGAGGTGCCATCATGATGTGCGGCACTGTTCTGCCTTCGACTTCGATGCTACCGGGGTAACAGATCAACCCTTCGTCCATCGCCGAAAGTCGCAACTGATCCGGTAGCTGCCTGCCGTTGTCGAATCCTCGCCGCGTTTCGCGATCGCGTACAAGCTCGATGCCAAAAAACAATCCCCGGCCGCGAATGTCGCCGACATGCGCATGATGACCGAACGCATCGCGCAACATCGACAGGAAAATCCCTCCCATTTCCCTGGTACGTACAAGTAGTTTGTCGCGATCGAGGACCTGCTGAACGGCAACACCGGCAGCGCAGGCTGTCGCATGTCCAACATAGGTGTGCCCGTGTGCAAAGCCGGCGCGATGCAATTCGCCTGCGATATTCTGACGAATGACAACGGCGGCAAGCGGCTGGTATCCGCCACCGATACCTTTGGCCAGCGTTACCATGTCGGGCACGACTGCATCGTGCTGGTGTGCGAAATAGCTGCCGCTGCGCCCGCTGCCACACATGATCTCGTCCGCAATGAGCAGTACATTGTGCCGATCGCAGATTTCCCGCACCTGCGCAAGGTAGCCCGGCGTCGCGGCGACCACGCCCAGCGACGATCCGACGACCGGTTCGCAAATGAATGCGGCGACGTTTTCGGCACCCGCCTTTCGAATCGCGTCATCAAGGTAGCCCGCCGATCGCGCCGAATATTCCTCGACAGACTCATTCGCCTGGCGTTCCCGGTATTCGTAACATGGCGGAATTCGCGGCCAATCCACCAGCGGCGCCGCCGACGCTCGACGCCTCGAATCGTTGCCGCTGGCGGATAACACGCCGAAGGTATTGCCGTGATAGCTGTGATCGCGACCAATGATGATTTTCTTGGCCGGCTTGCCGCGTGCAACCCAATACTGCCAGGCAACCTTCAGTGCGGTTTCATTCGCCTCCGAGCCTCCGGACAGAAAATACACGCGGGCACTTGGCTCCGTAAATCGCGCCGCAATACGGGCGGCGAGATCTTCCTGGGGTTGATTGCTGAAGAACGCTGTATGCGCAAACGCCAGAGTCCCCACCTGCTCGCGAATAGCCGCTACGACATCCGGGTGACTGTGACCAAGGCAGGAAACGGCTGCGCCACCGCTCATGTCGAGATAGGCCTTTCCCGAGCGGTCCTTTATCGTCATGCCTGCGGCGGACGCTGCCATCGGGTAACGGTGTGCTGGTGCGCGGTAAAAAACAGCCGTCATGATCTTGCTCGCGAAAATCACAAACCAGACGCATAGCAGCATTCCTCGTGGCTCCGGTCAAGCTCGACACATGCGTGTCGCGCTGCGGGCGAAGGCCGGAGACATCCGGGCAATAAGTGTTCTTGCTTTTGGATCTGTGTTGAAATGCCTGCAACCAATTACCGAGACTCACAGTGACTACCTCAGCGCCACGTAAACGCCGCAAAGACCTGCTGCCCGCTGTTTTGCTTCTCGCCGGAATTGCAGCTTGCCAGAGTGATTCGCCGCAGCCGGCCGCCACCCTTGTCGTCACGGACGCGCGCGTCTGGACCGGCAATTCGCAACAGCCATGGGCAGAGGCGATCGCGAGTAATGGCGACAGGATCGTCGCGGTGGGCAGCAACGAGGAAATTTCCGCGTTGATCGGCAAAGCGACGGAAGTCATATCTACAGCGGGCAGCATGCTGGTACCCGGTTTTATCGATACGCACGTGCATTTTCTCGACGGCGGCACCGGACTTGCGTCCGTGCAGTTGCGCGATGCGGCGACGCCGGAAGAGTTTACGCAGCGCATCGGCGCCTTCGCATCGACTATGGAAGCCGGCGAGTGGATTCTCATTGGCACCTGGGATCACGAGAATTGGGGTGGCGAACTGCCGCGACGCGACTGGATAGACGCGGTAACACCCGACAACCCGGTATGGATCAACCGCCTCGACGGGCACATGGCGCTTGCCAATTCGCTTGCATTGAAACTCGCCGGCGTCGATGCAGACACGCCGGATGTTGCCGGCGGAGAGATCGTGCGCAACCCGGACGGCAGTCCGACCGGCATTCTCAAGGACAACGCGATGGCGCTGATGGACGGAACCGTGCCAGCACCCGGCGATGCGGCGCTGGATCGGCAGGCTGCCGCAGCCATGCAATACGTCGCCAGCAATGGCGTCACGACGGTGCACGATATGGCGGGCTGGTCGAGCCTGGCGACGTACCGCCGCGCGCGGGAAGATGGCAGCATGATCACCCGCATTTATTCGGTCGTGCAGCTTCCGGACTGGGAAAAGCTGCGCGACGAAGTCGCCGCCAACGGCCGTGGCGACGAGTGGCTGCGCATCGGCGGTCTGAAGGCGATGATGGATGGCTCACTCGGCTCGCATACGGCAGCGTTTCTCGAGCCCTTCACGGATGCACCGGACCAGCGCGGCCTGCTGATCTTCGATCTGGATGACGTCAGGCAGTGGGTCACGGGAGCCGATGCCGCGGGTCTGCAGGTCATGGTTCATGCCATCGGTGACCGCGCCATTCGCGATCTGCTGGATATATTTCTCGATGTCAGGGAAAAGAACGGCGAACGCGACCGGCGCTTGCGCATCGAACACGCGCAGCACATTCATCCCGACGACCTGCCTCGATTTGCTGCTCAGGATGTCATCGCCAGCATGCAGCCCTACCACGCGATCGACGACGGCCGCTGGGCCGACAAGGTCATCGGCAGGGAACGCGCGAAGACCACTTATGCATTTCGCTCACTGATCGAATCCGGCGCACATGTTGCGTTCGGCAGCGACTGGTACGTCGCGCCGGCAACGCCCATCGAGGGCATCTACGCCGCGGTTACCCGCCGCACGCTGGATGATGCCAATCCCGACGGCTGGGTGCCGGAGCAAAAGATCAGCGTCGAGCAGGCACTGCACGCTTATACCTACGAAGGCGCGTTCGCTTCGTTCGAAGAAGACATCAAGGGCACGTTGAAACCGGGAATGCTCGCAGACTTCGTGCTGCTCGATCGCGATCTCACGGCCATACCGCCGGAGACCATCAACAAGACCAGGGTCCTGAAAACGGTAGTCGGCGGCCGAGTGGTGTATTCAGCCGGCGGTCCCTGACCAGCGCGCCGCGCATGTCGCCTGCGGTGCAGACCAATTTGCCGATCGAAACGCTTGCGGGTCGTTGCAAATTGACCTTGAGCGCGGTGTACGTTCGCAACGTCAACTTGTCGCCTGCAATGCAGGCTCCTACAAAGGCGATAGAACGACTGTAGGAGCCTGCATTGCAGGCGACCCTAGGTCTGCGAAGCGATCCATCGATCGACGCGTTGCTCAAGCAGCGTCAGCGGCATAGCGCCCTCGGACAGCACCAACGTGTGGAAAGAAACGACGTCGAAGCGATCGCCCAGTTTCTGTTCGGCCCGCGTGCGCAGTTCGCGAATTTTCAGTTGCCCGATCTTGTAGGCGAGCGCCTGCCCCGGAATCGCCATGTATCGCTCGGCTTCGCTCACTGCACGGGCCTCCTTTACCGCTGAATTGGCATACATGTAGTCCAGTACGTCCTGGCGGCTCCAGCCTTTCGAATGCAGGCCGGTGTCGACGACAAGCCGTATGGCTCGCCACAGTTCGGCATTGAGTGCACCGAAATACTGGTAAGGATCCGTATACATACCGAGTTCCTTGCCCAGGGACTCGGCGTACAGGCCCCAACCCTCGCTGAATGCCGTGTAACTGCCGAAACGCCGGAACCGCGGCACGCCTTCCAGTTCCTGTTGAATCTCGATCTGGAAATAGTGGCCTGGAATCGCTTCGTGCAGGAACAGCGATTCCATGGCCCATTTCGGCCGCGCCTTGATGTCATAGGTATTGGCGAAAAACACGCCTGGCCTGCTGCCATCCGGAGTACCGCGACGATAGGAGCCGCCGGACGCCGAGCGTTCGCGGAACGGCTCCACCGCCCGAACCTCGAAGCCGGTATTCGGTGACACATCGAATAGTTTTTTCGTCAACTCCTTGACCCGCTCGGTCATGTCGCGATAACCCTGGATCAGCTCCTCGGGCTTGTCGAAATAGAATCGGTCGTCGGTATTCAGGTACTCGAAGAAATCCTGCAGGTCGCCGTCGAACCCCACTTCGTCCCTGACTTTGCGCATCTCGTCGTGAATGCGTGCGACCTCGTCGAGTCCGATCTGGTGAATTTCGGCCGGCGTCATCTCCGTGGTGGTTCGAAGTTGCACGAGATGAGCGTACCAGGCCTCGCCACTGGGCAACTCGGAAATGCCGACCGACTCGCGTGTCGCACTCATGTAATCGTCGCCGACAAAATTGTGCAGACGCTGATACGCAGGAATCACCTTGTTGGCAATAGCGCTTCGGTACGCTGCCGTCAGGCGATCTCGATCTTCAGCGCTGAAATCGGCGGGCATTTCCCTGACCGGCGTGTAAAAGGTGCTGGATTCGACGTCGTCGGTAATCTGCGACTCGAGCTGTGGCAGGACTTTCTCCATCAGGATCTTCGGCTGCACGACACCCTGCTCCGCGCCAATACGCATATTCTCTATCGACTGATCGACGATGACCGTGAAATCGTCAATGCGGCTTAAGAAATCGTCATAGTCCTTCACAGTTTTGAAAGGATGCACGCTCGTGCCGCTGCCGAGTTGCACGAATGTAGTCGTTATCGAGTAGAACTGGTTTATCGGTTGCAGGTGGTCCGGGAACTGGTATCCGGCTACGTCCATCTCGCGGCTCCAGCGAAACGTGTCGTAAGTGAGCCGGTCCTGGCCGGCCAGCGCTTCCGGGTCGATCGCGAGGATACGTTCCAAAAACTCGCGATCCAGCGCTTGCGCTTTCCGCCGATGTTCCGGGCTAACGGAATTTGCCAACCGGTCGTTGAAACGGTCGTCGCCAATCTGCGTGGCGAACAATGGGTTCAGCTCGAGGATTCTGTCGAAATACTCCTCGACCAGCGCCTTCAGCTCCTCGGCCGGCTGCATCGCAGTGTCTATGCCGGCTATGGCCGCTTCGTCCTCGGGCGTCTTGCCACAGGCGCTCAGAAGCAATAGTGCTGCAGCAATCGCTGCCAGGTATCTGTTCATTGGATTGTCCTTGTGTCTGACAGACGGGCGCCGCAAGCCCGGCAGCGCGCGAGGGCGGTGAGTATAACGTGGACAGGATCCGCCTTCAGGGCCGGACCGCCTGTAACTCTTTGTTTCCGACTCTCAAGAAGTGTCAACACGTCTAGGCGCTTGGGCCCGATCTTGGGATAATTGCCGGCCCGGCAGCACCCCGCAGCAGAAGCCAGCAAATGCAGGATCCACGAACAACCAGGCGCGCAGTTGCCTTCCGGCTCGCCTTGCGGCCGCCAGCACTTTGTCTTGTTGCCTTCCTTTCAGGCTGCGCAGGCTCCGCAATAGATCCTGCGACCAGCGATCCCGAGCTGCCATTGGCTTATGCACGTGGCGGTGCGCAGGGTACGGTCGAACTGAACTGGCTGGAAAGCTTTGACGATAACCAGCTTGTCGCCCTGATCGGCGAAGCCGTCAGCAGCAACTACGCGCTCGAGCAGGAGCGCGCGCGACTGGCGCAAGCCGAACAGCTCGTCGTCATCGTACGCGCCGACCGGTTCCCTGAACTGGACGTATCGCTTGGCGGCACGCGGCGCGGTTTCGACGACGCCGGCGGGAACCGGGTAACGGTCAATTCTTTCGATGCGGGCGTGGACCTGCTCTGGCAGATCGACCTGTGGGGCAAGCTCAGCAAGACGCAGCAGGCCGCACAGCTGGCATTTGCCGCACAGCAGGCAAGGCTTGACGGCACCGCGCGTGACCTTGCTATCGCGACCGCGTCGTCCGTTTTTCGCGTCATGGAAGCGCGACAACTGCAACAGGTGGCTCAGCGGCGGCTGGACAATGCGATTGAGAGCCATGACATCGTTGCCAGCGGTTACCGGCAGGGCCTCAATGACGCGCTGGACCTTTACCTTGCCAGAAACCAGATGGAGCGGCAGCAAGCCAACCTGGCTGAGCAGCAACAGCTGGTCGTCGAAGCCATTGCAGATCTGCAGCTTGCGCTCGCCCGTTACCCGGACGGCAAGATGCTGCTCGAAGGTGAGCTGCCAATCGTCACTGACCCGGTACCGGTCGGCCTGCCCTCGGAATTGCTGACCCGGAGACCAGACCTGCAGGAAGCCTGGCTGAATCTGCTCTCGGCCGATGCCGAACTCGCCGCAGCACACAAGGCACGATTCCCGAGCCTTTCGCTGGTCGGCGGCGGCGGCGTTGCCAGCGTCGAGTTCGCCGATCTGCTCGATGGCGACGGCGCGACCTGGTCAATGCTCGGCAACCTGTCGCAACCGCTGTTTGACAGTGGGCGTCTCGCTGCCCGTGAGGAACAGGCATTGCAGCGGGTTCGCGCCGCCGAACAGCAATATCTCGGTCTTGTATACAGTGCCTTCGCCGAGGTGGAGAATGCGATATCGCAGAGCAGCTCCCTCGCGGAGCGCTACGAATCGTTTCAGGAAGCGGAGAAGAATGCGCATGCGGCGCTGAGTCTCGCACTGGAACAATACCGGCGCGGACTGGTCGCTTATACGACGGTGCTGGAATCGCAGCGACAGGCTTTCGACGCCGAAGTTACAGTCGTGCAGCTCCGTAACCTGCTTTTGCAGAACCGGCTGTCTCTTTACCAGGCGCTGGGCGGTGGATTTTCCGCCGGCTACTGAGGAAACCGGATTCACAGATGAAGATAGCTTCCAGAAAACTCGTGCCGCTGGCGATCTTAGGCGCACTCGGACTCATCGCATTGCTGATCAATGCCAATCCGCCCGAGGTTCCGCAACGCGCACCGTTTACCGGTCCGCAAATGGTGGTCGACACGCTGCCGGTCATGCGTCGCGATTACCAGGTACTTCTGCAAAGTTACGGGACCGTGCAGCCACGAACGCAGACCACACTGATTGCCCAGGTCGGTGGCCAGATCGTCGCGGTGAATCCCAACGTTCGCGACGGCGGCTTCTTCGAGAAAGGCGATGTTCTTGCATCGATCGATTCGCGCGACTACGAGGCCGACGTTCGCATTGCCGAGGCGGCGCTGATGGACGCCCGGCAGGCACTGGCGGAAGCGGAAGCGAGAACCGTCCAGGCAAAGGAAGACTGGGAGCGCCTGGGCAATGCCGGCGAGGCGCCGGAACTGGTACTCAGGCTGCCACAACTCGAGGCCGCCAGGGCACGCGTCATTTCCGCACAATCCGCATTACAGAAATCGAAGCTCGACCTCGAACGTACCGACATCGTGGCGCCGTTTGCCGGGCGAATCCTGCGCAAGCTGGCGGACATCGGTCAGGTTGTTACGGTCAATACTCCGCTCGCGGAAATCTACGCAACAGACTCGGTGGAAATTCGCCTGCCGCTGAAGAATCGCGATCTCGGTTTTATCGAACTGCCCGAGCGCTACCGCAATTCGGCAGCAACGGCGCCAGCCGCGACCGCAGTCACGATCCGGTCCGAACTGTTCGGCGGCGACAGCTGGGACGCGGAATTGATCCGGACTGAAGGCGCGATTGACGAATCCGCAAGACAACTGCATGTCATCGCGCAAATCAACGATCCGTTCAGCCATTCGAGTGAGGATCGCGCGCCGCTCAAGATCGGCCAGTACGTCACCGCCGAATTGACAGGCAAGCAACTCAGCGATGTGCTGGTCATTCCGAACACGGCGATCTACCAGGGCTCTTACGTGTATGTCGTCGAAGACGGCCTGCTGCAGCGACGCGTTGTTGACATCGCCTGGCAAAATGACGACGAGGCGATTATCAGCGACGGGCTTCAGCACGGCGACGCGCTAGTCACGACATCACTCGGCCAGGTGACCTCCGGAATACGGGTTTCAACCACCGGTGACCTGCGCAACAACCGGGCGGACCGCGGCAAAGCCGAACCGGGATCGAGTGACAACGGCGTGGCCGGAGCTAATTAGACTCCTATGATTTCCTGGTTCGCAAGAAATTCCGTCGCGGCAAACCTGCTGATGGTGTCGATAATTCTCGGCGGTCTCATCGCCATGTCCAAGGGCGTGAGGCTGGAGGTTTTCCCTCCTGTCGAACCGGACACTGTCAGCGTTACGGTTCCGCTGCGCGGCGCGACTCCCGAGGATGTCGAGCTGGGTGTTGCCGTGCGTATCGAGGAAGCGGTTCAGGATCTCGAAGGGATCGACCGCATTACCTCGCAGTCCGTCGAAGGCGGTACGACGGTTCGTATCGAAATCGACGCCGACTACGATGCGCGGGCTCTGCTGGACGACATCAAGAGCCGGATTGATGCAATCAATACCTTTCCCGCCGACACGGAGAAGCCTGTCATCAGCCTGGCTGTGCGCCGCTTCGACGTGATAAGCGTCGTTGTCGCCGGCGACTACTCCGAAGAAGAGATCCGGCTGTTCGCCGAACAGGTGCGCGACGAACTGCTTCGGCTCGAGGAAATTACTCAGGCCGAGCTGGATTCGGTACGCCGATACGAGATCGCGATCGAGGCCTCGGCAGACCGCCTGCGCGAATTCGACGTGACGCTGGCGGATATCGCAAACGCCGTTCGCGGCAGCTCCGTGGATCTCTCGGCGGGCAATGTCCGGACCGAGGGCGGCGACGTCCTGATTCGTTCGAAGGGCCAGGCCTATCGGCGCAGCGATTTCGAATCGATCGTGGTCAAGACCAACACCGACGGCAGCATCGTTCGCGTAAGCGATATCGCCGTTGTCGTCGACGGCTTCGAGGAAAATTCCCTGCGCTCGATGTTCAATGGCAAGCACGCGGCGTTCATCAGCGTCTCGCGCATGGGCAACCAGAGTGCCATTGCGATTGCCGACAGGGTCAAGCAATACATCGAGGAGCGCCAGCAAAGCCTGCCGGTCGGCATACAACTCAGCTACTGGGATGACGACGCACAACGTATGAAAGACCGGCTGGGAATTCTCACCGGCAGCGCGTTGCAGGGCAGCCTGCTGGTAATACTGCTGTTGACGCTGTTCCTGCGGCCAGCGATTGCTCTGTGGGTTTTCCTCGGAATCCCTATCAGCTTTCTCGGTGCGTTCATACTTATGTCCGTCTTCGACATCAGCCTGAACATGATGAGCGCTTTCGGTTTCATTATCGTCCTCGGCATCGTGGTCGACGACGCAATTGTTACCGGCGAAAACGTCTACAAACATATGCAGGCCGGCGACAGCGGCCTGTCGGCCGCCATCCAGGGCACCAGGGAGGTTGCGATACCGGTGACCTTCGGTATCCTGACGACGGTTGCCGCATTCATGCCGCTGGCGTTCATCGAAGGACGCCTGGGCACATGGTTCTCGCCGGTGCCGCTCGTGGTAATTCCGGTTCTGCTGTTTTCGTTGCTGGAATCCAAGCTGATTCTGCCGGCGCATCTGAAGCATGTGCGATTGCAGAAATCTTCAGATGAGGACACCGGATTCGCCGCCTGGCAACGACGCTTCGCCGACGGCTTCGAGGGAAAAATCCTGCGTTATTACAAGCCGTTCCTGACTTTCGCACTGCGCCACCGGTATTCCACACTCGCATCATTCTGCGGCGTGTTATTGGTTATGATCATGCTGATTTCCAGCGGCTGGACCCGTTTCGTGTTCTTTCCAGAAGTGGAATCGGAAACCGGCCGCGCAACGCTGACGATGCCGGTAGGCACGCCGTTCGATGTGACGGCGCGACACACCGACCGCATCGTCGAAGCGGCGCAGATGCTGCAGGAGAAATACAAGGATGCGGCGCCCGGACCCGGGATGATCACGAACATCTTTGCAAGTACCGGATCGGGCGGAGGCGGTGGTGGCGGCGGCGGCAATGGAACGCATCTCGCATCGGTCGAATTCGAAACGGCGCCCCGACAGACCCGTACCGGCGACATTACGGTCACGGAGCTGATAAGCGAATGGCGGGAGGTCGTGGGACCCGTCCCGGGTGCCGAGTCCATAACTTTTCGCGCCACCTGGTTTCGCCCCGGCTCGCCCATCGACGTGCAATTCAGCGGCAACTCGCTGGCTGACCTCAGTCGCATTGGCGAAGAATTAAAACAGCGACTCGCCAGCTACCCGGGTGTGTACGAAATCGCGGACAGCCTTTCCGACGGCAAGGAAGAGTTACGCATAGAGCTGAGCCCGCAGGGGCATCTGCTGGGCCTTACCCGTGCCGACATCGTTCGACAGGTAAGCGAAGCATTCAAGGGCCTCGAAGCGCAGCGCATCCAGCGCGGTCGCGACGACATCCGGGTCCTCGTGCGTTTTCCGATCGACGAACGTGACACTCTCGCCTCGCTGAATGAAATGCTGATCACCGCGCCGAACGGGCGCCTGATTCCGCTGGCCAACGTTGCGAACCTGTCCCCGGGCAAGGGTCCGTCGCAGATCACGCGAATCGATCGCTACCGGGTACTGAATGTCACCGCGGATGTCGACAAAGACAATACCAACATGACTGTGCTGCAGGCCGATCTGCGCGCGTTCCTGGATTCTGCCCTGGTGCGTTATCCGGGCATTACCTATGACATGGAGGGCGAGCAGCGCGAGCAACGGGAGTCATTCGGCAGCCTGCAAACGGGCTTCATCGTCCTGTTGTTCGCGATTTACTGCCTGTTGGCATTGCCACTCAAGTCCTACGTGCAGCCGCTGATCATTATGTCGGTGATACCGTTCGGCATCATCGGCGCCGTCATCGGACACTGGCTGATGGGGCATCCGCTGTCTTTCTTAAGCTCGCTCGGTCTGATGGCATTGATGGGCATCGTGATCAACGACAGCCTGGTGCTGGTGGATTACATCAACCAGCAACACCGGGCAGGCGAGAAGCTGTACGAAGTTGTGCAACGCGCCGGCGTGGCGCGCTTCCGGCCGGTCATGCTGACTTCGCTGACCACGTTCTTCGGCTTGCTGCCTCTGCTCTCCGAACGTTCCTCGGCCGCATTGTTTCTGATTCCGATGGGCATCTCACTCGGTTTCGGCATTTTGTTCGCAACCGTAATCACACTGATCCTGATCCCGACCAACATCATGATCGTCGACGACATCCGCCGTTATCTGCGTTCGCGAGTTGCCCAGGTACGCGAGGCCATTACCGCCGATCAGACGTAGAAGTAGATCGCCATGAAGTGGCATCCACCGCCCATCAACACGAAAAGATGGAAGATGGCGTGGCTGTACGGGATGCGCTTGAAACTGTAGAGAACGGCCCCGAGCGTATACGCAACGCCGCCGTACACCAGCCAAAACAGGCCGGCAGGCGGCAGGTTGGCAACAAGCGGCTTGATTGCGAAAACAATGATCCAGCCCATGAAGACGTACATCAGCGTCGAGGTCTTCCTGTATTTCCCGGTAAAGAACAGTTTCAGCGTTATGCCGGACAACGCGAGGCCCCAGGCGACGCAAAACAGGATCCAGCCGGTCGAACCATTCAGAGTAATCAGCGTAAACGGCGTATACGTTCCGGCGATCAGCACGTAGATGGATGCGTGATCGATGACTCGCAGCCGGCTCCTCAGCAGCGGATCTGTTGCACTATGGTATACAGTGGACGCCGCGAACAGAATGATCAGGCTGGCACCGAAGACGGCGAAGCTGGCAACGTACCAGTCACCGCCCACCGAGATAGCGCGATTGATCAGCGGCAGCAATGCTGCAACAGAACAAACAAGCCCGAATGCGTGAGAGATTATATTGATCCTCTCTTCTCGCAGCGGGTAGGTGCTTGTATTTTGACTTGCCGGCATTTCCGAAACCTTTATTGCAGTATTGAGAAGCAACGAATAACGATGAAGATCTGGGTGGACGCCGATGCATGCCCGGCGGTAATCAAGGATACGCTCTTTCGGGCGGCGGAACGAACCGGCCTGGAATTGACTCTTGTCGCCAACCAGGCAGTATACGTACCGCCCTCCCGTTATATCCGCACACTGCAGGTCTCCTCAGGCTTTGACGTCGCCGACAATGAGATCGTCAGGCGCATGGAGCCCGGCGACCTCGTTATCACAGGCGACATCCCGCTGGCTGCAGACGTCATCGAAAAAGGCGGAACTGCCCTCAGTCCGCGTGGCGAGCTGTACAGCCCGGACAATATCAGAGCCCGCCTCAACATGCGGGATTTTATGGATACGCTGCGCGGCAGCGGCGTACACACCGGCGGGCCGCCGGCGCTGAGCCAGACGGATCGCAAGAATTTTGCGAATCACCTTGACCGCATTGTCACTGCTCACGCTGGAAAAATCAGATAAAGAATCCGAGGTCGCGAGTAACGAAGTTGTCGATGTGCGGCGCGACGATATCGAGTTCCGCATCCGGAATGCCGAACCAGCGGGCCAGCGTCGCAGCATATTGATCGGCCGAGGTAGTCGGTATCATGCGGCCGCCACCGACGTCGTCGGGGCCACCGATAGCCAATGCCGGATAGAGCCCGTACATGTCCCTGCCTCGGACAGCCCCGCCGACAACCAGCTGGATTCCGCCCCAGGCATGATCCGTTCCGTCACCATTCGATGTCAGCGTCCGGCCGAAATCGGACTGCGTGAAGCTGGTGACCGCATCGGATACGCCGAGCTCGACGGTCGCATCGTAGAACGCCGACATGGCAGCGCTGACTCCGCCTAACAGAACCGGCTGGTCCTGGTTCTGGTTGTCATGTGAGTCGAAGCCTCCGGCTGCGACAAAAAATACCTGGCGTTGCATCTGCAGCTCGTCACGGACCGCTATCAGCCGCGCCACTGTCTCGAGCTGAATACCGAGTTGCGAAGTCGGAAATACGGTATTGAGGATCGGTGCGTTTGCAATGGCGGCGCCCACCTGGTCCGCCGCGGCTACCGCGCGGCGCTGGATCTCGGCGAAGCCGCGCTCGTAGATGGAACTGTAGTTCGCATTGACGATGCGCTCGAATGCCAGCCGCTGTTGGTACAGCAGGTCGTTCGGGTCCCCGGAATTCGAAAACGCTTCGAAAGGAATCGGGCCTGTCGGACCCATGACGTACGCAATGGTCTCGTGCGCGGACTGGAACAGGTTATTGCCGAACAGCGAGGCATTGGTCGCCATCTGCTGACCGGCCACATTCGTACGAATCAGGTCGGCCACCCGCCCTGCCCAACCGGTATTGCTTTGCGTATTGCCCTTGAGCGAATGCCACTGGTCCTGCTGGTCGTTATGCGAAAAGAGCTGCGGCGGCAGCGGCACGGACTGCTGAAAAAATTGGTCTTTCGTTGTCGGCCGGATCAGCGGCCCGACGTTGCTGACAATCGCAGCACGATTGTTTTCAAAAAGCGCCTGCATGCCGGGCATCGACGGGTGCAGGCCATACTGCACGCCATCGGAGGTCAGAGGATTGATCGGCAGCAAATCTGCCTGCGGCACGGCGAGATTCTGGCGCGATGCCGCGTAGACGTTGTATTCGGCATTGCTGCGCGGCACGACCATGTTGAAAGAATCGTTGCCGCCGAAAAGGAACACGCACACCATTGCCTTGTAATCCGGAAACGGTGCCGACGTGCCGATGCCCTGCGAGAATGCGGCGCCAGGACAGGCGGCAAACGCCGTTGCGGCGCTGCCTGCTTTCAGAAAGTATCGTCGATTCACTCCGGTCATTTCTCTTGCCCTTTCCCGCTCTACCGCTGGTACGCGAATTCGGGCGACGTTGCGATGAAGTAAATCGCCTCGCCAACGCGTATCGCCGCTTGCGTGTCCGGGATACGATTGATCATTCCTTTGACCTCGGTCTCGAGGGTCGGGGATAGCTGTCCTGCCAGCAACTTGCCCGCCACCATCGAAACCAGCGCGTCGGTATCCGCTGCGACTGCCATTTCCTGGTCAATGTTGATAAAGACATCGTCCTCGCCGAGACCGGTCGCTTCCGACGTAAGCCCGAGCGCCTGAAACAGCAGGTAATTTGTGACGAGCGTGTTCTGGAATTCGGTAGCGATCTGCAGCTCGGGCGCCACCAGGCTGCTGTCGCGGATTTCGCCGGGCGGTGCATAAAACGGCGTGAAAAAATTGAACACAGACGGTGCCTGCAACGGGCCCTGGCCGAAAAATATATAGGCACCGGCAAAGGGCATGCGGCCGCTGGCCGAAGTCGCGTTGTAAGCACGCCAGACTTGTGTCAGGCGCAGCAACGGCTCCTTCAACTTGCCGTCGAGGTCCATTGGAATGTCCGGCCTGGCCTCGGGATCCAGCAGGATCGCGCGAACGACAGCCGCAAGGTCTCCGCGCACGCCGGCGCCGTTGTCGTTGAACGTCGACGCCACCCGTTGCACGTAGGCCGGCGACGGGTTGCTGGTAACCAGGCGCTGTATCAGCCGAATCGCGATGAAGGGTCCGACGTTCGGATGATCGAAAATGTTGTCAAGCGCGCCACTGAGATCCTGACCGCCGGTTTGACCTTGCGGCAGTGTGATACCGCGCAGGAGTTTCTTGCTGCCCGTGTCATGAAAAGACGGATACAGCTGCATCGGTACCGTCTGGTTATTGTCGTTGGGAAACGCCAGCTCGAAGCTCGGCGCACCTGCATAATTCCATCCGGTATAAACGTGAGCAAAGCCCTCGATGATCGACTGATCGTAGGTCGGCGTCGGCTGACCCAGCGTGTCGAGTTTCACCGAGCCGTCAATGTTGAGCTCGACCAGCCCGATTGAAAACAGCTGCATCAACTCGCGCGCGTAATTCTCGTCCGGACGGATGTTCAGTGCGGGATTCGGTTTCTCGTTGCCGAGCATGCTCAGGTATACGCCCATCGCGGGATGCAGTGTGACATCTTCGATGAGGTCTCGATAATTGCCGAACGCATTCAATGCGAGCATGTCGTAGTAATCGGCAAGCGAGTACGTGTATTCGATCAATGCACCGAGTTGCGAAACGACCATAACTTCCGACAGCGCAAATGCGACACGCTGGCGTAACTGGTCATTACCGTAGACAACATTACGAAACCAGATGTCGGCGCGATCGTCCTGCAGTTCAAACAGGAACATCGGCCGTGGCAGGCTCTTGAGAAACGGAAGTTGCAGCGATGCCGGCTGCTGCAATTGCTCGTCGATCCAGGCCGCATAGCCCATGTCGATGACGCGCTGCGCTTCTGCTTCTGTGGCGCCGAACGTGGCCTGGTTCAGGAACTGGAAAGCCTCGGCCTTCGTAATGACATCTACCGGCGGTGGCGGCGGTGGTGGTGCAGCGCTGCCGGACGAACCACCACAGCCCGAGAGCAGCAGGGCCAGCAGCAGGACCGTCGATATAAGCGAATGTCTTGTCATCACATTTCTTGTAACGCGCGAGACCGGTAATCAGACTACAAATCCTAACAGTTCTGGCTGAACCGGCTATGAACCAGCGCTCAGTATGCAAAAATCCCGTTGATTTCCTGAGGATTTTGACCCGCAGGACAAGCAAGGTTCCCCGCCCGGCCGCAGGGCGGGCCGCCGTTACGACTCTTCGCTGGCGATGTCCAGAGCGATGCGAAGGTTTTTCAGCAGCGTCTGAATCTGTTGCCGGTCAAACGCGTTGCTTGTGATCGTGAGCAGCAGGCCCTGGTCGCGAAACCAGCGCGCGTCGGCGAAGAAGAAGCCGTTTCCGCCCGTGTGGTCGATTTCGATACCCGATGGTCTTTCGATTATGACCCAGCCGTAGCCGTACCCGATTCCGTCGCCCCGCTCAGCATGTCGCTCGAGTTGCCGCGACTGCCACTCCGCGGGGAGTGTCCTGCCATCGGCTGTCGCGCGCAGCCAGCGATGCAGGCCACTGGCCGACGTGAGCAAACCGCCATTGCCGCGCAGGTGCCATGGCGGGCCGTCATCCATCCAGCCTAAATCCTGCGGCATGCCCATGCGTTGCCCGTCCAGGTAGCCGACGGCATAGGATTCTGATTCGGGAAATCGCAGGTAGCCTATGGGACCGGCGTCGAGCGGAGTCACAAGATCGTCAACGACGTAATCTTCGTAAGTCTTGCCGCTTGCCTTCTCGATGATCCGCGCAAGCGTGCTGTATCCCGGATTGGAATAATAGTATTTCTCGCCCGGGGCGAACTCGAGTGTCGCCGTAGTCAACCAGGTATCGAAACAAGACCTGTCACAGGCTTCGTCATCGTCGCCGGAGTATTGCGGCAGGCCCGATGTGTGACTGAGCAGCTGATGCACGGTGATCGAGCCGGTCAATTCGGACAAGCCCTCGAACCAGTGCGACAGGCTCATGTCGACGCCAAGCTTTTGCTCTGCGGCTAACTTCAAAATGGCGGTCGCCGTATAAGTCTTGGTTACCGAGCCGATGTCGAACAGGGTTTTTTCGGTCACCGGTATTTTCTGCTCCCGGTCTGCATATCCGAAGTTGCCGGAATACAGAACACCCTCGGCATTGCTGATCACGATCTGCCCGGAAAATTCCGCCGGAATTACCGCGTTGATGCGTTCCATGAGGGTGACATCGGCGACCGCCGTTACGCTATGCGATTCCGGCCGCGACAGATCGAGATTCGTGATTTGCAGCGCACCGACAATTGCCAGGACGACGAGCCACGCGAATCCCGCAAGGTAAGCGAAGTGTGCGATTGCATTATCTTTTTTGAAGTGGCCACCGTAAGTAATCAGTGCCAGCGACGCGCCGACTGCCGACCAGCTCAGCGTGAGAAACTTCGCAACTGCCGGATCAATGTACAACCAGCAAAGCGCCAGGATGGCGCCACCACCGACGAAGTAGAACAGGCAAAGACGAATTAACGGAGATTTCATGGCATTCTGGAAGTGGCGCATTTTAAAAGGGGCCGGATACATTTTTCCAAAAGCAGATCCGGCATCATTTAACCTGAGTCTAAAAAAATGTATCCGGCCCCTTTTCGGACTATCGCTTGGTAACTGTTGCCCCGACGATAGCGATAATCAATGCTATGGTGAATGGCAACACCCGCTCCGCGGCATCGCCAGGCGTGTCAGGTAACCACGACAACAGCACCGTCAGGCCGAAGCCGCTCAACATGGATGCCAGTGTCGTGACGGCGGGCAGCTCCCTGCCGCTGAGTCGCATCAGCAACGCGGGCCCGAAGGCCGATCCCAATGCCGCCCAGGCAAACAACACTCGCGAGAAGATGTCCGCGCGCCAGACCAGCGCCAGCACCGTCGCCAGCAATAGGACAACAATCACAGTGATGCGGGTACCGGCCAATCCCGTCCCGTTGCCACCCTTCGCAAGGTTCCAGTCGTAGGAGACCGCCGATGCCGCTACCAGCAGCTGGCTGTCGGCGGTCGACATGATGGCCGACAGCACGGCAGCCACGATGACGCCTGCCGCCACGGCGGGCAGCAGGTCCGCCGCAATACGAAACATCACCTGCTCGGAATCCGCCAGGTCACCGTAAAGGACTCGTGCACACAGGCCCAGCATCAACATGCCGGCATAGACCGCCACTGCCCAGCCGATAGCGATGACGCGACCCTGCCGCAGACTGTCTTGGTCTTTCAATGCCATGAACCGGTTCACGACGTGTGGCTGGCCCGGATACCCGACGCCGATACCGAGCGTTCCCAATACGAAAAAGATCGCACTGACCCATGCCAGGCCGCCGGACGGCAGCGGCGATCCCGCGGTACCCTTCATAGCAAGCCCATCGACCAGTCCGTTCATTCCTCCGACCGCGCCGAAAGCGATCGCCGGCAGCACCACCGCCGCGAAGACCATTAACAAGCCCTGCACACTGTCGGTTACGCTGACCGCCCAGAAACCGCCGAGCAATGTGTAGGCAAGCACGATCGCCGCACCGATCAGGATGCTGCTTGATTTGGACAAGCCGAACACCGATTCGAAAGCCTTGCCAGCTGCTTCGAACTGCGACGCGATGTAAAAAACGAAAGAGAAAACGATGATCGCGGCGGCGATCCGCAATACCAGCTGTCGCGAATCCCCGAGTGTCGCCGGCGCCAGAACTTCGCTCAGCGTGACAGTACCCTCTTTCGCGGAAAGCTCGCGCAGTCGGGGGGCGACGAAGATCCAGTTGAACAGGAAACCACCAACCGTAGCAGGAAACAGCCACAGCGCAGGTAAGCCCCAGGCATATGCAGCGCCGCTGACGCCGAGCAGCGTCCATGCCGACGACGAACTCGCCGACGCACTGATGGCTGCAACCCACGGCCCCAGGCCGCGACCGCCGAGGTAGAAACTCCGGACATCGCGGGTTCGCCCGCGTGCCCACAGGCCGACGCCGATCAGTATCGCGTTATAGACGATCAGCGTAATCAGGACGGAAGACGTGGCCCTACTCCTTCAATCGATTGTACTCACGCAGCACGCTGCGCAGTTCCTCGTGATCGATGGCTTTGACGACGCGCCCCTGGTCCCCGACCATGTCGCGACCGGCAACGAGAGCATTGATGATGGCTTCTTCGGTACTCTCGACCGTGGCTACGAACAGAGGAGTAATGCTTTCGTTGGGCAGCGTCTCGATCGTAACGCCTGTGGCCGCCTGGTCAGCGAGCGCATTGGCCGTAGAAAACGCGATGAAGATATCGCCGGAGCCGTTGCTCGCGATACTACCGTTTCGTGCGAGTCCCATTGCGGCACGACGTGCCAGCCGTTTGAGCTGATGCGGCATCAGCGGCGCATCCGTTGCAACGACGATAATAATCGAGCCGGTGCCCGGCGTTCGCGGCGGATTGCTGGCATAAGCAAGATCGTGCGTTATGTGCTGGCCGAGCGGCACACCGGCCACGCGCAGCAAGTTCCTGGCACCGTAGTTCGCCTGCACCAGAACGCCGACCGAATATTCCTTTTCGGCGGCTTGCGTAACACGCGATGCGCTACCGATTCCGCATTTGAATTCGTGACAGATCATGCCGGTACCGCCACCAACGTTTCCCTCGGCCACGGG
>Ga0224510_10000861_pt1 | contig 21363 bp, 20 predicted proteins | sample SF_May12_sed_USG_FD_170161 | JGI IMG/M metagenome (GOLD analysis project Ga0224510, IMG submission 170161) | Sediment microbial communities from San Francisco Bay, California, United States - SF_May12_sed_USGS_4_1 | ecosystem: Environmental > Aquatic > Marine > Sediment | place: USA: California... | reverse complement strand
GTTTTGACTACCCGGCCAGCGCTTACACGATGATGGGAATCGTCGGCGTGTCGGGTATGGCCGCCATTCTCGGCGGTGCCATTTTCATCCTGGTAACCGTGGTATCCGTGTTCTTTGGCAGGCGCGTCGGTTCGGCGTCTGATTACGGCTTCACGTCGGCAAAAGTCTCACGAGCTTCACCGATTATCGTGCCGCAGGGCGGCCACGAAGCGGCCGGAAAGTGGGGTTTCGCCGCACCCGGTACGTTCCTGTTGGCAATATTTTTCCTGGCGGTTTTCGTACTTTATTATGCAGTCAACTGGAAGTATCTTGCCTCGGTCTGGCCAATGTCCTGACCCCCGATCAAAGCCGAGGTGCGACAAGGGCGGGCAGCATTGTCCGCCCTTCTCTTATGCGGCGTAGTTGAATTGACGAGTAATATCGAATCCATGCGAAAGACAACCCAAGTCCTCCGATATCCGTTGTTGCTGGTTTTGTACGTCTCCTGGGCAGCGTTGTCCCTGGCGTCCGACGAGTACGATGCAGACGTCGCGCTGGAGTTGTCGCAGGCGGCCGTTGGCCGGCCGATCGGCGATTACGAATTCATGAATTCCGACCACTCCCGGGTTCATCTTCACGAATTCGCTGGCAAGCCGCTAGTGGTCAGCATGATCTTCACGTCCTGCCATCACGTCTGTCCGCTGACGACAAAGCACCTGGACCAGGCCGTCAGTGCCGCAAGGGAGGCGCTTGGTGAGGACAGTTTCGAAGTGCTGACGATTGGCTTTGACAGCGCCAACGACACACCGGACGCGATGCGTGCGTTTGCCAGGGAGCAGGGCGTCGATGCAGGCAACTGGCATTTTCTTAGTGGCACAGCGGACGTGATTCAGAACCTAAGTGCAGATCTTGGGTTTTCCTATTATCCGGCGCCGCGCGGATTCAATCACATCAACCAGGTCACGGTCATCGACCGCAACAGCACTGTTTACTCGCAGGTCTACGGTGTGAAATTCGAGTTGCCCTGGCTGGTCGAGCCTTTGAAGGAACTGGTATTCAATCGACCTTCATCGGCGGGCCATTTCGTGGCGGGACTCGTGGATCGTGTTCGCCTGTTTTGCACGGTATACGATCCCGCGACCGGCCGCTACGAATTCGATCGTTCGATTTTCTTCCAGATCGCGATAGGGTTTGTAGTAGTCTTTTCGGTCGTGATCTACCTGTGGCGGGGTTTCCGCCAAAACAAACCCGGTATCTGAAGAAAGTTTTGCTCGCACAGATGCAAAAAGCCGGACGCGCCGGCCTGGCTATTCTGAATCGACCGCTCTCGCGCGCATTTCCTCATAGCGAGAATCCGATGAATCATCTCGGCTCGCTGACAATCTATTTCTGCTGGATCGTCCTGATCAGCGGCATCTGGTTGATCTTCTTTTTTCGCACCAGTGTCTCGGGCGCATTCGATTCGCTCGAATACCTGAGCCGTGAGCAATGGTACCTCGGCGGCATCATGCGCAGCCTGCATCGCTATGCATCGGATGCGGCGATCGTCCTGCTGCTGCTGCATGTCGTCAAAGAGTTTTCCTTCGATCGCTATCGGTCGAAGCGATGGTTCAGCTGGGTCACCGGCCTGCCGCTCGTATGGATGCTTTTTCCCCTTGGCATAACCGGATATTGGCTGGTTTGGGACGAACTCGCCCAGTACGTTGCCATCACATCCGCCGAGCTGCTTGACCGGATACCGATATTCACCGATTCGATGGCAGGCAATTTCCTGAGCGATGCGGCACTCAGCGATCGCTTCTTTACACTGATGGCGTTCCTGCACCTGGTAGGATTGCCCATTTTCCTGGTGTTCGGCATCTGGTTGCATGTATTCCGGCTGTCCCGACCGGAAATCAATCCGCCGCGACGACTGATGGCGGGCGCGTTGATCGCGATGCTGGTTCTCTCGCTGGTGTTTCCGGCGCAGAGCCAGGACAAGGCCGACCTTGCGCTCGCCGCGCAGACGCTTAAATTCGACTGGTTCTATCTGCACTCTTATCCGTTGGTGCAAGCATGGTCGCCGGGCTGGGTATGGATGTTACTGATCGCGATCAGCTCGTTGATCCTGCTGGCGCCGTGGCTGCCGCCAGGCAAAGCGCAAAAGCCGGCAGTAGTGAGTCTCGATAACTGCAACGGCTGCAAGCGATGTGCGGACGATTGCCCGTACGGCGCCATCACGATGGCGCCACGCAGCGACGGCAATAGCTATCTGCACGAGGCAGTAGTCGATGCGAATCTGTGTGTCAGTTGCGGCATTTGCGTCGGTGCGTGTCCTACGGCAACGCCGTTTCGGATCCGCAGCGAACTTGTGCCGGGCATCGATTTGCCGGCCCGGACCGCGAGCGAGCTTCGCGTTGCGATCGGCAAAGTGTCGTCGACATTGCGCGGCGAGGGCAGGGCGCTGGTGTTCGCCTGCCGCGGCAGTCGCGAAGCGAAACGGCTGTCGGCGGCAGGCGAGCCGTTTGTCGAAGTCGAATGCATGGGCCAGATCCCGCCGTCCTATTTCGATTACGTACTGAGTCGCGATCATGCAGACGGAATTTTCCTTGCGGGATGTGCGGATCTTGGCTGCCGTTTCCGGCTTGGCAGCGACTGGACCCGGCAGAGGATCGGCCGAACTCGCGATCCTCGCCTGAGAAAGCGAATCGATGACAGCCGTATATCTATGAACTGGCAGGAATCGCCGGGCGGCAATGTGTTGCAAAGGCTGGTCAGGTTCAGGGCCGCGCTGAAGCGCGCGGCCGACGAGGGCGTGCAGTGAAATACCTTGCGCAAGCCCTGGCCTATCTGGTCTTTTCGGCAATTGTCGGCGCCTTTTCCGTGTGGCCGGAAGTCAGACTGCTCGATCCGTCGGAAGCCATGCTGTCATTGACGTTCTCCCATGCGGGGCAGAGGGTCGGCGAGTGCCGGCAATTGAGCCAGAAGGAACTCGACGAACTGCCGCCGAACATGCGGCGGCCTGCCGATTGCCCGCGGGAACGTCACCCGGTTTTTGTTCAGTTGAGCGCGAACGGCAGGGTCCTGTTCGAGGAATCGTTGCCGCCCAGCGGGATTTGGAGCGACGGCAAGTCGAACCTGTATCAGCGGCTGAAAATCGACGCCGGCGACTATGCGCTATCGATCGGCATGAACGATTCGGGCGGCAGGTCGACCATGGATTCGGAGCGAAGCTTTGACGTCGACATCAGGCCCGGGCAAAACCTGGTCATAGGTTTCGATACGGCAGAACGTGAATTTTTTCTGAAACAGCCAGGCGGCGGGAACGGATCATGAAGCTTCTGGATTGGAAATCGCAGTACTCGGTCGGCGTCGAGTCGGTCGATTTCGAGCATCGGCAAATGATAGACCTGATCAACGAACTCTACACTGAGTTGAGCGAGCGTCGCGATCCGGACTCGATCGAACAGTTTCTTGGCGACATTCACTCTGCCATCTCCATGCACTTCGCGCTGGAGGAGCGAATCATGCAGGAAGCGGGCTACGAAGAGTTCAGCGCGCATAAAGAAGACCACGAAGATCTGCTGGACCAGATACGCAACATGATGGATGTGTTTGCCGACGACACCGAAGCCGGATTTCCCGAACTCGGAAAGCGACTGTCCGACTGGTTCGGCGCGCATTTCTCAACTTTCGACGCACGGCTGCACGGCAAGCTGGGCGCGCACTGACGCCGAACGTTTCAGCCGGCGAGCAGGTTCTGCAACAGGTTGAAGGAAATCAAAGCCAGCGCAAGAAATACGACGAAGAAGACCAGCTGCCGTTGCTTCAAGGGCGCACCGCGCTTTTGCTCCAGTTGGCGAACGATCCAGTCGGACAACAGGTACACGACGATAGCGTTCAAGGTGAATACGAGGATTTCCATTATCCGACCGCCCGGGATCCGCGCCTGCCGCGCATCGACTTCCACGCAACGACCAGGAAAAGCAGCCCGCCGATGACCGAGACGAGTCCGCCAAGCCCCATCAGCCCCATGCCGGCGATTTCGCCTGCGCGATCCACGCCCTGCGCGAGACCCGCCGTCTTGCGCTGCACGCCGTAACCCCCTGTCCACGCGAGTCCAATGATGTGCATCAACTGCCCGCCGCCGTATAAATACGGTTGCCAATAGGTGAGCGTCGGCGGCAGAGGACCGAAGCCGAGTCTCGGCAACAGGTAGTAAGTGATCCCCATGAAAGCGATCGTTACACCGACTGTTGCGCCGTGATAGTGCGCCGGAATGACGATGTCGAGACCGGCAATCATGAAGCCGAGCACGCCGCCGCATGCGAACAGCAGCAGTGAACTGATCAGCGCAGAGCGCAGATAGCGACCTTCGCCGACCGGCTGTATTCCATTGAAAAAGCTGGAGAAAATGGCAAGACCAAAAGGCAGGCACGAGAGCCCGCCATACTTCATCAATTCGGTGAAGGCGAGCCGGTGGCCGGGTGAGGTCACGTTGTGCGCCAGGTACAGAAACGGCACCGTGATGATCGGCAGGCAGAGAAAAATCAGGAATACCAATGCCAGTCGCGGCGTCAGTTCAACGCGGTAGCCGCCGGCACTTGCGAGCACCGCCCAGCAAACCATCATCAACAGCGTGTAGGCAAATTGAATGACGTGTCCACCGCCCCAGAAAAGGAACTCGTAGTAGATCTGTCCATCCATACTGCGCGGTAAGGCAAGGAACGACGCCAGCACCGCGACGATCGCGAGCCCTGTTACCAGGGCGGACAGCGAAATGCCGGACTGCAGCGCGGCGCTGCCGGTCAGCTGTGGGCCGAGAGGGCGAAACGCGAACAGCGTGCGCAGCAGGTGCACGCTGATGCCACAGGCGAAAACGCCGAGGCCCGCAAAAAACAACGGATGTTGCAGGACCGGCACATAGTTGCTCATAAGCGGATCGCCGGCGCCGGCAAACGGCGCAACGATGATTATGCCGGTGCCGGTTGCGGCGAGCAGAAAAGAGGCGCGGTCGAGTTGCGGCATTTGCTTCGAAACACTCAGGCTCCACAATGCTGCTGCGACCGACAACAGCCAGATGAGCACCGACAAATTGACATGCACCACGAGTGCGATGCGGAAAAAGTCAATCAACGGGATCCAGCCCTGAACAACCGGTGTCCGGGCCAGTACCAGCAGGATCGAAAAGACACCGGCCGCTATGAGCGACACGAGAGCAAGAGTGAGCCAGCGCGTCACGATGCGACGCGTTTGTTCGCTACCAACAGGGAGTTCGTATAGCACTATTCGCTGGAGTTTTTCGTGGCTAAGCCGTGAGAGACTGTCTGAGTACAACACGAGCAGACATGACAGATTCCTTGATTTGGCTCCACGCAGGGACGGCGTGCGAATATTATGGTTGACCGTCAGTATCGTCAATCAGCATATGCCGCAGTTCACCGCCACATGACCGGCACGAAAGCCATCGTGCTACGCTAGTGCTCCCCGCTGGACTACCTCGGATGACACGCGGCTTGCGACTTAAACACTGCTACAACACCCGGGACTTCCGCATGCTGGCGAAGCGCCGGCTGCCGTCGCCGCTCTTTCATTATATCGACGGTGGTGCGGACGATGAAACGACATTGCGCCGCAATACCGACGCATTCGAATCAGTAGACCTGGTGCCGAAGGTGCTGGCAGGGGTCGACGATGTCGACATGTCGGTGACTGTCTTCGGCAAGCGGCTGGCATTTCCGTTGTTCTTTTCACCGACTGCGATGCAGCGCCTGTTTCACCACGACGGCGAACGTGCGATCGCAAGTGCCGCGGAAAAACTTGGCACGATGTTCGGCGTTTCGACCATTGGTACTCGCAGTATCGAGGAAATGGCGGCGCTGACTTCGGCGCCGAAACTCTTTCAGATATACATACACAACGATCATGGACTGACTTCGGACCTGATAGCGCGATGCAAGCAGGCCCGCTTCGACGCACTGGCGCTGACCGTCGATACCGTGGTGGCCGGCAATCGCGAACGGGATCACCGGACCGGCATGACGACGCCGCCGCAACTGACGCCGAAAAGCCTTTTGAGTTTCGCCATGCATCCGCGCTGGACCTTGAATTACTTGTTTAGACAACGCTTTGATTTACCTAATATTTCCTCACATACCGGTGTCGGGTCCAAAGTGCAGGCCTCGATCATCGATTACATCAACGGGCAGATGAAACGCGCCATCGACTGGGACGACGCCGCGAGGATGGTCGAAGAGTGGGGAGGCCCGTTCGCTATCAAGGGCGTTATGTCGGTGGACGACGCGCGTCGTTCGGTCGATATCGGCGCCAGCGCAATCATGATTTCGAATCACGGCGGCCGACAGCTCGACGGCTCGCGCGCGCCGTTCGATCAACTCGCAGCAATCGTCGATGCCGTCGGTGGACGGATAGAAATCATTGTTGACGGCGGCGTGCGCCGCGGTAGTCATGTTCTGAAAGCATTGGCAATGGGCGCAACGGCATGTTCGGGTGGCCGAATGTATCTTTACGCACTGGCGGCCGGTGGCACGGCCGGCGTCGAACGCGCCATGACCTTGCTGCGGGACGAGATCGAGCGGGACATGCGGCTGATGGGATGCCGCTCTGTAAGCGATTTGAGCCGCTCGATGCTGGCGACCCGCGGCGTTGTTAATTACCATGCAGGGCTATGAATACGACCGATAATCCAATGGGAACCGACGGATTCGAATTCGTCGAATACGCCGCGCCGGATCCGGAGCTTCTTAGAAAGCTGTTCACATCGATGGGCCTGCCCGCTGTCGCCCGGCACCGATCCAAAGACGTCACGCTGCACAAGCAACGCGATATCAATTTCATCATCAACGCGGAACCCGACAGCTTTGCGCAGGAGTTTGCAAGGGAGCACGGGCCCTGCGCCTGCGCGATGGCCTTTCGTGTGGCCGACGCGGCGGCTGCGCTAAAGCGCGCCGTCAAACTGGGCGCCACAGCCATTCCCGGCAAGCCCGGTCCCATGGAATTGAATATTCCGGCGATCGAAGGCATCGGCGGCAGTCGCCTGTATCTCGTCGACCGATACGGTGACAGCACCATCTATGACATCGACTTTCGCTACGAGCCCGGCTGGCGCGAAAGGGCCGCGGAGCTGGATACCGGCCTCACATATATTGATCACCTGACGCACAACGTTCATCAGGGCCAGATGGCGGTTTGGGCCGGGTTTTACGAGAGACTCTTCAACTTCCGCCAGATTCGCTATTTCGACATCGAGGGCAAGCATACCGGGCTGTTTTCGAAAGCGATGACCAGCCCCTGCGGCAAGATTCGCATTCCGTTGAACGAGAGCCAGGACGCGCACAGCCAGATCGAGGAATACCTTCGGGATTACAAGGGCGAGGGCATACAACACATTGCACTGGGTACGGATGATATTTACAAGACCGTTGACCTGTTGCTGGCGAATGGCGTGGAATTGCAGGACACCAATGACGCTTACTACGAACTCGTTGACGAGCGCCTTCCCGGGCACGGCGAGCCGTTGGAGGAGCTTCGCAAGCGCCGTATCCTGATCGATGGTGCGCCGCAAAAAGACGAAGGGCTTCTGTTGCAGATTTTCACGCGCAACGTCATCGGTCCGATCTTTTTTGAGATTATCCAGAGAAAGGGCAACGAGGGATTTGGTGAAGGCAACTTCAAAGCCCTGTTCGAGTCCCTGGAACTCGACCAGATTCGCCGCGGAGTGCTGAGCGAAAAGTCCGATCGGTGAACCTTGGGCGTTCGGTCGTATTTGCGGGTAATATTGCGCGTGCTTCGCCGCGAAACCAGCGCGGTTCTTACGTCGACACCAGTCGGCGTTCTTATGATGAGGTACATATGGCAGGTGAAAGAGTGACGGGAACCGTCAAATGGTTCAACGATGACAAGGGATTCGGGTTCATCGAGAGGGAAGGCGGACAAGACGTGTTCGTGCATCACAGCGCGATCCGCATGGAAGGTTTCAAGACGCTTAAAGAGGGACAGAAGGTTACCCTGGTGGTTACACAGGGGCAGAAAGGCCCGCAGGCGGAAGAAGTCATAGCCGACTGACAAGAAGTCCGCGTAACCGGGATTGAACCTCCGATTGCGTCGGCGCAATTAGATCGACAGAGAAAGTTTCAGTGCGCCTCCGTGCGGTGCACAACGCCGCTGTCAACCGGATTACCGCGATGTTTGAACAGAGTATTGCGCAAATACCATTGCGCAGCCCCGAAAGAATACCGATATGAAATTGCGTATTCTCGACAATTCTTTGCGCCTGCGACTGACCAGAACAGAAGTGGAACAGGCAGCGGACAACGGCATTGTGAAGGGCGTGGTGAATTTCACCGGTGGTGTCACGTTTCGTTACTCGTTGGAAAGCTCACCGGCCAGCGTCAATACATCGGCATCTTTTTCTGACGGTGAACTGAGCGTGCGCCTGCCACACAGCGAGGTCCGGTCCTGGGCCGACTCGGAAGAAGTGTCGATCGTAGCTGAACAGCTTTTGGAAAACGGCCAGGTGCTTGCGATCCTGGTCGAAAAGGATTTCGCCTGCCTGGCACCGAGAGAAGGTGAAGACGAATCCGATATGTTTCCGCATCCCGAAGCAGACAGGGAATCCTGCTGAGCCGGTAAACGGAGGATTCGATCAATGACAGCCGGTCGATATGCATCGTTCAAACCCGAGACGCTCGAATTCCTCAGGGAACTCGCAGCCAACAACAATCGGGAGTGGTTCGCTGAAAACAAGAAACGGTATGAGGAACAGGTTCTCGATGTTGCACTGAATTTCATTCAGTCGATGCATGATCCATTGCGTAAGATCGCGCCGCATTTCACCGCGGTGCCGAAGCGCGTCGGCGGATCTCTGATGCGCGTGTACCGGGATACTCGATTTTCCAAGGACAAAATACCTTACAAAACCAATATAGGGATCCAGTTTCGGCACGAAAAGGCAAAAGACGTGCATGCGCCGGGCTTTTATTTGCATATTCACCCGGACGAAGTATTTCTCGGTGCCGGCATATGGCGGCCAGAATCGTCGGCGCTTGCCGCATTGCGAGATCGCATCGACGCGAAACCGGCGGAATGGCTGCGCGCCAGGGACGATAAGAAATTTCGCGCGCATTTTCAGCTCGGTGGCGAGGTACTGACCCGCCCGCCGAAAGGATTCGCCCGGGATCACCCGCAGATCGAAGACATCAAGCGCAAGGATTTCATTGCCGTCAAAAATCTGGAAGTAAATGATCCGCTCGATAAACGCTTTCAGCAAAAGGTCGAAACCGCGTTTGCGTCGGCCGCACCGTTCATGTCATTTCTGTGCAAGGCAGTTGGGATTGCCTACTGAATTCGCGGGGAAACCGAAGGATCTGCGATCCGGCAATGCGAGCCCATGAACTTGGACCGATGCGATGCTAGAATTCGCGCGCCCTGCCAGCCGCCCGGCAAAACCGACCCACAAACCAAGGACTGAAATGGCCGCTTTCGACGATACCGCCTTCGATAATCACGAACGTGTAGTTTTTTGTCACGACGCCGCGACCGGTCTGAAGGCGATTATTGCGATTCATTCGACTGCGCTCGGCCCTGCTGCAGGCGGTTGCCGCTTGTGGAGCTACGCGACAGACGATGAGGCCTTGCGGGACGTCCTGCGCCTGTCGCAGGGCATGAGCTACAAGAATGCCATGGCCGGCCTCAAGTTCGGCGGTGGCAAGGCGGTGATCATCAAGACGCCGGATTTCGCAGGGTCCGATGCATTGTATGAAAAGTTTGGCGATTTCGTGGAGCAACTGAACGGCGCGTATGTTACGGCAGAAGATGTCGGAATGAGCGTCAAAATAATGGAGACGATTGCGCGTCGTACGCGCTTCGTCTCCGGCCTGACACCGAAAGCAGGAAAAGCAGGCGGAGATCCGTCGCCGAAAACCGCTTACGGCATATTCAAAGGCATTGAAGCGGCGGCGCGATTCAAGCTCGGGCGCGAGGATCTGAAAGGGATGACGGTTGCTGTCCAGGGCGTTGGCAATGTCGGCTATTACCTTTGCCAGTATCTGGCCAAAGCCGGCGCCAGACTCACTGTCGCTGACATCGACCCGTCGCGTGTTAAAAAGGCTCGCGACGAATTCGGTGCCACGGGCGTCGGGCTGGAACAGATACTTTCGCAAGACGTCGATGTTCTGGCGCCCTGCGCGTTGGGTGCAATCCTGACGAAGGATTCAATAGCGACTTTGCGCGCAAAAATCGTTGCGGGTGGAGCAAACAATCAACTTGCCACGGAATCGGACGGCAAACGACTGACCGACGCTGGAATTCTCTACGCGCCGGACTATGTCATCAATGGCGGCGGAATCATTAACGTCGCCTGCGAGTATTACGGCAACGTGGATGATGCGGCTGTCATGCAGCAGGTTGCCGCCATCGGCCCGCGGTTGACCGGCATTTTCGAGGAAGCCAGAAAGTCCGGTGAGCCTACCAACGTCATCGCCGACCGCATGGCGCGATCCATTATCAGCCGTGCCTCCGCTGCATCAGCCTGAGGCCTTGAATTTCCTCAGCGCTGCCAGCAGCCGGCCGGGTTGTGGCCGGTCGAAGATGAATTTCGACAGGTGCGTATAGCGAATAACTCCCGCGGCATCGACTACCAGCGATGCAGGCCAGACCGTGTCTTCGCCATATTCCTTGCGATGGTCCTGCGGTACGGCACTGGCCTGCACCAGGCCAAATCGCCGACTCAGCGCCAGCGATTCGTCCAGCCAGAAATCGAATTCGACGTTGAAGAACTCCGCGACACGGCGGGTAGTTTGCAGCGGCTTTGGCGTTATGAAGACGAGTTTGGCCCCAAGGGCGACGATTTCCTTGTAATGGCGGGTCAGGTCTTCTACCTGCCGTGTGCAAAACGGACACCAGTTGCCGCGTACGAACAGGATCACCGCGGGTGCGCCTCGCAGCTGTCGCGAATTGACGGCTTTGCCGTTTTCGTCAACCGCGGGGAAGTCCGGCAACGGCGAGCCGGGTTTGAGTTCTGGCGGCATGGCCGGGCGCGGGCCGTTCATTTTTCGCGATACGGCCAAGAACAGCACGATGCACGTTGCTGCAACGATTGCGCTCCAGATCACGATAGTTTGCACCTGAGACTCCCGATACACGTTGGGTGGGCCCGCCACGACTAGGAATGCGGAACGATTACAGCATAACCCCGATAGGCGCTGCATGCGGCATGTCGCGCTGCCAATTCTGCGATAATCGTGTTGAAATAATCCGGCCACCGGCTGAGGCTCTCCGATGGCGCACTCAATGACGCAATGACAACAATAACAGGACCCTGGTTTGACTGAGAACCCCGTACTCTGGCAGCCCGACGAGCGGCGCGCGGGCGCTACGGCGATGCACCGTTTCATGCAGGCCCAGGGCCGTGAGTCGTATGCCGAGCTGCACGACTGGTCGATCGGCAACCTTGCGGAGTTCTGGCTGGCACATTGCAGTTTCTGCGATGTGAAATTCAGCAAGTCGCCGCACAAGGTGCTGCAACAGCCGGGCGACATGACAACGGCGCGATGGTTCGATGGTGCGCAACTGAACTTTGCAGAACACTTGCTGCGTTATGCATCCGGGCCGACAGGACAGCGCGCCGCGATCGTATTTCGCGGTGAAAACGGCGCCCGAAGCGAAACGAGTTTTGAAGAACTGCGGCGAGAGACCGCCGCGGTCGCTGCCGCACTGAGATCGGCAGGCATACAGAAGGGCGATCGCGTGGCCGGCTTCCTGCCCAACTGCCCGGAAGCAATTGTTGCGATGTTGGCATCGGCAAGCATCGGCGCGGTCTGGTCGTCCTGCTCGCCGGATTTCGGCATAAACGGTGTCGTCGACCGCTTCGGACAAATTGAACCGAAGGTGCTCATTTGTGCCGACGGCTATTTCTATAACGGCAAACGCTGCGATTCGTTGACGGCCGTTCGCGGAGTTGCGGATGTCATCGCGTCGATACGACAGATTGTTGTCGTATCGTTTACCGGCGGCAAGCTCGAGCTGGCCGGCCTGCGCAACGCGATATCCTGGGACGACTTCCGCGGTGCCGATGCCGCGCCGCAATACCTGCCGCTTCCTTTCGATCATCCGCTTTACATCATGTATTCCTCCGGCACCACCGGAGTACCGAAATGCATCGTTCACGGCGCCGGCGGAACACTGTTGCAGCATCTCAAGGAACATGTGCTGCATTGTGACGTCGTCGCCGGCGACAGGCTCTTTTACTTCACGACCTGCGGCTGGATGATGTGGAACTGGCTTGCGAGCGGGCTGGCTGCGGGCGCGACGCTCATTCTTTATGATGGCTCTCCGTTCTACGAAGACGGCCGAATCCTGTGGCGCATTGCGGAAGAAGAGCGCATCAACATCTTTGGCACCAGTGCGAAGTTCATCGCGGCACAGGAGAAAGCCGGGATCCGGCCCGGCGAGGAGTTCGACCTGTCATCCCTCAAGTCGATATTGTCGACCGGTTCGCCACTGGCGCCGGCAAGTTTTGACTATGTTTATGCGGCGATCGCCGGCGATGTCCAGCTGTCTTCCATCGCGGGTGGTACGGATATCATCAGTTGTTTCGCGGCAGGCAACCCGCTGCTGCCGGTACGTCGCGGCGAGCTGCAGTGCCTGGCGCTCGGCATGGCCGTGCACATATTCGATGACCAAGGCAAATCCCTGATCGGGAAAAACGGCGAGCTGGTGTGTACCGAGCCCTTTCCGTCGATGCCCGTAGGCTTCTGGAACGATCCCGAAGATCGCAAATATCACGCCGCTTATTTCGAGCGATTTCCGGGCGTCTGGGCGCACGGTGATTTTGCCGAGATTACGCCGCGGGGCGGCATGATCATTCACGGTCGGTCGGACGCCGTCCTCAACCCCGGTGGTGTCAGGATAGGCACCGCCGAAATCTACCGGCAGGTCGAGAAACTTGACGAGATTCTCGAAAGCATTGCCATCGGGCAGAACTGGGATGACGATGTTCGTGTCGTCCTGTTCGTCGTTCCACGGAAAGGTGCCGTGCTCGATGACGAACTCAAGGCGCGGATTCGCAAAGTGATCCGTGATAACACCACTCCACGCCACGTGCCGGCCAAAATCATTGCCGTGCCGGAGATACCGCGCACGATCAGCGGCAAGATCGTCGAGCTTGCCGTACGCTCGGTTGTACACGGCGCGCCTGTGAAGAATACGGATGCGCTGGCCAACCCCGAAGCATTGCGGCATTTCACCAACATCAAAGAACTTCAGGAAGCCTGAGCGAATGGCCGAACAACAGGGAATCGAAGTCAGCTCGGGAGTCGTGTTGCCCGAGTGGATAGACATCAACAGGCACATGAACGTTGCCTACTACGTGTTGGCTCTGGATCGCGGGGTCGATGACCTGTGGTCGCAGCTCGGTATTACCAACGAGTACATCGAGTCAGGGCAGGGGTCGACGTTCGCCGTCGAATGCCATGTGACGTACCAGCGCGAGCTCAAAGAAGGCGATCCTTACGTTGTCCGCTCGCAAATCCTGGCGTACGACGCTAAGCGCATTCACCAGTTTCAATGGCTGTACCACGCACGCGACGGTTTCCTGTCGGCCACCGGGGAATGGATGAACCTGCACGTCGACCTCGCAACCCGCAGGGTGAGTCCGTGGCCTGCGAACATACTCGATAATTTTGCCGCGTTCGTGAAATCGCAAAGGGACCGACAGCCGCCAAAGGAAGCCGGACAAACAATGCGTGTGGCAAAGCCGCTGTACGCCATGTACAGGGGCAACAGCGGATGACGGGCCACATCCTCGCTATCGATCAGGGCACTAGCAGCAGTCGCGCGGTGATTTTCGATGCACGCTGCAACCCGCTTTTTTCATCGCAACAGGAGTTCCCGCAAATCTATCCTCAGCCAGGATGGGTTGAGCACGACCCCGAAGCGATCTGGCGGTCGGTGCTGCATGTCCTGCGCAATGCTTTGCAGGAAAGTGGCCTTGGTGCGAGCGATTTCGCTGGCATAGGCATTACCAACCAGCGCGAAACCACGCTGGTCTGGGATCGCGATACAGGGCGCTGCATCTACAACGCCATCGTTTGGCAGGATCGGCGCACTGCGCAGAACTGTCGCGATCTCAAGGAGCAGGGTCTCGAGCCGCTGATTGCCGAAAAAACCGGTTTGCGGCTCGATCCGTATTTTTCGGCGACAAAGCTCGGCTGGATCCTGGACACGGTGAGCGGTGCGCGACGAAAGGCCGAAGAGGGCAAGCTCGCATTCGGCACGATCGACAGCTTCCTGTTGTGGCGGTTGACCGGCGGCAAGGTTCACGCAACCGATGCGACCAACGCATCACGGACCCTGCTTTTCAATATTCGAACCCAGGAGTGGGATGATGAGCTGCTGCGCGTATTCGGCATTCCCGGCCCGTTGTTGCCGGACGTTCGGGATTGTGCCGCGGATTACGGCTGCAGCGATTCCGCCATGCCTTGCGGCGCGATAGCGGTATCGGGCGTTGCCGGTGACCAGCAGGCCGCCCTGATGGGTCAGGCCGGCTTCGACGTCGGCAACTGCAAGAGCACCTACGGAACCGGTTGTTTCGCCATCGCCAATACCGGGCGCCAGATAATCCAGTCGGCGAACAAGATGCTTACAACGGTCGCCTATCGATTCGATGGCGTTCCTACCTACGGACTTGAAGGCAGTATTTTCGTCGCCGGATCGGCCATCCAGTGGCTTCGCGACAAGCTGGGCATCGTTCGCAGTGCCGGCGAAACGGAAGCGCTTGCAGAGGCGACCGGCGTCGTGTCGCATGTCCATGTCGTGCCGGCGTTCGCCGGTCTCGGAGCGCCGTACTGGGATCCCGATGCCCGCGGCGCGATTCTGGGGCTCAGCCGCGACACCGGCATCGGCGAAATCGTCACGGCTACGCTGCAGGCAATTGCGTTCCAGACACGCGACCTGATCGTCGCGATGCGCGAAGACGGTGTCGAACCGGATCTCATGCGTGTCGACGGCGGAATGGTGCACAACCGCTGGTTTCTGCAATTCCTTGCCGACATCCTGGGGATTCCCGTCGAACGGCCGGCCAACATCGAATCGACCGTGCTGGGCGCAGCCTATGTCGCTGCGATGAAGAGCGGCCTGATCGACTCTCCGTCAAATATCGGCAGGCTGTGGAAACGCGATTGTATTTTCGAACCGAGCATGGAAATCGCCCGCCGTGACGAGCTATATGCGGGCTGGGTAGACGCTGTCTCGCGAGTCCGAACGTCACCCTGAAAACGACGAGTGGACACTCTTTTGCCAGCGATATTGAATGACGATACGCAGCCGCTTTTTTCAGGCTTGACTATCGTCTGCGAGACCACAATGATTGCCACTTTTTCGCGGTTACCACATCTGGCAGCGCGAACACGGGGATCGACTCCACATTGTTAAAAGCAAGACAAAAAATCGGCAAGTACAAGATCCTCGGGCGGCTCGCGTCCGGGCCGCTGGCAAACGTCTACCGAGCTTTCGACACGATTCACAAATCCCGCGTCGCGTTGAAGATCCCGAAAACAGCGCGAAACATAAGTCACGAAGATTTCCTGAACGAAGTGCAGGTCGCAACCAGCCTGGTGCACCCGAATATTCTCGCCGTTACCAATGCCAGCTTCATCGATGAGCATTTTGTCATTGCGATGGAACTCGGCGAGGAGTCGCTGGCCGATCGCCTGATTCGCCGCATCTCGACTGAAAAAGCGCTTGATCTTGCCGATCAGGCTATCTGCGGGCTGGCTCACGCGCACGAGAACAAGATCATTCACTGCGACATCAAGCCTGAAAACTATATCGTCTTTCCGGGAAACCAGCTCAAGTTGACCGACTTCGGCTTCGCCAAGATCAGCCTGCGGACGCTGAAGGCCTCCGGTTCCGGAACCATCGATTACATCGCGCCGGAGCAGGCGATGGGTCGGCCGAAATTCCAGTCCGACGTGTTTTCGCTCGGACTCGTTTTGTACCGATTGTTTTCGGGAAAGCTTCCCGAGTGGCCGTTCAACTGGCCGATGATTGGCAACGAAAGGCTGATGGCGCGCATCGGCCCGGACCTTGCCGCCATCATCCGCAAGTCGATAAAGCTCGATCCTGCGGATCGATACAGGGATGCCGTGCAAATGTATGCCGCATTTCGTAAGGTAAAGGCCAAGGCGAAGTCAAAATCTTCACGGCGAATTCGTTCATCGGCAAAGGCCAGGAAAAGAACATCGTGGCGAAAGTTGCGCTGGCGAGAGTTTCAGTTGCAGTACAAGAAAATACTCGATACGCGACATGAGTGCCGGCACTGTCAGGGCCCGGTCGCCGAATCCATGCAGCATTGCCCATGGTGTGGCAAGGACAATCCCGCACGGGGTTCGGTCACGCAGATGCCGGCTGCCTGTCCGCGTTGTGATCGCGGCGTAAAGACCGACTGGGAATATTGCGCTTATTGCTACGGACCCGGATTCGAAGTGGAAACGACGCGAAACTTCCCGGACAAACGCTATACCGCAAAATGCTCGAATTCCTCGTGCAAAGAACCGTTAATGCCATTTATGCGTTACTGTCCATGGTGTCGGACCAAGGTGAAAAGGCCCTGGAAGCTCGAGGGCAGCAAGCACAGCTGCCGATCCTGTCGCTGGGGAATAGCGGCGGATTTCTGGAACTACTGCGCCTGGTGCCGCGAACCGGTAAAGCGGGAGAAATGATGCGACTGGATTTTCTGGTGTACGGATCGCAAGCGTGACAACTTCACCGGACGAAATGGTGTTGCTCGATGGCACTGAAGTTCCGGAACTCGTACACGCCGAAGTGGCCGGGGGTACCGTCGTGGCGTACACGTCGCGTGCGCCGGACAAGACGGCTCCGAACGAAGACGCCGTCGCTTTCATTCCGTACGGTCCCGCGGCCGCCGTGCTTGTGGTGGCCGACGGCGCCGGAGGCATGCCTGCCGGCCGGCGGGCGTCGCGAACGGCAGTGCAGACGCTCGAAGCATCGCTGCAGGAATCGATGCAGAAGACCACCTTGCTACGCACCGCAATACTCAACGGAATCGAAGCGGCAAATACGGCCGTACTGGGAATGGGAACCGGTGCGGCGACGACTTTCACGGTCGTGACGATCGAGGGCATGCTCGCGCGCACTTACCACATCGGTGATTCGGAGGCGCTTATCGTGGGGCAGCGCGGTGTCATAAAGTCACAAACCATGGCGCATTCTCCGACCGGTTTTGCAGTAGAGGCGGGCTTTCTTGATCACAAGGACGCACTGCATCACGAAGAGCGGCATCTGGTCTCGAATTTTCTCGGCACCAGCGACATGCGAATCGACATGGGGGCCGAGTTGCATCTGCGACCGCGGGATACCGTGCTGGTCGCAAGCGATGGTCTGACCGACAATCTGCACAGGCACGAAGTCACCGAACTGATTCGCAAAGGTCCGCTCACTGATGCGATCAATGGCCTGATTTCTCTTGTCCAGCGCCGAATGACGGTCGAATCGGCACACCAGCCGAACAAGCCCGATGACTTGTCGATTATCCTGTTCCGCAAGCCCCGGCGTGCACGACAAGCGGACCGGCAGGATTGAGCCGATCGATCCGGGTGCTGTCTTTTGTCAAGTCGCGTATGCCTTGCCGCTGGCGAAAAGCTTGCAAAAACAAAAGCCTGGCCCAGGTCTGTCGGGCTCGATACGGTCCTGTATTCCATGTTCAAAAACCGCGGGCGAAACGGTTGCGGCACTGATTCCGGCGTATTATGGTCTTCAGCACCCGTGAGCTGTGCCGATTCGCACGCAGAGCAAGCGCCGGCGCGGCATTGCGATGGAACTTATGTCGGGTCGGCAGTCTCCAATTACTGATAAAGTCGGTCCAGATGCAACGACGACGACCGACATCCGAACCCCGGTCGAACAGACAGTCCGATGAGGCGATAAGGCGATGAAAACTCCTGGCCAGAAAAGTTTAACCGTCCCTGATCTTCGCAAGACACTTGTCGCGGCGGCGATCGCACTTGTGGTCAGTGGCTGCGCCATCCAGATGAGCAGCAGCGGCGGAGGTATGAGCGGCGGCGGCATGCCCGGTGGCTCGTCCGGTGGTGGCATGCCGGGAGGCATGCCCGGTGGCGGATCTTCCGGCGGTTCCTCGGGTGGCTCATCGGGCGGCATGCCGCCCGGCGGCTCATCCGGTGGATCGTCCGGCGGTTCATCCGGTGGCAGCATGCCAGGCGGAATGTCAGGAGGCTCATCGGGAGGTGCTTCCGGCGGCTCGTCTGACGGGATGTCCGGCGGTTCGCAGGGTGGTGCGTCCGGCGGTTCGTCGGGCGGTTCGTCGGGCGGCATGTCGGGTGGATCTGCAGGTGCCGGTGGAGCCGGCGGCGGCGGAGCTGGCGGCGGCGGTGTCCGTGGACTCGGTGGCCAGATGCCGGGTGGCATGGGCGGTGCCGGAGGCGGTTCTGCTGGCGGTTCTGCTGGCGGTGCGGCGGGCGGCAACTCAAATTGCGGCGGCAGCGAATTGCCTGGCGGCGTCGGCGGCATGGGCCAGGGAGGCGAATGCAGCGGCGAAGTCGGCCAGTATCCCGGCGAGACAGATGCAGAACGCAAGGCAAGACTCGAAAAAACGCTGGAGAAATCGGTTGACGACTTCGATGGCGTCATAGCCGAAGAGCAGCGTGAGATTTCAACGGTGGGTCGCGATACCGAAGGCTTCGGTGGCGGAGCCGGCGGTGGTGGCGGCCGCGTAGGCCTCGGCAAACAGGCCGGCGGCGGAGTGCAGGGCACCGGCGGCGGAAGCGGCCCGGTGGCCAATGCGGGCGGTGGCGGCGCAACCGCGTCTGTCGACTCGATGTCCGAAGACGAAATCGCAAGCAGAACTCCGGACGACATTCCGGATCTGGTCAGCGAAGACATCGTCGCCAAACAGCTGCGTGAGGCAGCCCTTGCGGAGGATGATCCTGTCTTGCGGGAACGCCTCTGGGAGGAATACCGAAATTACAACAAACTCTAAGTCATGACCGATATCAGCCAACCTTATACTTACCCCCGGATGACGAAATTCTCGGTCTACGCTGCAACAATCGTTCTGATCGGCTCTTCTATTGCTGGCTGCACAGTCTCCGAGGTTATCGCGCCGCAGGAAACGACCCTGGAAGTTGCCACGCTCAACGTTGCGGAAAGTCTCCTGCTGGACGTCGGTATCGTCAATTTCGATACCGGCATTTCGGACAAGAACGATCCGGTGAAGACGGGCGTTTATCCGGAAGTGCGCATGGCCGAAGCGCGTTATATTCCTTACCACCTCAAGACGACCATGCAGGGCACCGGTTACTGGGGCGCTGTGCGGGTCATTCCGTCCCGATACGTTTTTACCGATGTAACGGTCAGCGGTGAAATCGAGAAGTCGGACGGCGAGTTCGTAGAGCTGCGAATTCGCGTTGAGGATTCACTGGGGCGCCAATGGTACGAACGCGATTACTCGATGCAGACCGGCATCATTTCCTATGCCGAGTACCGCGATCGAACTCAGGATCCGTACCAGAAAGTAATGAACGACGTAGCCAACGATCTGCATACCTATGCGGCGAGCCTCGATCCACAGGAAATTCGCCGTATGCGCCAGGTCTCGGAACTTCGATTTTTCGGCGACATGGTGCCGGGGGCGTTTGACGAGTACCTGGCAACCGACGACAAGGGAATGGTATCGGTGGTGCGCCTGCCGGCTGAAAACGACCCCATGGTGGATCGACTGCGACAGGTTCGGGAGCGCGACCGGCTGGTCATCGACACGTTGAACGAACACTACGCGAATTTCTACTACGGAATCGCGTTGCCCTACGAGGGCTGGCGGCGAACTTCGCGTGAGCAGGCAGTCGCGTATCGTCAGACCAGGCGCTCAGCTGCAATGCGGGCGCTGCTCGGTGTGGTTGTCGTCGCCGGCTCGATGCAGATAGACACCGGCGGGTCGCATTCGCGAGCCAAACAGGCGACACAGTACGTCGGAATCAATCGTGGTCTCGGCGCCATCTACGATGCGTGGGCGATGCGTTCGTCGGCCAATATTCACCGGGAGAACATTCGCGAGTTGTCCGAGTCGTTCGTGGCCGAGGCTGCGCCGCTGGTTATCCAGGTTGAGGGCGAGTCCCGCCGATTGACCGGCACGGCAGAGTCGCAATATGAGAGCTGGCGCAAGTTGCTCAAGGAAATCTACCAGGCAGAAACCGGCTTCGCGCAGGAAATTGAGCTCGGTGTACCTGCACGGGCTGCCGAGCCTACGGGCTGATCATCTGCAATCCAGCATATGCGGGCACTGAACGAAGGTTCGCGGCTGGCTGACCGCTATACGCTCATACGGCGCGCCGGCAGCGGCGGCATGTCGCAGATCTGGCTTGCCAGAGACAGCCGGGCAGGCAGCGTTGTCGCCCTCAAGTTTCTAAGGAAAGAAGACTCGCAGAGTGTCGCCGCGCGCGATCGGCTGTACAGGGAATGGCAAATAGGCAGCCGCCTGATGCACGCGCATATCGTCCGCGTTTTCGAATTTCACGACGATCCCGACGGAGCCTACTTCAGTTTGCAGCATGTCGACGGCCCCGATGCGTCGGTTCTTGCGGGCACGGATTCGGACAACGCATTGCGGCCGCTTGGCCTGATAGCGGATGCACTGCGCTACGCTCATGCCAAGGGTGTAGTGCACGGCGATATAAAAGCCAGCAACATACTGTTGGATGCAAACGGTTCGCCGTATCTCATCGACTTCGGGGTCGCGAGCCTTCCGGCGGTCGATTCGGCGGCGATCGGTGGTTCCGAAATAAGCAAGAGTCCGCAAGTAAAAGCAGGCCAGGCGCCGCAGCCAGCGGACGACATCTACGCGCTTGGCATGCTTATCGCTGAACTGCTTTGTGGACAACCACCCGAGCCGAACAGGCCGCTGCGACTCGAGTCGCGGGACGGCACGCCGGTGCCATCCGCTGTCAGCTCGCTGGTCGACCGCATGCTCGACGCGGATGCTGGTCGGCGTCCCGATGCGGAATCGGTTGCCGCCACACTCGCCGCCGCAGGCTTTGCCGCCGGTCCGGCCCGGATCAGGACGAAGGCAGTATTCGCGCCGTTGGAAAAACAGGCAGAGGAGTCGATACGCCCTGTATTGCGTGACACCCGCCAGGTCCATGCGACGCCGACCGCGGCAGTAACTCGGAAAGCCAGCGGTGTTTCGCCGACACTGGTTTATGGCGGGCTCGGCGCCCTGTTGCTGCTGTTTCTGGCGGTGCTATTCGTGCTGCCACGTCTGACGCAAGTAACAGTAAATGAGGCGCCGCAAACCAGGGTCGAGGCGCCGGACCTCGAGGACGCTCCGGGTGGCGTCGCAGACACCGCTGCGGATGT
>Ga0224510_10000857_pt1 | contig 21426 bp, 16 predicted proteins | sample SF_May12_sed_USG_FD_170161 | JGI IMG/M metagenome (GOLD analysis project Ga0224510, IMG submission 170161) | Sediment microbial communities from San Francisco Bay, California, United States - SF_May12_sed_USGS_4_1 | ecosystem: Environmental > Aquatic > Marine > Sediment | place: USA: California... | reverse complement strand
GATCACCACAGCGCTCCTTTACCCAAGTTGTCGAGGCGTTACCGAACCGCAAACCCGCGGCCCGATCGCGCCGCTGCCCATGCCCCGATCAGCGCGACAGGACGAGTCCGAGGGCCAGGAGCAGTCCGGTGGCCAGTTGGATCTGGCCCGTGCCGGCCAGCGCCGGGATCAGGTCGGGGCCCCGAGCACCGGATCGGACGCGGCCGAGGGGATCCCTCGCCGCGATCAGCCCGAGGAGGCCGATCAGTGCCCACGGTCGGCCCAGCAGTGCAACCGCCACGATGCCGAGCGCGATCGCGATCAGCAGGCCCTGGTACAGCAAGCGGGTCCTCGAATCGCCGAGGCGGACGGCCAGCGTACGTTTGCCGCTTTCGGTGTCGGACGGGATGTCGCGCAGGTTGTTGATGACCAGGAGGGCGACGGCGAGCAGGCCGACGGGCACGGCGGCGACGAGGCTGACGGCCATGTCGTCAACCAACCGGCCACCATTCGCCATCAGCGCCCCGGTGTGCACGTAGGTCGATCCGGCTGTGGCGACCAGGCCGAAGAAGACGAAGACGAACAACTCGCCCAATCCCAGGTAGCCGTAGGGCTTGGGTCCGCCCGTGTAGGCCCAACCGGCGAGCATCGACACCGCGCCGACCACGAACAGCTCCGGCCCGACGGCGAATGCCAGCGCCGCACCGGCGACGCCGGCCACCGCAAACGCGATGAGCGCGGCGGTCTTGACCTGGGCCGCGGTCGCCGAGCCCGAGGCCACGAGCCGGAGCGGGCCGACCCGGGCGTCGTCGGTGCCCCGCACTCCGTCGGCGTAGTCGTTCACGTAGTTGGTGGCGATCTGCAGGGCCAGTGCCACCACCAGCGCGGCGATCGCCCGCCACCCGATGATCGGGCCGGTGACCGCCGCGGTTCCCACGGCGACCGGTACGACGGCGGCGGGCAGCGTCCGGGGTCTGGCCCCGGCGATCCAGATCCCGGGCGTGGTCACGTCAGTCGCAGCAGGAGTCACGCCAGCCGCAGGATCCGCAGCGGTAGTGGGCGTGTTCCGGGGTCAGGTCGCCGCCGCAGAGGGCACACTCCTCGAACACGGCATACCGGGATCGGGACGGCGTCACCGCACAGTCGGCGGACGCGCTGGAGGAAGATGGGGGTTCCGTCGAGAGCTGCGCCATAGGCAGCCGACTCTAGCACCGCTCCCCCGCCCGCTCGGACCATTCGGTGGGGCCGGGCTCGGGATTGGGGCCCGGGAGCGCACGACGGTGGGGAGAGGTCAGGGGGTTGGGTCGACGAGGCGGGCGGCGAGGCGCTCCAGACCCGCCACCCGGCTGCCCTTCACGAGTACCGCCGAGTCGCCGCCGAGGTCACCGAGTGCCGCCAGGGCTCCGTCGATATCGGCGACGTGTTCAGCGGCCGGACCATAGGCCGGCGACCCGACGGCCACGACCCGAATCCCGGCCGCCACGGCTTCGCCGGTGATCGCCGCGTGTTCCGCCGGGCCTTCCTCGCCCAGTTCGGCCATCTCCCCGACCACCGCCACCAGATGCGCCGCTCCGGTTTCGTTCAGGGCGGCCAGTGCTGCCCGCATCGAGGTCGGGTTGGCGTTGTAGGCGTCGTTGACGACGAGGGCGCCGCCGGGTGTGGTCGACACCTCCATCCGCCACGGCGACAGCTCGACCGCACCGACCTGATCGGCGGCGATCTCGAAGGCGATGCCGGCGGCCATCGCCGTGGCCACGGCGGCGGCGGCGTTGACCGCCATATGCGCACCGGCCACAGGAACGGTGACGGTCCGGGATTCGCCGCCGTGGGTGAGCTGGAACGTGGGATGCAGCGACCGGTCGAGCTTCACATCCGACACCCGGACATCGGCATCAGGCGCAACACCGAAGGTGAGGACCGGGGCCGAGCTCCGCTCCACGACCGACATCACATGGGGATTGTCGGCGTAGAGCACGGCGACGCCGTCGGCCGGCAGGGCCTCGATCAGCTCGCCCTTGCCCTGCGCCACCGCCTCGATCGACCCGAAGAGCTCGGAGTGGACCATGGCGATGGTGGTGATTACACCGATCGTCGGGCGGGCGGTCTCGCACAGCTTGGCGATGTGGCCGATGCCCCGCGCTCCCATCTCGATGATCGAGATGGCGACATCGTCGGGCGCGTTGGCCAGCGTCAGGGGCACGCCGATCTCGTTGTTGAACGACTTCGCGCTGGCCCAAACAAGCGGCCCGACGCCGCCGCCGCCACAGGCCGCCTTCGTCAGATCCTTGACCGACGTCTTGCCGACGCTGCCGGTGATGCCGATGACCGGCCCGGTCATGCGGGAGCGGGCCATCGCGCCGATGGCGGTCAAGGCTTCGACGGTGTCGGCGACGCGGATCCTTGGTGTGTCGTGGTGGTCGGGCCCGAGATCGAGCCGATCGTCGGCGACGGCGGTGAGGAACGCCGAGGCGCCGGCCATAACGGCGGCACGGACGAAGTCGTGGCCGTCACGTTCGGCCACCAGGGGGACGAACAGATCACCGGGACCGATGGTGCGGGAGTCGATCGACAGAACGCCGATACCGGTGGCGGCGGTGTCGGGGGGCGACAACACGCCGCCGGTGGCTTCGGTCAGCTCGGCCAGAGTGAAGTTCACCGTTCGGTTCTAGCCGATTTCGACCCGAAACCGGCAACACCGGGAACCGTCGCGCCGGCTGTCTCATGCCGTCGGTCGCCACCGCGACCGGAGGACGGGCCATTACGATTGCCCCGTGACTTCGGAAAGCTCGCCCCCCATCCGCCTGCTGGTGCTCTTCGGAGGACAGTCCGCCGAGCATGACGTTTCGTGCACCACCGCCGCCCACGTGCTGGCGGCCGTCGACCGCACCCACTACGACATCGAGGCCATCGGCATCACCCGCACCGGCCAGTTCGTGACCGCGGCCGACGCGGTCGCCCTGCTTCCTCCGGCGTCCGACGGAGCCGAACCGAGCCAGATCAAGGCCCTCGAACCGATCGGTGACTCCACCGAGTTGATGGCCACCGTGCACGACGGTCCGGCCGATGCCCGAGTCGTAGTGTTGCCTCTGCTCCACGGCCCGCTCGGCGAGGACGGAACCGTGCAGGGCCTGTGCGAGCTGGCCGATGTGGCCTACGTCGGCGCCGGTGTGCTCGGTTCGGCGGTGACCATGGACAAAGCCATGGCCAAGACCGTGCTCGACGCGGCCGGGTTGCCCCAGACAAGGTGGCGGTCGGTGTCGGAAGCCGAACTCCGGGCCGACCGCGACGCCGTCGTCGCCTCGTTGATCGACGATCTCGGTCTGCCCTGCTTCGTCAAACCGGCCAACATGGGTTCATCGATCGGGGTCGGCAAGGCATCGAGTGCAGGGGAACTCGCCGCCGCGCTCGACGCCGCCTTCGTCTACGACGAGCTGGCCGTCGTCGAGGAGTCGGTCGTGGCCCGGGAGATCGAGCTGTCGGTGCTCGGCAATCACGACCTCGACGTGTCGGTGCCCGGCGAGATCGTGCCCGGCGCCGAGTTCTACGACTACGAGGACAAGTATCACGACGGCAACGCCAAGCTCATCATTCCGGCCGAGCTGCCCGACGGCGTGGCCGAGCAGCTCCAGGATCTGGCCCGCCGGGCCTACCGGACACTGCGGGTCGAGGGCATGGCCCGGGCCGACTTCCTCTACGAGGAGGGTGGCCGGGGGCCGCTCATCAACGAGCTCAACACAATTCCGGGGTTCACGCCGATCTCGATGTACCCCAAGCTGTGGGAGGCCTCCGGGCTGGGCTACTCCGAATTGATCGACCGCCTCGTCGATCTGGCCATCGAACGCCACGAGCGACGGTCGGCCAAACGCTACACGGGCCGCACCTCCCGATCCGGCGCCTGAGCCGACTCCCCTGCAATCGAACTTTGGGACCGCCACGACCCGCGAACGGGTCGCGGGAGGCACAAAGTTCGGAGGGGGTTGACGCGTCAGAAGCCGCAGACGGTCAGAATCCGCAGGCGGTCAGAATCCGCAGGCGGTCAGAAACCGCCCGTCGAGCGGCCGCCTCCGAAGGAATGACCCGAACCGAAGGATCCGCCGCCGAACGAGTGCCCGGAGCCGATCGACCCGCCACCGAATGACCCGCCCGACCCGATCGTGCCACCTGTGCTGGTGTGACCACCGCCGAATCCGCCGTGCCCGCCGCCCACGACGACCCAGGTTCCGTGCCGGCGACGGCGGGCGATGATGCGTTCCTGGATGTGAAGTGCGGCGTCGGCCACTCGGGCGGCAACGTCGATCTGCTCCGCCGGGTGCTCCGGTAGGTCCTCGAGCTGCTCCTCCAACCCGTCGAGGGCCGCTCCGTCGCTCGACTCGAACAGCTCCCAGCCGAGGGCACGACGGGCGCGGGCAACGGAGCGGCGGGCCCGGTCGATCTCCCGCCCGGCCTCCCTGCGTAGCGCCGCCGTGTTGGCCTGCTCGTCGTGCACGGCAGCCAGCAGCTCGTCCATCTGCCGGTTGAGCTGGTAGCCGGTCTCGGCCACCCGCAGGTAGTTCGGTTTCACCTGTCGTAGTTCGAGGTCGAGGCCGTCGACGGCCCCGGCGAACTCCGCCGGTTTGACGTTGTAGGCGTCGTCGAGGTCGTCGTCGTAGCGGGCGATGAAATCGCCCAGTTCGCCGAGGATTTCCCGGCCCTGGGCGACGATGCCCGCCGCCTCCTCCCGGGCCTGCTCGAGGTCGACCATCAGATCCTCGGTCTGGTCGAGCAGGCTGTCGGCGGCGATGACGTGAAGGCCGGCCTGCTCGAGCTCCCGCCCGGCGTGATCGAATTGCTGGGCGGGTAGCAGGTCCTCCATCGCCACCCGCTGCCGGGCCACGGCCAGGTGGACCTCCTCCACCGCCCGCTCGGGGTAGTCGGCGGCCCACTGCCAGGAGTCGCCGGCGTGGAGTGAGGCGAGCGACACGAAACGGCGGCGGACATCCTCGGCTCGCGCCGCCTCCAGCTCGCCGGCGCTGGTCAGTTCGGTGTTCCACTTCTTCAGCGACTCGACCCGGGTCGGCAACGCCTGGAGATAGTGCTGTGCGGCGAACAGCACGGCCTCGGCGTCCTCGACCCGATCCGACAGCTCGAGCCAATCCTGCTCCAGGTCGGAGAAATCGAGCGTCTCGACGGACTGCCGTACTCTCGTGAGGTCGCGCACCTGACCGTCGACCGCCCATCCCTCCGACGCCCGCTGCTCGGCGAACCCGAGCGCGCCGGCGACCTCCTCGAGGAGCAATCGCTGTTTGGCCGGAACCGCCACCCGCAGATGGTCGAGGTGGGCACCGAAGGCTAGAAGCCGGTCGAGTGCCTCGTCCTGGAGGTCGAGGGCCTTCGACAGCTCGACGAGGCGCTGCTTGGCCTGGTCGATCTCGTTCGGTTTGGCCTCGCCGACGCCGTCCGGGATCGTCTGGGACAGTAGCGCCGCCGCCGTCTCCGTGGCCTGACGGCCGCGGCCGCTGATCCGCCTGAGTTCGGCCAGTGTCTGGGCGGTTTGGCCTGCGGTGAGTTTCTCCCAGACGTCGGAGCGGGACGAGAGTTTCTCGTCTCGTTCCCGCAGCATGCCGACCCGGGTCAACGGCCCGGCCATCGACGACTGCAGCGACTGGCGGGCCTCGACGACCTTGCGGCGCCGCCCGACGGCATACACGACGCCGCCACCGAGGCCGAGCGCTCCGACCCCGCCGAGCAGCGTCCACGGTGACGGGCCGCCGTCACCGCCATCGCCGCTGTCGACAACCACGGTCGATCCGTCGTCGCCGGAGTCGGTGGACCCGGACGATTCGTCGATCGCCGTGTCGCCGCCGGCGGCGCCGCCCGCCGTCGCCTCGTCGATCCGACGGCTTATCTCGGTGATCCCGTCGACGAAGCCGCCGGTGAAATCAGCCTCACCGAACCGGCTTCCCATGACATCGCCGCGAACCTCTTCCACGGCGCCGACGGCGGCCAGCCAGCGGTCCCCGACCCAGAGATCGGACACCCGGTCCTCGACCGAGACGCTGAGCACGACCGTCGAGGGGTCGAGACCGTCGGTCTCGTCGCCGAAGCACTGGGCGACGACATCGTTGACGGCGGCTTCGAGATCGCCGCCGGGCACCGACTCGAAGCCCCGCACCACAAACCGCACGTCTTCGGGCGCCTCGGCCAGAATGACCTGCTGGACCCGGTCGATATTGACCGTCCCGCTGGTGTCGACCACCAGATCGCAGGACGATTCCTGGGCCGACGCCGGGGCGGCCCAAGCGATCAACAGGGCGGTCGCCAGCGCGACCGCGGCGGCGCCCGACAGCACCGGGATCGTCGACCGGCGCCACGATCCCACCCGAGATCCCGGGCCCGCCTCCGAAGATTTCGCCATGACTGTCATTGGGTCACCCTTACGGTTCCAGACGTCGATCGCTACCGACTGGGAGCCAGCACCGCACCTAGAAACGATAACAAGGTGCGACGCAACCCGGCGGCGGTGCGCAGATCGAGCCGCATTCCCATGGCCCGCAGGAGTTCGGAGTCGGCGACCACGCCGGAAACCACGGCGTAGGCCGAGACGAGAATGAGCCTCGCATCGCCGGATTGGAACAATCCGGCGTCCATGCCGTCGTTCAGCGCCACGATGGCCCGGTCGACGAGCGGTTGGAGCAGATCGAGCGCGCTCTCGGACCACGGGGAGCCGAGCCGGGCGATCTCACGGAGGACGCCCAACAGCTCCGGCCGGCGGACGGCGAGACCAAAGCTGGCCCGCACGACCGCCTCGACCGACGGCCATCCTGCCTCGACGCCGGCCACAGCGGCTTCGAGTTCGGCCGCCAGATCCTCTGCGGCCCTGGCCAGAACGGCCTCGATGAGGCCGCTCTTCGACCCGAAGTGATAGAGGATGGTTTGTTTGGTGACACCGAGCTCGGCCGCCAGCAGATCGAGCGACGTGCCGGCCACGCCTCGCTCGGCGAAGGCGACGGTCGCGGCCCGCAATGCTCTATGCTGAGTGGTCACTTACCAAATGGTAGACAGCTAACCGGGTATCGGCACAGCGCGACGGGGAACAGGAATGATCGCAACCGAGCTAGCGGGCAAACGAATCGCCATCACCGGGGCGACCGGCTTTCTCGGCACGGCGCTCGTCGAGCGCCTCCTTCGAGGTGCGCCCGACTGCCGCATGGTTCTCCTCGTTCGGGCCGGTAAGCGGTCGTCACCATCGCAGCGGGCCCGCCGTGAGATCTTCCGCAACAACGCCTTCGACCGGCTGATCGCCGAATTGGGCAAGGAGGCGTTCTGGGCCTCGGTCGACGAGCGGGTGACGGTCATCGAGGGTGATGTCTCCACCGACGGCCTCGGCCTCGACGACGAGGGTCGGGCCGCATTGGCCGACTGCGACCTCGTGATCCACTCGGCGGCCACGGTGAGCTTCGATGCTCCACTCGATGGTGCCGTCGAGGTGAACCTCCTCGGTCCCACCCGGATCGTCGAGACCCTCCACGATCTCAACGTCTCTCCCCACTTCGTGGCCGTGTCGACCTGCTACGTGGCCGGCAACCGCCGGGGCCTCGCCCCCGAACAGCTGCTCAGCGACAGCCCTTTCCACATCGACGTGAGCTGGCGCGACGAGGTACGGGCCGCCCGCCGGACCCGTGCCGACTTCGACGCCGACTCCCGCTCCGCCGAGCGGCTCGAGGAGTTCCGCAGACGGGCCCGGCACGAGCTGGGCGCCGCCGGCACACCGCTGCTGTCGGCCAAGACCGAACAGCTCCGCCATCGGTGGGTCAGCGACCAGCTGGTCGAGGCGGGCCGGGCCCGGGCCGCCTCACTCGGCTGGCCCGACGCCTACGCCTACACCAAAGCCCTGGGTGAGCGGGCACTCGACGAGTCCCGGGGCAACGTCCCCGTCTCGATCGTGCGGCCCTCCATCATCGAGTCGGCCTGGTCGGAACCGGTGCCCGGCTGGATCAAGGGCTTCCGTATGGCCGAGCCGATCATCATCAGCTACGCCCGCGGTCTGCTGAAGGAGTTCCCGGGCGTACCGGAGGGCGTGATCGACGTCATCCCCGTCGACCTGGTGGTGGCCGCCATCATCGGCGTGGCGGCGAAAGGTCCGTCGGACGACGGCTCGATCACCATCAGGCAGGTCGCATCAGGTACCCGGAACCCGTTGCACTACCGGCGCCTCGTCGATCTGGTCAGCTCGTGGTTCACCGAGAACCCACTGTATGACCGCAAGGGTCAACCGATCGCCGTTCCCGAGTGGTCGTTCCCGGGCCGGGGGGCCGTGGAGCGCCAACTCGACCGGGTGCAGAAGAACCTCGATCGGGCCGACAAGGCGCTCAAGCTCCTCCCCCTGCGGGGCAAACAGGCCCTGATCAACGCCGAGATCGAGGACAAGAGAGACGAGGTGGCACGAGCCGTCGGCTACGTCAAGATCTACGGCGCCTACGCCGAATGCGAGGCGCTCTACGGTGTCGACAACCTCCTCGACCTCCATCAGTCGCTCGCCGAGTCCGACCAGCACGACTTCGGGTGCGACCCGGCAGTCGTCGACTGGGACGTCTACGTGCGAGACGTCCACCTCCCGTCGGTCGTCGAACACGCCCGGGTCAAGACCACCGGTGAACGCAGCGACCCCGACGCCCGCACCCGCCGCCTCCGCAAACGGGTCCTCGCCCCCGAACGGCAGCTCGCGGCGTTCGACCTGGAGAACACGATCATCGCCTCCAACGTCGTGTTCAGCTACGCCTGGCTGGCCACCCGCAATCTCGGTCCGGCCGATCGGATGCGGTTCACGCTGAAGACGTTGAGCGAGGCCCCGGGTCTGCTGGCGCTCGACCGCCGCGACCGCACCGACTTCCTCCGCCACTTCTACCGCCGCTACGACGGCGCCTCGGTGGCCGAGATGGAGCGGCTCGGCCCCGAACTGCTGGCTGACCACATCCTGACCAAGGCCTTTCCCGCCGCGCTGCGGCGGGTGCGGGAACACCGCCGCCTCGGCCACCGCACGGTGCTGATCACGGGGGCGCTGAACCTGGTGGTCGATCCGCTGGGTCCGCTGTTCGACGACGTGATCTGCGCCGAGATGTCCCAGCGGGACGGCCGCTACACCGGTGAGCTGCTCGGCGTGCCCCCGACCGGTGAGGTCCGGGCCCAGGCACTGCGCGATTTCGCCGAGGCCAACGACATCGATCTGGCCGAATCGGTGGCATATGCCGATTCGTCCTCGGATCTGCCCCTGCTCGACGCCGTCGGATTCCCCGTGGCCGTCAATCCCGAGACCCGGTTGGCGTCGGTGGCCAGCAAACGGGGCTGGCTGATCGAATACTGGTCGAAGGCCGACGGCTCGAGCGACAAGATCCTGCCGCTCGGTCCCCTACCCGCCCTGCGTCGGAGCCGGAAGTGACGGTCCGCCAAGTCCCGCCCGACGTTCCTGTACGTTTGAGGATTCAGTGAAGAAGAAGAAACCGGTAGCCAATCCCCGACCGGGCTTCGTGCTCGAGGTCGACCGTCAGACGCCATCGATCCTGTTCCACCACGGCGAGGGGTTCCGCCTCGAGAAACTGCCGGTGGGCCGATCCCGGGTGGTGTACCCCGGCGAGCCCCTGCGTGGGCTCCCCGACCCCGACGGCGCCATCCGCAACGCCCTCCTCAACCCGATCGACGACGATCCGCTGCCCTCGCTGTTGAAGCCGGGTATGAAGCTGACGATCGCCTTCGACGACATCTCACTGCCCCTGCCCCCGATGCAGCGGCCCGATGTGCGCCAGCGCATCATCGAGGCGGTGCTCGACATGGCGGCCGAGGCCGGCGTCGACGACGTCCATCTCATCGCCGCCCTGTGCCTGCATCGCCGCATGACCGACGCCGAGCTGCGGCACGCCGTCGGCGACCGGGTGTTCGAGGCCTTCCACCCCCACGGCCTGCTCTACAACCACGACGCCGAGGATCCCGACGGTATGGTCATCCTCGGTCAGACCGAAAAGGGTGAGACCGTCCAGATGAGCCGCCGGGCCGCCGAGTCCGACCTCGTCGTCTACGTCAACATCAACCTGGTCTCGATGGACGGCGGTTGGAAGTCGACCGCCACCGGGCTGGCCGGCTACGAGGGTGTGAAAGCCCACCACAACGTGCACACGCTGCGGCACTCCCGGTCGTTCATGGACCAGGACAGCTCCGAACTGCACCGCTCGAACTGGCGCCAGGGTGAGGTCATCAAAGCTCACGGTCCCCGGATCTTCCAGATCGAGTCGACCCTCAACACCAACACGTTCGGCCACGACGGTCCGATGGCGGTGCTGCAAAAGCGGGAGTGGGAATGGTCGATGGCCGACCGGGCCGCCTTCACGGCCATGCAGGCCGGTCTCGAACGGATGCCATCGGGCGCCCGTCGCAAGGTGTTCCACTCGTGGAAGGCGCCCTACGACATGACCTCGATCCAGGCGGGTGAGGTCGAGGCGGTCCACAAACGCACGACCGAGATGGTCTACGCACAGCACCTGGTGCCGGTGCAGGGCCAGACCGACGTCCTGACCATGGGCCTCCCCTACCTCACGCCCTACAACGTCAACTCGATCATGAATCCGATCCTCGTCATGGTCCAGGGCCTCGGCTACTTCTTCAACCTCTATCGGGGCAAACCGCTGGTGCGGGAGGGCGGGGTGCTCATCATGAGCCATCCGACGCCGTGGGAGTTCCATCCCGTCCACCACCCGAGCTACATCGACTTCTTCGAACAGGTTCTGGCCGACACCACCGACCCGGTCGAGATCGAGAAGCGTTACGAGAAGCAGTTCGCCGAGGACGAGTGGTACCGGCACCTGTATCGAACCAGCCACGCTTACCACGGCGTGCATCCGTTCTACATGTGGTACTGGGGCTCACATGCCATGGCCTACCTCGGGCAGGTCATCGTCGTCGGCGGCGATGAGCGGGCGGTTAGCCGCCTCGGCTTCAAACCGGCGTCGACCCTGGCCGACGCGCTCGAGATGGCCACCGACACTGTCGGGCCGAAACCGACGATCACCCATTACCACAACCCCCCGATCCTGATGGCCGACGTCACCGGGTAGTGACGAATCGGCACGACGAGGCACGAGGCGCAACGAAGCGATGATGGGCTGGCTCAAATTCATAACCCAACCGCCCGCCACCCCGAAAGGGTTGACGAAGCTGGAGAAGACGCCGAAAACCGGCGTGCACTACGACACCGCGTGGGCGCACCGGCCCGCGGCCAAGCTGATCCGCCGATTCGGAGTGTGGAGCTTCTTCAAGCCGGCCATCGCGTTCTACGGCAACCCGCGGGTCGTCGGCACCGACCGGATCAGCAACATCAACGGACCGGTGATCTTCGCCGCCAACCACCACAGCCACGCCGACACCAGCCTGCTGCTTGCCACCCTGCCATCGCGTTTGCGGGAGAACCTGGCCATCGCGGCCGGAGCCGACTACTTCTTCCCCAACCGCTTCGCCGGCGCTCTCTCCGCGCTGTTCATCGGCGCCATACCCATCGAACGGACGAAGATCTCCAAGCTGTCGCTTCGGAACAGCCAGAAGGCGTTGGAGGACGGTCGAAGCCTCCTGATCTTCCCCGAGGGTGGGCGAAGCCCCGACGGCTGGAGCTCGGAACACAAGCCCGGCGCCGCCTACCTGGCCAAACGATGCGGGGTCCCGGTCATCCCGATCTATCTCGACGGCACCGGTTCAATCCTGCCCAAGGGCAAGAACTGGCCCAAGCGAGCCCGCTGCGCCGTGGTCTTCGGCCATGCGATGATGATCGGCGACGACGAGAATCCCCGGGATTTCGCCAAGAAGGTCGAGAAACAGGTGGCCGAACTGGCCGACGAGTTCGGCTCCGGCTGGTGGCAGGCTCGCCGCAACGCCTACCGAAACGCCACACCGGAGCCGACGGGCCCCGAGGCCGGAGCCTGGCGTCGCCGCTGGGCCCTCGGTCCTAAGCCCGGCCAGCGTCGCTCGTCGTCGACCGACAAGCGTCGCTGGCCGGAGTTGTAGATTCAGTCGACACGCCGATACGCGCGGTCAGGCCCGGTCGGGACGCCGCTCAGCAGACCGGATTCCCGTCGGAGGACCCCGCCAGGCAGGCGGCGTAGACCGGCGCAGCCAGCGACGTGCCGCTCATCCGGACCTTGCCGGTGCTGAGGCTGATCGGATTGCCGGCGTACGGCTTCTCGTCGTCCCCATAGTAGTTGTACTCGACCGGTCCGCCGTTGGCCGCACTGAACGTCGGGTAGTCGACGACGAGGTCGACCCCGACCCGGAACTCCTTGACCGCGCTCGTGTTGTTGAACGGTGCCTCCCTCGGATCGGACGGCACGGTGCAGGTCTCCGGGGCCGACGAAGCCGGCGACCAGGAGAAGATGCCGCCCTCCGGGTCGAGACAGGCTTCCGTGTTCGGCACGGTCTCGTCGATGGCGGCGACACCGATCACGTCGTCGAATCCGGCCGGATAGAGGACCTCGCTCGTCACATCGTTGCCGACGGCGGCCACCACAGGAACCCGCTGCAGGTACGGCTCCAGCACGGCGAGCAAGGCGTCGAACTGCGGATCGTCGTTCAGCTCGAGCAGGGAACCGTCGTCTCCCACGACCTCGGGGCAGTGATACGAACCGATCGAGAAGTTGAGGACTCCGTTCTTCGCATCCTGCAGGATCCCCGTGCTGAGGAGACCCTGGTCGATGGAACGGACGGAGATGGCCTCATTGCCGCCGGCGATGTCGTAGGCCACGTCGATCACCTCGACCGACGCCGACGGCGCGGCCTGCGCGGCTGCGCTCGCCACCATCAGCCCGTGGGCGTACTGCGAGGTGAGCCGGTCGGTCGGCGGTCGGGGTTGGGTCTGGGATCCGCTGATGTTCCCCGGCCAGGTGACGTCGGCATCGGCAGGCAGGCCGAAGTCGATCACCCAGATGGTCGATCCCTCGGCGCCGGAGCTTGTTGCATCGGCTGCGGCCGTGAGCGATTCGCTGGTGGCGTCGGATGCCGCTTCGGTGGGATCCTCGCTGCCGTGGCCGTGGAACATCGTCGGCGACAGCACGTAGTCGAGCGCCAGTTGAGGATCCTCGACGCCGCTCTCGGCCGCCAAGACCAGCAGGGCGTTGGCGGCCCTGATGAAGTCCTCCCGAGTGGGATTGTCGGGCACTGGCAGCTCGATGGCCGGTAGCGTCTGCTCCCGATTGTCGAGTTCCCCGTTGCCGTCGGGACCGAACTCGATTCCGGGGCGCTCACCGACTCGGAACTCGGGTGGCGGCCCAACCGGCTTGCCCCCGCCATTGAAGAGGTACACCTGGCGGAGGTTGAACAGCCCGATCGGTAGGTTGACGTCGCTGCCGCAGTCACCGACACCGGAGCCGGGAAGCATCGTGGTCATGTCGGCGTACTGGTACCGGGAACGCCAGTTCGTCTCGTCGGAGTCGGTGTAGCGGGAATAACTGCCACCGGCCGGGTCGCCGAACGTCGCCGCCCACAACACATCGAGATCCTCGACGAAGGCGCCCGGTTCGGGTTCGGGATCCGAATCGGAGGTGCATCCCGCCATAACCAGGATCAGGACGGCAAGGACTGCCCAAACAACGTCGCGTGTAACTCTCATGGCCCTCCATTCGACCTCAGCTACTGTAGTGGTCATGAGGGAGCGGATGGTCGGCTTGATACACGCTCGTCACCTTCACCGACAACGGCGTCACAGCAGCGCCACGGGACCGGCGTGACGCCGCTGGAACTGCTGGTTCTCGCCGGATCGAACCCGCGTGCCGCATTGACCAGTGTGGGCGACGCCGAGGCTGTCTCGGAGGCGGGCGAACGGGCGATCATCCTCCAGGCCCAGGGGGTGGCCCACTGGCATCTCCGCAACATGGAGGAGTCGATCTCGCTGCTCGCTGCGGCCGAGGAAGCGGTGGACCCCGACGACCACGATCGTCTCTGGCTCATCCGTGCCGACCTGGCCGGCGCCTACAGTGACGTCGGTGAGCCTCAACGGGGTCTCGATCTGTTGGACGGCCTCGAATCCGATCCAGTGGCGTCGACCGGCGCGCTGAGTTCGGCCGCGCTGGGGCGGGTCGTCCACATTCAGGGCCTCCTCTATCAGCGGATGGGTCGGGCCCCCGAGGCCGTTGACCGCTACCGGCGGGCCATCCCCCTCTACGAGTCGGCCGGTGATGTGATGGGGCTTGGCCATGTGAGCACCAACCTGGCGATTCTCGAGACCCACGACGGCAACATCGACGAGGCATTGGCGTTGACCGACAGGGCCCAGCAGGCGTACGAGTCGGTGGATCAGGAGTGGTGGGTCGCGGCAACGGTTGCCAATCGGGGCTGGATCACAGGCTGCGGCGGCGACCTCCCGCAGGCGTTGCGTCTTCTGTCGGAAGCCGATCGTCTTCTGATCGACCTCGACGGGCCCGACGGCGTGCGTCACGTCATCCGCGCCGAGGTGCTGCTCAGAGCCGGTCTGTTCGCCGAGGCCGGTCGCTGCCTACGCGATGCCGTCGACTTCTTTCAGCAGCGGGGCCAGTCGACCGACCAGTCGGAGGCGTTGATCCTGGCGGCGCAAGCCGCTGAGCTCGAGGGCGGGCACCGATCGGCCGCAGCGTTGGCGAGAGAGGCCTCGGCCAGCCTGGATGCCCAGGTCAGGCCTGGCTGGGCCGCCGCGGCCCGGGCTGTCCTGTTCGGCATTCGCATCCGAGCCGGCGAACAGCCTGTCGACCTGGCCGCGCAGGCGGAGGATCTGATCGCGCAGCTGACCGATGCCGGGCGCCACGCCCAGATCGCCACGGTCCTCATCAACACCGCATGGGCCTTCGTGGAGGACGGCAACCCGAGGGAGGCGCGGCACACACTGGACCGGGTGAAGCGAGACTCGCTGCTGAGTGACGACATCGCGCTGCTCACGCTGACCGAGGCTGCGCTGCTCGAAGCCGAGGGCAGGCCGACGGAGGCTCTCGAAACACTCGACCGCGGATTCCGACGCCTCGAGTCGGACCTCGCCATCCTCGGCGGCATCGACGTGGCCGCCCTCGCCGCCACCTCGGTGGCGAGCATCGCCGCGACGGCCAAGAGAATGCTGGCCGGAGGAACCGACGATGAGCTGTTCCTGCGCTGGGCTGACCGGGGCCGACAGATCGCAACCTGGCGGTGGCCTCGACTCGAGGACCCGGCAATGGCTCGGCTCCTGAACCGGGCACGGGCGCTCGTGTCGGAGAGCGGTGGCGTGCTCGATGACCTCCAGGCGGCCGCGCTGGCCGGGATACGGGACCAGATCCAGGACCTGCGATGGCAGCAGGCACAACGCCAGGACCGGGTCGACGACGACGGGTTGATGCTCGAGGCTCCGGACGGCTCGACCCTCGTAGACCTGACCGGCGCCGACGGAGCCTGGTACATCACCTTCCCGGCGACGCCATCGAGTGGCGAGGTACGGGCACACCCGACCGTCGTGAGCAGGCGAGCGGGCTTCGACGGCCCAACCGTGGCCGCTGCAGCCCGTTTGGGCCGCCTGTTCCAGACGTCGCCTCCAACAATCCAGCAGGCGCTTCTCGGACAGATGGCCGAAGCCCTGCGGCCACTGGACGAAACGCTCGCGGCACATCTGCCCGACGATCCCGAGCTCGCCGTGCTGATCAGCGTCGACGAGGAGCTGGCCGACATACCCTGGGCCGCCCTCCCCTCACTGTTCGCCCGGCCCTTCTCCGTCGTGTTCACCCACCGGCACCTGACGGGTCGATCACGCCGGGTTTCCACGGCTCCCGGGGCGGCAGTGGCTGTCGGGCCGGGGCTGCTCAGCGCCGGAGCCGAGATCGAGGCTGTGGACGGAGGTTCGATGGCGCTCCACCGGATCCCGACCGATAACTTCGAACGATTCTCGGAGGGTCTCGATCGGCGGGTGGTCCACATCGCAGCCCACGGTGGTCCTGAGCCCGACAACCCCCTGTTCAACTGGCTGGACTTCGGGTTCGGCCGCGTCTTCCTCCACGACCTCATGTTTCTCGACGCGGTGCCGGAAACGGTGGTCCTGGCTGCCTGTTACGCCGGTCAGACCCAGCGCATCGGGGCCGGCGGATCGGCGTCCTTCGCCAACGGCTTTCTTGGTGTCGGCAGCCGCTGGGTCGTGGCCGCCAGCACGGCCCTCGCCGACGACCGGAACCTGATCGACTTCGCATCATCGGTCCTGCATGATGTGGTCGACGGGATCAGCCCACCGGTCGCACTGGCCAGAGCTCGTTTGGCGGCACCCGGTGGGGCGACCAACCCGGCCGCCCTCGCGTTCACCTGTTACGGCGGTTGAATTCGAGGGTCAGGCCGGGCGAAACCAGGGGGTGACGAAGGCACCACCGGCGAGTTCGAGGCGGACCATCGAGGCCGGGGTCGACAGCTCGAACGTGCCGGCCACCAGGTCGATGTCGGTGGCCGAGCCGTCGGGAGTTCGCAACGTTACCACCTCGGAGATGGCGGGCATGACCACTCCGGTCAGCAGGGTCTTGCCGGCGGCGGCCACCGTTTCCAGGATGAGGCTGCACCGATCGGTCCAGGTGAAGGTTCGTGATCGGGTGCTCTGTGACCGCACTGCCAGCTCCGATTCCATGACTTCGGCGATCGAGGCATCGAAGTTCACGAAGTCGAACAACGCCGCGGCGGCCTCGACCGCCTCGGGAGGCACCGGGTGCTCGACCCGCAGCGTGCCGGCGACGAGGTCCTCCAGCCACTCGTCGTCGCCGGGTTTCGGCCGACCGACCATATCGTTGTTCTCGCCCATCACAAGCTCCTTGCCAGTGCTGCGATTTCGGGGGTTGCAGCAAGTTTTTCGAGGCATCGGGCCCGTTTCGGTCCGATGCTGCCTACGGGGATTCCCAGCGCTTCACTGATCTCGGCATACGAGAGATCGTCTCGCATCACCACCATCCGCAGCAACTGCTGCGCCTCCTCGGGCAGCCGGGCCAGCGCCGCCAGAACCTGCTCGCGGGTCTCGGCGTCGATGACCTCCCGATCGGGACCAGGGTCGGTCGACGGCTCCTCGGCGATCGACTCGGTCGGGTCCGTGCGGCGGTGTTTCGAACGGGCCAGATCGTAGATCTCCCGTTTCGTGGTCGTCGCCAGCCAGCCGGGAAGTCGCTCGGCGTCGTCGATCTGGTGCAATCGCTCCGCCAGCCGGACGAACACCGACTGGAAGACGTCGGAGGCATCCGCGTTGTAGATGCCCATACCCCTGATGATCGACCAGACGAGCCCGCTGTGCATCTCCACCAGGACGCGCCACGCTGCAGAGTCGCCGGAGAGCGCCGCCTCAGCCAGCTCGGTGCGAGAAGCCATGGCCAGCGAGCTTACGCCGAGTTCGGATGTCCGTCGAGCTGTGGACCGCATACCAACAAGACGGAACGTACCGGGACGTTGATACGGGAATCCCGGATACTTCTTCCCGGGCACCCTCCGATCGGCGAGGCGACCAATGCTCTGTATCAGCGGCTCACGGTGCTCCGTCCAACAGTCCGACACCGACTGTCTCACGAATGGAGACGTGAACCGATGCCATCCGAATCGATCGACGGCGTGCCCTGCCGGGGGGTGACGTCGCCCTACCCGGACGACTTCGCCTCGTTGGCCTCGATGATCGCCGAGCACGGTGATGAGCTTCGCAGTCTGCCGAACGTGGTGGGCATCGGGGTCGGTTACAAGGTGACCGGGGGCGTGGAAACCCATCGTCGCTGTATCACCGTCTTCGTTGCCAGGAAGGTGCCGGCCTCGGCGCTCGACATGGACGATCGGGTGCCGCCACGATTCCACCTCCACTTGACCGACGTGATCGAGGCGTCCGCGGCTCGGGCGCCGTGACCATGCCGGCAGCCCGGGCAACGCCGACCCTCCGGGATCGCAGCGATCTTCTCGATGTCGACATGGACCAGCTCACCGGACCGTTCCTGGTGACAACGACATGCGGTTCACGTTTGGTTGCTCGGTCACCGTGTCACCGTTGCGAAGCGACAACAAGCGAATAATTGTTTGACAGAACGATTGTTCGATATTACGATCGTCGAAGCGGTTGGCTGGTCCCTCTTCCCCACCTTGGACCAAGCCCCAAAGCCGCATCGTGTTGGCCTGTTCTTTGCTCTGCTGTGCGAGAGGTTTGGTGGGGATGATGGTTGAGACCGGTTCGATTCCGGTGACCGAGGCGGTCGGAGTCTTCGAGATGTTGACGCCACTGGTTGGTGGCGTTGATGTCGCTGCGTGTTCGGCTGCTGAGCTTCGTGAGCTCACGGCGGGCGCGCGGGTTGGTCAGCAGGCCATCGAGAGCCTGTTGATGCGGGTTGGTGTGGCCGCTGATCGCTTGGCAGTCGACGGACATGATCCCTCTGGCGCAGGGGCGCACGCGACGCTTTTGGGCGACGGGCGTCGAGTCCGCGGTTCGGCGGCCCGCCATGAAGCGTCACGGTCCAAGACGGTGGCATCGATGAGCAAGGTCGGTGACGCCGTCGACCGCGGTGAGATCGGTGGCGCTCAGGTCGACGCCATCACCAACGCCGCCAAAGACCTGACACCCGACCAGCAGCAGGAGCTCAACACCGACGAGTTGATCGCTGCGGCTCGCCGCGACCCGGCCGACGTGTTCGCGGCCAGAGTTCGGCGGGAGGCCGAACGCATCAGAGGCGACCACGGGCTGGCCGACACCAAACGCAAGCAGGCGGCGTCAACGTGGCGCCACTGGTTCGACGAACGAACCGGCATGGGCAACATTCACGCCGAGTTCGACCCCGAGCGCTACGAGTCGATCGTCAACGCGGTCGAGGCACACCTCACACGGCTGGCCAACCAGGGAGGCGCCAACAAGACCCCGAACCTGGCCGCCACCGCCGCCCACGAACTGTTGACCGGCGCCGCCAATCGAGGTGGTGGCCGGCCCCACATCAACCTTGTGGTCGACTGGCAGACCTTCACCGGCGGCGCCCACACAACCTCGGTGCACGAAACCAGCGCCGGGCATCGCCTTGCACCGGAAACGATTTCTCGGTTGGCGTGCGACGCCACCATCCAGCGGATCGTGGTCGACAAACAACGGGTGCCCATCAACGTCGGTCGCCGGCATCGCACCGCAACCGACAGCCAATGGCAGGCCATCCGAGCAATTTACCGAACCTGTGCCTGGAGCCAGTGCGATCGTCCGCTGGCATGGTCCCAGGTCCACCATATTCAGCAGTGGGAGCAGGGCGGCAGCACCGATCTCTGCAACCTGATTCCACTCTGTGGTCGTCATCATCACGCGGTTCACGAGGGGCAATGGACGGTGAAGCTCGGCGAAGACCGGAGGTTGCACATCTTTCGGCCCGATGGTGCATGGCATTCGACGACTCGACCCGATCGACGGTGTGACGGCCCACAACCTCTCGACCCGGTCGAGGCCGAAGGACCATAGCCGGGCTTCTTCGGCGTGGCGACGAGACGCTACGACGACTCCTCGTCGAGTTCCGAGCAGCGGAGTATCTCGTCGCGATCACCGCAGCTCACGCCGAACCGCTCATAGTCACTCCCGACCGGTGCCTGTTCGAAAAGGTCATCGCACGCAGCGCCGCTCCCCCCCTCACATGATCGCCACAGCGAATCCAGGGCAGGGTCATCACCCAGGGTGTCCGGTCCATCGACGGACGCCAGCGCATCCGGGTCTTCGACGACGTCCACGCCGTCGAACAGTGCCTGGGTTCGCTCGCAGCTCACCAACAATTCGTCGCGGGTCAGTTCGTCGATCGGTCCGGAACGCAGATCCTGGCGAGCCAGCCGGACGACGCAGTCGGCCACCTCCGGGGACGCCCCGGCCTCGACCAGTTCGACCTGCTCCTGCTCGATCCGTTCGTCGATGGTGAGTTCCGGTGCCGGATCGGAGCAGCCGGCGACGACGAGGACGCCGACGACCACGACCACCGGGAGGAACGGGCAACGGCGAAGGGCCTTCATTGCAGCATCCCCGCGCCGGCTCGTATCAGTTCGATCCAGGTTCGGCCCGGGGTCAGCTTGATCACCGAGCCATCCCCCGTGGTCAGGGTGGCGGCCGAGGCCAGCGTCGGCCGGTTCCAGATTCCCTCGATACGTTTGCCCGCCGTGAACACGGTCGCCTTGCCCTCACCGACGAAAACGAACTCGGGAACCGTCGCCCCGCTCGAGTCGACCATGCCGGTCGCAACCTCCCTGGCCTCGACGACCACAACGTTGGCGGCCGAGATCTGCGAACCGGATGCCGTCGTGTGGGCGGCACCGCCCTGGGTCCTCAACCACTGGATTCCATCCCAGCTCCACCCGGCATGCGACGCCCGGTAGGCGACGGTGAGCGAACCGTCCTCGACACCGCCGACTGGATCACCGTCGCTCCGGTAGGAGAACTGTGCCGGTGGCGGTCCACCCGTGGCACTGGCCCAGTGCGAGCCCGTGTCGCTGTAGAGGTTCGACGGAGCCCGCCGCGACGAGGACCGCCAGTAACCCGACGAGGTCGCAGCGCTGCGATTCTGCACGGTCGGCTGCTTGCGAATCAGCGTGTCCGTCACCGCATTGGCCCCGGAATACAACAGCAGCGGCGACCCGAATCCGTTGATGATCCCGATATCGGTCGTCCGCGACGAGCGGACCGGACCGACCGCCGTGGACGTGGAGTGGAAGACCGCGGCGAAACGGGTGACCCCTCCCTCGACCTCCTCCTCGACCACGATGTCAGCCGAGTTGAGGCCGGTCTGGGGGCGGGCCGGGCGTCCGTTGTCGACCTTCACCACCGCGGCGGGGCGATTGGGGACGTCGCCCGGCAGACCGGTGAGGGGAAGGTGACCGGGGGCGACCGTCGGAGCCGGGGCCCGCGCTGCCACGACGACCTGGTCGCGTCCGAGACGCCCGAGTTCCCCCGTGTAGATCGCGGTGTCGCCACCCCCACCTCCACCAATCGTGGTTGCGGTCGATCCGGAGATGGGCGACGACTCACCCGACGACGGGGCTCCGCCCGCCGAGCCGTCGGCGGGCGTGGTGGTGCTGGTCGTCGAGGTGGCCGGGCCCTGAGATCCACCGGCCTTCAACGATTCGAGCACACGAAAGAGGTGGTCGTTGCTCCGTTCGTCGACACGGGTCGACTCGGCGTCCCCCTCGTCGTCGCCGTCGAGCGCCTCATCGAGCGACTCGGGGGACCCGTCGTCGAAGGCGAGCGAGTACCCGGCGTCGGCCGCACCGTCGGTAAGGTCGGTGGTGCCACCGCCCGAACAGGCGGCGGCCACAATGGCCAGAACGGCGGCAACGGCCATGGAACGGCCACGGGCGAGCGGTGAAACGCTCATCGCAAGTACCCCGAGTCCTGTTCGATCAACTGGATCCAGGTGCGACCCGGCGTGAGCTCGATGACTTCATCGTCAGCCGTGGTGAGCGTCGCCACCGAGGTGAGGGACGGCTTGGTCCAGAAGCCGTCGA
>Ga0224510_10000854_pt1 | contig 21489 bp, 22 predicted proteins | sample SF_May12_sed_USG_FD_170161 | JGI IMG/M metagenome (GOLD analysis project Ga0224510, IMG submission 170161) | Sediment microbial communities from San Francisco Bay, California, United States - SF_May12_sed_USGS_4_1 | ecosystem: Environmental > Aquatic > Marine > Sediment | place: USA: California... | reverse complement strand
GGCCCGAGGCTCTGGCCGGCTGTTGGCGATGGCGAGAAAGCTTTATGGTTTGGTTCATAGCAGGTGAGTGATTACTCACTACGCTAGCATGTCGTTTGCTTGAAAGACAAGCTCGCGGTAGTTCGCGACATTGTTGAAATTCAGTGGGCACGATTTACAGTTAATCCAAGTAGTTGTTACATGGTGGGCACTCTGGGAAAGGGGAGAAATTCAGGGACGCTGCGTGCTGATGTAGCTAGTGTAGTGACGCATAAATAGCTTGACTTAGGATGCCCCCGGGTTATCACTTCCCCATCGGAGGTGATCTCATGCGAAGAGCCGCGCAGCTTGAGTTGACTGATGATGAGCGCACACAATTCTGCCAATGGGCCCGAGGGCGGCGCACCCCGGTCCGCCTGGTGCTCCGCGCCAAGGTGATCCTGCTGGCCGCTGAGGGCCACGCGAGAACCCGCATATCGCCGCAGCCGTGGGGACTAGTCGACAGACCGTGGGGCTCTGGCGACAGCGCTTCGTCGCGCACCGGTTGGCGGGGATTGAGCGCGACGCCCCGCGGGGCGGGCGCCCGCCCCAGGATCGGCAGGCGCTGAAAGCGCAGATCCTGCACGCCACCACCCAAACTGCTCCCCCCGCCGCCACCCACTGGTCCACGCGGACGTTGGCCCGGCAGTTGCGGACCAACCCCACCCTGGTGCAACGCGTGTGGCAGGCGCACGGCCTCAAGCCCCATCTGGTCCGTTCCTTCAAGCTCAGTCGCGACCCGCACTTCCAGGACAAAGTGGAGGATGTGGTGGGCTTGTACCTGAACCCACCCGCGCATGCCCTCGTCCTGAGCGTCGACGAGAAAAGCCAAATCCAGGCCCTGGATCGCACCCAGCCGGGCCTCCCGATGAAGAAAGGCCGCTGTGGCACGATGACGCACGATTATAAGCGCAACGGCACGACGACCTTGTTCGCGGCACTGGGCATGCTCGACGGCACGGTCATCGGCGACTGTATGCCGCGCCATCGACATCAGGAGTTCATCCGGTTCCTCAAGAAGATCGCTACGGAGACGCCTGCCGCGCTCGAGCTGCATCTGATCCTGGACAATTACGCCACGCACAAGCACCCCGCCGTGCGCCGGTGGGTGCGGCGGCATCCACGCTGCCACCTGCATTTCATCCCGACGTCGAGTTCGTGGCTCAACACAGTCGAACGCTGGTTCCGCGACTTGACGGAGCGGCGCATTCGCCGCGGAATCTTCCGCAGCGTCCCGGAGTTACTGCAGGCGATTGAGGAGTACCTCCGCCGCCATAATGGTGCCCCGAAACCGTTCGTCTGGAAGAAATCTGCTCAGGACATCCTGGCGAAAGTGCACCGCGCCCGGGTCGTCTTGGATAAGACAAGAACAGCATGACACACTACACTAGCTAGCTGTCGTGGCTTGATGCGTCGATGTGTCAAGGGTGGGAATTCGACAACCAGGTTGGCCCGTAGATCACGAAGTTCTGTGAATCGGGGCAAATTGACCTATCGACCCCAGATGACCATCCCGATAATGGGATAGTCATCGCAGGGGGGCGGACGCAATTCAGGGTGAAGGAGCAACTATGCTCGGCCGACTGATTGGGTGTGAAGAAATGACCGCAGCCTTTCTACATCAGGGAGGTTGAGGTCATTGAATAGGACACCAAATAGCGAACCAGCGCTCCAAACCACTCTTGACTCCAGGATGGATAAGGGCTCATCTCGATCTGGAAGATAGAGGAACAATGTCAACTCCATACCCACCTGGACAGGACTATTGCCACGAAGACATAGGCCACTTTCGGAAAGGTCCACGACAGTCCCGTCCCCAATCAGAACATCCTCACCGGACACTCCCGAATACATGAGTCCAAAAGAGATACTTCTTCTCGGTAAGCCACGGCGCTCAATCGAACGCTGGGATTGATGTGGTTCAAGTTGAACCGTTCCTCTTGTCTGTCTCATGGATGTCCCTCCTGATTGATTGAATCAATCGAGTGCATTGCGACGTTCCCGCTCAATCCTGTTCTTCCTTTCTATAGTGTCTAATCCATGTCTCCCTCAGGTGAATTTCTTGCCTTTCTCTCCCGCATGTGGCCAAGCACATTGTCCGTTGAAAGACGCCATTGGTGTGAAGGCTAGCTCAGTATGACGCTTTTGCCCTTCCCCTTATGTGGGGGAATAGGCCATTCAAAGGTTGGGGCTATCAAGGATATGTGAAAACTGGTGAGGGGTATCAATCGGTTACAGGAGCAGACTCGACGTTGAACGATCCTATTACGTTTGAGTTCAGCAGAGACTGACAGGGGGCAGATTTGAAAATCGAAGGAGTGCAGCGCGCGGGAAATGGTTGGTTACAGCGACCGAGGGAGGTTAGACCAGCCGGAAGCGAGTCCGCTGATCACTCACAGTATTATGGGATATGCTTTTCCAGATAAAGGTTTGTATTCGCTTGCGGTCGTCGCGGCTGAGGTCCAGAAATCGGACCGAAAATTGGTTGGCAGAAGCCCAGACAACGAGCGCTGATTCCAGTGACAATGTCGGCAAGCCGTCCGGAAGTGCAACGGTAAGAGTTAGAAGTGTACCGCGAGTAACAGGCCGATCGCTGATGACGTGGCAGCCAGATACCGAGATATTTTTTGTGAGCCCATCCCCTTGATGAGGTTGAGTCGGGACTTCACCTTTATAGTGCACGCGACAGGTAATGGCGACACGTTCGGCATATCGCTTGTCGAGAGGGCTGTACTGCTTTCGGCTATTCATGATCGACTCGCTGATCATACCGTCAGTAAGGTAGTTTGCAAAATGAATTCAATAATAGTGGATGGACCTTTCCGACAAACAACGTCCTGGGAATGTGTGCAAGCACAGCCGAGAGGGAGCTGTGTCGCAAAAGACGGTGTTGAGCGGGGAAGCCGAAGCAATTGGGACGGAGAGACTCACGGGGGGGGGTAAGCGGCCATAATGAGGGCCGACCCAGGTCTCCGATGATTCTATGGTTGGCACATGGTCAAAAGGCTGTCGTCGCGGTCTCGTCTTTCAATTTTTCAGGAAGAGTTCGACTTTCGAAAAATATGATGCCGCGTTGGGGCCCACTTTCAAAGCGCAATGTGACTTCCGTGTACGTTCCCTGCCAGGTGTACACCCTGATTGGGCCAGCGGCGATTTGGCCTGGGGTACGATCAAGAGGTCCGTACGTCGATTCCAGATAGTCGAGGATTTTGGCGTGGCTCGCTTGACCGGTATATCGCACTGTCACTCGACCTAACTTGTTCTCAAATGTGGTAAACCGGAGGGAGTCTACAGGGATGGCCCCGAGCACAGGAGTCTGCCTGCTCAACTCGTAGCGCTGCAAGCGGCCAGCCTCATCGATTTTTGTGAACGCGTCCATTTCTCGCAGAATGGATCCCCATGGAATAGTCTCGAATCCATTGGGGTCATTTGCGATGGGAACCGCAGAGGCAGACAAGATGGGCCCTAGGAAGGCCTGCAGCACCAAGACGGTTGCGAGGATGGCTTCTCGCCCACAGGGATACCTCGCCATAATCTAATCCGCAGAGTCAGTGATGTCGTCGTTGAATCGCGGGGCGAGTGTTCGACTATCAAAGAAAATATAGCCTCGTTCCGTTCCTGCTTGGTAGGTCAGGTTGATTTCCGTATCAGATCCACGCCAGGTGTATTGCTGTGTGAGGCCTCGTGCCATTTGCCCTGGTATTCGATCCAAGCGGCCGAAACGAGTTTCAAGAAAATTCAGAACCTGCTTATGAGTGTCACTGCCCTGGTAGCGGATCGTCACTCGTGCGAATTGGTCATCGACGGAGAGATAGAGAATACTGGTCATGTGAGTGTCTGCAAACGAGAGCGGATCTGCTTTCGGTACATATTCAACGATGTGTGCGCTAGAGCGAATCGGTTCCACGTCTTGGCGGGAAGCCAACGCACTTCCCCAGGGAACATCACGAAAACCCTTCGGATCGTCCATCATGGGCACCGCCCATGCCGAGTCCACGCCAAGCATCGCGAGGAGTACGAGTGTCGTGATCCAGAGACGAGGTGCCGGGTGGGAGAGCGGAGTCATCGTTCGCGGTGGAGTCGGATGTATCACGAATTCTCTTACGCTACCATGTGCCTGATATGAACACAACCGCGCAATCTTCCTTGAGAACCCGCAGAGGGGTATCTTATAATGCGCCGGTTTCAACGAGTGCTTATTGGCTAAGCGTGTAGGACATCTCTTGTGATCGACAGCGACGTGTTTGTACAAGCCCTGCAGGATGTGGGAGTCAATTTTTTCACAGGGGTTCCGGATTCCATTCTTGGTGGAGTTATCGCGGAGCTCATGATTCGAGGGGTCTACATCCCGGCTGTCCGGGAGGACGAAGCGGTTGGGATGGCGGCAGGGGCATACATGGCGGGGAAGGTTCCGGCTGTTCTCATGCAGAATTCCGGACTCGGGACTTGTTTGAATACACTCATGTCACTCAACCTAATCTATCGCCAGCCGTGCCTGTTGATTGTGTCGTGGCGAGGCCAAGGTGGAAGCGATGCGCCAGAACATCGAGTGATGGGCGAGGTCATGCCGCAACTGCTTGATACGGTGAGGATTCCCCATCGGACTTTGACCGAAAAAACCGCCGTCGAAGATGTGCGATGGGTCGCCGATACGCTGCGAAAGACGCAGGTCCCTGTTGTACTGATTCTCACCAAGGGCGTGGTGAAAGGACTGCAGCCATGAGACCGGAAGAGGGTACGCTCATCAGCCGGGCTCAGGCGATCGCAACCTTGTTGGAATTCTTGACCGATCAGCCCGTCGTGATCTGTAATGGGTTCCCTTCGCGTGAGGCACACAAGATTGCCGATCGCCCCACACATTTCTACATGATCGGGTCTATGGGGAATGCCGCGGCGATTGCGCTCGGCGTCGCATTGGCGAGACCGAACAAGCAGGTGGTGACGTTCGATGGGGATGGGAATGTTCTCATGGGCATGGGGACGCTTGCGACGGTCGGAGCCTTACGTCCGAAGAATTTTGTCCATGTGGTGTTCGATAACGAAGTGTATGGGACGACCGGGAATCAGCCGACGATCTCCAATGTGGTGCCGCTGGACAAGGTGGCCAAATCAGCCGGCTACGTCAATGTGGAACGGGTACTCGATCGTGACGACCTTGTCTACGAGTTCAAGGACATGCTGAAAAAGGATGGTCCCAGTTTCTTGCTCATCAAAATAAATGAGTTCGCGGAAGATGCAGGACCTGTCGTGCATGATCCGCCGGTCATCACCCAGCGTTTCATGAAGGCGATCGCAGGGTAGCCTGGGGTAAGTCCACTCACGGGCGCGACTGTCTGTTTGGAACCGAAGGGGAAAACATGGTTCTCCTGAATCCAGGTCCGGTCAATGTTTCAGAGCGTGTCCGTCGCGCGCTTGCGAAACCTGATATCTGTCATCGCGAAGATGAGTTCTCTGAACTGTTGCATCGTATCCAGCACAAGCTGCTCACGGCCTTCGTCCCGGGAGCTGAATCGGACTACGTTGCCGTGCTCATGACGGGCTCAGGAACGGCTGCCGTCGAGGCGGCCTTGATGTCGTCGCTTCCTCACGGCAAACGGATGCTCATCCTCAACAACGGGGTGTATGGTGAGCGGATGTCCCAGATTATCGGCCTGCATCGCCTCGGAGTGAGCGAGTTGAAGTATGAGTGGACGGTCCGTCCAGATCCTGAACGACTGCTCCTTGCGCTGCGTCAACATCCGGAAGTGCATGTCGTCGGGATGGTGCACCACGAGACGACGACCGGACTGCTCAACCCTGTCCACGAAGTCGCCGAAATCGTCGACAATCAGAATCGCGTATTCGTACTCGATGCTGTCAGCGCCTTGGCTGGAGAGACGCTCGATATCGGCAAGTCGCACATTTATATGGTGGCAGGCACTGCAGGGAAATGTATTCAAGGGTTCCCTGGCGTGTCCTTCGTGCTGGTCCGGAAGGGGTTTGTCGAAAGAATGCGCGCCTATCCAAAACGCTCGTGGTATCTCCATCTGACCCATTACATCGACAACGAAGGACGCGGTACGATTCCGTTCACGCCGGCCGTGCAGGTCTACTACGCGTTCGACGAGGCGCTGGACGAGCTGCTCGAAGAAGGCGTATCGAATCGTATTCAACGTTACAAGAAGATGGCGACGGTGATTCGTGAGCGAATGGCCAAGCTGGGGGTGAAAGCCCTTCTCCCGGTTGAGCGGCAATCGAATACGATTACGGCCTATCATCTGCCGGAAGGCGTGTCGTACCAAGTCTTGCATGATCGTCTGAAACAGCAGGGTTACGTGATCTATGCCGGACAAGGCAACTTGGAGAACAAGATTTTCCGTGTTGCCAATATGGGAGCGTTGACGGAGGAACAGTTCGGCGGATTTCTCGATGCATTTGAACAGGCGTGTCGTCCAACATGAAGGCGATCATTCTTGCAGCGGGAGTCGGGAAACGGCTTTGGGAGGTCACGCAGCATCGCCCTAAATGCCTGATCGAAATTGGGGGGCGCTCACTCTTACACCGCTATCTGGAATCACTGGCGGCGGTCGGGATTCGACGAGCGGATATTGTCGTCGGATATAAACAGGAGATGATTCGTGCCGCCGTTGCTGCGGACTCCTGCGGGGTCAGAGTTACGTTTTTAGTCAACGAGGAGTTTCATCGAGGCAGCATTTCCTCTCTGTGGATTGCACGGTCTGCGTTCGATGACGATACCATTGTGATGGATGCCGATGTGCTCTTCCATCGAGACATCCTGCGGCGCCTCGTAGCGTCGTCCTTTGAGAACGCACTGTTGATGGATGAGACCGTCACGCAAACCGGTGAAGAGTGTATGGTGGTCGTGGCTGGGGGGCGAGTGATCGCCCTCACGAAGAAGATGCCGGATCACTATGACTATGCGGGGGAGGGTGTGGGATTTCTCCGCGTGAGGCACGCCGACACGCCGTGGGTCGTCTCGTCCCTCCGTGGATGCATTGAGACCAATATGTGGCAGATGGAATATGAGGATGCGCTGCTCGAGTATTTTCGCGAGGTGCGGGTGGGGCATGAGAAGATTGGAGGGTTGCCCTGGACCGAGATCGATTTTGTCAATGATATAAAGAAAGCTGAGTTGGAAGTTTTGCCCAGATTATGAGAAAGTGACCGGTATAAGAAGATATTGCGGTGCATACGGTCCAGTGGGACTATGAGCAAAGGCATTCTCCAGAAGAAGGTTGAGATCCAAGGATTGGCGACAGCGATTCTGCTTCCGTCGGTCGGAGTGTTTGGCGGGCCGATCGGATCAGAAGTCGGCGAGGTGGGTCCTCTCACCTGCGTGGTGGGAATCGGCCTTTTCCAGCGGACCGTGCTCACATTGCAGCGGGCCGGAATTCGGCAATTGATCGTCCTCTCTGGTCCCGATGAAGAGCAGCTGAAGCATTCCCTGTCGAAAGGGCCTCGCGTCACGATTCCTGTTCGGTGGATGCCGATTCGAGAATTTCCCCTTGATGATCCTCGGACTTGGGAGGCGTTAGCCGCGGAGGTCCGGGGGTTTGCGCTGATTGCGAGCGTCAATGGCGTGTTCTCACGAGGGCTGATCGAGCAATTGCGCCAGGATGTCCGTGATGGTCATGCGATCGTGGTCACCGAGTCTAGGTTACAGGAAGGCGCTCCACCTAGGAATTCAGGTGTGCGGGTGACGATTCCATCCCCTGGCCTAGCGACTATGGCTTCAGCCCGCCTTGACGAGTCTGCTCTCCAGGTTGCCGAGCTTCTTGTTGTTCCAGCCAGCCTTATGAACGCCGCCAGTCTAAGTACACATGAAAAAGGCCGCACGCCGGTCCGTCAGTGGATCGAGCAGGTTGCTGGGGATGGACGACTGCACGTGGTGACGGCTGAAGAAAAGCGTGGCACCTGGTATCAGCCGGTTCGGACATTGGATGATGTGGAGCGGGCAGAAAAGAAGCTCTTCAGCTCCTTGAAGGGAGAGTTTGAAGGATTCGTCGACCGCTACTTCAACCGCAAAGTCTCTCGCGGGTTCACGCGCCTGTTTCTTGAGCTCGGACTTTCTCCCAATTCCATCACGGTCTTAGCCGGGCTTATCGGGTTGGTGGCTGCCGCCGGGTTTGGCCTGGGAACGTACAGCGCCGGTATCTTGGCAGCCTTGTTGTTTCAGTTGGCAGCGGTGATTGATTGCTGTGATGGCGAGGTCGCCCGATTGACCTTTACCGAATCGCCATTCGGCGCCTGGCTCGATATCGCGCTGGATAATCTCGTTCATATGGCGATATTTGCCGGGATTGCTGTCGGGCTCTACACGACACAAATGGGGCAAGAGGATGATTGGGTGCCGCTCGCGCTTGGCGGGGCAGCCGTGCTGGGCAACGGTCTCTCGTTTCTACTCGTCGAAAAGGCCCAAAAGATCAAGAGTGCGCTTGGATGGAGGACTCCGGCTCATGCAGCCTGGGCCAATGTGATGTTGAAAAACGTCGCCAGCCGTGATTTCTCGGTTTCTTTGATCGGGTTCGCGCTGTTCGACCAGCTCTTTTGGTTTCTTCTGTTTGCAGCGATCGGTTCTCTCCTGTTCGCCGGTGCCATGGTCTGGGTGATCCGGCCGTCTGCAATTGCGTTGCCTCGGCTATAAAACCACGTTTGCCACCCGATTCACGTGTTGCGCTACATCCTACTCACCTTTGGCCTCATCGTGCTGGGCCTGCTCGTCTGGAATATTGGCCCCGGCAATATTTACGAGGCTGCGTCAAGACTTGGGACCGGCACCTTGTTTCTCATCTTGATCCCATCGGTGCTCATGTATGTAATCGAAGCCTATGGGTGGAAAATCGTGTTGGGGCAAGGGACTCAATGGGTTCCATTTTGGCGACTGTTAACGATCCGGACGGCCGGTGAAGTGTTTAATATGACCACACCCACAGCCTTTGTTGGTGGGGAACCGCTCAAGGTGTATCTCTTGAACAAGAGTTATCAGGTTCCGATATCCGAAGCGGGAGCTTCAGTCGTGATCGCAAAGACGACCATGACCATTGCGGAGGTGGTCTATATACTAGGAGGGGTTGCGCTGGGGTTTTGGTTGCTCGGATCCGGTGTGTCGCCCGGACAAACCATCACGGCTGCCCTGTTTAGTGTGGGGCTCATGGTGTGTTCGATCGCGGGGTTTGTGTTTATCCAACATCGTGGGCTTTTTGCGTCGATCTTGTCGCTCCTTAAGAAGCTAGGGCTACGCCTCCGGGCGGTGGAGGCTCAGGAGGAGCATCTCCGGTCGATCGATCAAACGATCTTGAACTTCTACAGCCATCATCGGCGAGCCTTCTATGCGTCGATCGGAGTGTATTTTCTGGGATGGTTGGCTGAATCGCTTGAAGTCTTTGGAATTATCTATGCCCTCGGTGGCTCCATCAGTTTCTTAGCTGCGATCTCAATCGGAGCATTTGCGGTCTTCATCAAGGGAGGGGCGTTCTTTATCCCCGGCAGTCTTGGCGCGCAAGAAGCCGGCAATTTGCTTCTTCTGCAAGCTTTTGGGTACAGCGATGTAACGGGCATCACCTTTGCGTTACTGCGACGATTTCGAGAAGTTGTTTGGATTGGTATCGGATTGGTCTGCCTCGCCGTGGTAGGCAAGCGAGGCCGGATCGAAGATCACCGGGCTGAGAGTCCGTCCTGAACAATCGTTCTAAATCTCTCGATCATACGATCCCATACAAAGCCATGGAGCCGAAAGTCTGCGGCGCGGTCGACCTTGCGGAACTGAACGCCCATGCGATTTCCTTGCACCCACCGAACTTCCGCTTCCTCCACCGGCAGCGAATGAGCCTGATCTGGAAGGATCAATCGCACTTGCAACGAGGTTCCCATCTGAAGTGAATCGGTGCATTCAATGGTGCAGCCGAAGACCGTAAGATTCATGACCTTCCCTTCGGCAATCATATCGGTCGCAGAAAACATCACGGGGTATGGCACGAGAAGAGGGACGCGATAGTGCTGGCGTGAATAGGTGCGTGTAAATTCCACGGTAGGCCAGTCTAATCGACCGTTCCCGCAAAAGAGAATCCCTCATTGGTGGGGGCGATGTGCAGGTATTGAACGGAGTCGTGAATCAGTGGAACGAATCGTGTTGTCCCAGGTCAGGCGGAATAGTGCTTATTGAGATGCTCGCGTTGCAGATGGAGAATCCTTCGAACCAGGAATTCGCGTTCCTGTGCATTCATCCGGATGAAACGACCGTGAAGGCGAAACGTGTGAGGCTGGTTGTGAATGGGATCAACTCGCAACACTTCAAGATAGGCCCTGAAGGGTTCCTGGTCGGCCAGCAACAAGGTGCATACGAGAATGTCGTTCGCCTGGAAGGCGGTGTGTACCGTCACCCCTATCCCTCCAGCACTGAGATTCACCGGTATCGTTGAAAAGGGGCCGTCGGACGTGTCGGCCTCTGGTTGAAGGCGAATGGAGAGGGTGCTGGTGATGCGGTAAAACTCACGACGATCTCTGGGGGAAGATGGCGAGGGGGGAGACTCTGATGCCATGATAAGCACGAGTATATCCAAAATCGGGGTGCCGATCCATTGATCACGCATCGGTGCGCGTATCGACTGGGGACCACATGCCCTATAACGAACGACTGGCTGAGCCAATCCAGGCGTATTTCAAGGATCGTAAGGGTGTCGAAGTGAAACACATATTTGGAGGCCTCTGTTTCATGCTCAACGGCCACATGTGCTGCGGGGTCGAGAAGGATCGCCTCATGGTTCGTGTGATCCCGGATCGCTACGACAGGCTTCTCGAGAGGCCACAGGCTCGCGAGATGGATTTCACCGGCAAGCCACTCACAGGCTTCCTGTTCATCAATCTGCCTGGCTATCGCACCGCAGCCGGTCTCACGAGGTGGCTCGATGAGGCGGTCGAATGTGCCAAATCGCAGCTGCCAAAGAAAAAGTAGACGACAATATTCAAGAAGGCACTGAGGGAGGTGAAACGGGTGGTTTCTAAGGCTTGCCGAGTGACCATCTCTGATCAAGCTGGTGCAGCGTGTCCTATGCTGTTCGGCTTCGGTGTAGAACTCACGACTCGATTTATCAGACAGTGCCGGGTTGAGTCAGATGCTCTCACCTCAAGATCCATCGAAGCGATTCCCGCCACTTTCCCACCAGGCAGCATGGCCCTGCCTTGGATTATGGGCATCCTTACATTTGTCGTCTGACGGAAAGCGACAGATGACGCGGTGATTGGGACGGTCGGACTCTTTCAACAATCTGACATCGTTCGAAAGAGCGAACCCTTGGTCTTGCCTGTAGGGGTGGTCAGATCGTGGTTGATTTACAAGCGTCTAGCAGGTTGTTAGGATGCCGCGCATGAAACTGGCTATGAATTTGCTCTGGGTCTTCCTGTCCGTCCTTGGTGTCCTTGCGCTGGCCCACGTGGTTGGTGTCGTCAATCCAAATGAAAAAGTGAATGGGCTCTGGCTGGTGGTGGCGGCTGCCTGTGTCTATGTGCTGGCCTATCGGTTCTATGGAAGATGGCTGGCCAGGCACGTCGTCGAACTGAATAATCAGCATGTCACGCCGGCGGTTCGGCTCAACGACGGAGTCAATTTTCATCCCACGAACAAGGTTGTGCTTTTCGGCCATCACTTTGCCGCGATTGCGGGGGCCGGACCTTTGCTTGGGCCGGTCTTGGCCGCGCAGTTTGGATTTGTGCCAGGGTTTCTGTGGCTGGTGATCGGCGCGGTGCTCGCTGGGGCAGTGCAGGACTTCATCATTCTCGTCGCTTCGATGCGGCGCAACGGGCGATCGCTCCCTGAGATTGCGCACGATGAACTGGGTTCTATCACCGGCACGGCTACGGCGGTGGCGGTGCTCTTTATTGTCGTGGTGGCGCTGGCTGGCCTGGGCTTTGCCGTGGTGAATGCGCTCTACCACAATGCCTGGGGCACCTTTACGATTGCGATGACGATTCCCATCGGTCTCCTGATGGGCTTCTATCTTCAGAAGTTTCGCCCTGGTGCCGTGTCTGAAGTGTCGATCCTTGGTGTGGTGCTGCTGATCGCCGCCGTGTTGTACGGTCGTGTCGTTGCGCAGTCCTCTTATGCCTGGCTCTTCGAGTTCGACAAACCTGCGTTGATCTGGCTGCTGGCCGGGTATGGTTTCCTTGCTTCGGTCTTACCGGGCTGGATGCTACTTGTTCCGCGCGGCTATCTCTCGACCTTCATGAAGCTCGGCGTCGTCTTTCTGCTGGGGTTCGGTGTGATTCTCATGGCGCCGATGATCGAGATGCCGCGTGTGACGCAATTTGCCAATGGGGGCGGGCCGATTATTCCCGGCACGCTCTTCCCGTTTCTATTCATCACGATTGCTTGCGGAGCGATCTCCGGCTTCCACTCGCTGGTCTCGTCTGGGACGACACCGAAGATGATCGAGCAGGAGTCACAGGCGGTGGTGGGCTATGCGGCAATGCTGCTGGAAAGCTTCGTCGGTGTCATGGCCTTGATCGCCGCATCGGTCCTGATTCCCGGTGACTATCTCGCTATCAATACGACGCTGGGTGCAGATGCGTTAGCAGCTATGGGGTTTGCCCCATCGCGAATTGCAGAACTGTCTCAGATGGTAGAAGTCGATGTGGCTGGTCGGCCCGGTGGGGCCGTGTCGCTTGCCGTCGGTATGGCGTCGATCTTTTCTGCCCTGCCCGGCATGGCTGGTCTGATGGCCTATTGGTACCAATTTGCCCTTGTCTTTGAAGCGCTCTTCATCCTGACGACGATCGATACAGGAACCCGCGTGGCTCGGTATCTCATCCAGGAAATGGCCGGGCATGTCTATCAGCCATTTCGCCAGATGAACTGGCTCCCGGGAGTCTTCCTGAGTAGTGGTGTAGTTGTGGGGGGCTGGGCCTATTTGATCGGCACGGGCAGTATCTCGACCATTTGGCCGATGTTCGGGGCTGCAAACCAGCTGTTGGGCACGCTGGCCCTGTGTATTGGGACGACAGTTCTGATCAAGATGTGGAAGTCACCCTATCTCTGGGTGACGGTGTTGCCGATGCTCTTCGTGGGGGTGATTACATTGACCGGGTCCTATGAGATGTTTTGGATGTTTTTGAAGAAAGCAGGGGCGGTGGCATCAGGCCAGGCTTTTGCGCTCTATCTCGATGCGGTGCTGGTGGCATTGGTTGCGGTATTGGGGTTGGTCGTCTTGAGCGACAGTATGCGGCAATGGTATGGCTATGTGGTCTTGAAAAAGCCCTTTACGTCGAGCGAGGTTGTGGTGGTGGCAGGTGGAGGATCTGGGGGGCGGATGCAGACGGCGATTTATCGTGGTGATGATGAGCAGCGGTTTAAATTGCCGCATGGAACGGGGTGTTGCTAGGGAAGGTGAGAGGCAGTTTGGTTGATCTCCTGTGCTCCCGGAGTGCGCACGCGGGATCAGTCAAGATTCTCAACTAAGGGCGGTGCTCCCTCCATGGGCGCTGTGGGAGATCAACCAGCCCACCTTTCACCGAGGGAGGTGGGAGGAAGAGGAGGAGGTCATGGCTGATCAGTTTTCATTCGATGTGGTATCAGAAGTGAACATGCAGGAGCTGAAGAACGCGCTGGATCAGGCGACGAAGGAGATCAAGCAGCGCTTTGATTTTAAAGACTCCAAGACCGAGATCACTCTGAAAGAGAAGGAAAAGGAGTTGGTGGTAGTGTCCGATGATGACTACAAGCTCAAGGCTGTACATGAGATCATCAAGGCGAAGTGTGTGAAGCGGGGGGTGTCGTTGAAGGCCTTCGACTACGGCACAGTTGAGCCGGCGCTCAGTGGGACGGTGAGGCAGGTTGCGAAGATCCAGAGTGGACTGGCCTCTGATAAGGCGAAGGAAATTACCAAAGCGGTGAAAGACTCGAAATTAAAAGTCCAAGCTCAGATTCAAGGCGAACAGGTCCGGGTGCTGGGGAAGAGCAAGGACGACCTCCAATCGGCTATTGCCTTCTTGAAAGGTAAAGACTTCGGCATCGATCTACAGTTTACAAACTATAGGTAAGCGGTGTGGTGCTTGTGGCAATCTCATGAAGATTCTGCTTGCTCTCCTCTTTTTTGCGACCTCTGTGGCAGGCTGCAATCGGAGCGATCCCATCGTTCTCATCCAGCTCCATCCGAAGAACCCCGACATCATCTACGTCGCCACCAATGATTACATCTATAAGACCCGTGACGGCGGCCAGACCTGGGCGAATCTCTCACAAGGGATGAGCCATTCTCGTGTCATCGCCATGGCAGTTGATCCTGCCTATCCCGCGACGGTCTATGCCGGGACAAAAGGCGATGCTGTCTATAAGAGCCATGATGGGGGACAGCGGTGGGCGTCGATGCGTTCCGGCCTTGATGATGCAACGATCAGCTCAGTCGTGAATCAGTTTCTCTTTGACCCTACGGATGCGCAGCATATCTTCATCGCTACGACGATGGGTGTGTTCGAAACAAAGAATGGTGGAGAGCAGTGGGTCAAAAAAATGGAAGGCATGAAGGAAGTCCTGATGGTCGTGACACTTGGGATGGACCCCACTCGCCCGTCGATTCTTTACGCGGGAACGAGCGGCGGCGTCTACAAGTCGATTGATCAGGCTGGCCATTGGGAAAAGGTGAACAATGGGCTCGTTCCACCGAACATGGTGAAAACATCAAGAGCATTGAATGTGACGGCGATACTTGTCGATTCATATGAACCCGAGACGGTTTATGCGGCTACGTTGGCTGGGATGTATAAAACCACGGATGGAGCCAAGGCCTGGAAGCGGATTGGGGAATCACTTGCGGATCAAATGATTGTGGGAATGGTGCTGGATCGAACTAGGCGCGGCGTGCTCTACATCACGGGGCGTGATGGGGTGCATCGATGTGAGGATGGCGGGATGATTTGGAAGGCGATCAATAAGGGATTGACTAGCACCAATGTCAGGGCCATTGTCCAGAGCGACGTCGACCCACGAGTATTCTATGCCGGCACCAATGGGAGCGGTCTCTATCGGAGTCAGGATGCGGGCGAGACGTGGGAGCCTATGCCACCGGTAGGAGGAGGGTAGTGGGAAACTCATTATCGGCGTTGGCTGTTTAAATCGGAATCGCCGATTGTGGCACCGACTCCTCGCCGTGGAAGTGTAGACGTTCCCTCACGGTTTTGTGAGCGATCCACTTCAAAGCCTGTGCTACTGGACATGGTGGTGTCATGGATATCTGTGCCCGGTCGATAGGGGAGCTGGCTATCGTGGACAGTCTCCCCTCTGCGAGGGCGAAGGGATTCATTGATATTGCTGTAAGGCGAAACCGAGGCACCGATGTCTGCACCGAAGTTGGCGTTTAATCGGGTGTCTTCAATATCTCCGCCGATTCGAGAGCGTAGGGTTGTATCCTGAATGTCCATTCCAGTTGGTGCTGCGGACGGGGGCTTTTTCGCCTGGAACTCCCTCTTGATGGCTTCTTCCTCTTCGTGAATCCGTAATCTGGCGCGCCCACTGCTTTCATAGTCAATGTCTTTGAGGTTCTGTTGTGCTTCATTCAACCGCTCCAAGCGGTCATTCAGACGAAGCAGATCCTCACGGGCACGCGCGACGGTTCCCACGATTTCGCTGAGAGTGAATTGCCGCGCGAATGTCCCCAGTTTGGGGGCGACGCCTGGGCCGCCGCCTAGCCCGCCGTTTCCCGTGCCGTTTCCAGGGCCTGCGGAGGTGGCTCCCTGCCCCTTCCCAAACCCGGCTGAATTATAGATGCCCTTTTGCTGAACTGCTTTGAGGATGTGGTTGGCCTCATCGATGAGGTCCATGATATCTGCCGGCGCATCAGACTCGGTGAGACAGCATGACACAAACGTCCGATAACGATCGGAAAATCTCGAAGCAGCATTTTGTAAATCAACAATCTTGATCGGGTCACGGTCTGGAAGGTCAAACCCTCGTTTTCGGGCAGACTCTTGAAATGATTCAACGGCCTGTTGGTCGTAGAGGGGTTTGCAGCCCGAACTCTTGCTGGTTGAGATCTGCTGGTCAGGTGTTTTGTCAGGGCACCAAGAAACCGGCGCGGGTTGATTGAGGGGATTGTCAGGGTTGAAGTCTTTCGCCATGGTTTGTGGGGCCATGAGCAATATGGCGGACCCCCAAAGGGAAAGACCTGTAAGGGAATAGTTTCGGGTAGTTTTCCGCATGAACCCATTCTCTAATTCAACGTTGCGGAAGTCAATGAAACTCCAAGAGTTGGACGATGTAAAAGGGTAAGGTGGTTTGAAAAAATGTAAATGATATGGTCACTTAGACCTATAATGGCAGAAGAATTAGCCCTCAATGGGGAGTGCCACCTTGTACGGTATCTACAGATCCAACAAGCTGTAAGTTAGCCGAAATGCAGTTGACAACCAGAAATGCGAGAGTATACTCCCCTGAGTGTGGGTGAAAGTGGTAGCTAGTGGGTGAAAAAGATCGTTAGTGGATCGCAGCACATATCGGTATTTGGGAAAGAAGTATGCGAATGGCTCGTTTCCAATCGGCCAATCACCATTTTGGATTGTACGGTGGGGTACGGTGGGCATGCCGAACTGCTTTTGGAAGCCGCTCAACCTGGAACGAGGGTCATCGGTATAGATCGCGATCCCGAGGCGATTGAGGTTTGCCGGCAGCGGTTGAGTCGATTTGGAGATCACATCGTGTTGCGGCAAGGAAATCATCGAGACTTAAAACAGCACCTTGCAGAGGTGGGTATCGCGACTGTGGGGGGGGTGCTGTTTGATTTTGGGGTTTCCTCTCCGCAGATTGATAATGCCGCAAGAGGCTTCAGCTTCCAGCAGAACGGCCCTCTTGATATGCGCATGGATCAATCAATCGGTCCCACTGCCGCCGATATGGTGAACACCAGTTCAGAGTCGGTGCTCGCGGACATTATTTATCAGTTTGGAGAGGAACGGTATGCGCGGCGGATTGCTCGGGCCATTGTGCAGGAACGGCAGGGGCACCGGATCGAGACAACGGGGGCGCTAGCTGCAATTATCGCTCGTGCAGTGCCGGCCTCCTATCGGCACGGACGAATTCATTGCGCAACGCGGACATTTCAGGCGATTCGCATTGCGGTGAACCAAGAGCTTGAGAGCCTTGAACCTTCACTTCGAGATGCGACAGACGTTCTGCTGGAGGGGGGGAGAATCTGCGCGATTTCGTTTCATTCTCTTGAAGACCGGGTGGTCAAGCATACATTTCGGTCTCTCGCGCATGAGCCTCATGCATGCCTTTCGTTGTGCACGAAGAAGCCGGTGGTTCCGTCCAGCGAAGAGTGTGAGGTGAACCCGCGATCACGAAGCGCCAAATTACGCGTGGCTGAACGTCAACCGAGGTAGGAGCTGTCATGAAAATATTGGCTGTTCTTCTTGGGCTGTGTCTGGTGTTTGTATTTGTGTGGGAGCGAGTCGACATGGTCCGGGTTGGGTATCAGATCGAACGGCTCAAGCGCGATAAAACCGCCTTGGAGCGACAACGTGATGAATTGAGGGTGCAGTTTTCCACGTTGAGTGCGTCCGGTCGGATCGCACGGGTGGCGACCAAAGAGTTGGGAATGGGGCTGCCTCAGCAAGGGCAGGTCATACTGGTTCAATTCAGACCTGGCAATACTCAACCTGTGGCGGTGGCCGATGCTGTGCCGGTAGAAGTTCGAGTCGCAAAGAATGATCTTCTGGCCAGGAGGTACTAGTGACCGGTTTTGTTCCACCAAGTGGCCGGCAGTATATCTTGCTGCTTCTACTGCTGTGTGGGTTTGGGGTGGTGCTGTTTCGTCTGGTCACGCTGCAAGTCTGGCAAGCCGCTGAACTGTCGCTCAAAGCAGATCGGCAACATCGGAAGACGGTCTCTCTGGAGGGAGCGCGCGGTACGATTGTCGACCGGACCGGTAAGGTGTTGGCCATGAACGTTGAAGTGCCGTCCGCTTTTGGCGTTCCGACGACACTCGAGAGTCCGACAAAAACTGCACGGGTCCTTGCTCCCGTGTTGCATGTTCGGAGTGATGAGTTGGAGCGCAAGCTTCGACAGGCGCGGAATTTTGTATGGTTGGCTCGAAAATTGGACCCCGAACAGGGGCGTCGCCTGGAGCGATTGTCCCTCGATGGGGTTGGGGTTGTGATGGAGGGGCGTCGGTTTTACCCAAAGGGTCCATTTCTGTCACATGTCTTGGGTTTTGCGGGGATGGATGGCGAGGGACTGGAGGGCATTGAGCATCGGTATGAATCGTATCTGCGTGGAGAAAAGCGGATGATGGTCCTTCAACGTGATGCTCTCGGGCGTTCGGTGTTTCCGTCGAATCTGACGGAACGAAGTCCCACACCCGGGCATAACCTGGCACTCACAATCGATGAGGTGATTCAGTACATCACGGAGAGGGAACTTGAGGATGCCGTGATTCGCGCTCAGGCGAAGTCCGGTACGATGATTGTGTTGGATCCACGGACTGGAGCGGTGTTGGCCATGGCGGTCAGCCCGCGCTTCGATCCAAATGTCGTCTCGAATCTCAGCCCTGATCGATGGCGGAACAAGGCGCTTACGGATGCGTACGAGCCGGGCTCAACGCTGAAGGCCGTGATGGCGGCCGCCGCTCTTGAAGAGCGAGTTGTGAGGCCGAATACGATGGTGTTCGGGGAGCATGGTCGTATGACCGTTGCCAACACAGTCATTCATGATCATGAGAAACTGGGCTGGCTCTCCTTTGCACAGGTCATTCAGAAGTCGAGTAACGTCGGTGCGGTAAAAACCGGCATGCTCTTGGGAGAACATCGACTTCATCGCTATCTTCAGGCGTTCGGCTTTGGGCAGAGGACGGAGATTGACCTCCCCGGAGAGGGGGCAGGCCTGCTCAAAAGTGTGAAGGGCTGGGGGCGGCGTTCCGTCGCCTCGATTTCGATAGGACAGGAAATAGGAGTGACGCCGATTCAGATGGTTTCTGCGATAGCTGCCTTGGCAAATGAAGGGGTATTGATGAGGCCGTACGTAGTTTCAGAGATTCGAAGTCCGGAGGGGCAGCTTCTGAAACGAGTGTCTCCCCAGGTGAGGCGACGGGCTGTTTCTTCAGAAACTGCGCGAACCATGACACAAATTTTGGAAGGGGTCGTCACAGATGGGACGGGAGCAAAGGCAGCCATTCCAGGGTTTCGGGTGGCTGGGAAAACGGGCACGGCTCAAAAACTTGATCCTCGAACGGGGAGCTACTCGGTTTCCCGTTTTGTGACATCGTTCGCAGGGTACGTTCCTGCGGATAACCCACGGCTAGCCATGATCGTGGTGATCGATGAACCTCAGGGTGATGCATGGGGTGGGACGGTGGCGGCTCCCGTGTTTAGTCGCGTCGGCGAGCAGGTGTTGAGCTACTTAGGTGTGGGGTCGAACGAACCTGTGACGCTGGCCATGTCACTGTAGTAATCCGGATTGTACTAGGAAACGGCGATGACTTTTGCCACCATGCTTCAAGCACTTGAGGGGCGTGTGCCGATTCGTGATCGTCATGGTGATTTCACGATGACGGTGAAGGGAATCACTGATGACTCTCGTGCGGTATCGGCCGGGAGTCTCTTTGTGGCGGTGAAAGGTGAGCGCGTTGATGGGCATCAATTTATTTCGACGGCGGTGAGCCGGGGGGCCGGGGGCGTGGTTGCACAGGAGCCCATGAAGACAGGGACGGTTCCCTTTGTCTGCGTTGAGGACTCCCGAAAAGCACTGGGTCTTCTGGGGAGCATTTTTTATGGGGATCCATCGTCGCGCCTGCGGATGGTCGGCGTGACCGGAACGAACGGGAAGACCACGACGACGTACGTCTGCAAAGCATTTTTGGAAGCGATCGGTGCTCGCGTGGGGGTGATCGGTACAGTGGCCTATCAAATTGGGGATACCGTACTCCCTGCTGCCCATACGACTCCCGGAGCGCTTGAACTCCAGCAGTTGCTCGCACAGATGGTGACTCAGGGATGCACGATGGCCGTCATGGAAGTGTCCTCACATGCCTTGGCCCAGGATCGTACGAGTGGGTGTGAATATGATGTGGCGGTTTTCTCGAATCTGACGCAGGACCATCTCGACTTTCATGGGACGATGGAAGCCTACTTTCAGGCCAAGTTGAGACTCTTTGCCGGATTAGCCGGGGGGGATAAGGCGAATAAACGAGCGATTATCAATATCGACGATCCCTATGGCCCACGTATTGCTGCGCGATGTCCTGTGCCAGTGTGGACCTATGCACTCAAGACCAAAGCGGATCTCCGTGCCGAAGATGTGCGGTTGTCTCTTCAAGGAACGGTGTTTACGGCTGCAACCCCGCGGGGGAATTTTCGGATCGAGAGTCATCTGGTGGGCGAGCACAATGTCTACAACCTGTTAGCGGCCATTGGGGTCGCTCTTCATGAAGGAGCAACGCCCGATCAGATTCATGACGCAGTCACTCGGGTTACGAATGTACCCGGTCGGTTCGAACGTGTGATGGCAGGTCAGCCGTTCACCGTCGTGGTCGACTACGCCCATACCGAGGATGCGCTGATTCGCCTGTTGATGGCGGCTGACGCAGTGAAGACCGGACGGATCATCACGGTATTTGGCTGTGGCGGGGATCGTGATCGAGGGAAGCGGCCAAAGATGGGGGAAGCCGCTGTGCGTTCCAGTGATGTCGTCATCCTCACCTCGGACAATCCAAGAACGGAAGATCCGCATTCGATTCTGGAAGAGGTGGAACACGGTGTGGTTAAGGCCTTGCAGCAACGGCCTGGCGTGCAATATTGCAAGATCGCTGATCGGCGGGAAGCGATTGAGACAGCTGTACGAGAAGCGCAAGCGGCAGACATCGTATTGATTGCCGGGAAGGGACACGAGGACTATCAAATTATCGGGACCACGAAGCATCACTTCGATGATCGCGAAGTGGCGCGTCATGCGATTGAGCAACTCAGATTTCATGCCTAGCAGGGCGGTAGAAATTGGTTGGTGCAGGGACGTACAGCCATGACACTCTTTTCCGTCGAAGAAGTGCGGGAGGTGATCGGCGGTCGAGTCTTAAGCGGAGACGGAGCTGACTGGACCAAACAACGTGTCCGGCGTATCTGTCTCGATAGTCGGTCTCTTCGCTCTGGCGATCTCTTTGTCGCCATACGAGGTGAACGATTCGATGGGCATGATTTTGTCAAAACGGCACTCGTGCGGGGCGCAGTTGGAGCGATCGTGCTCGTTTCGTACGATGTTTCACGATGCGCTGGGAAGCCGCTCTCCAAACGAGTGAGGCCGGTAATTCTTGGTGTTCCTGATCCACTGTATGCCTACCAACAGCTGGCCGCCTGCTTTCGACGTCGTTTTGCCATTCCTGTCGTCGCCGTGACGGGCAGTAATGGGAAGACGACGACGAAGGAAATGGTGGCGAGTGTCATGGCACATCGTTGGAGGGTCCTCAAGACGGAAGGTAATCTCAACAATCGCCTTGGGGT